>BFBZ01000214.1_pt1 | contig 67364 bp, 68 predicted proteins | sample 1888401 | NCBI WGS metagenome assembly BFBZ01 (sample SAMD00112614, study PRJDB3348) | symbiont metagenome | host: Chara braunii
AGCTGGTACGCCAGTTGCAATCGATTGTGCAATCGGCGGGATCACGTAATGCGCAAATAAGTTGGGATGGTGCCGATGCGAGTGGCAGGAAATTAGAAAAAGGTATTTATATTTACCGGGTTATCATTGCCTTAGGTGGTGAGCGCTATGCAGGTGCGGGGCAGATGATCTTATTTTAAATGGTCTGCTTGATGAGATGAAATCTACTTAAAAATCCCTACATGAAGTATTTCCCCAAATTTGGGCTATCTGCTTTATTGGCATTGTTCACGATTTCAGGTATGGCTCAAACGGCAGAGTCCGTTAACATTGTTTCTACCGCCGTTCCCTTTCTCCGTATTTCTCCCGATGCACGTGCCGGTGGCATGGGTGATGCAGGTATTGCATCAACGCCCGATGCCAATGCGCCTTTCTGGAACCTGGCCAAAGTGCTGGCAGCGCCCAAACGGTCAGCGATCGCATTTAACTATACTCCCTGGCTCAAAGACCTGGGGTTGAACGATGTGTACCTGGCCAATATGGCTGCTTATCATAAACTGGATGATGAGCAGGCYATTTCTACTTCTATGCGCTTTTTCAGCCTGGGTAATATACAGCTCACCGATTATTCCGGTAACCCGTTGTTCAATACCAAGCCAACAGAATTTTCCATCGATGCCGGTTATTCGCGTAAAATCAGCAGCAAGCTGAACATCGGTGTAGCGTTGCGTTATATCAACTCGCGACTGGTAGTGGGCGATTACAACGGTGTTTCGTACAAGGCGGGTAATGCCCTGGCGGGAGATGTTTCTTTGTTTTATAACGGGCTGAACAGTTCGGGGGAAGGATGGAACTGGGGTGTTACGCTCTCTAACCTGGGCAGTAAAATTTCTTATACCAATGATGCGCGTAACAAAGATTATATCCCTGCCAATTTAGGAATTGGCGGAGCCTATACCAAGGTTTTTGATGAAAGCAATAAGCTCAACATAGCGCTTGATATCAACAAGCTGCTGGTGCCGGCTGCTCCACAGGCTACGGGCAACCCTTCTGCAGATTCRGCGAGACTGGCCGATTTCCGCAGTTCGGGTGTGGTGTCGAGCTGGMTGAAATCCTTCCATGATGGTACCAATCAACTCAGTTCGCTGCAATTTTCTTTGGGCGCTGAATACAGTTATAACGACCAGTTCTTCCTGCGGGCAGGTTATTTCTATGAAGATAAATCGCGCGGCAACCGCAAATACATTACGCTGGGTGCCGGCTTCCACTACGATTTTGTGCAGATCAATTTCTCTTATCTTGCGCCGCAGGGCAGCGGCATTACGCGCAACCCGCTTTCGAACACGTTGAGATTGGGGTTGGTGTTTAACATTGGTAAAGAATAAAAATATTTCCGTCGTCCTGAGGTCGTCATCCTGAGGTCGTCATCCTGAGCGAGCGAAGCGAGTCGAAGGACCTGCCCCACATTCAGGCAGATCCCTCGGCTACCCCTTCGACTCGCTTCGCTCGCTCAGGGTGACGTTGCTCGGGATGACGATCGAAGGTGCTCAGGATGACGAACAAAAAAAGAGATATGAATATCAGAATAGGTTACGGTATCGATTTCCATCAATTAGTAGAAGGGCGTGATTTATTCATCGGCGGGGKAAAAATCCCGCATGATAAAGGTGCGTTGGGGCATAGCGATGCAGATGTGTTATTGCATGCGATCTGYGATGCGTTGTTGGGGGCTTTGAGTTTAGGGGATATTGGCGTACATTTTCCTGATACTGCTGCTGAGTTCAAAAATATCGACAGTAAAATATTACTGGCTAAAACTTATGCGCTTATTTGCGCTGAGGGTTATAAAGTAGTGAATATCGATGCTTCGCTTTGTCTCGAGGCGCCAAAGATCAAACCTTATGTGCCGCAAATGCAGGAAGTGATTGCTTCTATTTTAGCCATCACTGTTAAGGATGTTTCTGTTAAAGCTACTACTACAGAGAAGATGGGCTTTGTGGGCCGGAAAGAGGGGCTTGTGGCGCATGCGGTGTGTTTATTATCGTCATCCTGAGCGAGCGAAGCGAGTCGAAGGGGTAGCCGAGGGGTCTGCTCGAACGTTCAAGCAGGTCCTTCGACTCGCTTCGCTCGCTCAGGATGACGATCAAATAGTGCTCAGGATGACGTTCTTCGCTCACCAATACTTAACTTCTTTCTCCCACAAGTCTTCCCAGCCCGGATTCATTGATGCTATCAACCATTCTTTCTTTGAACGTTTCCATTTTTTTAACTGTTTTTCGCGTGCGATGGCTTCTTCAATGTCTATGAACCATTCATAGTAGATCAGGTAGGTGAGATTGTATTTGCTACAGAAACTGTTTTTGTTTTCTTGATTTCTGTGCTCCTGGATACGACGAATTAAATCGGCTGTTATGCCGATGTAAAGTGTTGTTTTATTTTTATTAGTAAGGATGTAAACACTGCCGCCACGTTGCATTTTTTCTTTTGAAGGTAGCGGAATGAGGAAAGGGTTTGATTAGGTATTTATACGTCATTGTCATTCCCAGCATCTTCCTATTTTGCTGATCTTCTACAAGTAAAAAAAAGTTCACAAACAGAGAACTTTTTAGAAAAAAAACTTATCTTTGCTATGAGGGTTCATCTGATAAGAAGAGAAACAATAGAAGCGTTTACACAACAAAATGCTCAAAGCAGCGCTGCGTTTGATGCATGGTGCAATAAACTAAAATGCGCCGATTGGGAAATACCGGCAAATATGCAAGCTACTTTTCCAAGTGCGGATTTGCTTGGAAATGGTTCAAGCAGGATTGTATTTGATATTGCCGGCAACAAGTACAGGATGATTGGAAAATATGCTTTTGGAGATAAACAGGTGCATTTGTTTATTTGTTGGATAGGTACGCATGCTGAATATGATAAACTTTGTAATGCAGGTGAACAATACAATGTAAGTGACTATTAAAACATAACAACATGGAAGCGCTTAAATATAAAGTGATTACCAGTAAAAATCAGTACAAAGAATACTGTAACGTATTAGAGCAACTCGTCTTTTCAGGTTTGAAAGACCGCAATACGAAAGATGAAATAGCATTGCTGACCTTGCTGATTGAAAAATGGGATGCTACGCATTATCCCCTGACTGAAATAGATCCGGTTCAATTRCTTCATGCGCTTATGAAGGACCATCAATTGAAGGCCAAAGACCTGGCTGATATCCTGGAAGTCAGTAAAGGTTATATCTCTGACATTCTTCATTATAAAAAAGGATTTTCTAAGGAAGTTATCAGGAAGCTGGCTGACCATTTTAAAGTTTCCCAGGAAGCTTTTAATCGTCCATATAAGCTGATTGTTCCAGAGAATGTTCATTTCCGAAATGCAAGTGTGATGAATACCAGGAAAAAAATGATTGTTGCTTAATTTCGGCCCCTAATAAAATTGCCTTTATGTCCGTTCCCGAATCGATGATTTCCCGTTACCAGATTGCTGTTGTAGGATTGGGTTATGTAGGATTGCCGCTTGCGGTAGCTTTTGGTAGGCATTACCGGGTAATGGGGTTCGATATCCGGGAGGATCGGGTAAAGGAATTGGGTCAGGGAGTCGATAAAACGAGGGAGCTCACGGCAGAAGATATACAGGCAGCCTCGCATATCCGTTTTTCCAGCCAACTGCAGGCAATTGCAGATTGCAATGTGTTCATCATTACTGTGCCTACGCCGCTCGATGYGCATAAACGCCCCGATCTCAGTTACCTGCTGAAAGCCTCTGAAATGGTGGGCAGCATGCTGAAGAAAGGCGATATCGTAATTTATGAATCTACTGTATATCCGGGCTGCACCGAGGAAGACTGTGTGCCGGTGCTGGAGCGCACCAGCGGACTTCAATACAATACAGATTTCTTTTGTGGTTATTCCCCCGAGCGCATCAACCCCGGCGACCGGGTACACACCGTTACTACGATTAAAAAAGTTACGTCGGGCTCCACGCCGGCTGTTGCCGCCGAGATAGATGCTTTGTATGCGAGCATTATTACTGCGGGCACACACTTGGCGCCCAGCATCAAAGTAGCCGAAGCTGCCAAAGCAATAGAAAATGCGCAGCGTGATGTGAATATTTCTTTCATGAATGAGCTGGCTTTTATTTTCGACCGTATGGACATTGATACTTATGATGTGCTGGCAGCGGCAAAGACCAAGTGGAATTTTTTGCCTTTCCGTCCGGGCCTGGTGGGCGGTCATTGCATTGGCGTAGACCCGCATTACCTGGCGCATAAGGCGCAGGTGTTGGGTTATCAGTCGAAAGTGATCTTGTCGGGCCGGGAGGTGAATGACCAGATGGGCGTGTTTGTGGCAGAAAAACTGATTGCTTTACTCGCAGCCAAAAAACAAGGCCGTTTGCAAGGCTGCCGGGTATTGATATTGGGTATCACTTTCAAGGAAAATTGTTCCGATACGCGGAATACCAAAGTGGTGGATATTTATCAAACGCTTGTAACGGCCGGTCTTTCTGTAGCAGTGTATGACCCATGGGTTGGTCAAATGGAAGGAATCAACATGTTGGATGTACTAACTTGCGATTACGATGCAGTAATACTGGCGGTGGCTCATCAACAGTTCAGGGAGATAGATTTTTCACGCTTCAAGCAGCAAGGCACGCTGATCTTCGACGCACAAGGGTTTATTGAAAGAGACCTGGTAGACGGGAGATTATAAATTAGTAAAGGGCTTGCCCATCGTAGCTTCAGCGAAGGTGGGTGGATGGTAGGTTATAAGCTATGCTTTTTGATCAGGTAGCTTAATTTCATTTTTCTCCAATCCAATTTTGCAGGGATTTTATCCTTGAGCATGCCACTGATTGATTTTATAGCTGACATCTTTCCTTTGTTGTTTTGAGATGCGGAGCTCATATTTCCCGGGCATCTTTATAGGCATAATAGACAATATGTCCAATGAGGTTCTTTTTTTCCTGAACCTCACGATTGCTTTGCAGGATTACATCAAAAGGGGCATTGAGGGTTTGAATCAATGCTTTTCTGATCTTACTCTCCCAATTCATTTTTATGCGTGGGGCGAGTGTGCCGTTGGTGACAATCAGGAGATCATAATCGCTTTGGTCATTGAACGTATTTCTGGCTCTGGAGCCAAACAATAAAATTCGCGCATCCGGCAAAAAGGAATGGACGGTCGATTTGATGATATCGTAGGTTTGTCGCGTTGACATATACAAATATTCTGTTTTCAAAAGCAAAAAGCTCACCCACCTTCGCTGAAGCTACGGTGGGCAAGTCTTAAATGTACTCATTGAGTCGTTCATYAGATATCCACTTTCACAATCGCGCAGGAGGTGAACGTGTTGTTGCCTATCGGTTCAAGGTAACCGTTCACGGTTCTTGCGAAATCGAGGCGGATGGCTGCGAACAGCGGCAGCGTACTTGCCGGAGGGAAACTTACCGACAGATCGATGGYCTGCGGGGTTTCAGTTTCCATGGGTAAGTGATTGCTCTCTTTGATCTCGAGTCGTTTTTAGTAGGAACGGCGTTAGGCATATAACGTAGCTTTGCTTTGTATAGTTGCTACTTTATTAGTTAAAATGTCGTAACTTTATAGCTGTTATGGATAAAGTTTTGAACATAGAAGAAAGGCAGCATAAAGTCAATAAAGCTGTAAGGGAATTGCGGCGTAATAAGCTGGCGCATGGCCAATCTTTTATGATTAATTCAAAAAMCCTTCCCCAGGGRCAATGCTATATTGAATATCCTGACGGTCATATTTCCCTTGCCAYACTTAATCATACCAAACGCGATTTTACAATAGTCAGGGAGCTTTCCGCAATGGAAGTTTCAAATCTCAGGAATCAATTCGAATTATATTGATTCATTATGCCCGAACTATATATCATTACTGGCTCCAATGGAGCCGGAAAATCAAGCCTTGGCGCCAATTATCTGCCGGATCATATTGTTGATACCTGCGAGGTTTTTGATGGGGATAAGCTATTTATGGATAAGCAGCGAGAGCTATGGCGAGATGGCATCAGAGCCCATAAAGAAATGCGCCGAATAGCGTATGAATTTGTGTCATCAACATTTGATGCGCTTGTTGATGAAGCTGTTCATGCAAGAGCTGATTTTGCTTACGAAGGGCATTTTACCAATGAGTCAACATGGGATATTCCAAGGAGATTTAAGTCGGAAGGATATGCTATTCATTTAATTTATCTTGGATTAAATAATACAGATCTTTCAGAGTTGCGTGTTACCGACAGAGTGAAATTTGGTGGTCATTATGTAAATCCAATCACGGTTGCTGATAATTTTTATGGTAATCTTGAAAAGCTGAATGAACACTTTGCTATGTTCGATTCTGTTCAGGTTATTGATACTTCCGGAATTGAACATCAGCACGTGGCTAGCTTTTTATTGGGGTTGCCTGTTTTGCAAAAGAAAACAACCATTCTTCCTGATTGGTTTAAAAAATACCTTCCGAGTATGAACAAACTAATTCAAGAATTTTTTTATGAACGCTAAGAAGAAACATACTCCGGCAGAATTAGCAGAAGCATTGGTGTTTYCAGTTGCTCTTACACCGGCACAAAAAAAAGAAGCTGCGAAACAATTAGCTACTGCGCGTAAAAAGRCCCGGAAGGAAATGACAGAACGTAATAGATTGGCTTTGCAGCTTCTCAAGTTTTAAATTTGAATGATCGAAATTAGAATCGGATAGGCATATGGGTTATTGTTAAAAGCCAATCCTGAAAATATCGATTATGATATGTACCGCTCGGCTTGCGTCAGGGAGTTCGAAATTATTTTAGAACAAAGCGGTAAGCTGCACTGTTGACTGAAGCCATTAATCAGCAAAACAATGATTTTAAGGAATAAAGACAAAGAAAGTTTGTTGGCAATTTTTGCCATGCTGAATATACCTGTTGAAGTATGGGCGTACGGTAGCCGGGTAAGCGGTAAAGCGCATGAGGGCAGCGACCTGGATTTAGTGATGCGCGGCCGGAACCTTGAAAAATTGCCAATTGATGTTTTAGCGGAGGTAAAGGAAAAAATACAGCAAAGCAATATACCCATTGTGGTAGATCTGTTTGATTGGGCACGCCTGCCCGAAAGTTTTCACCATAACATTGAAGCCCAATATGAAGTGCTGTATAGTAATTTGGGAATGATCCTGAATGAGCCGCCGGAAGCATACAAAGATAAAAACCATGATGTAAAACCGGGCGAATCAGCGTAGTCATGAATCGTGAGACTCATTGAGCCATTGAGTATTGAGCAATTGCGCCATTCATCAGATATCCACTTTCACGATAGCACAAGAAGTGAACGTGTTGTTGCCAACAGGCTCGATGAAACCGGCGTTGAGCGGGTTGTAAACGTTATTTCCACGTAGTTTTAACAGCGTATTTAGCGAAATGCTCATCCCTGGTAAGAATGGTTAAGTCTTCTGTTATGCCTTGTGCAATTATAATCCGGTCAAATGGATCCCGATGCAGCATGTCAAGATTTAATACCTGGGAAATGTGGTCAAAAGAAATTGCCAGTACTTCCAGGTCATTATCAGCCAGATAAACAGCAAATCTTTCGAAAGGAAATTTTATTGAAAGCTTACCAAGCTTAATTTTTATAGCAATTTCCCAAAGTGAGGCAATACTAACGAWAYAATTATTCTCAATGTTTCTGATTCGTGAACTTATTTTCTTAGGCAATTGCGGGTCATCCTGAAGAAACCACAACAAGGTATGTGTATCCAGTAAATATTGCATTTACATATAGTCTTTGAAATCTTCTAACGGTTCATCAAAGTCTGCTGACATTTTTATTAATCCTTTAGCAGCTCCTGGCTGGCGCTCTTTAAGTTTGATCTTTGATTTTGTCTTTTGTTTAAGAAATTCAACAAAATCAGATACTTCCTTTTTGAGGTCGGTGGGAAGAGAGGATATTTGTGTATATAATTGAATGTCAGTCATAGTTTTTAGTATTGTGTCGTACAAATATAGCAAAAGTAAACCGGCTGGTATACAGTAGAAATACCTCATTTTGAAGCCTTGTCATTTTGTAGTGAACGTATTGCTACCTACTCGTTCCGTTTTTATTGATGAAGCTAGGAGATATGGTGCCTGAGTGTGAAGCAGGTCCTTCGACTCGCTGCGCTCGCTCAGGATGACGCAAAAAAAAGAGGCTGCCCCTTTTGAGACAGCCCCTTCTCATTACCAGCAACTCATCTRCCATTCAGCGGCTACAAGCTTCAGACCTTCTTCGGGGTCTTTCACCGTCAACTGGCTGATGGTGCTCATCATGGTTCCGGTTACTGCCAGGTAACCGGCAGCGGTCACTACCAGCGTAGGCAATGCCACCGGCGCCGCAATGATGGCACCTCCGATAGCGGTAAGCCACAGGCCCATATTGCGCAGCTTCTTAAAGAAGCCGGGCGTTGCCGCCTGCGCTCTTTGCAGCAGGCTTAAGCTGTCTATCTGTTGTTGTGTCATAACAGTTTTTTTAAAAGGCTAAAAAATCAAGTGATGTTCATCTGTTATTTTATCCTCCAAAGACAGCAACGGCAATATTACTGGCATGCCCTACTTCTTCGAGACCGTCGTAACAACGGGCCATGTATTCCCTCATCTCGGGTACATCCGTTTCCATCAGCGGGTTGTCGTCCAGTACGGGGCCGGATTTAGCCAAACCCAGGTGTTGCCATTCTTTCTGGCCTTTTAACCGGGTATAGATACTGATGCCGAAACTGCGCTGTTTTCTAACCGAAATGCTTACATAGCCTGGGAAGGCTATTGCGTTGATCACAGGCTTGAGGTTGCTGGCATCTACCAGTTGCCCGGAGCTGATGATGTTCAGCTCTTTACCCATGCTCACGGTGTAAAGCGGTGAGCGCTTGATGCGGACGACCATATTCCGGATGCTGACCAGTTGGCGCTGCCTGACCTCTTCCTTGGCTGCGATCGCTTCTTTCAGCTCCGCCTTTCTCAGGTCGGCTCTGTTGATGCTGTCGATCACTGCCTGGGCCGATGTTTGCTGTTCGGCTATTTCGGGTTCGGTAAGACCGAGGCTGCCGCCCAGCTGTCCCAGTTTTTCTTTATACGTGCTTGCCCAGATGGCCAGGTTTCCGTCCAGTACAGGCAGGTATGGTGCAAATACTTTCATGTTCTTTGTTTTTAAAAATGATTAAATTGGTTTGTGTTGACCTGCCCGCTGCAGTCGGGCCCACCGGTGGTTCATCAACAAAAACAAAGCTATAGCGGCCGGCCGCCGGTTTTATACCATACCTACCATATGGCAGCTGCTAACCAACTGGTTAACAGCTCATAGAACAAATAATTATCTTTATGCCGGGCCGGGAAGATCAGTTTGTTAAGCGGGCCAGGATGGCGCGCATCTCCGACAGGTAGTCCATCAGGTGTCTTTTCGTAGAGGCATCGATTTTATAGTATTTCTCATACAGGTATCCATCGTTGAGGGGCTTACTGTCTGTGCCGTATACCTGGGCTATTTTGCGCAAATGGTCGCGTATAATGTCAACGGGCTTCATTTTGGCTTCTATCTCCAGCCGCTGCCACAAAGCCAGTTCCGCCCCATTCAGGGCGGTAGGCAGGTTCAGCACGGCCAGGTTCAGGCGCTCTGTTTGCTGCGAGTACCGGTAAGACTGTATCAGTTTGTCCATAGCGGTGAACAGCATGGTTTTGCAGCCGGGCATCAGCGGATCCATGATCATACCCGGCTCTTCCGCTATCCCGTTGATGAGCCGTATGTGTTCGGCCCAGTAATCTGTGGCGTCTGTTTCGGGAGGCAGGGCTTGGCCGTAGGATTGTATCACATATTGTACAAAATCGGCGCTGTTGAAATTACAGGAGATCAATGTATAGATGGTGCGCAAGGTAGCCTGGTTAGTAGGGAGAACCTGGTAGCCAATGATTTCCGTTAGTTTCATCCAGTAAAATCCCTGCTTAAAGCTGGGCTGGCTCTTGCCGCCTGACAAGGCTGAACAGTGTTTGTATAATATCTCTACCAGGGCTGCATCTGTATCCCGCAGGCCGTACTTTTTGCAGGGCTCCAGCGCTAACACTATCTTTTCCCGCATTTGTTCCCAGGTCAGTTTAGGCAGGGGGGCATCGAAATCAAAATGGTTTTTAAACTGCGTCTGTAAGAAGTCAAGGAAGCGAAGCAGGTTGCGCTGCATGATCACGCTGAAGCCCGAAAGCAGCTGGCTGTCTTTGTCAAACAGTTGGTCCATCAGGTATACGGCCACTTTCTGCGTTAGCTGCACTAGTGTATCCAGTGAAGCTTTCTTTGTTTTCCTGTAGGCATGCATCAGCCAGTGTGCAGACAGCTTTTCCGTTTCTTTCAGCATTTCTTCCTGCTCTTCGTTGCTTAAGTGTTGGTGGGCGTTGTTGTCTGTCACGAACCTGATGAGCATACGATTAACAGTAGAGAGGGTGTGGTTTTTTTCCATAAGGCATTAATTTAGGCGATATGAACATAATGATATTAATTTATATTTACAAAAATCAAACGTTTTATTATGCTTTTCAGGTATTGGTTGCTATTCACCGGTATCCTGGCTATTATGACCATAGCGGCCAGGATCATGTACCGGGTAATGCGCTATGGCATGCACAAGCTGGTGCCCGAGGCCCTGCCGGCTTACCTCGATGAGCGGGGTGTTATGCAGGTGTACCTGTTATTGATTGAATGGTTTATACTGGTCTTGCTTAACAGGATGAGGCGTTTCATCATCACGAGCGCTTTTACCGGCCTGCCCCTGCCCTTGCGCAATAGGGTGCACTGGCTGGCAGTGTATGCTACCGCCATTTGGTTGCTCGCGATGGGCCATCTTTCCGGCACGCTTTGGGGGGAATACGGCGTTTTCCGGTGGGATGCGATCNTGGCAGTGTATGCTACCGCCATTTGGTTGCTCGCGATGGGCCATCTTTCCGGCACGCTTTGGGGGGAATACGGCGTTTTCCGGTGGGATGCGATCTCGCATCTGCTCATGATCACCACGGGTATGGGGGTTATGATGGGGATTGTGCTGCCTTTCTGTAATCTCCGGTATTGGGATTATATTTTCCGGAACAAATAGTTGTTTGGCGGCGTCCGCACACTATTTTTTTCCATCGGATAGATAGCTGGCGGAGTCCGGTATGTTTTTTCAGTCATCAATTAATCCGCTGAGATCAATAAAAATGGTTTCCATTCTCAAATAATGTTGAATGGATAGAAGAATGATTAAACTATATAGGGCAAATAATAAAATATTCAGGATTCCTTAATATTAGATTTCCGGAAATGCTTTACTTTAGCTACTCAATTTTGTATCACCTGCCTCCCTAATCCTTGGGGGTGAGGGTGGCGAAGCCGTCCCATTATCATTTACTTTTCTCAGGCAAAGATGCCTCAGCTGATTTTTAACTTAAGTATGTCATTGTGCAAATAGCGGTAGTAGGAACAGGCTATGTAGGATTGGTAACAGGCACTTGTTTTGCCGAAACGGGCAATAAAGTAGTCTGTGTAGATATTGACAAAAGCAAAGTAGAAAAACTGAGCAATGGAGAGATCACCATCTATGAACCGGGACTGGAGAAATTATTTCTGCGCAACCTGAAAGAAGGACGTTTGAAATTCACCACCAGCCTGGCTGAAGGTATCGAAGGCGCCCCCATTATTTTCCTGGCCCTGCCCACCCCACCCGGCGAAGATGGGGCAGCTGATCTGCGTTATGTGCTGGGTGTGGCCGATGAATTGGGTAAATTAATGAAGGACTACAAAGTGATTGTTGATAAAAGTACTGTGCCAGTAGGTACTGCACAGAAAGTACACAGCGCTGTTGCTGCACATTATAAAGGAGAATTCGATGTGGTGAGCAACCCTGAGTTTTTGAGAGAAGGTGTAGCAGTAGATGATTTCATGAAACCCGATCGCGTAGTGATCGGAACGGGATCTGAGAGAGCCCGTAAACTGATGGGCGATCTGTATGCCCCCTTTGTTCGCCAGGGTAACCCGGTGATCTATATGGATGAAAGATCGGCCGAGCTTACAAAATATGCTGCCAATTCTTTTTTAGCTACCAAGATATCTTTCATGAATGAGATCGCACAGCTTTGCGAGAAGCTGGGAGCCGATGTAGATATGGTGCGCCGTGGTATTGGCAGTGATGAGCGCATTGGCAAGCGATTCCTGTTCCCTGGTATTGGTTATGGAGGCAGTTGTTTTCCCAAAGACGTGCAGGCATTGATCCGTTCTTCGGAAGAGGCGGATTATGATTTTAAGATATTGAAAGCGGTGGAGTCGGTGAATGAATTACAGAAGAAACACTTGTTGCCGAAAGTCAAAGCTTATTTCAAAGGGGCTTTGAAAGGGAAACGCATTGCCTTATGGGGATTGGCTTTCAAGCCCAATACCGATGATATACGCGAGGCGCCGGCCCTGAGCCTGATTGAAGCATTGACAGCAGAAGGCGCCAACGTGATTGCTTATGATCCGGAAGCGATGGCCAATGTTAAAAAGACGCTGGGCAACCAGATAGCATATGCCGCCAACCAGTACGAAGCATTGGTAGGAGCCGATGCGCTGATCATTGCTACGGAATGGAGTGAATTCCGTACCCCCGATTTTGAAATGATCGGAGAGCGGTTGAAGAACAAAACCATTTTCGATGGCCGCAATCTTTTTGAAGTGAAACAAATGATCGCACTGGGTTATCATTACGAAAGCATAGGGCGTTAATTAAATACTCTTTAATTGTTAGATCAGCTTTTCACCGGTAAAATCCGTATCCGTTTGCTCACCAAACTGCTGCTGAATCCCGCAGGAAAAGTGTATTTGCGCGGACTGGAGCGTGAGCTCGATGTGAGTAGTAATACCGTCCGGTTAGAGCTAGCCAAGCTATCTGAAATGCATCTGATTGAAGCAGAAGAGAATGATGTGCAATCCAAGGTGAAGCATTATTCTGTGAACACGCGTCACCCGCTTTTTCATTCGCTGCGCTCCATCATTTTGCAGCATGTGGGGCTCGATCAAATACTTGAAAAAGTGGTAAACAAGTTGGGTAGCCTCCAAAAAGTGTACCTTACCGGTGGTCTGGCAGAGGGGAAAAACTCTAATGTAATAGACCTGGTGCTGGTGGGTGATGTAGATAAAACTTATTTGCATCAATTGATAGACCGGGTAGAACCCATGATCGGTAAAAAAATACGAGTGGCTGTTTTTGCAGAGAACGAATTCGGTGGAGAGCACTTGAAAGACCTTGGTGTAGTAATCAATTTAATTGAAACATAGTAGTTTGATGAAAAAAGCTTTAATTACGGGTATTACAGGACAAGACGGAGCTTATTTGACTGAGCTTTTATTGAAAAAAGGATACGAAGTACATGGTATCAAGCGGAGAAGCTCGCTTTTCAATACAGGAAGAATTGACCCGTTTTATGAAGATCCACATGTGCCGCATAAACATTTGATCCTTCATTATGGTGATCTTACAGATTCTACGAACCTGATCCGTATCATTCAGGAAGTTCAACCAGATGAAATTTATAACCTGGCGGCCATGAGTCATGTGCAGGTGAGCTTCGAAACACCTGAATATACGGCTAATGCCGATGGCATAGGCACTTTGCGAATATTGGAAGCGGTTCGTTTGTTAGGGCTTATTTCTAAAACCAAGGTATACCAAGCCTCTACTTCAGAGTTATATGGTTTGGTGCAGGCTGTTCCTCAAAATGAAACCACGCCTTTTTATCCACGGTCTCCTTATGCGATTGCCAAACTATACGCCTATTGGATTACAGTAAATTACCGGGAAGCGTATGGCATGTTCGCCTGCAATGGAATTCTGTTCAATCATGAATCCCCATTACGCGGCGAAACTTTTGTAACCCGTAAAATTACCCGCGCGGTTGCCAAAATAGCATTGGGTTTGCAGGATACTTTATATCTCGGCAATTTAGATGCTCAGCGCGATTGGGGGCATGCTAAAGACTATGTAGAGGGTATGTGGCGCATATTGCAGCAGGAGCAGCCGGAAGATTTTGTGCTGGCAACAGGTATCACCACCCGCATCCGTGATTTTGTAGGCATGGCATTTGCAGAAGTAGGTGTGGAACTTTCATTCGAAGGAAAAGCAGAGCATGAAATAGCCAAAGTAACCGCCTGTAAAGGCAAATACAAAATACCGGTGGGCCAAATTGTAGTAAAAGTAGACCCCCGTTATTACCGCCCTACAGAAGTAGATCTTTTAATAGGTGATGCTTCAAAAGCAAAAGAAAAACTGGGCTGGCAACCCCAATATACATTGGCGGCAATGGTTCAGGAAATGGTAGCCAGCGATATCAAACTGTTCGAAAAAGACCAGCTATTAAAGAATAGTGGCTTTGATATTAAAAACGAATTCGAATAATTAATTGACCGTCTGAATAGACCGTCATCTCGAGCGAGCGTAGCGAGTCGAGAGACCTCACAAAGTCTTCAACCAAGTGCAAAAAAATGCCAAAATATATGTAGCTGGCCACCGCGGAATGGTAGGCAGCGCCATTGTAAGAAAATTGGAAGCTGAAGGTTATCATAATCTTTTATTGCGAACTTCCAAGGAACTGGACTTACGCAACCAGCAGGCAGTAAATGATTTTTTTGCCAAAGAAAAACCTAATTACGTTTTCCTGGCCGCTGCCAAAGTAGGGGGCATTGCGGCCAATAATACTTACCGCGCCGAATTCATTTATGAGAACCTGATGATCGAAAGCAATGTGATCCATGCGGCGTATGTGAACAAAGTTACCAAACTACTGTTCCTGGGTTCTTCCTGCATTTATCCAAAACTTGCTCCTCAGCCTTTAAAAGAAGACTCCCTATTATCGGGCTATTTAGAGCCAACCAATCAACCTTATGCCATTGCCAAAATAGCGGGTATTGAATTGTGCGATGCTTACCGGGCGCAATATGGATGTAATTTCATTTCAGCCATGCCCACCAACCTGTACGGCCCGAACGACAATTACGACCTGGAAAAATCTCATGTGTTACCTGCCTTATTGCGTAAATTCATCACTGCAAAAAAAAATAATGATCCCCAGGTGGTTTTATGGGGTACCGGCAGCCCCAGGCGCGAGTTTTTATATGTAGATGACCTGGCCGATGCCTGCCTTTTTTTAATGGAACAGTACAACGAAGCAGGGTTGGTGAATATTGGTATTGGAGACGATCTAACCATTAAGGACCTGGCAGAACTGGTTAAAAAAACCACAGGATACCGGGGAAGCATTGTTTGGGATACTGCTAAACCCGACGGTACACCGCGGAAATTGATGGATGTAGATAAGTTAAAACGACTGGGTTGGGAAGCAAAAATCACATTAGCAAACGGTATTACGAAAGTATATGAACAGGTAAAAGATTTCGATTGGAAATGATAAGTGAGAATAGGAATTTCAGTTATTGTTAATTACAGTTAAGTAAATGAAGAGAAATATCAAGTGTTTTTACAGGTTATTAATGGTCCTTGTTGTGTTGCTATCGGTGGGGGTAGTTCAGGCCCAGGACTTACTGAAAGGAAGGGACCTCAGTCAGGTTAGGGTAGACCAATTGAGTGATGCTGATATTGCCAAACTTAAAGCACAGTTAGGCAGTTCAGGTATGACCATCGACCAGGCAGAGCAAATGGCCCTTGCAAAGGGAATGTTGCCCGCGGAATTTGCCAAACTCAAAGCCCGTGTTTTGGGAACCAGCAATGCCTTGTCAGCAACAGGTCGGTTGAAAGTACAAAATTCAGTGTCGGTTGAAAAAGTTAATAACAGTTCTGATTCACTCAGTACCGAAAAGTCTCACGAACAAACCAGGCCCCTGATTGATCCCCTGATCTTTGGTTCTGAGTTGTACACTTCCGTAGCACCCAACTTCGAGCCCAATCTTAAATTGGCTACCCCATTGAATTATGTATTGGGTCCTGATGACCAAATATTGGTATCTGTATATGGAGTACAGGAGTACAGTGGAGATCTGCTGGTGTCTGCTGAAGGATCTGTTTCCATACCCAATGTAGGGCAGGTAAAAGTAGCGGGTCTTACCATTGAAGCAGCTACGCAAAAGCTCAAAACCATTATGGGTAGTTCAGTGTACCCTTATCTTAAATCAGGTGGTTCTAAATTGTCGGTTACACTCAGTAAAATACGCAGTATTAAAGTGATCATTATTGGCGCTAACCGACCAGGTAATTTCACTCTATCTTCTTTATCAACGGTATTTAATGCGCTATTTGTTAGCGGCGGGCCTAATGTTTTCGGCAGTTTTCGTGAGATAGAACTTGTGAGGAATAATCGGGTAGAACGTAAAATAGACCTCTATCGCTTTTTACTCCATGGAGATCAATCAGATAATGTGGGGTTGAAGGATAATGACGTTATTCGTATACCGCCTTATAAAACAAGGGTGCAATTACAAGGTCAGTTCAAACGTCCTGGTATTTTTGAAGTGTTGCCCGGAGAGAAGTTTTCAGATGTAGTTGCTTTTGCATCTGGATTTACCGATTCGGCTTACCAGGCTTCTGTGAAGGTTTTCCAGCGCAATGAAACTGAAAGGCAGGTACATGATCTACAATCAACAGCTTATAATAATTATATCCCCCATACAGGCGATGTGTTCGTGTCTTCTAAAATACTCAACCGCTTTCAGAACAGGGTGAAGATATCCGGTTCTGTTTTCCGTCCTGATGTATATGAGTTAACGCCTGGGCTGGATGTAGCTGGTTTGATCAGAAAAGCTGATGGGTTGAAAGAAGATGCATATACTGGTAGAGGGCAAATCCTTCGTTTGGAAGATGATCTCACAAGATCTATTGTTTCTTTTGATGTAAAAAAAGCATTGACTGGTCAAGATAACCCTGTTTTGAAAAGAGAAGATGAAGTATTGATTAGCTCTGTGCAGGATTTGCGAGATTCCTTTAAAGTTACTGTACAGGGAGAAGTGCGTATACCAGGACAATATGATTATGTCAGCCAGCTAACATTGAAAGATTTGATTTTGCAGGCAGGTGGTTTTACAGATGCGGCTTATAAGAATATTGAGATCGCCCGATTAATACGCAGGGATAGTATAACGCCGACTGATAATCGCGCAAGTATAGTGATTAATACCGTAATTAATGGTGATTTAAACGGCACTTCAGCCAACATTCCTATCCAGCCATTCGATGTGGTTACCATTCGCCGCAAAGCTGGTTATATTTTACCGGAATCTGTAATAGTGAGCGGGCAAGTACAATATCCCGGGCCTTATGCATTGGTAAGCAGAATTGAACGTGTGAGTGACGTTTTAAGAAGAGCAGGAGGGTATACATCGGATGCTAATCCGGCAGGAGCTTATGTAAAACGTTATAAGACAGACATGGAAAGAGCGCAGGCTGAAGAAACTGCTCGCAGGTTGCAGAAGAATGTAAAAGAAAAGGATAGTGTAAAAGCACAGTTGGTATTACAGGATATCCGTCGTGATTATGATCAAATACCATTGGATATGGTTTCTATCATGAAAAATCCCGGATCGGTAGAGGACCTAGTATTGAGAGCAAAAGATGAATTGTTTATTCCAAAATTCGATGGACAAGTGAAGATTAGTGGAGCAGTATTGATGGCGACTCAAGTGCCTTTTAAGAAAAGGAACTCTTTGAGAAATTATATCAGCGATGCAGGTGGCTATGCTGCAGATGCTTGGCGCAGGAAAACTTATGTTGTATATGCGAACGGGCAAGCAAGCACTACTAAGCATTTCCTGTTTATGAAATTTTATCCCGAAGTCTTACCTGGTAGTGAATTGATAGTACCAAAAAGAGCAGAAAAGAAATCATTAAGCACAGGGGAGATTATTGGTATTTCCAGCGCAATGGCAAGTCTGGCAGGAGTTGTAATAGCAATTCTAAGATTATAACGCTAAAAAAAGCAGCCCAATAATGGATATACAGCAACGTGAAATTTCGCTAAGAGATTTTTTTATAACCCTTAAAGACTGGACCAGGTACTTATTGACGAAGTGGCTATGGATTGGTTTCTTTGTTGTGATTGGTGGAATTATTGGCGCCATTTATGCTTCTTCTCAAAAACCAGAATATACAGCAACTTTAAGTTTTGCATTAGAAGATGAAAAAACAAATGGAGGAATATCGGGAGCCTTGGGGCTTACCAGTCAATTTGGATTTGATATTGGAGGAGAAGCCGGGGGGGCTTTCAGTGGAGCAAACCTCATTGAGTTAATGAGATCTCGCCTTTTAATTGAAAAAACACTACTTCGTCCCGTTAAAAAAGACAATGAGCAACAATCCTTAGCAGATTTTTTTATCGATTGCAATAATTGGAGAGAGGGTTGGAATAGCCGATCATCATTAAAAGATATTCGTTTTCCTCCACAAACTGACAGAAGCAAGTATACTCTACAACAAGATAGTATTCTTGGGTTGATCTATGAGACCATTATTAATAATCAGTTAATGGTATCTCAACGAGATAAGAAAGTTAGTATTATATATATTACGGCTAAGTCGAAAAATGAGGCTTTTGCAAAGAGCTTTGTGGAATCCCTTGCAAGTGAAGTGTCTCAGTTTTATGTTGAGACAAAAACTAAAAAGGCAGCTGATAATATGGCAATCCTTGAACGGCAGACGGATTCTGTTAGGTCTGAATTAAATGGAGCAATCGCAGGTGTAGCTAGTTCTACGGATAATACATTTAACTTAAACCCTGCTTTAAACATTAAACGAACACCAACTCAACGCAGACAAGTGGATGTTCAAGCTAATACGGTAATCCTAACGGAGCTTATCAGAAATTTAGAGTTGGCAAAAGTGACTTTAAGAAAGGAAACACCATTGATTCAAGTCATTGATAGACCAATACTTCCTTTAGAAAGGAAAAAAAGTAGCCCAACAAAAGGATTTCTTATCGGAGCCATTTTACTGGGGGTATTAACGTCGCTTTATTTTATGGCAAAACGGATGAATGACTCAATATCTTCCAGAGCAAAATAAGAGTTTGATACAGGCGACAGGATCAGAGTACAGATTTTAATTAATTAATGCAATAAATATTTAGGCTGTGGAACTACGGAATAAAAAAGTCCTCGTTACGGGTGCAGATGGTTTTATAGGAAGCCATCTTGTTGAAAGATTATTAGATGAAGGTGCATTAGTAAAAGCATTTGTTTATTATAACTCATTTAATAAATGGGGCTGGCTAGACACTTTTCCGAAAGAAAAGCTTGATCGAATAGAAATATTTGCAGGAGATGTTCGTGATCCGTATGGCGTTAAAGAAGCAATGAAAACGTGTGATGTCGTGTTTCATCTGGCAGCATTGATAGCAATTCCATATAGCTATCATTCTCCTGATAATTATGTTGATACTAATATTAAAGGCACGCTTAATATTGTACAAGCGGCAAAAGAACTTCAAATTTCTAAAATCTTAATTACATCAACTTCTGAAGTTTATGGTACAGCCCGTTATATTCCAATAGATGAGCAACATCCTAGACAAGGGCAATCGCCTTATTCAGCCACTAAAATTGGAGCAGATCATATTGCAGAATCTTTTTTTAGAAGTTTTAACCTGCCGGTTACTATAGTTCGGCCTTTTAATACTTTTGGCCCTCGCCAATCTGCCAGAGCAGTCATACCTACAATCATAACACAATTGCTTTCTGGGCAAACTCAAATTAAACTTGGATCTTTGCATCCGACACGTGACTTATTGTTTGTGAAAGATACTGCAGAGGGTTTTTTAGAAATCGCAAAGTCTGATGATTTAATAGGACATGAAGTTAATATAGCAACAAGCTCAGAGATTAGTATAGGTGACCTTGCCAAGAAGTTAATAGAAATTATTAACCCCGCTGCTCAAATCGTTGGTGATGACATCAGGTTGCGTCCTGAAAAAAGTGAGGTTGAAAGATTATATGGCTCTAACAAAAAGATTCTTGAGTATACCAAATGGAAACAACGGTTTAGCTTAGACGAAGGTTTAAAGCAAACAATAGAATGGTTTAAAGACAGGGAAAATTTAAAACAGTATAAGGCGGATATCTATAATGTTTAATGAAGTAGTTGAGTTCATAAGGAAGCAGTTCAGAACAAATAGTTTTATTCCTTTGCATGCTCCTGTGTTTGAAGGGAACGAAAAGAAATACCTTTTAGAAACAATTGAATCAACCTTTGTTTCATCTGTAGGTAAATTCGTTGATCAATTTGAAGAGATTATAAAAGAATATACAGGGGCTAAGTATGCAATTCCCACTGTCAATGGAACTGCTGCATTACATATGTCATTAATATTGGCTGGAGTTAAAGAAAATGATCTTGTATTAACTCAGTCTTTGTCTTTCATTGCTACGTGTAATGCCATTTCTTATTTAAAAGCGCAACCTGTTTTTATCGATGTCGACAAACGAACATTAGGAATGTCGGCAGAAGCTTTGAAGGTTTTTTTAGAAGAAGAAACAGTTTTAAAATTCAATGAATGTTTCCATCGAAAGTCAGGCAAAAAGGTTGCTGCCTGTGTTCCTATGCATACTTTTGGCCACCCGGTGGAAATAGAGGCAATAGCTGATCTAACCAGAAAGTATAACATACCATTAATTGAAGATGCGGCCGAGTCGATGGGCTCTTTTTATAAAGGAACCCATACCGGAAATTTCGGGCTTTTAGGCGCATTTAGTTTTAACGGTAATAAAACTGTTACTTGCGGTGGTGGCGGTGTAATCATTACAGATAATGAAAAGTTGGCTAAGTTGGGAAAACATCTTACAACCCAAGCAAAGGTTCCGCATCGCTGGGACTTCGTTCATGATCATATTGGCTATAATTACAGGCTGCCAAATATCAATGCAGCGCTGGCTTGTGCTCAAATGGAGCAATTAGAAAAATTTATAGAAAACAAGAGGATATTGGCCAAAAGTTACGCTGATTTTTTTTCTACTACTTCGTTGCAGTTTATTGTTGAACCTCCCGATTCCCGATCTAATTATTGGCTGAATTCTGTGATCACAAAAGATTACGACGACAGGAATGATTTTCTGACGACTTTAAATGATTCAGGTATAATGTCCAGGCCTTGTTGGACATTAATGCATAAGCTGACAATGTTTAAAGAGTGTTATCGGGATGAACAATCAAATGCTGAATGGGTAGAAGCCAGGCTTATCAACATCCCGAGTAGTTACAGGCCTCATATATAATGCAAAACGACATAATATTACTTGGTGGAGGGGGGCATGCAAAAGCCTGTTTGGATGTTGTTCTTTCAACAGAAAGATACAAAGTGCTTGGATATATTGATAAATCAAAGACGCTGGATGATAAGTTTAGTGTTAAGTATTTGGGAGATGATGATCAAATAATCAATTATGTACACAACTGCGCATTTTTGATTGCCATTGGACAAATGAAAAGCCCTGATATACGAGTTGAATTATTCAATAAGGCTTTATCTTTAGGAGCGAAGTTCCCTGTTATAAAATCACCTTCTGCCTATGTGTCCAAATTCTCTTATATCGAAGAGGGAACAATCATTATGCATAATGTTGTAATACAGGCAGATGTTCGGGTAGGTAAAAATTGCATCATTAATGATGGGGCGTTAATCGAGCACGATACGCTGATAGGCAGTCATTGCCACATATCTACGTCAACAACGCTAAATGGTAATGTTTCCATTGGCGATGGGACGTTTATTGGCAGCGGAACAACGATCAAGAATGGACTTGTAATCGGTAAGAATGTAGTTGTAGGCGCAGGAAGCGTAGTGGTAAAAAATGTTTTAGATAGTCGAACTGTATATGGTAATCCTGCAAGACTCAAAAGCAATGCTTAAACATACTATAATCATAGCCGAAGCTGGAGTTAATCACAACGGTGATATTGAATTGGCTAAAAAATTAGTTGATGCCGCTGTAGAGGCAAAGGTCGATTTTATTAAATTTCAGACATTTAAAGCGAAGAACATTGTGAGTGAAACGGCAAGCAAAGCCGAGTACCAGATCAAAAATCAGAAAAGTGAAGACGATTCACAATTCAAAATGCTCCAGAAACTGGAACTTTCAGAGGACGATCATCATGAACTCATAGTTTATTGTAACAGTAAGGGGATCAATTTTTTATCAACGGCATTTGATTTGGAAAGCATCGATTTGCTTAAAAATATCGGTGTGGAAATAGGTAAGATACCTTCGGGAGAGATCACAAATCTCCCCTATTTGAAGAAGATAGCGGCTACATTTTCTACTGTTATTATGTCTACTGGCATGGCAAATATGGATGAAATAAAAGCTGCTGTAAAGGTTGTCAAAGAGGCTGGGACAGATTCGAGCAAACTTATTTTACTTCATTGCACAACGGAGTATCCGACTCCAATGGAAGAGGTCAATTTAAATGCAATGCTGACACTTGCGAAAGAATTCAATGTTGCTGTTGGTTACTCTGATCATACTATGGGAATTGAAGTTCCAATTGCTGCAGTGGCTTTAGGGGCTCATGTTATCGAAAAGCATTTTACATTAGACAGGAATATGCCCGGCCCTGATCATATTGCATCGCTCGAACCAGATGAACTTTTGAAAATGACCCAGGCAATCAGGAATATTGATGTTGCCATAGGGAATGGGATCAAGGAACCGACACCTTCTGAAATCAAGAACAAGCAAGCTGCCAGAAAAAGTATTCACATCAAACGGGAGATAGAAAAAGGACAAATAATACGCGAGCAAGATTTAATAATGTTACGGCCTGGTGATGGTATTTCTCCGATGGAGGTCGATTCGGTTATTAATAGGATAGCATCAAGAAACATTGCTAAAGGGACCAAATTAGACTATAAAGATTTTAATTGATGAGAATTGGGATATTGACAAGCTCGAGAGCCGATTATGGGATTTACCGTCCCTTATTGATAAAATTGAAGCAGGAAAAAGCGATTCAATTTCAAATTATAGCTTTTGGAACCCATCTCTCTCAATTTCATGGGTATACGGTTCGAAACATCGAAAAAGACGGATTTGATGTGAAGTTCCGTATTGAGTCAATCATAACCAGTGACTCTGAAGAAGCTATTTCATCATCAATGGCATTGACCTCATTAAAATTTGCCTCATTCTGGGGTGAGCATCGGTCTGCATTTGATTTAGTGCTTTGTTTGGGTGACAGATATGAAATGTTTGCAGCAGTAAGTGCTGGAATCCCATTCAATATCAAGTTTGCCCATATACATGCAGGTGAAAGGACCATTAGCGCCATTGATAATATATTCCGTCATTCTATTTCTCATGCCTCATGTTTTCATTTTGCTTCTACAAAAGAATATGCAGAGCGGTTAAAACATATGCTGGATAGCAACTCTCATATATACAATATAGGCGCATTGGGTTTGGACAATATTGAATTGATGACATTTTATTCGCAAAAAGAGTTTAACGATCGATACGGAATTGATCTAGATAAACCAACAGTGCTTGTTACGTTTCATCCGGAGACTGTCAAACCCGAGATGAATGAATTTTATGCCAATGAATTGATCAAAACAATAAAAGATTTGCCCTACTTGCAATTCTTGATTACTATGCCAAATGCTGATACCGCAGGCAATCTTATCCGGCAATCTTTTATCAGAGAACTATCAAATATGAACCATGTTAAAATGGTTGAAAACTTGGGAACTGTTGGGTATTTCTCCGCAATGAAGCATAGCATTTTTTTGCTTGGTAACACTTCCAGCGGGATCATTGAAGCTGCTTCATTCGGGAAATACGTTATTAATATTGGCAAAAGACAAGAAGGCAGGGCTTATGGACTTAATGTATTACACGTTTCGATTGATAAGACAAGTATGTTAAGAGCGATTGATAAAATCAATGAGACTCCCAATTTTACAGGAGATAATATTTATTATCAGAGCGGGGCTGCAGATAAAATTATTAAAGTTTTGAAAGAAAACAATATCAATAATGAACAATTATAAGGAACATATCATCCATAAAGACACTGCTGCAAGGGCAGCTTTAAAAATCCTGGATGATTTAGGTGGTTTTGTGAGCAGGACATTGTTTGTAATTGATGAAGACGGAAAAATGGTAGGTTCTTTAACTGATGGAGATATACGAAGGGGGCTATTGAACGGAAATGAAATTTCCCACCCAGTTTCGCATTTTATGAATGAACAATTCAAGTTCATTTTTGAATCCAATGATAATGTTGAATTGATCAAAAACTATCGAAAAGCCCATATCGAGTTGCTGCCCTTATTGGATAAGGGAAAACGAATCATGCAAATACTCGATTTGACCAAAACAAAAACACTTTTGCCTGCAGCTGCTTTGATTATGGCAGGTGGGAGAGGCGAAAGACTCAAACCCTTTACAGATATGACCCCCAAACCAATGCTACTTATTGGGGGTAAGCCAATCTTAGAACATAATATAGATCGATTGGTTTCTTTTGGAATCAAAGATATTTTTATAAGCGTAAAATATCTGAAAGAACAAATAATAGCATATTTCGGAGATGGTACTTCAAAGGGCATAAGAATTTGTTATTTGGAAGAGAAAGAACCTTTGGGAACCCTGGGGGCTCTCTCTTTAATTGATGAAATTGCTTATGAGGATATTTTAGTAATGAACTCTGATTTATTGACCAATATTAATTTTGAAGACTTCTTTAATTTTTATAAGCAGGAAAAAGCATCAATGGCCCTGGCAAGCATTCCTTATCATGTTAATGTCCCGTACGCAGTATTAGAAACCAACAATCATGAAATATCAGCTTTTACTGAAAAGCCCACTTACACCTATTACTCTAACAGCGGGATATATTTAATGAAATTTGGCCTGAAGAAAATATTAAAAAAAGGAGCGTTCTTCAATGCTACTGATTTGATGGGTGTAGTTATTTCTCATGAAGATTATAATCTTGTTCATTACCCACTCCTGGATTATTGGCTTGATATCGGCAGACCCCAAGATTTTTTCAAAGCTCAGGAAGACATAAAGCATATTAATCTTCTATGAAGAAATTAATAATAATTCCTGCCAGGAAAGGGTCTAAAGGGCTGCCGGGTAAAAATACAAAATTGCTTGGCGGCAAGCCATTGATATCATATTCAATCGAATATGCAATGGAAATAAAAGAAGATGACGACGTTGTCTGTGTTACAACAGACGACGATATTGTTATAGAAATAGCGAAGAGCTATCGACTTGAGGTTCCTTTTAAAAGACCCGATCATCTGGCATCTGATTCGGCAAGCACTTATAATGTTCTTATTCATGCACTCAATTATTTCGAAGAACAAGGACTGTGTTTTGACGCAGTTGTGCTTTTACAGCCTACTTCGCCTTTAAGGGATATTGAGGATTTTAAAAACATGCTAGACGAATTCGATGACGATTGTGATATGGTTGTTTCTGTAAGAAAAGCTAAAGACAATCCATATTTCACTTTGTTTGAAGAAAATATAAATGGATATTTAGAACCAAGCAAAAAAGGTCATTTCGATACTAGGCAGGAGTCTCCGGTGGTATATGCGTATAACGGTTCTCTATATCTTATTCGGGTCACCTCTTTGCGGAAATCTGACTTACGTGGATTTACAAAAATCCGGAAGACAATCATGCCAGAGCAACGAAGTATAGATATTGACAACATGGGGGATTGGATATTGGCAGAATTTTTTTTGAATCAATTACTATGATGACAGAAACAATAAGAATTATACCCAGACTTGATATAAAAGGACCTAACCTTGTAAAAGGTATTCATCTTGAAGGGCTGAGAGTACTTGGCAAACCAGAATCATTTGCGAAATTCTATTATGAAAATGGCGCTGATGAACTGTTTTTCCAGGATGTTGTTGCGAGCTTATATGATCGTAATAGTTTGCATAACATAATAACCAGAACTGCACGAGAGATATTTATTCCTTTAACAGTTGGGGGAGGTATACGAACAATTGAAGATATCAGAGATGTGTTACGTGCAGGAGCAGATAAGGTAGCTATTAATACTGCTGCCATCAAGCAGCCATCCTTTATTAAAGAAGCAGCATTGAAATTCGGTTCATCAACAATTGTTGTAGCTATTGAGGCCATTCGAGATGCTAGCGGAAAATATTTGGCTTATACCGATAATGGAAGAGAATATACAGGAATTGAAGTGGTTAAGTGGGCAAAAAAAGTAGAAGAACTTGGAGCAGGGGAAATAGTAATTACATCTGTTGATCGGGAAGGAACCGGGTCTGGGTTCGACATAGAACTTACCAAAAGTGTGGCAAGTGCTGTTAGCATTCCAGTAATCGCGCACGGTGGGGCAAGTGATCCTGACGATGTATATAAAGTTATTAAAGAGGGCAGTGCTGATGCTGTAGCCATTGCTTCAATTCTTCATTATCACTATATATCTAACAATTCAAGAAATACTGAAGGGTTTGAAAATGAAGGAAATATTTCATTTTTAACCAGTGGTAATGTGTTTAAAACAATAAAGCCAAGCACAATCGAGAATATAAAAATGTGCTTGACAAAAAACAAAATTTCTACAAGGATTTAATACTTGAGATCATGCTTCATCACAAACAAGTTGTAATAATTGATTATCAGCTGGGAAACTTATTCAGCGTTAAGCAGGCCTTGACAAACATAGGGCTCAAGGTCATAGTAAGCACTGATCCCATTCAAATTGAGAATGCCAGTGCGCTTGTTTTACCGGGTGTAGGAGCTTTTGGTGATGCAATGAATAATCTTAGGTCCATGAATTTAATAGAACCTATTAAACAATTTGTATCTTCTGGAAAACCTTTTCTTGGTATTTGCCTGGGATTGCAACTACTTTTTTCCGAAAGCGAAGAGTTCGGATTCTGTGAAGGCCTAGGTTTAATTAATGGAAAAGTTAAAAGGTTCACGAGCCCAGAATCAGGTGGTATTAAGATCAAGATACCGCAAATCACTTGGAATAAGATCTTTAAACCTGAAAATAAGGAATGGAAAAGCACACCACTCGAAGGGCTTGAGAGCGGTGAGTTTGTCTATTTTGTTCATTCCTATTATGTTGAACCGGAAGAAAATGTTGCATTAACTTATACCACTTACGGAACAAAAACATATGTTTCCAGCATAGTTAAAGACAATATATTCGCTTGTCAATTTCACCCTGAAAAGAGCGCAGATAAAGGGTTGAAAATATATAAAAACTGGGCTTCTTTAAACAATCTCATTTAATAATTATGGAAAAGCAAGCATTGAAAGCTTATTATGGCCTTCCTAATAAGGTTAAGTTTTGTTCAAGGTGTGTAATGAGCAACCAGCGACCTGCATCTGCAGTAGAATTTAAACACACAATCGATTCTAAAAAAATTACCTTGAATTTTGATGACGAGGAAGTTTGTGATGCGTGCAAAACTGCCGAAGTAAAAAATCAGATTGATTGGAAAAACAGAGAAAACCAATTGCTACAACTCCTGGATAGATATCGCAGCAAAGACGGTAGTTACGATTGTTTGGTTCCTGGAAGTGGCGGTAAAGACAGTGCCTTCCAGGCACATATATTAAAGTACAAGTATGGTATGAATCCATTGACGGTTACATGGCCGCCAATTTTATATACCGATTACGGATATAAGAACTGGAAGAACTGGATTGATACAGGTTTTGACAATATTTCGTTTAATAGGAACGGAAAAGTGATGAAACTGCTTACGAAATTATCTATAGAAAACCTATTTCACCCGTTTCAAACATTTATGCTAGGGCAAAAAAACTTGGCGCCTAAGATTGCCAGTAAGTATGGGATTTCTCTGATTTTTTATGGAGAAAATGAAGCGGAGTATGGCAATCCTATCGCAGATAATTCTACTTCCTTACGGGATAAATCTTATTATAGCTATAATAAGATTGATGAAATTTATTTAGGAGGAGTTTCACTCCGAGAGCTGAGGGAAAAGTATAATGTCCCCATGAAAGATCTGCTATCTTTCTTACCAGCAGAAGCACAGGAACTTGAGCGTTCCAATATTGAAGTTCATTATTTGGGTTATTATTTGAAATGGACACCTCAGGAAGTATACTATTATGCAGTAGAAAACACAGGATTTAAGGCAAGGCCATTTCGCACTCAAGGAACTTACAGTAAGTATAATAGCATTGATGATAAAATAGATGACCTGCATTATTATACAACTTATATAAAATTTGGCATTGGTAGGGCCACTTACGATGCCTCTCAGGAAATTCGGAATAAACATTTGACTAGAGAAGAAGGAGTAGCTTTAGTGAAAAAATTTGATGGGGAATTCCCGGATCGTTACTTCAACGAATTAATGGAATATCTGGATATTAATCCTGATTATTTCAGAAATGAACTCACAGATCGTTTCCGGTCGCCTCATCTTTGGGGAAAAGACGCAACCGGAGAATGGAAGTTGAGACATACAGTTTGGAACGGAGGATTAGATGATTAAAATATAAAGTATGAGGGTTTTAATTATTGGAGCTGGGCGAATGGGCATACGTCATGCAACGGGCGCTCTTAAATCAAATGCAAAACATATCTGCATAGCAGACATATCACAGTCTTCTCTTGATATTGCGAAACAACAGCTTCTAACAAAAGGTAATCAGGATCGTTTGACCTTTTCTCTTTTTTCAGAACGAGAATTGTCACATTATGATATTGTAATTTTTGCAACTACTGCAAAAGACAGAATAAGTTTATTTAGAGATGTTTTGATTCATAGCCCGCAATATGCTCTCTTTGAGAAACCGTTAGGGCAAAATTTAGAAGAAGTACGGGAACTGGTTAAAGAGGTCAATATTTCAAGCGTTAAGAGTTTTGTTAATCTGAATATGAGGATGTATTCTTTTATTAAAAGATTGAAAAAAGACTTGAATGAATTACCTCAATTCCTGGGCATAAAAGATATCAATTTTAATGGCGGTTCACTAGGGATCAGCGCAAATGGGATCCATTACCTTGACTTGTTATTGTTTCTTTTTGGCGCATCTAAAGCTGTTCTGGCACATGGGGAAATCGAAGAGCATATAATACCTAGCGGACGCGGACCGGAATTTGGTGATTATGGCGGGTGGGCGACGATCAAGTTTTTTGACAATAAGGACAAATATCTTGGAAAGTCTTTCATTTCCCTTACTGCTAATAGTTCAGTATTCGGAGGCTGGGACATTATAGGAATGAATGGGCGGATAAGAATAAATGAATTAGAAGGGGAACGGGTAGATATATTGAGAAATGAGAATAGTCAAATGCCATTATATAGGTATGCAGCTGATTATCTTCTTCCGGTCAGCTCAAAGATTGAATCTCCTAATTTGGGAGACCTCACCTATGAATGGATAGAATCATTAAGAAATGACGAGAATGTTCTTCCAAAACTGGAAGAGTCTTTGACCTCTCATCAATTACTTTTTGACTGGTTGAATCTTGGAAATGCATTGAACAGGTCTTTTTTGATCACATAAGAATATATTATGGCTGACAAATCGTCTAATATTTGGCTTGTCGGGACGGGGCAAATGAGTGTAGAATATGCAAAAGTGCTAAAGTCTCTTAATGTGGATTTTGAAGTTATTGGCAGAGGTGAAGGCAGTGCTGGGTTCTTTGAAAAAGAAACAGGGATTAAACCGTTTATAGGAGGACTGGATAAATTCTTATCGAATTCCGTTCATTTGCCTAAAAAAGCAATAATCGCTGTAGGCATAGAGAGCTTATCTGATATCTGTAAGAGAATGATGCGTTATGGTGTGAGGGAAATTTTATTGGAAAAGCCAGGATTCGCATATCCTGCCGAATTAAATGATCTTTTGGAAATTAAGAATAACAGTTCAGCTAACGTATATCTGGCATATAATCGAAGGTTTTATGCATCTGTTTCTAAAGCACAGGAACTGATCAATGAAGACGGAGGTATTACTTCCTTCTCTTTTGAATTTACAGAGTGGTCGCACATAATCAGAGGGCTGAAAAAAGAAAAAGCAGAACACCACAATTGGTTTATAGGTAATTCTACGCATGTTATTGATACGGCTTTTTATTTGGGTGGGAAGCCAGATAAACTTGTTTCCTTTACTAAGGGTTCTCTTGATTGGCATCCTTCATCATCTGTTTTTGCTGGTGCAGGGATCAGCCAGAGTGGCGCTCTTTTTTCATACCAGGCAAATTGGGAAGGCCCTGGACGCTGGGTTGTTGAATTTATTACAAATAAGCGAAGGTTGATTCTAAAACCAATGGAAACTTTGCAGGTGCAAGAAATTGGCAGCGTTTCGATTAATCCTGTTGAAATAAATAACCAATTGGATATTGATTTCAAGCCCGGTATCTATAAGCAAACAGACGCTTTTCTTAAGGGTAATTTAGAAAAGTTTTGTACGCTTGAAGAGCAGGCTCAAATGATTAATCAGTTTTACCTGAAGATGGGGGGATATAAACTTTAATGATCTGCCTCCAGGATTCGGTTAGATAATATTTTTAAAATATAGTAAACAAAAGCCACTATATATTTCTATATTAAACTTGAATATGCTTTCAAAAGTTTTAATGTTTCTTACGCCTGCTCAAAAGCGAGGATTGCGGATATTGATGGTGCTGCTTATAATTGGTGTTTTCTTTGAAATGATCGGCTTGGGAGTAATTATTCCGGCTCTTTCTATTATGCTTAAGCCTGATATTGGCGCCGAGTATCCAAAGATAAGACCATTATTGAAATTGTTAGGAAACCCCACCCAAACTCAGTTGGTCGTTTTTGGAATGTTGATTCTGGTTGTTGTAAACCTTGCTAAGGCACTCTTTCTATTTTATATGACCTGGAGGCAATCACGTTTTTCTGCCGACTTGTCTGCTAATTTGTCGCAAAGATTATTTTTAGGATATTTGCATCAGCCTTATACTTTTCATTTACAACGTAATTCATCGGATCTCATTCGAAACATTCAGTCGGAAGTTGTATTATTTACGGATGTGTCCAAGGCAGCTATTGTAATGTCGACCGAATTTTCGGTTCTTCTTACCACTATCGTTTTTTTATTCGTGGTTGAACCTGCCGGAGCTTTTTTCGTCACCTCTTTCTTAGGAATAATTGCTTTTTTATTTCATCGTGTAACTAAAGGTAAATTGCTTAAATGGGGAAAGCAAAGACAAATTAATGATGGGTTCGCAATTAAACATTTATTGCAAGGATTGGGGGGGGTCAAAGATGTCAAACTTTTTGGAAGAGAAGAACAGTTTTTACAAGAATATTCAAAATACAATTCCTCCAGTGCAAGACTCTTGGCAAAAGTTTTAACACTTGGGCAAGCCCCCAGACTATATTTAGAAGTTCTTTCTGTGATAGGCCTTGCAGGATTGGTGATTTCGATGATTTTACAGTCAAAACCACTTGATCAATTGATACCTATTTTAGGGGTTTTTGTAGTGGCTGCCTTTCGAATGATACCTTCAGTAATTCGCATTCTTTCTTCAATGCAAACATTTCGTTATATCAGGCCTGTGGTTGACGTTCTTTCAAATGAGTTTTTGATGATTCAAAAGACTCAAGAACAAAAGCTTATTAGTAATCCTTCTGAAAAAATTGACTTTAATAATGCTATTGAATTAAAAGAAGTGATTTTTTACTATCCGGGCAGTTCTGTTCCTGCGCTTAATGGAATTTCCATCAAGATAAAAAAAGGAGAGACTATTGGTTTTATCGGCGCAAGTGGTTCAGGAAAAAGTACTATAGTTGACGTAATATTAGGACTGCTGCTTGTCAGTGAGGGGGAAGTGATGGTAGATAATAATAACATACAAATGAATATGCGCTCCTGGCAGGATAAAATTGGCTATGTTCCACAGTCGATCTATTTAACAGACGACACGCTCAGGTGTAATGTGGCTTTTGGATTGCCTGATGAACAAATTGATGATGAGGCTGTAATGCGCGCCATTAAAGCTGCACAATTGGAAACGTTGGTTTCGACTCTTTCCGAAGGAGTAGAAACCATAGTAGGAGAAAGAGGAATAAGGCTTTCTGGAGGACAACGCCAACGTATTGGAATTGCCCGGGCATTGTATCATGATCCATCAGTGTTGGTGCTTGATGAAGCAACTAGTGCTTTAGATACTGAGACCGAACAAGGAGTTATGGATGCAGTCAAAGCATTACATGGAACTAAAACTGTTTTAATTGTAGCACATAGACTTACGACAGTACAGGATTGCGATCGTATCTACAGACTGGACACAGGGAAGATTGTAGCTACAGGAGTACCGGAGGATATCTTATATAATTAACCACACTTTGAGTTATTTTCAGAATATTATGACGCTTTCCAACGCTTCGATTTTAATTACGGGTGGTACAGGATCCTTTGGTAATACATTTGTTCCAATGACTTTGGAGAAGTACAATCCCAAGCAGATAGTTATTTATTCCAGAGATGAGATGAAACAGTGGGAGATGGCCCAGAAGTTCAAAGGTGATAAACGAGTTCGCTTTTTGATTGGTGATGTGCGGGACCAGGACCGGCTTACGAGGGCACTGGATGGAATAGATTATGTTGTACATGCTGCTGCGACCAAGATAGTTCCTACCGCCGAGTACAATCCATTTGAATGTATAAAGACCAATATAAATGGAGCAATGAATTTGATTGATGCTTGTATCAATAGGGGTATAAAAAAAGTTGTTGCCCTTTCTACTGATAAAGCGAGCAATCCTATTAATCTTTACGGCGCTACTAAATTGGCGTCAGATAAGTTATTTGTTGCGGCTAATTCGTTTTCTGATGCACACAATACGACATTCTCGGTGGTGCGTTACGGAAATGTAATGGGTTCTCGAGGTTCTGTTATACCCTTTTTTGCTTCACTGGCAGAAAGCGGTGAATTACCAATAACGGATGCAAGGATGACCCGTTTTATGATTACACTGGAGCAAGGGGTTGAGTTGGTATGGCATGCTTTTGATGATATGCGAGGCGGGGAAATTTATGTGAAAAAGATTCCCTCGATGAGCATTGTTGATATAGCCAAAGCGGTGGCCCCTGATGCGAAGCATAAGATCATTGGGATACGCCCTGGAGAGAAGATACATGAACAAATGATAGGAGTTGAAGATGCTCCCCACACGTATGAATTTGCCGGGTATTATAAGATTTTGCCGGCAATATATGATTGGTCAAAAAGCGTTTCCCGGATCAATGGCGGTAAACCGGTTTCTGAAATTTTTTCATATTCATCGGATAGCAATACAGAATGGATGGAAATTGAAGAGCTGCAGGCATGGTTGGCAACACAAAACGGCAAGTTCCTTAAATAAATGAGAAAGCAATATCAAGTATCATATCCCCGGTTTTTGAAAAAGAAATTTTAAATGAACCATCAGAATACGCAAAAAAAGCAGAGGATTTTAATACTGTCAGATTCGCTGGCTCTACCAAGACATACTCCGGAGAATGTACTATATGAGGATACATGGGTTGAGTTATTAAAGTCTTCCGTAAACAATGCAGTCATACATCAGCTTTCAATCGGAGGCGCAACAATTGACAAATTATGGGCTCAGTTTTTTTATCATAAAAATTTTAGACCTGATGTGTGCATCATACAATGCGGAATTGTGGATTGCTCCCCCCGGGCATTTACCGAGTTTGAACAGTATGTAATTAACAGTAACAGAATAACGAGAAAGATAGGAAATATTGTCATTCCAAGAATAAAATCATACCTCCGAAAAAATAGGTATCTGCAGTTGACATCTCCTTCAAATTATCATTCTTATTTTTCACGATTCAAAGCTGAAGGAATAAAACTTATGGCTATTGGTATTATTCCGGCATGTGAAAAATATAACAAGAAGGTTCCTGGGATTGCCGAAAATGTTTGTACTTATAATAATATCTTGTTGGAGATATTTGGTGAGAACTTTATCGATACATCTGACATTAAAGAAGATATGCTGATGTCCGATTTTCATCATCTTAATAACAAGGGGCATGAAATGCTCTTTAATAAGATACGACTTAAACTTGAATCATTATATTGATAATGTAGTAGATATGTTTTAATTTTTATTTTCAGAATATTATGACGCTTTCCAACGCTTCGATTTTAATTACGGGTGGTACAGGATCCTTTGGGAATACATTTGTTCCAATGACTTTGGGAAAGTACAATCCCAAGCAGATAGTTGTTTATTCCAGAGATGAGATGAAACAGTGGGAAATGGCCCAGAAGTTCAAAGGTGATAAACGAGTTCGCTTTTTGATTGGTGATGTGCGGGACCAGGACCGGCTTACGAGGGCATTAGATGGAATAGATTATGTTGTACATGCTGCTGCGACCAAGATAGTTCCTACCGCCGAGTACAATCCATTTGAATGTATAAAGACCAATATAAATGGGGCAATGAATTTGATTGATGCTTGTATCAATCGGGGTATAAAAAAGGTTGTTGCCCTTTCTACTGATAAAGCGAGTAATCCTATTAATCTTTATGGTGCTACTAAATTGGCGTCAGATAAGTTATTTGTTGCGGCTAATTCGTTTTCTGATGCACACAATACGACATTCTCGGTGGTGCGTTACGGAAATGTAATGGGTTCTCGAGGTTCGGTTATACCTTTTTTTGCCTCACTGGCAGATAGTGGTGAGTTGCCAATAACAGATGCAAGGATGACTCGTTTTATGATCACGCTGGAGCAAGGGGTTGAATTGGTATGGCATGCTTTTGATGATATGCGTGGTGGGGAAATTTATGTGAAAAAGATTCCCTCGATGAGCATTGTTGATATAGCCAGGGCGGTTGCCCCTGATGCGAAGCATAAGATCATTGGGATACGTCCAGGAGAGAAGATACATGAACAAATGATAGGAGTTGAAGATGCGCCGCATACGTATGAATTTGCCGGTTATTATAAGATTTTGCCGGCAATTTATGATTGGTCAAAAAGTGTTTCCCGGATCAATGGCGGCAAACCGGTTTCTGATTTTTTTTCATATTCTTCGGACAGCAATACAGAATGGATGAAAATTGAAGAGTTGCAGGCATGGTTGGCAACACAAAACGGCAAGTTTCTTAAATAGATGATAATGGGAACGTATAAAAAATGCGTACGGTGAAAAAGATACTTATTACAGGAGGATCAGGACTCCTTGCGGTCAACTGGGCAATTGTAAACAGCGCGAATTATGATTTTGTATTAGGGCTGCATAATAGAAACATTGCCCCCTCGGGAATAAAAACGCAGTATGTGGATTTGGTTGATGAACGCATTTTGAGAAAAGATATTGATAAGGTTCGGCCAGATTTTATAATTCACACAGTAGCTGCTACTAGTGTTGAATATTGTGAAGCAAATCCGGAAACTGCCAAACAGGTTAATACAATACTAGCTGGCAATGTTGCAAAGTTGTGTGCTGATCTTTCAATACCCCTGGTTCACATATCCACGGATCATCTTTTCTCCGGCAAGAGACCTTTTGAGAATGAAACTGCAATAGTAGAGCCCCTTAACGTATATGCAAAAACTAAGGCAGATGCTGAAAAAATTGTACTTGAACTTCACAAAGGAGCACTTGTGATCCGAACCAATTTTTTTGGGTGGGGAACTTCTTACAGGCAATCATTCAGTGATGTAATACTTACATCGTTACGGAAAGGGCAGGAAATAAGATTATTTGATGACGCATATTATACTCCTATAGCCATTAATAATTTAACCTCAGCGGTTCATGAATTAATTGACAAAGGTGAAAAGGGAGTTTTTCATGTTGTAGGAAACGAGAGGCTTTCGAAATATGACTTTGGCTGCAAAATTGCAAAGCAGTTTGCTTTGCCGGAACATTTAATCAAACGAATAAGTATCAAAGAGAAACCGGAATTGGTAAAACGGCCTCTTGATATGAGCTTATCTAATCAAAAATTGATAAATATTTTGGGCCGGAAATTGAATGATCTGGATACGGATATTTCCGATCTTTCAAATTTTGAAAAGAACGGCTTAGCCGCTAGACTGAATTCACTATGATTTGTTTTCCAGATTGGGTATAATTTGTACAGACCAAACAAGAAAAATCACTATCGGTAAAATAAATCTGAACCAAAGTAAATATGAGCCTTGCAAAGATATTGTCTAAAAAGATTCAGTGGAAACGACCCCAAAAAGTAAAACTTCTTATTTATGGTGAATTTAATTCATCAATTCTATTAGAGTATGTCGCTGACAAGAACAATACCGTAGTGTTAGAACCAAGTGTTATAAATGTCAGTGTTGCACTTAAATGTGTAATGAATTTTAAGTTTTCATCATTTGACTATATTTGCAAGTATATAAACATTGTAAGACCAGATGTGATCATAACCTCCATGGATAATGACTTATATTTTTGGTCTCTCAAAAAATTATTCCCGGATGTTACTACCATACTGATGCAGTATGCGATTCACACAGAATTAGGTGATATTTTTGGTATACTGAAGCGGAACAAACCAAAGGAAATATTTAATATTGATCATCTGTTTTTATTCAATGAAAATGTTAAAAAGAAATACTTCGAATATATCCAGGGAAATGTGCATATAGTCGGCAGTTTTAAAAGTAACCATCTACAAATGGATCAGTATTCCATTCCGGATGATGACGTTGTAACTTTTATATCACAATACAGGCCTGAACAGCAATATCATCCGGTCTTTTTTTTTGATGGAAATACTCCTTACTATCGAGATGTATATTACGAAACAGAGAAAGCATTATTGCCACTGATTTATTCGTACTGTAAATCTCACAAACTTAGGTTCCAGGTCTGCGGGCATGGTAATACCGCTGGAGAATATCATTTTTTTGCAGATTTAATTGGAAATTATGATTGGGAATTTATACCAAGAATAAACAATTTAGATAGTTATAAAACTACATACCGCTCGAAGATAATCGTAGGAGTCGATAGTGCACTGGCCTATGAAACATATGGAAGTGGTAAAAGAGTAGGACTATTTCCGGCAAGGTTCCATTCTTTGCAAAACGACTCTTTTCGCATTGGATGGCCAGGCGATATGAGTAAAACCGGTCTGTTTTGGTCTAGTTATATTAACAAAGATGAAGTTGATAGAGTATTGGATTTTTTGTGTAAAGCAAACGATACTGAATGGGTGAGCGTACAAAAAGAATATGCCGGTCAATTAATGGCTTTTGATAAAGGGAATCCTACATTGATTAAAATACTAAGACAGCTCGGTGTTTGATATAATTACATTGCCAATAATTCATGTTGTCTACAATAATGGAAATCACGGATAACTTATATCATTCAGAAAGGGAGGTTTGCATTTTTGAAGACAAACAAGCTTTTATTATTGAAACAATTAAATACATCCAAGAGAAAGCAGATGAAGCAATTAAATCATCAGGTGTCTTTCATTTAGTACTTTCGGGAGGAGACACTCCTCGAGCTGTATACATAGCCCTGAGTAACATTAAAACAGAATGGGAGTGTTGGAGCTTCTGGTTTTCGGATGAAAGATGTTACGGCAAAAACGACCCAAACCTGAATAGTAGTATGGTTTATGAGACTCTCTTTAAAAATGTACCAATAAACCGCAATAATATTCATTACATTTTTTCAGATTTAGGATTGCAAAAAGCAACGAACATGTATCAGCATGAAATCGCAAATGCACCTATTTTCGACCTTGTATTATTAGGTTTGGGCGAAGATGGGCATACTGCTAGTCTTTTTCCGGGTCACACATGGGGAAATGAGGAAGACGCGCAAGATGTATTAGCTATTATAAATGCTCCAAAGCCTCCATCAAATAGAATTAGCCTTTCAATGAAAAGATTGAATAAATCAAAAGACATACTTTTTTTAGTTGCAGGCAGAGGAAAGCAAATGATTGTTAATGAATATAAGCAAGGAGCGAAAATGCCAGCAACAGAAATAAAAGGGCATAGACAAACCACAATGTTTTATTATGTTGGATACTAAATGATTTTATTACTTTCAAATTTGATGATATGCCGAAGCTAATTTTTACTACTTCAACGTTTGATTTGGGAAACTTTAAAGAAAGAGAAGTAGCTGAGCAATGCGGATATGAGCTCGTATTGAATCCATATGGGAAAAGACTTACCGAGACACAGATAAAGGATTTACTAACAGATGATGTTGTGGGTATGGTAGCAGGGTTGGAGCCTTTAACAGAATCTGTGATATCTAATGCAAAGGGGCTTAAAGTGATTTCAAGATGTGGGATTGGATTGGACAATGTTGATCTGGCTGCTGCCCAAAAAAAAGGAGTGAGCGTTTTTAATACCCCTGACGCACCTACAAAATCGGTGGCAGAATTAACAATTGCTCATATACTTTCATTAGCGCGCCGTATTTCGGAAAGTGATCGTATGGCTCGAAGCGGAACATGGCAACCTTTAATGGGTTCTCTGTTGAGCAAACAGACCGTGGGAATAATTGGACTCGGTCGTATCGGAAAGGTCACAGCAAGATTGTTAAATGCTTTTGGGGCAAGAATCTTGGCTTACGACATGTTTTCTATAGCTGAAGAAGGAATAGAAATGGTATCATTAGAAGTATTGCTTGAACAAAGTGATATTATTACATTACATGTACCATATAGTCAGGATACACACCATATTATTAATAAGGAAGCGTTAAGCAAAATGAAACCATCAGCATTATTGATCAATGTTGCAAGAGGTGGCTTGATTGACGAGTACGCTTTACTTGAAGCCCTGCAAACGGGAAAGATCGCCGGTGCAGGTTTAGATTGTTTTGAAGTTGAACCGTATAATGGGCCTTTGACTGCTTGTGAAAATGTACAGATAACAGCACATATGGGATCCTATGCAAAAGAAGCGAGATCAATGATGGAAGCGGAGGCTTGTGAAGCCCTTGTTTCCGGGCTTAGAAAACACGGATTATTTTAAATTTTCAGTTAATGCTGTTTGTGTAAAACAAATAATATTTATTATGTCTGATAAAGCTGTTTTAGTTATAGGTGGATCTGGGTTTTTAGGAAGTCACGTAGCAGATGCCCTGACACATGCCGGTTTCCATGTCAGAGTCTTTGACAAGACCGCATCACAATATGTGTCAGATAAGCAAGAAATGATCGTAGGAGATTTACTTGATGATAAAAAGCTATTTGAAGCAGTCAAAGGATGCGAAGCGGTTTACAACTTTGCCGCTATTGCTGATTTAAATGACGCTCTAGACAATCCTATGGCAACGGTCAAAATTAATATTCTGGGAAATGCGCTCGCGTTAGAGGCCTGCAGAATGCAAAATGTAAAAAGATTTATTTATGCGAGTACAGTGTATGTACATAGCCGGGAAGGAGGATTTTATCGCTGTAGCAAGCAAGCAGCAGAAAATTACGTAGAAGAATACCACCACGCTTATGGTATAGATTATTCTATTCTCCGGTATGGATCTCTTTATGGACCGAGAGCTGATCATCACAACGGTTTATGGAGAATTGTTAAAGAGGCCGTCGAAAACAAGAAGGTCAGATATGAAGGAAACATTGAATCAGTGAGAGAGTATATTCATGTTGAGGACGCCGCAAAAGCAAGTGTATTGGCAATGGGAGATGAATTTAAAAATCAACATGTTGTTTTAACAGGACATGAACCAATGAAGGTATTAGACATGCTGAAAATGCTGGCTGAGATATTAGGTATTAAAGAAGGAGTAGAATTTCAGAATTTAGAATATTGTGGACATTATATTCGAACCCCATATGCATATCAGGCCAAAGTAGGAAGAAAATACATACCTCCCATGCATGTTGATCTTGGGCAGGGGCTATTGCAATTAATTGCTGAATTTAACGAGAAGTAAGAATGTTTTCTTTGATTAAAAGATCTTTTGCTTTTTCCAGCTCTTTTTTCAATAAAAGTTATGGATGGTTGTTAGGAAGATTATTTTCTTCCTGTGGAAAAAATTTTATGCCAGGCTATCCGGTATCTATTTATGGAGCAAAAAACATCAGGATTGGGAATGATTTTAGAGGAATGGGACATCTTTATTTCTATGCCAATGAAGGAGAGTTAGAGATCGGGAACAACTGTGGTGTCAGCACAAATATACAATTTGGTGCATCAGCTGGTAAGATATCAATCGGTAATAATGTAATGATAGCGTCTAATGTGATATTGCGTGCAGCAGACCATGGGGTTGCAAAAGATAAACTGATGTGTGATCAGGCGTATAATTCTGGAATTATTTGTATAGAGGATGATGTATGGATAGGTGCCAATGCGGTTGTTTTAAAAAATGTGACACTTGGACAAGGATGTGTTGTTGGCGCTGGGTCAGTAGTTACTAAGGATGTTGCGCCATATGCTATTGTTGCCGGAAACCCAGCTAAATTGATCAAATATCGTGAATAAAAAAATAATTTTCTTTGACTTTGATGGAGTAATTAAGGATTCAGTCGATGTAAAAACACAGGCCTTTTACAGTTTATTTGAACCATTTGACCTGAACATAGCTGAACAAGTGAAAAAGCATCATGAGGCTAACGGTGGGATGTCTCGTTTTGATAAGTTTCCGCTTTATCTTAAATGGGCCGGACAGGAACCTTCAGATGAAAATGTTGCTGAATTTTGTGAACGTTTTGGCCAACTGGTACTTCAGGGAGTGATAAATTCACCGTGGGTAAAAGGAGTAGAATATTATTTAAGGACCAACACTTATAATCAGTTATTTATTGTTGTATCGGCAACCCCGCAGGAAGAACTCGAATATATCCTTAAAGAATTGGATTTATATCGATGTTTTGAAGCGGTATTTGGTGCTCCGATTGGTAAATCTAAAGCCATAAAAGATTCTTTAAATGCATTTAATGTTCCCTCGAACGAATGTCTGATGATAGGAGATGCTGTTGCGGATTTGGAAGCTGCTCAGACTAACAATGTTCCTTTTTTATTGAGAAAACATACCTCTAATCTGGATCTCTTTGCAAATTATGAGGGTCCTTCCATTTATGATTTTACAGAATTATGAATAAACTGAATAAAGTTAGAGAAATCAGAAGTTTACTCCTTTCTGGTAAACCTACAATAGGCAGCTGGATGCAAATCCCGAACACATCTGTAGCGGAAATTATAGGACAGGCAGGATATGATTGGATAGCCATTGACCTGGAACATGGTTCAATGAGTACTTCTCAGCTCCCCGACCTGTTCAGAGCACTTGAATTAGGAGGAACACTTCCTTTGGTTAGATTGGCCCAGGGACATTCGAAAGATATAAAGCAAGCATTAGATTCAGGTGCTGGCGGTATTATTATACCGATGATTGAATCGGCTGCTCAATTAAGTGATGTTATCAAATATAGTTGTTGGCCGCCTGCAGGTGAGAGAGGCGTTGGTTTTTCACGTGCAAATTTGTACGGTAAATATTTTGATGCTTATGTTGAAGAAGCACAAGCGCCTTTGATAATTGCGCAGATTGAACATATTAAAGCAGTGGAAAATATAGACACAATACTGCGAATCAAGGGTTTGGACGGAATTATAATAGGCCCATACGATCTTTCCGCTTCAATGGGTCTGACTGGCCAGTTCAAACATGCCAAATTCTTGAATGCGCTGAACGATATTCAAAGAGCTTGTAAAAAACATAATAAAGCGGCCGGTGTTCATATAGTTAACCCGGAAATTCACGAATTACAACAGAGAATTGAAGAAGGATATCAATTCATTGCTTATTCGATAGATTCCGTTTTTCTAAATAAGATTGTTCAGAAACCAACTTTGTAACAGATAATTTCAATATGATATGCCAAAGATTCTAGCCTTGATACCAGCGCGAATGGGTAGTAGCCGCTTTCCTGGAAAACCCATGACATTGCTTTTGAATAAACCAATGATTGGTCATGTTTATGAAAATGTAGCGAAATGCAAGATGCTGCTGGATGTTGCAGTTGCTACATGTGATAAAGAGATATACGATTATATTACTTCAATTGGGGGCAAAGCTGTGATGACTGCGTCAAGTCATGAGAGAGCCTCTGACAGGTGTGCAGAAGCGTTAATGATTTTGGAAAAAGAAAACAAGATTACTTATGATGTTGTAGTTATGATTCAAGGCGATGAACCCATGACGAATTCCTCTATGATAGAAGAATCCATCACTCCAATTTTAAATGATCCGTCAGTTGTTGTGACGAACTTATTGGGGCGGATTGATTCTATCGAAGAGTTTGAAGATAGAAACTGTATTAAAGTTGTATGTGATTTACATGGGAATGCCATTTATTTTTCCAGGGAACCAATCCCTACGAGATCACGATCAGCACAAATACCAATGGGCAAGCAGGTTTGTGTAATTTCCTTTAAAAGAGATTTTTTACTTGATTATATTAAAATGGCACCCACACCACTGGAAGTGGCTGAATCAGTAGATATGATGCGAATATTAGAAAATGGGATTAAGGTTAAAATGGTTCCTACCATACATGAAAGTTACTCGATTGATGTTGATGATGATAAAGCGAGAGTTGAAGCATTTCTTGAAAAAAATATTAACAAACAATAAAATAAATCAAGCATGTTTATTCAAAGAAAAAATTATTTAACAAGAATTAATAGAATACGCGTTTCAGAAGGAAGAAACCTGGATAGTGGATTGCGCCTTGACAGGAACGAAAAAGTTGACATTTGGGAAAAAGGATTATTGACGAGGGTTTTCTCAGAAAAACCGGATTATTTCCTAAGTGTATATCCCGAATCTTCTTCGTTATATAAAAAATTAGCTGCATTTCATAATGTTGCCGAATCTGAACTGATGCTGACCTCTGGAATAGACGGGGGATTGAAAACCATTTTCGAAGTTATGACAGAGCCTGGGGATTTGGTAGGTGTTGCGTCTCCGACCTACGCGATGTATAAAATATATGCAAATCTATTCCAGGTTACTTTAGACGAAATTGAATATACAGAAGACCTCAAGTTTAATTTTAAAGCATTTGAAAGTTTTTTAGACAAGAAGCCGACGGTTTTTTTCCTTCCTAATCCTAACCAACCAATCGAAAGTGCATTCAGCATAACAGAATTAAGAGAGTTTGCGAAAAGAACACATGCTCAGAACTGTCTTTTTATTATTGATGAAGCATATCATATGTTTGGATGTGACAGCGGTATTGATCTGATTAAGGAATACGAGAATGTGGTAGTTACAAGAACTTTTTCAAAAGGATTCGGAGTGCCTTCAATTCGACTTGGTTATATGATATCCAATCAGGCAAATATGAATGTTCTTTCCAAGACAAGACTTGCTCATGAAAGTAACGCCCTCTCAAATGCTGTAGCAGAATATCTTCTTGATAATTACGAAATGGTAAAACAATATAATGAAAGCGTGATTGAGTCAAGGGACAAACTTAAAACCGTACTTCACGAATTAGGTATCGCTACTCATGGAAAGAATGGGAATTATTTATTGCTTGATATGAAGACAGCAGATAACGCAAAAGAGTTTGTGACATTTTTAAAGAACAAGGAAATCTATGTAAAAGGACCTTGGTCCAGCCCAAGAGACAAATACATTACTATTACAATAGGGCCGGAAACTTTGATGAAAAGATTCGTTAATGCAACAGTTGAATTTTTAAAAAAATAATGATGGGAATGAACAAAATATTGATCACGGGAGGTTTCGGATTCATTGGAGCAAGGTTCGTAACACATTTCCAAAAAAAAAATATTGAGGTCATAGTTATGGAACATCCTTTGGCAAAAATTCCCGAAGGGTTTCCATCATGTGAGATTGTCAGAGCTGATATAACTGAAAGAAGCTTTATCGAGACCCTTAAAGTACATAATATTGATGCTGTCTTGCATCTTGCCGCCCAATCATCAGGCCCCAGATCTTTTAGCATACCCGATGTTGATATTAAAATCAATATCATGGGCACGTTGAATATTATTGATTGGTGTATTGCAAATAAGATTGACCGCTTTTTGTTTGCCTCATCATTTGTGATTTATGGAGATCATCCTGATAAAGAATTACTAAATGAAGAAACGATTTGTAAGCCTAAATCTGTTTATGCTACATCAAAGCTTGCCTGTGAACATTTATTAATTACTTATGCACAGGCAAAAGGTCTAAAGTGGAGTGCGCTGCGAATGTTTAATGTTTACGGACCGGGACAAGATATTACTAAAACAGACCAGGGAGTAGTTGGTATTTTTATGAACATGTTATTGAATCAAGATACTGTACAAGTGAAAGGCAGCTTGCAACGGTTTCGTGATTTGATCCATGTTGACGACGTAATTCAAGGATGGGACTTGTGTTTGCACTCTGACATTTATAACCAGAGTTATAATCTTGGATCCGGTTATAAGACCACTTTTTATGAATTGATCATGGCGATCGCAAAGGCGCTTGGAAAGGAGGATAGTGTTAAGATTGAGGAATTGCCAGGCACCCCTGGTGACATCATGGGATGTTATGCTGATATAAGCAAGATCAAAAAAGATTTAGGTTTTTCCCCAAAATTTAAACTTGAAGACGGAATCACAAATATGTTTGACTGGGTTAAATTAAAAATGAATTAGCATGAATGACAATTGTAAGATTTGTGTACAAACAGCTTTGTCACGTGAAATCACAGTAAGAAGCGGAAAAAAGATAGAAATATTTCATTGTGAAAACTGCGACTACGATTTTTTTAATTTCGACCCAACAGCGTCACTTGCCGCAAATAAGCTTGATCAATCTCGTCTAAAGTCTGCAGGTCTTGATATTCCATCGATTGAAAAAGATTTTGCGAATGGAATAAAACAATCTCTTCCATATATTGATAAGTATATTTCGTTAGAAGATAGGAATAATAATATCCTGGAAATAGGGGGATCCTGGGGATATTTTCTTAAGCTTCTGCAGGAGAAAGGATGTAAGCCATATGGCGTAGAACTTAATGGAGTACGTGCAAAGTATGTTAATGAAGTACTTAATATTCCGTGTTTTGATTCACTAGAGGAATGTGAAAAGAAAGGCATTAAGTATAAACAGATATTTCTATTCTATGTCTTTGAGTATGTACATGATCCGGTAAAATATATTTCTAGATTACTGGACCTTCTTGAAGAAGGAGGACGAATTGTTTTAATAACTCCGAATTTGGCTGATCCGTTGAAAGATATCTGGAAAAATGAAGCATTCGGCCATTTTTTTTACGACGAGAACGCGGTAAATTATTTTAAACCTAAATCCGTAAAGGGATTGATGAAAAGATTCCCTAATAACGAATATTCGATCCATATTATTCAGGGATATAGTTTTGTTAATCATATCAGCTGGTTTCTTAACAACGCACCAAGAACTACTGGGATGGTTGGAGGGGACTATTATGTACAGGATATTTCTCATAAGCTGGAAGCATCGGGACATGATTTAGGGCGTAAACTCTCTTCGGTTTTACTTGATTTAGACAAGCAATATCGTCGGCTTATTGAAGAATATGAGTATGGCAATCAAATAGAGTTGATCGTATATAAATGATTGATTAAAAACAGAATCTTAACAGAGACCAATGATTCCTAAGATTTATTGGTCTCTGTTAATAAGCTTGAACGTACTTGAAAAAGATAAGAACTTCAATTTTAATATGGGATTACACTGGCGACCCTCCTGAATGGAATGGACCAGTTTGTTTATGGCAATCATTCAAGCAATGTAATGGTGATCAATACAGCCTTCCTGCTATGTTGGAAAGCAATGCAGAATCCGTACGGAAAAAATATCTAGAGTTTATATACCAATTTGGAGAATCAAAAATCAATGGTAAGACGGTAATTGATCATCTGGAACTTCATAAGGATTTTAGTTACTGGTGGATGACCCTAATTGCACAAAAGGATATTATTCAATTTTCGCCACATATTTATGATATACTAAAGCTGCTGGTTGCAGAGGACCTCTTTGAATCTTTAAAAATTGATGAAATTGTAATACGCAGTCAAAATGAAAAGATTGTTGAAGTTTTTAAAAAATGGGCCAATAAAAAAGACATAAAGTTCAATTCATTGAGCAACCTTAAAGTAAAGCTTAAGTTATTTTTTCTATCCGTTAAAAAAACAAAACTGTTTGTTTTTAGCGATGCACTTTTTGTGTTGATCAAATATGTAATACCGAGGCTTAAGTTCTCATTATCTAAAAACAATAACTGCCAGCATCTAAAGACTAAGATATCGATTATCGATGTTTTTACTCATCTGGACCCCTTGTCGCTAAAAAGTGGTACTTTTTCATCTAAATATTGGACATGCCTGGTGGATTTTTTGCGACAAGAAGAAATACCGGTCTCTTGGTTTCATTGGTATTTTCGCCACAAATCAATTCCAGGCATTACAATTGCAGAAGATCATATTTCGGAATTTAATAAGAATGAGAGGGTTCAAAAACATTTTCTTGCTGACAGAACAGTTAGCCCCAGTCAGATTATAAGGGTTCTGCGAAATTGGGTAAGACTGAATTTTATGGCATTTAAAATACGAAAGGCACGTATTTTTTTCCGCCCAACTGGATCTAATCTTGATCTTTGGCCGATATTAAAAATAGATTGGTACAGATCTTTTTTTGGAGTACAGTCGATTTTAAATCTGTTTTTTTTTGAACAGATAGAATCCTTTGTAAAAAAACTTCCTTTTCAATCCCTTGGAATCTACATTGAAGAAAACCAGCCGTGGGAGTTTGCTTTGGTACATTATTGGAAATTATACGGTCACGGAACACTGATCGGGGTGGCACATACCACTATTCCGTTTTGGGATTTTAGATATTTCTTTGATCCCAGGACCTTTTTACCTGGCTCAAAGCATCCACCCCTCCCTGAATTTGTGGCTGCAAACGGACCGGATGCCATTGAAAAGCTGGGGGCCTCTGGCTTTCCTAAATCCAAGATCAAGGAATTGGAAGCGTTGCGATATATGCATTTAAACATTGACATAACTAAGGCTCAATTATTGCGAAACAGAGTTTTGAGATTGCTGGTATTAGGCGATCTGGTTCCGGCAATTACAAACAACCAATTGTTATTTTTGTTGAAATGCATAAAAGAATATAATGTTTCTATGAGCGTTATTTTTAAACCTCACCCAGCTTCAAAACTAATTCCAACCGATTTACTTGAAGGCATCACAGTGAGCAAGGAAACAATGGATGTAGAACTAAGGAAATGTGATATTGTTTTTACTAATAACGTTACGTCTGGCGCCGCAGATCCATATCATATTGGTATTCCGGTAATAGTACAGAATATAGGTAATGGAATAAATTTTAGCCCTTTATTTTCCCGGACAGGTGTCTTTTTTGTAAATAGTGAAAAAGAATTTGTTATTGCATTGAAAAAAATTTCGCAAATGAAAGAATTCCCAAGGACTTCTTTTTTTAATACGAATATGGGGATTCCTTTGTGGAAGAATTTTATAAGAGAGAATATAAATTCGAATTAGCTATAATACTTTTTTATTTTAAAAATCTGAGTAATGATTAATGATCGGCTAATGGAACCAGTTATAGCAAACGTATCTGTCGTGATTGCAACTTTAGGAGGGGATACTTTGGCTAAAACGATAGATACGCTTAATAAAGGGATTTATATGCCTTCTGAGATATTAATATGCATTCCTGAGGGATCTGCGAATAGGGTTGAAAACATTTCTTCAGCAAATGTAAGGGTTGTAAAGACGCCCATGCGAGGACAGGTAGCGCAACGGGCCTTCGGGTTTCAAAATGTTAATCAGCCCTTGGTTCTTCAATTAGACGACGATGTTGAACTGGATACTTTTTGTTTAAAGAAACTGGTAGACTTTATGTCTGATAAAGAAAAAATTTCTGTAAGTCCAAGTTTACTAGATAATATTACAAAAAAGCCTTCTTCACATATGGCGAAGCCGGACCCTTCTTCGGGTAAACTATATAAATTACTGTTTCTTGTAGTAAATGGAAGGAAAGGATATGAAGCTGGTAAAATCAGCAAGGCAGGAGTGAATATGGCTTACTCTGAGAATGCAACAGATCCTTATGAGGTAGAATGGTTGCCGGGCGGTTGCGTGTTGCATTTCGAAAAGAATTTAGTGAAATATAATTATTACCCTTTTAGCGGGAAAGCTTATTGCGAAGATCTTTTTCACTCTACTATTTTAAGAAATAATGGCATTAAGCTTTATCACCACCCTGCTGCCGTATGTGATTTAGACAACACTTCAAGTAAAGGCAATGGTGTTTTATCACTTATCAAGATATTTTCTACGTCTTTTAAAGTGATGTACCATTTTGCTACGATTACAAAAAAAAACCGTCTGAGACTGGCAGGTTTTTTTGTCCTGAATTACATGATACTTATCATGAAAAAAATTAAACAAAAGTAGAATATTAATTACTGAATTAACAATGCCTTCAGTAGATAAGTCAATTGTTTTAAGCAATAATATTATAACTAGACGACTTAACGACTGGCTCGGGAGAAGTGAAATATATCATTATACCATAGTGATACTGATGTTAATGTCGGCAATCCTTGGAGCCACTATTTTTAATGAAATTCAGGTAATATGTGAATTGTTTTTGTTTGTATTACTTGGATATGGAATAACAAAAATAAAACTCAAAAGAGAGGATTTACTGCTATTGACTATTTTTCTCATTATTTCCTTTGTTTCTTTGTTTTATAACTCTTTTGTTGCATTTGCGTTGAACTTTAAAATTTATGGTTTGTGCATAATGACCTTAATTTACTTCCGAGAAAATAAATTAAACCCGGAAAAAATAGTTAGGATTGTTCACATCATCAATGCAATCCTTATCCTGCATCAATTTATATTTGGTCATTTTATTATTGAATCAGCCTGGTTTTTTGAAGAATATAAAGAACATGTGAATGAAAGACCTGTTGGTTTATTTTTGACTCCACATGCCAGTTCTTTTTTTATAGCTGTGAATATAATTTATCTGCTAAAAGCAAAGGAACAATATCTTAAGAGTTTTGGCTTCTTTATTCTAACATTAATGACATCGTCATTTACCAGTACGGTTGCCCTGCTGGCCCAGGTGTCACAGCAATTTATAAGTTATATTACAAGTAAAATACCGTTATTCAGAGTGAAGCTAGGGTGGCCGGGAAAACTGGCAATCGTGATCGTTCCGATTTTTTTACTTTCAATTTATACAAGCCAATTCGTTGAGTTTTTAAAATTCAGCTCATACACACGTTATTATTCACTGGAAATTACCCTCGGTCAAATATTTGATTCAAGATATTTTTCTGATATTTTCAAATTGTATTTCAGGAACTATCAGGAATACATATTTGGACAAGAAAGAACCTTTGCCGATGTAGGGAATGAAATTGGTCTTATAAAGATAGTTGTAGAAGGCGGAATAGTTTTAGGATTATTTCTATTGATTACATTGATACGTAGATTGAAATATTACAGCATATTTATTTTTGTTTCTTTACTGCATTATAGTTTTATTATTAATATGCCTTTTATGCTTTTTATAATGCTGTATTACAACAATCAAATGACCAGCATGGAATTTAAAAAAAGGCAGACCAATTTTAACAAGGGATATAATATTGCTGTGAAAGCAATGTAATCTTTTTGACATAGAAATATTATTTATATTTAGAATAAAAAATTTCAATGAGTGAAATATTAGTAACTGGTTCGACAGGTTTTATTGGTAAACATTTAATTTCGAAACTCAAAAACGCTGACAATGAGGTGATGGGAATTAACAATGCTAATGGAGACATAGCTGATGAGGCTACCTGGCTGAATCTTCCACCTGCTGCGGTGGTTATTCATCTTGCGGCTTCTACCTTCGTGCCGGCTAGCTGGAAAAACCCTGCAATTTTTTTGAAAACAAATCTTTTAGGAACTATATCTGCACTGGATTATTGTAAAAGGTATGGATCAAGGATGGTATTTTTAAGCTCATATTTATATGGGAATCCTGATAAGTTGCCAATACCAGAAACTGCGGAATTGCGCCCTAACAATCCCTATGCGTTATCAAAGAAACTGGCTGAAGAAGCGTGTGAATTTTATTCAAAATATCATGGAATAGATGTAACGATACTTCGCCCTTTTAATGTATATGGTCCAGGACAAACAGAGAATTTCCTCATTCCATCTATTATTAAACAAATAATTTCCGGGAACTCGATTTATGTTAAAGATCTGGAACCCAAGAGGGATTATATTTATATTGATGATTTGATCGACGCAATTACAAAGGCTTCAAAGCTTAAAGACCGATTTAGCGTTTTTAATATTGGTACGGGTAAAAGCTATTCAGTGGCAGAGCTTATTGAATTGACACAAAAAGTACTAGGTAAAAATTTACCGATTCATTCCAGCAACGAACGAAGGCCCGAAGAAATAATGGATACAGTTGCAGATATTACAAAAGCTTCAATTTTTTTAGACTGGCAACCGAAATGGACATTAAAGGAAGGTATAGAAAGTATATCCCGCAACTTTAAAAGAGATTGAAAGGCATGAAGGTTCTACATATAATTACTGGCTTAGGCCTGGGAGGCGCTGAGAGCGCTTTGTATAGATTAGTTACGTCGAATAATAATGCTGTAAACGTAAAACATGTTGTTGTTTCTATAGTTGATTTTGGAGTATTCGGTAAAAGATTAAATGAGGCAGGTATTGAAGTTCATATGATAGGAATGCCTCGGGGGCGAGTGACCGTAAAAGGCCTTATAACCCTTTGGACATTAATAAGGAAAATAAATCCCGACGTTGTACAAACATGGATGTATCATGCCGACCTGATTGGGGGTGTTGTTGCAAGAGTAGCCGGTTATAAAAACATTATATGGGGCATAGTAAATTTTAATTTAGATCGTGGTGCAGCAACAAAGTCAACACGATGGGCAGCACACCTATGCTCGAAACTATCTGCATTCGTCCCCAAAAAAATTGTTTCATGTTCCGATAGAGCAATGCAAGCACATATAAGCATTGGTTATATAGCTTCAAAATTTGTGAACATACCCCTTGGATATAATTTGGATGAGTTCAAGCCATTGGAAAAGGAGAAAAATGGTATACGTACTTCATGGGGCATAAAAGTAAATGATACCATTTTGGGGTGCGTTGCACGATGGGACCCGCAAAAAGATCACTCAAATTTGTTAAAGGCAGTAGCGCTTCTAGAAAAGAAAGGATTAATATTTCCATGTGTGTTAGCTGGACCAGGAATTGATTATAAAAACACAGAGCTTATTAATCTGATTGATACTACCGTTATAAATGGTGCCAAAAGCAACTTGGTCTTAATAGGATTAGCAGATAATATATCTGCTCTGATGAGTGCATTGGATGTTCATATTTTATCGAGTAGAGGAGAAGCCTTCCCGAATGTAGTTGCAGAGGCCATGGCATGCGGTACGCCTTGTATTGTTACTGATGTTGGAGATGCTGCCGCAATCGTAGGAAATACGGGATGGGTAGTTCCTCCAAATGATTCCGTGGCATTGGCATCCGCAATTGAGAATGCTACTTTAGCGATGAATGATAAAGAGTCATGGCATAAACGAAAGTACGAGTGTCGTACTAGAATTGCTGAAAATTACAGTATGGACCGAATGACCAATGCATATCTTGATTTATGGAAGTCCTTGTTATAAAAGATGACCAACTGATGGTAAAAATTCTTTCTTATGTGTAGAATTACCGGGGGAATTGATTTTAAAGACCGAACCATTACTGAGGGTCTGCTTATTGCTATGCGTGATCAACTTGCAGCTGGAGGCCCCGATTCAGCTGGCCTTTTTATTGAAGGCCCTGTCAGCTTGGCGCATCGCCGACTTTCTATTATAGATCTTTCTGAGTCAGGTTCACAACCCATGACATGGGGAAAATGGACCATTTCTTACAATGGAGAAGTATATAATTTCCAGGACATCAAAAAAAAGCTAATAGATGCCGGTTATTCGTTTGACTCAAAAACTGATACTGAAGTTATTATTAAAGCATTTGACCATTGGGGAAAAAAGGCAGTAGCTGAATTTCGGGGTATGTTTGCATTTGCTTTATGGAACAAAGAGGAGCAAAAGTTGATATTGTGTAGAGACAGATTAGGGGTCAAACCACTTTACTGGTATTTTAAAGACGATCTTTTTCTCTTCGCATCTGAAATCAAAGCTTTTCATGAACATCCATTGTTTGATAAAAGTCTTGACATTACTGGATTGCCTCATTACTTAATGAAGGGATATTTTCATGATGATGATTGCATATATAAATATGTTAAAAAACTTCTACCCGGGTCGTTCCTGGAGATCAATATGAATAAAGAGGTAGCTATATCTAGATATTGGGATGTTGCTACTATTTATCAAAGTGTTGTTATTGATAAAAGAACAGAGAACGAAATCATTGAGGAACTGGAATCTATACTTACTTCCAGCTTTAAGCTACGGTTGGTATCAGATGTTGAAGTAGGAATATTTTTAAGCGGTGGTGTAGACTCTTCTCTTGTTACGGCCTTGCTTCAAAAAGAGAGTACTGGTCAAATCCAGACTTTCACGATTGGGTTCGACAATAAACGATTCAACGAAGCTGCAATTGCTACCGAAATCGCTAAACGATTAAATACCAACCATTCTGTTTTATATTGTACGGAAGATGAATTTAAAAGAGTCATACCTGAACTGCCCAATATTTATGATGAGCCATTTGGAGATAGTTCAGCAATTCCAACGTACTTGGTTTCCCAATTAGCAAGGAACAAGGTAAAAGTGGCTTTATCAGGGGATGGGGGAGATGAATTGTTTGGAGGCTATTCTAAGTATAAATTTGCCCGGCATTCTTCCTTAATGATGTCAGTGCCACTTTCTATGCGAAAAGTATTGCATAAAGTTTCTCATTTGATTTCTCCTGGTGTTATTGAAAATATTACTGCGAGAATGAAGATGAATTCCTATTCACAAATAGGGGATAAGTATCTTAAATTCAGGCAAACAATACTAGCGCGTGATTTGAGTGACTTTTTTGATAAATCATCTTCATACTTGTCAGATTTGGATTTAGAAAAATTGACCAAATCAAAGAATCATATAAAAGGAGATGACATTCCTCAAACAGGGAATTTATTAAATTTTTTAGGTGTGAAAGACATGCGTTCATACTTACCAGGAGATATCCTTACGAAAGTTGACAGGGCTTCAATGCATGTAGCTTTAGAATCTAGGGAACCATTTTTAGACCCTGAGATCATCAATTTTTCATTTGCAATTCCTCAAAACCTAAAAATATCTGCAACAGGAGATAGTAAATACATTTTAAAAAGGATATTAGCCAAGTATATTCCTGAAGAGTTAATAAATCGACCTAAACAAGGATTTACTGTTCCGATCGAGAATTGGTTGCATGGATTCTTAAAAGAAGAGCTAATAGAATTAAATGATGACCATCATTTCTTCGAATGCTTTCAATTAAATCAAACTTTTTTTTCTGAAATACTGAATTCCTTTCTCCTGAAAGAAAGTCGATACAATCCACATTTTGTATGGTTTATTTATTGTTTGTACAAGTGGTATAAAAAGTGGGTGTCATGAATGAGAAAAGAATATTGTTAATTGAAAACTTTTCTTCTGATTTTTATAAGGCCCGCCTTCCATTAGCGAAATACCTTATTTTAAAAGGATGGGATGTTTATGCTTTAATCCCAAATGATGAATATGTAGAGTTGATCAAGAACAACGGAATTAAAGTGATTGGATATGATTTGAATAGAAAAAACAAAGGGATAGGGCAATTGGTAAAGCTGATTAGGATATACAGGACAGTTATCAAAGAATATAATATAAACATTATTCATTCTTTCAGGTTCCAGCCTAATCTTTTAAATGTACTGGCGAATTTTTTTAATAAGCGTACAGTGCTTCTTCATGTTACAGGATTGGGAATAGCTTTTTCTAACTTCTCTTTTTCTTATTTGATACTACGATTTGTTAGCCAACTTGTTTTTCAAGTCAAATTAGTAAGGGCGAATAAAATAATATTTCAAAATGATGACGATATTAAAAACATATTATTTGCCAGATTTTATACAAATAAAGTGATGGTAATTAATGGAAGCGGAGTAAATACTAGCGAATTTAGAAAGGAACTATTTGATAGAGCATCTTTAAGAAAGAGAATGCGTATATCAGATAATGATAAGATATTTATTTGTGTAACAAGGTTGATATGGGAGAAAGGTATAGATGAACTAACAAGTGCCTTTAAAAATTTGGAGGAACCGTATCGTAGAAATACCAGGCTGTTAATAGTAGGCTGGCCTGATAAGGATAACCCGCGTCATGTTGATGATGCATATATAGACAGATTTAAGAATAGTGATGTAATTTCTTTTTTGGGCAAAAGAGAGGATATCCCTGAATTGCTTGCAATTTCGGACGTATTTATTTACCCTAGTTATTACCGAGAAGGTATCCCGAGAGGCATTCTAGAGGCGCTTTCAATGGGATTACCAATCATTACCACAGATATGCCTGGGTGTAAACTGACAGTAGCACAAGAAAAAAATGGTTACCTAATTTCTCCAAAATCTTCTGAAGCGATTAGCAATACTGTGATAAAAATCTTAAAAAATAATCGCTTGACTGAAATGGGGTACGAGAGTCGAACAATGGCTATAGATTATTTTTCAAATACTGTTATTTTTTCGGAAATAGAAAATCTTTACTCATAAGATGAAAATTTTAATAACTGGCACAGCTGGGTTTATCGGATTTCATACTGCAAAAAAATTTATTGAACAAGGTTATGAAGTTGTGGGTATAGATAATATAAATGATTATTATCATACAAAACTCAAGTTTGACAGACTTAAAGAAAGTGGCATAAATGAACATGAAATAAAATATGGCGAATTTGTAAGAAGCACAAAGGCAGAACAATACCGGTTCATGAAAATCGATTTAGAGGACACTGAAGGAGTTGCAAAATTGTTTCAAGAAGAAAAGTTTGAAATGGTGATACATCTCGCGGCTCAAGCGGGAGTACGTTATAGTCTTGAGAATCCACGATCTTATATACAAAGCAATGTTGTTGGGTTTCTAAATGTACTTGAGTCTTGCAGGCATCAATCGGTTAATAAGTTAATTTATGCGAGCAGCTCGAGTATCTATGGTATGAGCGAAAAAAAGACGCTTTCAATAACCGACAAGGCTGATGCACCAGTCAGTTTATATGCAGCTACAAAAAAAACCAATGAATTGATGGCTCATGTGTATAGTCATTTGTATAAAATCACAACAATAGGATTAAGATTCTTTACAGTATACGGCCCTTGGGGCCGGCCTGATATGGCTCCTTTTTTATTCGTGGATTCGATAGTGAAGAATAAAGACCTGAAAGTCTTCAATCATGGGAATATGCAACGGGACTTTACATTTATTGATGATATTGTAGAGGGAATTTATTTAATATCAGAATCCGAAATGAAAGACCGATATAATATTTTCAATATTGGAAATAATACACCCATAAAGTTATTAGATTTTATTAACCATCTTGAGCAGGAATTGAACATTGAGGCAAAGAAAGAAATGCATGATATGCAACCAGGTGATGTGGTTGCTACATGGGCGGATATTAAAGAATTAATCAGCGCGACTGGCTATACACCGCGAACTAATATTTTAGAGGGAGTGCGCAAGTTTGTAATGTGGTATAAAGAATATTATAAGATTCCTCATAACAATTTTTAGAATAACACTTCTCGGAAAAAGAGTAGAAGAAAAGGTTGCTTTAGAATCATATAAGCAGGCATGAATATTCTTATAACAGGTTCCTCTGGTTTTGTTGGAAAAAACCTCATACGATATCTCTCTGAAGATAATGCAAACTTCATTTATAACTTATCACGAGTAGAATTATTAGCTTCTGAAGCCGATCTTGTTAATATGCTGTGCAATCTGAAGATAGATACCATTATCCATCTTGCAGGAAAAGCTCACGAATTAAAAAAGAAATCGAACCCAAAAGAGTATTTTGAAGTCAATTTTGAATTGACTAAGAAGTTATATGATGCTTTTTTAAAAACATCGGCTCAAAAATTCATCTTTGTGAGTTCCGTAAAGGCCGCTACAGATACGGTTGCAAATGTTCTTTACGAAGATAATGTTCCTGATCCTAAAACAGATTATGGAAAATCTAAGCTTGCTGCGGAAAGATATATACAATCTGCGCAATTCAGTAGCGATGATAAGCTCTTTTATATCTTGCGCCCTTGTATGATACATGGACCAGGTAACAAAGGTAACTTGAACCTTCTTTATAAGATTACCAAAGCAGGATTGCCTTATCCGTTGGCAGCATTTGAAAACCAACGCTCATTTCTAAGTATTGATAACCTTTCTTTCGTTATAAACGAATTGATCAAGAGTAAACACATTCCTTCAGGAATCTATAATGTAGCGGATGATATTCCTCTGTCAACTAATCGGGTTATAAAAATAATGGGCGAAGAAATTTCAAAAGGAACTCGCCTGCTTTACATTAATAAAAAATTAATAAAAATATTAGCTTTTTGGGGCGATATTTTCCCGCTTCCTATAAATTCAACAAGATTAAAGAAATTAACAGAAAGCTACATAGTCAGTAACAATAAGCTAACTGAAGCCTTAAAAAAAACATTACCGATTAGTTCCGAAGACGGACTTCGTTTAACCATACGATTTTTTTTACATAATGATTGTTGATTTTTTTCTTGCATTGGTTATAGGCTTTGTGATAGAGTTGATCTATTTCAAAGTAGCTATTGAATATAATATTGTTGATAAACCCAACGTACGCAGTTCTCATAATTACATTACCATCCGGGGGGGGGGGATTATTTTCCCTATTGTAGGTATGTTTTTTTTCGTGTTTAATTATGATAAAGGGCTGTTGGCTTTTTTTATTCCTCTTTTTTTAATCAGTATTATCAGCTTTTTAGATGATATTAAAGATATCAATAGCAATCTGAGATTATTGATTCAAAGTATCGCCGTAATTGTAGTGATTTTCCCTTTTAGAGCAAGCTTGCCGACATATCAGTGGCCAATAATTTTCATTTTGTTCACTGGCATCATAAATGCATACAATTTTATGGACGGAATTAATGGAATTACTGCTTTTTATTCCATTGTTACAATTGGCACTTTGCTTTGGATGAACAGTTTCATGATTCAATTTTTGCCTCCCTTTATTTTTATATCTTTATTAGCGGCTTTGTCAGTCTTTTCATTCTTTAATGTCAGAAGAAAGGCTCGTTGTTTTGCAGGAGATGTAGGTAGTGTATCGATGGCATTTATCATTTGTTTCTTGTTGCTAACTTTAAGCATAAAGACAAAAAACATGCTTTGGATACTTTTTTTGGGAGTATATGGTATTGATACGGTATTTACTCTTTGCTGTAGGTTAATGCGGAGAGAGCCATTATTCAAGGCTCATCGTTCGCATTTCTACCAATTCCTGACGAATGAAGGAGGGTGGAAACACGTTTCGACCAGTTGTTTATATGCAAGCATTCAATTTTTTTTGAATGTTTTGGTAATTATAAGTTACCAAAAAAATATTTCTTTTCTGGCAATTGCTGGGCTATTTGCAATTCTTATAATATATATTATCTTTAGGCTCCGTTTGGAGAGTAAGTATCGATTGTTTACCTCTTATTGATGTATTGACAACTTTTGAACACTGATACACTAACAGCATGTTTAAACGACTGAATATAGTTCCTCGATGGATCATTTTTATCATTGATTTGAGTATTTGTTGTTTTGCTCTTTTGTTTACTTATTTCATCAGGTTTAATCTTTCTCTGGATGGTATTAACATGCATGACTTAAGCGGCAATTTATTAATCATATTACTAATAAATTCTATTGTCTTCATCAATTTTCGGACATATGCAGGTATTATCCGCTACACGGGAGTGCAGGATGCTCTACGTATCTGTTATGCAATTGCGATGAGTACAAGTGTACTTTTCTTTATCAGTTTAGTGGCTTCTAATTCAGGAGGAGTATTGTTCTTTTCTAACGTTACGTTGATCATTTATGCTCTTTTCAGCTTCTTGTTTCTAATCTCTTACCGCGTATTGGCTAAATATGCTTTCAGCTACTTGCGTAATTATAAGATGGATCGTAAGCATGTTATAATTTATGGTGCAGGAGAGGCCGGGTTCGCTACTAAAAGGGTCTTGGAACATGATACAACTACTAATGTAAACATTATTGCGTTTGTAGATGACGATCTGCGGAAAGTGGGTAAAGTAGTAGATGGCATCAAAATACACCACACTTCAGATTTGCAAAGTATTTCACTCTCTCACAAGGTAGACGAGATCATCATCGCTGCTTTCAATTTACCTCCTCATAAAAAGAATGAATTAGTTGACTTCTGCTTAGACCATGATATTACAGTGTTAAATGTACCTCCGGTTGACAAATGGATTAATGGTCGGTTCTCTGCTCGCCAATTGCAGACTATCAAGATTGAGAACCTGCTCGAACGTGAACCTATTCGTATTAACAACGAAGAATTAGATCACCAACTTAGTAATAAACGCATACTGGTAACTGGTGCTGCTGGTTCGATCGGCAGCGAAATCGTTCGACAGTTGTTAAAATTTGCCCCTCAGACAATTGTACTGTGTGACCAGGCTGAGACGCCATTGCACCAGTTGGAACTGGAATTACAAGATATCAAAACCAATACCAATTGTGTTTCTTTCCTTGGCGATGTGACTAATCACGATAGAATGGGAGAACTCTTCAGTCTATTTGAACCACATTATGTATACCACGCTGCAGCATACAAGCATGTACCCATGATGGAACTCTGCCCCTCTGAAGCCATTCTGACTAATGTATTAGGGACGAAAATTATGGCGGATCTCGCGGTGAAACATAAGGTACAACGTTTTGTAATGGTATCTACCGACAAAGCTGTAAATCCGACAAACATTATGGGGGCGTCCAAACGACTTGCTGAAACATATGTACAGTCTTTGCACTACCATCACTCAAATGGCCCGACTAAATTCATCACCACTCGTTTTGGTAATGTGCTAGGTTCAAATGGTTCTGTAATTATTCGTTTTAAAGAACAGATTGAAAAGGGCGGCCCAGTGACTGTTACGCATCCTAACATTACCCGCTTCTTCATGACCATCCCAGAAGCCTGTCAACTTGTATTAGAAGCAGGCTCTATGGGAAAAGGTGGCGAAATTTTTGTGTTTGATATGGGCAAACCAGTGCCTATCGTGGATCTTGCTAAGAAAATGATTCGCCTTTATGGCTTGGTACCAGGAATTGACGTGGATATTAAATATACTGGTCTGAGACCAGGAGAAAAACTTTATGAAGAATTGTTGACTGATTCAGAAAATACCCTGCCTACTTATCATGAAAAGATCATGATAGCCAAAGTAAGGCAAAACCATTTGAATCAGGTTTTGCATCATTTTGAGACACTCTTTACATTGGCAAAACAAAAGGAGGGTACAATGGCGATGGTTTCAAAAATGAAAGAAATGGTACCAGAGTTTGTGAGTAATAATTCAGTGTTTGAACAATTGGATGGAGATAAAGCAACAGTGATAGAGATGAGTAGAGCAGTATCGTAATGGTGAGATTTCTCGCTTCGCTTGTTCGAAATGACGGGAAATGGGTTTGCTCGAAATGTAGATGTTTAAAATTATGGGAAATAAGTATAGAATTAGCTTACTGAGAATGAGTAAGCTTTTTGTTTTTTTAATGGGGTTCTTACAAGTAACAGCGCAAGGAGTGGAGATTGGATCAACAGAGGACCATGCGCTTCGGATGCTACAATTGCAGGGAAAACTGGATCAAAAGTATTCGTTAATGGCCAGGCCATTCTTTAAGGAAAGATATCTTACAACGGATAGTATTTATAAGTTGATAGACGATAGTGCTAATTTGAAAGTGACTAGGGAAAAGTTGGGAAATAAAGGAGTATGGGACATTTTTCCGCTTGTGATAAATAGTCAATTGAACACGCACCACCCTTATGGTTGGGGGCAACTTGGTTTTATACAGGCTAACGGGTCTCAGGGGCTCATCACCACTGGTGTTTATACCGCTATTGGACCACTGAGCATACAATTGAAGCCAATATTACTGTATGCAGCTAACGCTGATTTCGAACATTCAAATGGTTATGGAGCTGCTACAAAAGGCAATTATTCCAAAGTTTTACCTGGGCAATCAAGCATTCGGCTAAATGCTGCTTCTGTATCATTGGGTATTTCTACTGAGAACCTTTGGTGGGGACCTGGCATATACAACTCCTTGTTGATGAGCAGCAATGCCCCTGGATTTCCACATTTGACTTTCAATACTACTAGACCCGTGAAAACCCCCATCGGTAGTTTTGAATGGCAACTGGTTAGCGGCAAACTCAACGAAGATACCACGCTGCTTAGGGAAGACAAGAACCTGACCACTACTTATTATAATCCTACAAATTACTATGGTAGTGGCTATAGTGGCCCTTACGACCCCAGTGCTAAATGGCGTTATTTTAATGGTCTCACCATTACCTATCAACCCAAATGGGTTAAAGGCTTGTTTTTAGGGATCAATCGGGTGGCGTATGCTTATAACGATAGTTTGCAAAGCGGTAACAGCAATTTTTTTCACAGTTATTTGCCTGTGATTTTAGGGGTGTTCAGGGAAAACTATACATACGGAACACGGCAAGGGGTTAAAAAAAGATACAAACAAATGCTCAGCCTGCATTTACGCTATCTTTTTCCCAAATCACACACTGAATTCTATGCTGAATATGGCTGGGGTGATAACCAATACAACATACGTGACTTTGTGCTTAATGTACCCCATTCAACTGCTTATATCCTTGGAGCCCGAAAAATGATCCCACTGATTGCCAAAAATCAATGGCTTGATGTACAAGCAGAATTGACAAGACTTTCACAACCCTCAGATTACATTCCCCGAACCGCTGGTAATTGGTACGGCTACCAGGGCGGTTACACCCAACAAAGCCGCATCATCGGCGCCGGCATCGGCCCAGGGAATAATGTTCAAACCTTCACTACCACCTGGGTGCATGGCTGGAAACGCCTTGGTATAAAATTGGAACGGCTCCAGCACGACCCTAACAGTTACCCAGTGTACTGGTCAGACTATTCCGTGGGCTTTACCGGCCAGCAACGTTTCGGTAAATGGATAGCGAGTTCACTCCTGCAATTCATCCAGTCGAAAAACTATACCTGGGAAGCCGGAAAAGACCGCTTCAACTTTTATGGAACCCTGAACCTCACTTATGTATTCTAAGCGATTTTTATTTTTTGCTTTATCCTTCTTGACAGTTAGTGAAGGTTGGGGGCAGTCTTTCACCAGCGACCGGCTCAAAGAGCTCTTCCGTAACCAGCAATTACTGGGTACTTACCGATCGAATCATTCGCTCATGGTCAATGCCAACCAGTTGCCATTAGCCGATCTGGATTCGGCTCTGGGCATAAAAGCACAGCAACCTGTCATCGGGTTTCTCCCGACCCAACTGGTACAGCAATACAACAGCCAGTTACCGTACGATTGGAACAATGGCGCCATGATACCCGCCCGCGGTTACCAGTTACAGGCCTCGGTAGGCGTACACGCCCAACTAGGCCGCCACCTTGAAATACAACTGGCCCCCGAAGCCGTACTAGCTGAAAACCGGGTCTTTGAACAATTCTCTTCCCAACTGGGCGATAAATCATGGGCAGCGCGATACCGTTTCTGGAACACCATCGACATGCCCGATCGTTTCGGCAACGACCATTACCAAAAACTGTTCCCCGGCCAGTCTTTCATCCGCTACAATACCCGCTCCCTTTCCTTCGGTATTTCTACGCAAAACCTATGGTGGGGGCCCGCTTACCGCAATGCACTCATCATGAGCAGCAATGCCCCCGGTTTCCTGCACGCTACCATCAATACCATCCGCCCGCTGCACACCGGCATAGGCGATTTTGAAGGGCAGATCATTGCCGGCAAACTGGATGGCAGCGATGTATTGCCACCCCGCACCTACAGCGTTTACAACGGCCAGTTCCTGTACCAGCCCAAAAACGATGAATGGCGCTACCTGGCCGGGATGGTGCTCACCTGGCGACCCAAATGGACACCCAACCTCTTCCTGGGCTTTGCCAAAGCCTCTTATCTCTACAACAGTGATATCTCCAACCCGCTTGATGTGCTGCCCTTTGAAGGCTTCCTGGGACACCGGCGTACCCAGGCCGAACGCACCGGTAAGAAAGCTTCCCTGGGCTCCCTCTTCATGCGTTATATAATGCCGAATGAGCAAGCTGAGATGTACCTGGAATATGGCCGCAAAGACATTTCCATGATGCCCTGGAACGTACTGCAGAACGCGCCCTACCGCAGGGCCTTCACAGGTGGGTTCCGCAAACTCTTCGATTGGAAAAACCAAAGCCATATTCTGCTGGCAGTAGAGTTAACGCAATTGCAAGCCCCCGATGCCACCCTTATACGCAACCCCGATAGCTGGTATACCCATACCTATGTGCGGCAGGGCTATACACAACTGGGCCGCCCGCTGGGTGCCGGCATAGGCCCAGGCAGTAATAGCCAGACACTGGAAATAGCCTGGGTAAAAGGATTGAAAAAAATAGGCATCCAGTTCGAACGCCTCCGCCACAATGGCGATTTTTATTATTATGCTTTTGAATCGATCGGCGATTTCCGCCGCAACTGGGTAGACATTTCCACCACCTTCAAAGCCGATTGGAACTACCAGCGATTCTTCTTCTCCGGCCAACTCGGCATCATCCGCTCCCTCAACTACCAATGGCTGGTAATACAGTTAGATCCCCGCAATTATTTTGCACCGGGTAACGAGTATTTGAATATCGCCGCTAAAATAGGCGTCGGTTACCGGTTCTAGTATTCTTTCCATTCCTCCCATAATGATAAATATATTTTACAAAAAAAACTATATTTGTAAAATATATTTATCATTATGGAAATGAAAAACGCTTCCATCCTGCCAAGTGTTGCTAAAACACTTGCTTCATTGGGGGAAAATATTAAGCTGGCGAGGTTACGCAGAAAACTAAGTACAGAAGAGGTAGCAGAAAGAGCAAACATCAGCCGGCCAACCTTACACGCTGTCGAGAAAGGCTCACCACGTGCATCCATTGGCGCTTATGCACAAGTCCTTTTTGTATTAAACCTGGAGAAAGATCTGTTAAAAGTAGCTGCGGATGATATATTAGGCAGAAAGCTTCAGGATGCAGGGCTTACTGTGAAAGAAAGGTCTCCCAAAAAACCAACGAAAAATAACATGGCTTTACATACAAAAAAGAATACGGGTATTTGATTCAGAATTAAATACAAAAGAAAAGGAAGTGAATAACAGAGGGAATTTAAGGGTCGAAAAATCAAAAGCTTGTTCAGGTTCATTAGTGAATGAATATGCAATTTCATTGTTGAAGGAGGACGAATACCTTGTCAAGAACTACGAGTTGGATGGGGATGCTCCTAAGCAATTTATTAAAGCATACTTTTATGAGGAAGGTAGTACAGTTCGAAAGTCATCCTCAAGTTCCTGGCACTCCTATATTGCAAAGACCGCTGAAAAGTGGTATCCTCATGAGTCGGTTATAGAATATATGATAAATCGGATAGGGCAGGTACTTGGCTTAAATATGAATGATATTCGATTGGTGCGGGCAAATGGTCAAATTAGGTTCCTTAGTAAATATTTCTTGAAGAAAAATGATAAACTGATTCATGGCGCTGAAATTTGCGGGGAACATCTTGGAGATCAATTAATGGCACAGGAAATTGCAAACAATAAGACAACTTCAAGGGAACTTTTTACATTTGAATTTATTAAAGACTCAATAAGGTCCGTTTTTCCTGAGAGCTTTGATAATCTGTTAGTTGAACTTGTGAAGATGATCACATTTGATGCGTTGGTAGGCAATAACGACAGACATTTTTACAATTGGGGTGTCATAGATACGAAGAAAAAAACGTCAAAATTGCCTACATTTGCGCCCATTTACGATTCGGCAAGGGGTTTGCTTTGGAATCTAAATGATGAAAATATTAAGCACTTTTTGAATGTGCATAAAAATGGTGGCAAGAAAGTTGTAAATTATATTGAAGAGGCGAGTCCAAGAATCAGTATCGAAGGGAATACACAAGCCAACCATTTTCAATTAATTAATTTTCTCAAAAAATATAATTCAGAATATCCCGAGATCGTTAATGAATTGGCAAATGCAGAGAATGAAGAAAACGTGCTTAAAATGTTGAGAAGCGAATTTTTCCCATTATTCATTTCTCAACGTTCTGAGATAATAACACTAATTTTAGAAACGAGGTTTAAAAAAATACGAGGTATTTAACATGCTACGCAAAATTAAAAATTGGTTTAGCAAAAGTGATGATGATACAGAATTAGAAGTACAACTTCCCAAAGAAGAAGATGCGAAATTTATCCTTACTGTAGATAATATTCGCATAGGAATGCTTTATTGTGATAAGGGAGATTGGTACTTTAAATACACAGAAGATTTCAAAGATCATTCTAATGAGTATAATCGTATTGTTGGTTTTCCAGACTTAAATAAGACATACAAAAGCGAGACGCTGTGGCCGTTCTTCCAAATCCGTATCCCCGGATTAAAACAACCCGCTATACAGGAGATTCTTGAAAATGAAAAAATCAATAAGGAAAACGAAGCAGCTTTATTAAAACGTTTCGGCCAAAAATCTATTTCTAACCCTTATAAATTGGTAATGGGTTGAAAATACTTTAGATGATGAGAAGCTTAGAGGTTAAAATTTTATTTTAAACCGGCTTCCGATAAAACCAGGCCAGCAACAACACACTTGCGGCAAACCCGATAGCTCCTCCCGCTGCCGCAGCCATCCACCAGTGCAACTCATTTTTTTTCAACGGTAACTCCGGCGTGTCTACCACCTGCACGGTGGGCGTTTCCTGTATCAGCGCCGTTCTGCTGATCTCCAGGTTCTTTACAATTTCTGCATAGATCGTTCCCTGCACCACTTTATCCCTCGAAGAAATTTCCGCTGTCACTTCCGGCGCTGTATAAGCTGGGTTTACATCCAGCAACATACGACTGGCATCTGCCGCCGAATAAGTTTTGCGGTTCAGGGCATATTGTAAACTGTCGGCCTTGGCCTGTAAACGCTTTACATTGGTTGACAACCTGCGCGTTTTGGTTTCAATATAAAAATCGGCCGACTCCTGTAACAATCTTTTACAGAACAACTGGCTCAGTTGCTCATTGCGCATGGTGGTTTGCATTTCAAAAAAGCCCAGCTTACGGTCGGGCTTGGCAATGCTCAGCTCTTTTTCTCCTATCTGCTTGATGATGCGTTGCAGCAGGCTGTCTCCCAGCCGGCCGAACGTATTAAGGCCGGGTGTAAAATCTACCTGCTTACCCACTTTGCTGCTGTTCTTCCATTTTTCTTTCCATCCATAAGTATCTGCGTACAAGTCGGCCAGGGAATATTGTTTGTTGCTGTCGACAGGCGTGAGCAGGGTCTTTTTAATCAAATGCTGACTCCGCACCAGCTCCAGCACATTATCACCTGCCAGTACGCCGCTGGCGCCGCCTGAGAGGCTGCCGATATCAAAGCCGAATTGTCCCGCCAGGGCGCTCATGATGGAGCCGCCGCCTGTTTTGGCGTCTTCTACCACGAAGCTGAGCCGGGCTGTGTATGTAACCGGGCTTAACCAGGCTAATACCAATCCCACTACAATACCTGCTACGGTTACCAGCATCCAGGTGCGTACTTGCCCTAAGGCTGCTTTTATGCGTTGCAGGGCTTGCTGCCATTGARTTTGGAATGAATAAGGTTCGTCTTCGGGTAACATGATATTTTTAATTTTCAATCGTCATCCCGAGCGTAGCCGAGGGATCTGCCCGAACGCGCTAGCAGCTCCTTCGACTCGCTGCGCTCGCTCAGGATGACGTTTTTTTTTCGGTTATTTTCTGAGTACTGCTATCAAGCTAATCAGCGCAGTGAAAGAGCCGGTGAGCGCTGAAATTTCTATCACCGATAAACCGCGCTTTTCTCCTTCCAGCCGCTCGGGTACAATGATCTTACTGCCGGGCATTACACGCGGGTAATGGCGGAAGAAAAGAAAATGACGGATCTTTTTATTGATGCCATTACTGTACGCCACATAAGCTTTGCGCAGGTTCCCCTTATCGGTTACCCCGCCCGCATCGGCAATATAAGACAACATCCGGCCAGAGCCATAGCTCAGGATCTGCGGTGTGAACACAGCCCCCTGCACTTCTACAAAAGGCACATTGCGTGGTACATAAATGCTGTCGTCGGGCAAGAGCAGGAATTTTTCATTGCTGCGGTTACCTGCTTCAAACAAATTGGTGCCTACGCGCAAATGGTTGCGGTACACCTGCACATTGGCCATTGATGCATAAGGCGTAATACCACCGGCGCGCAGCAACAGTTCCTGCACGGTCTCATCTCTCCGCTCCAGCGCATAATCGCCCGAATACAATACTTCACCCCTGAGCTTCACATTGCCCAGGGTATGGTAGTTGAGTAGTTTGGGAACGAACACATAATCGAGTGGTTGCAACAGGGTATGGCTGCTTTGCTGTAGGGTAGAATCTACATCTACCTTTAACAGGCTGAGCAGTTGGTTGGCCAGGGTATCGGATTTATTTTTCTCTAATCGTGATATCTCCACTTTGTGGGTAGCGGCATCGGCCGTAAAGCCGCCCGCCATCACAATAGCGTCTTCTACTGAAATACCCTGCCGGAACTCAAATGAGCCCGGGTTGCGCACATTGCCGCCAACGGTAACACTCAGCACATCCCGTATGCTGTCGCGCGCAGGTATGTAAACAGAGTCTTCGCGGATCAATGCAATATCATTGCTTTTGCCCGATTGAATTTGGTTGAGGTCGAAAGAGACCAGCTCGCGCAGGGCGCCATTGTCGCGGAAGCGCACAATATATCCCCGGTTACGGAACGCATCTTCGCGCAGGCCATCGGCCTTACGGATCAGTTGGGTAAGGGTGAGGTCCTGGCTCAATTCGTAATTGCCGGGATGATACACCGCGCCGCTGATAACGACACGGTTGCTGAAACGGCTGAGTATTTTTTCTACCTGCACCGAATCGCCRTTGCGGGGAAGGAAATAAGCAAAATCGGCGGCCGCCACATCACGCACCTTTCTTTCTTTATCGCCCAACTGCACCAGCTTTACCGCGTCTTTGAGAGCATGATCGCCCAGTCCGCCGCCATAG
>BFBZ01000229.1_pt1 | contig 67079 bp, 61 predicted proteins | sample 1888401 | NCBI WGS metagenome assembly BFBZ01 (sample SAMD00112614, study PRJDB3348) | symbiont metagenome | host: Chara braunii
GTCTTCGTCGTCAACTGCAATCTGCAGCGCCTGGACGGCCCGGTGCGCGGCAACGGCAAGATCATCCAGGAGCTGGAAGGCGAGTTCCGCGGCAGCGGCTGGAACGTCATCAAGCTGATCTGGGGCAAGGGCTGGGACGAGCTGCTGGCGCGCGACAAGAGCGGCAAGTTGAAGCAGCTGATGATGGAGACGCTGGACGGCGACTACCAGGCCATGAAGGCCAACGACGGCGCCTACGTCCGCAAGCACTTCTTCGGCAAATACCCCGAGACCGCCAAGCTCGTCGCCCACATGACGGACGAAGAGGTCTTCGAGCTGCGCCGCGGCGGCCACGAGCCCGAGAAGGTCTATGCCGCCTTCCATCAGGCCCACAACAACACGACGGGCCAGCCCACCGTGCTGCTGGTCAAGACCGTCAAGGGCTATGGCATGGGCAAGGCCGGCGAGGGCAAGAACACCGTCCACCAGACCAAGAAGCTGACCGACGAGGACATCAAGTACATCCGCGACCGCTTCAACATCCCGGTGCCGGACAGCGAGCTGCCCAAGCTGCCCTACTACAAGCCGGCCGACGACACGCCCGAGATGCGCTATCTGCACGAGCGCCGCCAGGCCCTGGGCGGCTATCTGCCGCACCGCCGCGCCAAGGCCGACGAGCAGTTCAAGACGCCCGAGCTCGCCACCTTCCAGGCCGTGCTGGACCCGACCGCCGAGGGCCGCGAGATCTCGACGACCCAGGCCTACGTCCGCTTCCTGACGCAGCTGCTGCGCGACAAGGACATCGGTCCGCGCGTCGTGCCCATCCTCGTCGACGAGGCGCGCACCTTCGGCATGGAGGGCCTGTTCCGCCAGATCGGCATCTACAACCCCAAGGGCCAGCTCTACACCCCGGTCGACAAGGACCAGGTGATGTACTACCGCGAAGACAAGGCCGGCCAGATCCTGCAGGAAGGCATCAACGAGGCCGGCGGCATGGCCAGCTGGATCGCAGCGGCCACGAGCTATTCGACGAGCAACCGGATCATGATCCCGTTCTACGTCTACTACTCGATGTTCGGCTTCCAGCGCATCGGCGACCTGGCCTGGGCGGCCGGCGACATGCAGGCCCGCGGCTTCCTGCTGGGCGGCACCTCGGGCCGCACGACGCTGAACGGCGAGGGCCTGCAGCACGAGGACGGCCACAGCCACATCCTGGCCGGCACCATCCCCAACTGCGTGTCCTACGACCCGACCTTCGCGCACGAGGTCGCCGTCATCATGCAGCGCGGCTTGAAGCGCATGGTGGAAGACCAGGAAAACGTCTTCTACTACATCACGCTGCTCAACGAGAACTACCCGATGCCGGGCCTGAAGGCCGGCACCGAGGAGCAGATCCTCAAGGGCATGTATCTGCTGGAAGAGGCCGACGCCGGCAAGACGGTCAGCGTCAACCTGCTGGGCTCGGGCACCATCCTGCGCGAGAGCCAGGTCGCCAAGATGTTGCTGGAAGAGGACTGGGGCGTGGGCGCCAACGTGTGGAGCTGCCCGAGCTTCAACGAGCTGGCCCGCGACGGCCAGAACGCCGAGCGCTGGAACCTGCTGCATCCGACCGAGCTGGCCTGCGTGCCCTTCGTCACGCAGCAGCTGGGCCGCACGAGCGGTCCGGTCATCGCGTCGACCGACTACATGAAGAACTACGCCGAGCAGATCCGTGCCTTCGTGCCCAAGGGCCGTTCGTACAAGGTGCTGGGCACCGACGGCTTCGGCCGCAGCGACTTCCGCTCCAAGCTGCGCCAGCACTTCGAGATCAACCGCCACTACATCGTCGTCGCCGCGCTGAAGGCGCTGGCCGATGACGGCGCGATCCCGATGGCCAAGGTCGCCGAGGCGATTGCCAAGTACGGCATCGACGCCAACAAGATCAACCCGCTCTACGCCTAAAGCCGAGGGAGACAGGACATGGCATTGGTTGAAGTCAAGGTTCCCGACATTGGCGATTTCGACGAGGTCGGCGTCATCGAGGTGCTGGTCAAGGTGGGCGACACCATCAAGGTCGAGCAAAGCCTCGTGACCGTGGAGAGCGACAAGGCGTCGATGGAGATCCCGTCGTCCACCGCCGGCGTCGTCAGGGAGATCAAGGTCGCCGTCGGCGACAAGGTCAGCGAGGGCAGCCTGCTCGTCGTCGTCGAGGGCGATGCCGCGGCTGCGGCGCCCGCGCCGACGGCCGCGGCACCCGCTCCCGTGGCGGCCGTGCCGGCCCCGGTGGCCGCGCCCGTCGCGATCCAGCCGGCCGCCGCCCCCGCCGCGGGCGGCTCGGTCACCGTCGAGGTGCCGGACATCGGCGACTTCGACGAGGTGGCCGTCATCGAGCTGCTCGTGAAGGTGGGCGACACGGTCAAGGTGGAGCAGAGCCTCGTCACCGTCGAGAGCGACAAGGCCTCGATGGAGATCCCGTCCTCCACGGCCGGCGTCGTCGAGGAGCTGCTGGTCAAGATCGGCGACAAGGTCAGCAAGGGCACGCCGCTGGCGCGCGTGAAGGCGGCCGGCGGCGCTGCTGTTGCCGTGCCGGCTGCGGCCGTTCCGGCGCCTGCCGCCGCAGCGCCCGTTGCCGTCGCTGCTGCCGTGGCTGCGCCCGCCGCCGCGCTGCCGGCCCACCAGCCCTCATCGCCCACGGGGCAACTGCCCCACGCCTCGCCCAGCATCCGCAAGCTCGCCCGCGAGCTGGGCGTGCCGCTGGTCGAGGTCAAGGGCAGCGGCGCCAAGGGGCGCATCACCGAGACCGACGTCCAGGGCTTCGTGAAGGCGGTGATGTCCGGCGCCGTGCAGACGGCCGCACAGAAGGCCGCCGCACCCGCCGCCGCCGCGGCCACGGGCGGCGCCTTCCCCGGCCTGCTGCCCTGGCCCAAGGTGGACTTCGAGAAGTTCGGCGCCGTCGAGCGCAAGGAGCTGTCCCGCATTAAGAAGATCTCGGGCGCCAACCTGCACCGCAACTGGGTCGTCATCCCGCATGTGACGAACCATGACGATGCCGACATCACCGAGCTCGAAGCCTTCCGCGTGCAGCTGAACAAGGAGAACGAGAAGGCCGGCATCAAGGTCACGATGCTCGCCTTCATGATCAAGGCGGCCGTCGCGGCGCTGAAGAAGTTCCCCGAGTTCAACAGCTCGCTGGACGGCGACACGCTGGTGCTGAAGAACTACTTCCACATCGGCTTCGCGGCCGACACGCCCAACGGCCTCGTCGTGCCCGTCATCAAGGACGCCGACAAGAAGGGCATCTTCCAGATCAGCGCCGAGATGTCGGAGCTGGCCAAGAAGGCCCGCGACGGCAAGCTGGGCCCGGCCGACATGAGCGGCGGCTGCTTCTCGATCTCGTCGCTGGGCGGCATCGGCGGCAAGTACTTCACGCCCATCATCAACGCGCCGGAAGTGGCCATCATGGGCGTCTGCAAGAGCTCGATGGAGCCGGTCTGGGACGGCAAGGCTTTCGTGCCGCGCCTGATCCTGCCGCTGTCGCTGTCGTGGGACCACCGTGTCATCGATGGCGCGGCTGCGGCTCGCTTCAACGTCTACTTCGCGTCGCTGCTGGCGGACTTCCGCCGCATCGCGCTGTGATCGGGGGCTGGACTCATGGCACTCATTGAAGTTCAAGTTCCCGACATCGGCGACTTCGACGAAGTCGGCGTCATCGAGGTGCTGGTCAAGGCCGGCGACACCGTCAAGGTCGAGCAGAGCCTGATCACCGTCGAGAGCGACAAGGCCTCGATGGAGATCCCGTCGTCGGCTGCCGGCGTGGTCAAGGAGCTGCGCGTCAAGCTGGGCGACAAGGTCAGCAAGGGCTCGGTCGTGCTGACGCTGGAGTCCGCCGCCGTTGCACCGGCCCCGGCCGCTGCGGCGCCCGCAACCGTGGCCGCAGCGCCGGCACCGGTCGCCGCGACCTACTCGGGCAGCGCCGACCAGGCCTTCGACGTCGTCGTCCTCGGCGGCGGCCCGGGCGGTTACTCGGCCGCCTTCCGCGCGGCCGACCTCGGCCTCCAGGTCGCCATCGTCGAGCGCTATGCGACGCTGGGCGGCGTCTGCCTGAACGTGGGCTGCATCCCGTCCAAGGCCCTGCTGCACGTCGCGGCCGTCATGGACGAGGCCTCGCATATGGCCGACCTGGGCGTCGTCTTCGGCGAGCCCACCGTCGACATCGACAAGCTGCGCGCCCACAAGAACAAGGTCACCGGCAAGCTGACCGGCGGCCTCGCCGCGATGGCCAAGATGCGCAAGGTGACCGTGCTGCGCGGTGTCGGCGCGCTGCTGGACGCCCAGCACCTGAAGGTCGAGGCGACCGAGGGCGCCGTCGGCCAGGCCAAGACCGGCCAGTCGCAGACGGTGGCCTTCAAGCGCCTCATCATCGCGGCCGGTTCGCAGGCCGTGCGCCTGCCCTTCCTGCCCAACGACCCGCGCATCGTCGACTCGACCGGCGCGCTGGAGATGAGTGTGAAGCCGCAGAAGATGCTCATCGTCGGCGGCGGCATCATCGGCCTGGAGATGGGCACGGTGTACTCGACGCTGGGCGCCCGCCTGGACGTCGTCGAGATGCTGCCCACGCTGATGACCGGCGCCGACCGCGACCTCGTCAAGGTCTGGCAGAAGTTCAACCAGGGCCGCTTCGACAACATCATGTTGAACACGAAGACGGTGGGTGCCGAGGCCAAGCCGGACGGCATCTGGGTGAGCTTCGAAGGCGAGGGCGCACCCAAGGAGCCGCAGCGCTACGACCTCGTGTTGCAGGCCGTGGGCCGCACGCCCAACGGCAGGAAGATCGCCGCCGAGAACGCGGGCGTCGTCGTGACGGACCGCGGCTTCATCCCGGTCGACGTGCAGATGCGCACCAACGTGGCCAACATCTTCGCCATCGGCGACATCGTCGGCCAGCCCATGCTGGCCCACAAGGCGGTGCACGAGGGCCATGTGGCTGCCGAGGTCATCGCCGGCGAGCTGCTGGGCGACGCCGCATTGGCGAAGAGCCGGTTCGACGCCCGCGTGATCCCGAGCGTGGCCTACACCGACCCCGAGGTCGCCTGGGTGGGCATGACCGAGGACGAGGCCAAGGCCCAGGGCGTCAAGATCACCAAGGGCCTGTTCCCGTGGACGGCCTCCGGCCGCGCCATCGCCAACGGCCGCGACGAGGGCTTCACCAAGCTGATCTTCGACGAGGAAAGCCACCGCATCATCGGCGGCGGCATCGTCGGCACCCATGCCGGCGACATGATCGGCGAGATCGCGCTGGCCATCGAGATGGGCGCGGACGCGGTGGACATCGGCAAGACCATCCACCCGCACCCGACGTTGGGCGAATCCCTGGGCATGGCCGCCGAGGTCGCGCACGGCTCCTGCACTGACGTGCCGCCGGCGCGCAAGGCGACGCGCTGAACGTGCGGGGGCGGCCTGTCGCCTGAATGGGCCAGCGCCGCGGCCTCCCCGGCCCTGCTCCGAGCCGCCCGGCTGCAGGCGCTGCGCGCCTGGCCTTCGGGCTAACGCCGAGCCTCGGGGGCGCCGGCCGTGGCCACAATGCAGGCATGACCTTCTTCTACTGGCTCATGGCTGCGGTGATGGTGGCCACGCTGCTGCCCTCGGCGCTCTACATGGGCATCTACGTCTTCACCGGCGCAGACGAGGCCCTGCAGCGGGCGCGCCGGATGTGGAACTTCCTGCGCGTCTTCACGCTGCTGGGGTTCAACATCACGGTCTGGGGCAATGTCCTCGTTGGCGTGTGGCAACTGATGCACTGACGGGCAGCACGAAAAACGCAAGGCCCAGCCGCTTGCTGCGCGCCCCCGGGGCCTGTTTCGTCGCGCTCCGTGCCGTCAGGGCGTGACGGCCAGTTGCAGCGCCTTCAGCGCCTCTTCGATCGGGATGAAGAAGTTGAAGCCCTTGCCGGCCTCGACGCTGCCCTGCGTGATCGCGATGACGCGACCGTCGCCGTCCAGCAGCGGGCCGCCGCTGCTGCCGAAGGTCACCGCCGCGTCGCTCTGCAGCACGCGCCGGCCCTGCAGCATGCGGTCGGCGCTGAGCACGCCGCGCGTCATCGAGTTGTTCAGCACGCCCAGCGGCGAGCCGATGGCGTAGACGTCGGAGCCTACGTCCAGCGCCACGCCACCGCGGATGGCCAGGGCGTCACCGTCGGTCAGCGCGGTCTTCAGCAGGGCCACGTCGGCCTGTTCGTTGACCTTGACGACCTCGGCCACGGCCTTGTCGCCGTTCTGCAGCTTGATGCGCGCGTATTTGGAGCCCTTCACGACGTGGGCGTTGGTCAGCAGATGGCCGGCCTTGTCGATGAAGAAGCCGCTGCCCGAGCCGGCCGCGGTCTCCAGCGTGACGACGGCGTTGCGCAGCTGAGCCTGGTTCTTCAGCGCACCGCCGCCGGCCGCGGGCACGCCCTTGAGGGTCAGCGCCGCGGCGGTCGCGGCATCGGCCACGGCAGCGCTGGCCGCGGACGCGGGAGCGGCCGGCGCTGCCGCGTCGGGCGTGGCCTTCAGTGCGTCGAGGATGGCGGGCGCGGCCAGGAAATTGCTCAGCGACGAGATGATCGCGCGCTTGGGCAGGTCGGGCACCTTGTCCTTGCTGGCGGCCAGGCCCTCGGTCGTGGCCTGGTAGACGACCTTCTGCTGCTTCTCGGAGAACAGCGCCCAGTCGATCTTGTAGTAGATCCAGCCCTCGGCGCTGCTGTTCAGCCAGCAGAGTTCATGCTTGGCCTCGGTCAGGATGCCGCCGATGCGGAAGTCCGGCGCGGCGGCCACGTCGACGTCGAAGGCATTGGACTGGCCCTTGCCGGCCAGCGGGTAGCCCAGGCGCTTGAGCTCCTGCGTCGCGACGCTGGTCATGAAGGCGCCGTAGTTCTTGATGTAGTTCTCGTTCACCGTCAGCGGCTGGCGGTTGATGCAGAACCAGCCGAAGCTGTTGCCGCCCATGTCGTCGCCTTGCAGCATCGAGATCTTGAGCTTGTCGACGGACAGCGTGACCTTCAGGTCTGCGCCCTGGGCGCCGATGGCCTGCTTCTGCGCGACGCCGGGCGGCGGCGGCGTGTCGGCCGCCAGGGCGACGCCGGCAGACAGGGCCAGCACCAGCATCAGTGCGGGGCGCAGGTTCATGCTCATGGTTCCTCCTTGATGTTGGGTCCGGGCCATGTTCAGGCCTCGGCCAGGGCGAGCGATGGTAGCGGCCCCGTCAGATGTCGGACGGGTACATGCGCGCGCAATCCGCCGTGCTCCAGCGGTTCACGGGGATGCGAAAGCGCATGCCGGTGCGCAGCGCCTTCCAGCGCGTCGGGTCGACGCTGCAGGTCCATGCGTGGTTGGCGCGGTCGCGCAGCTCGATCTCGTAGAAGGCCCGGCGTTTGCCCAGGCGCTCGCCGCCCGCCTCGCCGGGCGCCGTGATGCGCAGCGGCGGGCGCGGCCAGTCGGGCGTGGTTTCGGGGCCGCCAGCGTTGCGCGCGAGCCAGGCGCGGCGCCAGGCCAGCACGGTGTAGCGGCAGTGCTCGCCGGGCCCGGCGCGCCGGCCGGTCGGGTCGACCTCCACCGTGCGGCGGCTGATGTCGTAGGCGCCCGCGGGCAGCTCGTCGCACCAGTCCGACCCCGTCTCCGGCCGCAGCCGCTCGATCTCGATCTCCATGCGCCAGCTGCGCTGCGTCAATTCGACGAAGACGCCGGGCGGGCCGAAGATCCACCAGCCCAGCGTCGCCAGCGAGCCGACGACCATGCCGGCCAGCACCAGCACGCGCAGGCGCGGCCGGCGCCGCTCAGTCGGCATCGAACTGGGCGGCGACGGCTTCTTCCCACTGCGCCAGCTCGTCCCAGCCGACCTGCAGCCAGCCCATCGCGGCCGGGTGGTGGGCGGCCCAGTCGGCGTCCTCGGGCAGGCCCTCGTGGCGGCGCATCAGCTGGTCGGCGATCAGGCCGGCGGCGACCAGCGTGTGGATCTCGGGCTCGATGTCCGCATGGCCCAGCGCATTGAGGTCGTGGTGCAGGCGGATGGCAGCCATCAGCGTGGGCGGCAGGTTCCACACGCGCACGACCAGCGCGCCGACGACGGCGTGGTCGGTCTTGTGGTTGGCGTTCTCGGTGGCGATATAGGGGCGGTCGATGCGCGCGGCGGCCTCGACCATCGTCGCGCCATAGCCGCGCACGCTCTGCAGCAGCACCGGCATGCCGACGTGCTGGAACAGGCCGAAGCTGTGGGCGAGGTCGGGCGACAGGCCCGGCAGCTGGCGGGCGATGGTGGCCATCGCGATGGCGCGCTTGGTGCTGCGCTGCCAGAAGCGCGTGAGCTGGGGCGCGTTGACGGGGATGGCGTGCTGCACCAGGAAGCCGGTCATCACGGCCACGCTCTCGCGCAGGCCGATGCGCGTCATGGCCTGGCCCACCGTCGTGCAGGGCGGGCCCACGGGCTTGAACAGCGGGCCGTTGGCGATGCGCAGCAGCGTGGCGGCCATGGCCACGTCGCTGGAGGCGATGCGGGCGACCAGGTTGAGGTCGGGTTCGGGCTCGCCCATGGCCTGCTGCAACTGGGCCAGCAACTCGGGGCAGGGCGGGATCTGGATGTGCTGCAGCGGCCCGCGGCGGCGCGATTGGTCGATGTCGTCGCGGATCTGCTGCGTGCGGCCGGGGCTGGCGTGAGGGGATGCCGGGTTCTGCATGGTTTGAAAATCTTAGGTGAGCCCGTGCCCGGGTACAGTGAAATCAATCGCTGCCCGCCGTCAATCTTGCCGACTTCACCGACCTGTCACGCCATGGCCTCCCGCCGTCGCCGCTGGTGGTGGCTGGCCCTGCTGCTCGCCTGCTCCTGGCCGGCGCTGGCGGCCTACGATGCCGCGCGGGTGCTGGAGGTGGCCGCCGCGCGCAGCCCCAGGCTGGCCGAGCAGGCCCAGGCGCTGGTGCAGCTGATCGAGCGCGACAGCACGCAGGAAGAATCGCAGCGCCTGAAGGACATCAACGACTTCTTCAACCGCCGGCTGGCCTTCAAGGAGGACTCGGTCGTCTGGGGCGTGCCCGACTACTGGGCCTCGCCGCTGGAGAGCCTGGAGAAGCGCGCCGGCGACTGCGAGGACTACGCCATCGCCAAATACTTCAGCCTGGCCGCCTCGGGCGTGGCGACGGCCAAGCTGCGCATGGTCTATGTGCGGGCGCGGTTGGGCGGCCAGTCGCTGGCCCACATGGTGCTGGCCTACTATGCCCAGCCGGGCGCGGAGCCGCTGATCCTGGACAACCTGCGCCCCGAGGTGCTGCCCGCGTCGCAGCGGCCCGACCTGACGCCGGTGTTCAGCTTCAACACCGAGGGCCTGTGGCAGGGCGTGGGCCAGGTGACGGCGGGCGACCCGCTGGCGCGGTTGTCGTTGTGGCGCGAGCTCGTGGCCAAGGTCAGGGCGGAGGGATTCTTATGAGGGAGAAAACATGTCCTTGATGCGGCAGATCGCCTGGCTGGTGCTGGGCGTGGTGCTGGCGGCGCTGGTGGGCGCCGTCGGCCTGTCCACGCTGTCGGCGCAGCAGCTGATGCGCACCCAGCTCGAACTGAAGAACGCCGACAACGCGCAGGCGCTGGCCATGGCGCTGTCGCAGCAGAAGGGCGATGCCGAGCTCATCCAGCTGCTGGTGTCGGCCCAGTTCGACACCGGCGCCTACGAGTTCGTGCGCTGGCGCGGCGCCGATGGCGCGACGCTGTTCGAGCGCGCCGAGCCGCCCCGGCCGGGCCAGGCGCCGGCCTGGTTCCGCGACCTGCTGCCCATCGAGGCCGCGCCCGGCGTGGCCCAGCTGTCCAACGGCTGGAACGCGATCGGCTCGGTCGAGCTGAAGAGCCATTCCAGCTACGCGCACGACGCGCTGTGGCTGGCCACGCGCCGGCTGCTGGCCTGGCTGCTCGTCGTCGGCATGGCCGCGGCCGTCGCGGCCTGGGCCGGGCTGAGGCGCATCCGTCGCCCGCTGGACGCCGCCGTGGCCCAGGCCGAGGGCGTGCTGGCCGGCAGCTACGGCCAGGTCGTCGAGCCGCGCGTGCCCGAGCTGCAGCGCCTGACCCGCGCGATGAACGCGATGGTGCAGCGCGTGCGCGACCTCTTCGAGGCCCAGGCCGGCCAGCTCCTCGTGCTGCGCGAGCAGGCCCACCACGACCCGCTGACCGGCGTGTCCACGCGCAAGCACTTCCTGGCCGAGCTGGACGCGGCCCTGCAGCGCGACGACGGCCCGGCCATCGCCGGCCTCGTGCTCGTGCGCCTGCGCGACCTGCCCGGCCTGAACGCCCGCCTGGGCCGCGGCGGCGCGGACGACGTGCTGCTGACGGTCGTGACCGCGCTGCAGGCCTATCCCGAGTCCGTCGCCGGCTGCCGCGTCGGCCGGCTCAACGGCGGCGACTTCGCGCTGTGGCTGCCGGCCGAGGGCGTGGCCGCCGAGACCGCCCATGCGCTGGCCGACGCGCTGCGCGCCAGCCTGCCGGCCTTCGGGCCGGGCGTGCAGGTCGCGCTGGGCGCCATCGAGCTGCCGCGCGAGCGCCCGAGCAGCGTCTGGCTGGGCGAGGCCGATGCCGCGCTGGCCCGCGCCGAGCACCTGAGCGAGGCGCGCGGCGGCTTCGTCGTCGAGATCGTGGCCGACCCCGGCGTGGGCCGCGAGCAGGGCGAGGGCCTGTGGCGCTCGCAGCTGCAGGAGGCCGTGGTGCGGCACCAGGGCCGCCTGGTCGAGTTCCCGGTGCGCGACCGCGGCGGCCGGCTGCTGCACCTGGAATGCCCGCTGCAGCTGCGCCTGGATGCCGACTTCCTGCCGGCCGCGGCCTGGCTGCCGCTGGCGGTGCGCGCGCGGCAGACCGCGCAGGTCGATTTGTTCGCGGTCGGCCTGGCGCTGCAGGCCATCGCGGCCGACGGCCAGGCCCGCTGCATCAATGTCGCGCCGGCCTCGCTGGCCGACGCGGCCTTCCTGCCGCAGCTGCGCGAACTGCTCGGCCATTCGCCGCAGGCGGCGCGCGGCCTGCTGCTGGACCTGGCCGAGGCCGCGGCGACCGAGCATTTCGACCGCCTGCTGGAGCTGGGCCGCCAGCTGCGCCCGCTGGGCGTCAAGCTCGGCCTGGAGCATGCCGGCGCGGGGCTGGCCCAGGTCGAGAAGCTCTACCAGGCCGGCCTGGACTATGTGAAGCTGGACGCTTCGGTGCTGCTGGGCGTGGCCGGCGAGGCCGGCCGTGCGGCCTTCGTGCGTGGCATGGTCATCATGCTGCGCAGCCTGGCGCTGAAGGTCTACGGCGAGGGCGTCGTCGACGCGATGGATGCGCAGGCGCTGTGGGATTGCGAGCTGGACGGGCTGACGGGGCCGTGGGTGACTTCCAGTTTGCGGGGGTGAGTTTGCGGGTCCGGTTGTTTTTTCCGGGGGCTTTTGCAACTCGGTGCGGAGAGCCGAAAGGCTGCGTGCAAAAGCAACCGACCTCCTACGGCGTCATCGCCACCTGCACCTGCCACAGCGTATAGCTCGGCCGCCGGTGCTCACGCGCGGCGGCCGCAGGAACAGGGATGAGTTGCGTGGCCGGCAGGCTGCCCTGCGGTCCTGGCCGCCTTGTGGCCGGGCGGTGAGCGCAGGAAGTCTTTGCCGGCGCTGCCGCGGGTTCAGTCGCTGACGATGTCGCGGTGCATCGGGGCCAGCCGCGCCAGCATGCCGTTCTGTGCGGCGAAGGGGATGGCCTTGGCCTCCATGGCCTGCTGCAGGATCTCGACGAGGGCGTTGAAGTCGCGCCGGGAGATGCCCAGGTCTTCGTGCGCCCGCTTCATCGGCTTGCCGCCGTATCTGCAGGGGCCGCCGGCCTGCTCGCAAAGCTGCTCGGTCAACTGGGCCGTCAGCTGCTCGCGGTCCACGCCCTTGAAGAAGGGCGCCGTGCGCGGGTCGGCGTACAGGCGCGGCACGAAATCGGCCATCACCGCGCGGATGCCGGCCTTGCCGCCCCAGGCCTGGTAGAGGGCGTCGCCTGCGGGCCGCGTCTGCGCGAGGGCGGTGGCGCTGGCGAGCAGCAGGCCGGCGATGGCGGTGCGGCGCATGCTTGGCTCCTAGAGCGCGAACTGCAGGGACAGATAGCTGCCCGTCTGCCGCCTGGGCTGAGCGGCCGGCGCGATCCTGCCGAGGTCGACCCAGGCGCCCGTCAGCGAGACGTGCTTGCTGGGCGCCCAGGCGACGAAGAGGTCTTTCCAGTCGTCCTCCTTCAGTGCGCCGGTGCCCAGCACCGACCGGTTCAGGTTGTCGGGCTTGGCGCGGAACTCGAAGCCAACGGCCAGGTCCCGGCGCAACAGCTTGGCCAGCGACAGCTCGGGTTCGAGCCTGGCGCTGCCGCCTTGCGCACCGCCAAAGCCCAGCAGGCCATTCTGGTTGGCCTGGGTGGTGCGCAGCGTCAGGTTCACGAGCAGGCCGGGGGCGAGCAGGAGCTTGGTCGCGCTGATGTAGACGTCGGTGCCCGAGTCCTTGGCGCCCAGCGGGCCGAAGAGGATGGGGCCGAGCGCCCCGGCACGGACCTTCTTGTGCTCCAGGCCGACGGCGATCTGCGGCATCAAGGTGTCGCTGTCCAGCACGGCGTCGCCGGCGATGCGGACCTTGGCGCCGAAGATGTGCTGCTTCAGGTGCAGGCCGGCCAGGCCCAGCGGGGCCAGGCTGTTGCCGGTGTCGAGGTCCTGCCTGGCCGCGCTCAGCTCGACGCGGTCCCAGGCCGACAGGGCGGCGCCGCAGACCGACAGCCCGTAGCTGCCCGTGCGGACGCGGGTGGCGAAGGCGGTGGCGCCGATCTCGCCGGTCGTCGCATAGCTGCCGGTCACGGCCCAGGGCGTCAGCCCGCCGCCGGCCACGCCGTCGATGCTGGACACGCCGCCGGTCAGCAGCAGCTTGCCGCCGGACTGCGCCTGGGTCGACGGGCCGAACAGCAGGGCTGCGAGCCCGGCAAGGAGCGCAATGGCAGGGCGGCGCATGGCAGTCTCCGGCAGCGACAAAAGATCGCCGCACTCTAAGTGCAATGCCCTGCTGGCAGGACCAGGAATGGCCGCGGGCTAGACTGCTGGCCCCGTTTTCCGTGAACTCCTGCCTGCCATGACCGCGATCTCCGAAGCCCAGCTTCAAGCCCTGCTGCAAGCCGTGACCGACCCCTGCAGCGGCCGCACGCTGGGCGAGACCAGGGCGATCCGGTCGGTCAGGGTCGAGGGCGCGGACGTCGTCGTCGACGTCGAGCTCGGCTACCCGGCCGCCAGCCAGCATGCGGCCCTGCGCGCGGCGCTGGTGGCGGCCGCCAAGGGCGTGGCCGGCGTCGGCAAGGTCAGCGTCGGCATCTCGACCCGGGTCGTCGCCCATGCGGTGCAGCGCGGCGTGCAGCTGCTGCCGGGCGTGAAGAACATCATCGCCGTCGCCTCCGGCAAGGGTGGCGTCGGCAAGAGCACGACGGCCGCCAACCTGGCGCTGGCCCTGGCCGCCGAGGGTGCCCGCGTGGGCGTGCTGGATGCCGACGTCTACGGTCCCAGCCAGCCGCTGATGCTGGGCGCCAGCGGCCGGCCCGAGACGCTGGACGGCCAGAACATGGAGCCGCACATCGCCCACGGCCTGCAGGTCAACTCCATCGGCTTCCTGGTCGACGAGGACCAGGCCATGATCTGGCGCGGCCCGATGGCCACGCAGGCGCTGGAGCAGCTGCTGCGCCAGACCCGCTGGCAGGAGCTGGACTACCTCGTCGTCGACATGCCCCCGGGCACCGGCGACATCCAGCTGACGCTGTCGCAGCGCGTGCCCGTCACCGGCGCCGTCATCGTGACCACGCCGCAGGACATCGCACTGATCGACGCGAAGAAGGGCCTGAAGATGTTCGAGAAGGTCGGCGTGCCCATCCTCGGCATCGTCGAGAACATGGCCGTGCACGTCTGCTCCAACTGCGGCCACGCCGAGCACATCTTCGGCGCCGAGGGCGGCGCCAGGATGGCGGCCCAGTACGGCACCGAGCTGCTGGCCGCGCTGCCGCTGGCGATGAGCATCCGCGCCCAGGCCGACTCGGGCACGCCCACCGTGGCCGCCGAGCCGGACGGCGACGTGGCCGCCCTCTACAAGGCGCTGGCGCGCCGCGTGGCGGCCAAGATCGCGGCCCAGGGCAAGGACTACTCGGCCAGGTTCCCGAGCATCTCGATCTCCAAGTCCACCTGAGCCCCTTGCCCGACAGCACCCCCGGAATGCCCTCAGTGGACAAGGGCTCTCCTTTGTGAAGAAATCACCCTGCGGCGACCCGCGACGGCCGCTGGCGAGATTCGTTCCTGCACAAGAGCGGGCCCTGCCCGCAGGAGACAGCCGAATGGACATGAACCGGAGGCAATTCTTCCGGGTGAGCGGCGCGGGGCTGGCGGCGTCCAGCCTCGTGGCGCTGGGGTTCTCGCCGACGGCCGCCCTGGCCGAGGCGCGCAACTTCAAGCTCGCCCGGGCGACCGAGACCCGCAACACCTGCCCCTACTGCTCGGTGGGCTGCGGCATCATCATGTACAGCCTGGGCGACAAGGCCAAGAACGTCACGTCGTCCATCATCCACATCGAGGGCGACCCGGACCACCCGGTCAACCGCGGCACCCTCTGCCCCAAGGGCGCGGGCCTGCTGGACTTCGTGCACAGCCCCAACCGGCTGAAGTACCCGGAGATCCGCGAGCCGGGCGGCACCGAATGGAAGCGCGTCGGCTGGGACGAAGCGCTGGGCCGCCTCGTCAAGCTGATGAAGGCCGACCGCGACGCCAACTTCGTCGCCCAGAACGCCGACGGCAAGACGGTGAACCGCTGGCTGACCACCGGCATGCTGTGCGCGAGCGCGTCCTCCAACGAAACGGGCTACATCACCCACAAGGCGATGCGCTCGATGGGGATGCTGGTCTTCGACAACCAGGCGCGCGTCTGACACGCCCCGACGGTGGCCAGTCTGGCCCCGACGTTTGGGCGCGGTGCGATGACCAACCACTGGGTGGACATCAAGAACGCCGATGTCGTGCTCATCATGGGCGGCAATGCCGCCGAGGCCCATCCCTGCGGCTTCAAGTGGGTCATCGAGGCCAAGCAGCACAACAAGGCCAAGCTCGTCGTTGTGGACCCGCGCTTCACGCGCTCGGCCGCGATGAGCGATTACTACGCGCCCATCCGGGCCGGGTCTGACATCGCCTTCCTGGGCGGCGTCATCAACTACCTGCTCAGCCACGACAAGATCCAGCACGAGTACGTCAAGACCTATACCAACGCCAGCTTCATCGTCGGCGAGGACTACAGGTTCGAGGACGGCATCTTCTCGGGCTACGACGAGGCCAAGCGCCGCTACGACCCGAAGAGCTGGGGCTACGAGCTGGACGAGAAAGGCTTCGCCAAGGTCGACCCGACGCTGCAGCACCCGCGCTGCGTGCTCAATGTGATGAAGGCGCATTACGCGCGCTACACGCCCGAGCAGGTCAGCAGGATCACCGGCACGCCCAAGGACAAGTTCCTGAAGGTCTGCGAGATGATCGCGGAGACGGCCCGGCCCGACCGGGTCATGACCATCATGTATGCGCTGGGCTGGACGCAGCACAGCTACGGCTCGCAGATGATCCGCACCGGCGCCATCGTGCAGCTGCTGCTGGGCAATATCGGCCTGCCCGGCGGCGGCATGAACGCGCTGCGCGGCCACAGCAACATCCAGGGCCTGACCGACCTGGGCCTGCTGTCCACGTCGCTTACCGGCTATATGAGCCTGGCCCGCGACAGCGAGCAGGATCTCGAGACCTACTACAAGCCCCGCGCGACCAAGCCGCTGCGGCCCGGCCAGACGAGCTTCTGGCAGAACTATCCCAAGTTCTTCGTCAGCCAGCAAAAGGCCTGGTGGGGCAAGGCCGCGACGGCCGAGAACGACTGGGCCTTCCACTACCTGCCCAAGTGGGACAAGGCCTACGACGTGCTGCAGACCTTCGAGATGATGAGCCAGGGCAAGCTCAACGGCTACATCTGCCAGGGCTTCAACCCGGTGGGCAGCTTCCCGAACAAGAAGAAGATCGTCGCCGGCCTGTCCAGGCTGAAGTTCCTCGCCATCATCGACCCGCTCAACACCGAGACCGCCGAGTTCTGGAAAAACCACGGCGAGCACCACGACGTGAAGAGCGAGGAGATCCAGACCACGGTGTTCCGCTTCCCCAGCACCTGCTTCGCCGAGGAGGACGGCTCGCTGACCAACTCCGGCCGCTGGCTGCAATGGCACTGGAAGGGCGCCGAGCCCCCCGGCGAAGCCATGGGCGACGCGGAGATCGTCGCGGAGCTGTTCACGCGCATGAAGGCGGCCTATGTGAAGGAGGGCGGCGCCTTCCCCGACCCCATCGTCAACCTGACCTGGCCCTATCTGCAGCCCACCCGCCCTTCCGCCGAGGAGCTGGCCAAGGAGTACAACGGCAAGGCCCTGGCCGACCTGCCCGACCCCAAGGACCCGACCAAGCTGCTGGCCAAGGCGGGCGAGCAGCTCAGCGGCTTCGGCCTGCTGCGCGACGACGGCAGCACGTCCAGCGGCTGCTGGATCTATGCCGGCGCCTGGACCCAGGCCGGCAACCAGATGGCCCGGCGCGACAACGCCGACCCCTGGGGCATCGGCCAGACGCTGAACTGGGCCTGGGCCTGGCCGGCCAACCGGCGCGTGCTCTACAACACCGCCTCCTGCGACCCGAGCGGCAGGCCCTGGAACGCCAGGCGCAAGCTCGTCGGCTGGACCGGCGACAAATGGGCCGGCTCCGACGTGCCCGACATCCGTCCCGACGCCAACCCGGGCGATGCCGACGCGGTGCGCCCCTTCATCATGACCGGCGAGGGCGTGGCCCGGCTGTTCGCGCCCAGCGGCATGGTGGACGGCCCGCTGCCCGAGCACTACGAGCCCTTCGAATCGCCGCTGGCCGCCAACCCGCTGCATCCGGGCAACGCCAGGGCCAAGTCCAACCCGGCCGCGCGCGTCTTCAAGGGCGACCAGGAGGCCTTCGGCGCGGCCAAGGACTTCCCCTATGTGGCCACGAGCTACCGGCTGACCGAGCACTTCCACTACTGGACCAAGAATGTGCGCACCTCGGCCGTCCTGCAGCCGCAGCAGTTCGTCGAGATCGGCGAGGAACTGGCCAAGGAGAAGGGCATCGCCAACGGCGACTGGGTCAAGGTCACGAGCAACCGCGGCTTCATCAAGGCCGTGGCCGTCGTGACCAAGCGCATCGCCTCGCTGGACGTGGACGGCCGGCGCGTGCACACCGTGGGCCTGCCCAACCACTGGGGCTTCGTCGGCGTGGCCAAGCCGGGCTATCTGGTCAACACGTTGACGCCCTTCGTGGGAGACGCCAATACCCAGACGCCCGAGTTCAAGAGCTTCACGGTGAATATCGAGAGGGCCTGACATGTCTTCACTCCAATCCCTCGACATCGCCAGGCGCTCGGCCACGACGACCCCGGCGCCCCAGGCGCGCACCCACGTCGCCGAGGTCGCCAAGCTCATCGACGTGTCCTCCTGCATCGGCTGCAAGGCCTGCCAGGTGGCCTGCATGCAGTGGAACGACCTGCGCGACGAGGTCGGCGACAACCACGGCAGCTACGACAACCCGCGCGACCTCACGCCGCAGAGCTGGACGGTGATGCGCTACTCCGAGGTGGAGGTCGAGCAGGGCCGGCTCGAATGGCTGATCCGCAAGGACGGCTGCATGCACTGCGAGGACCCGGGCTGCCTGAAGAGCTGCCCGGCGCCCGGCGCCATCGTGAAGTACACGAACGGCATCGTCGACTTCATCTCCGAGCACTGCATCGGCTGCGGCAACTGCGTGACCGGCTGCCCCTTCGACGTGCCGCGCATCAGCAAGGTCGACGCCAAGGCCTACAAGTGCAGCCTGTGCTCCGACCGCGTCGGCGTCGGCCTGGAGCCGGCCTGCGCCAAGGCCTGCCCGACCGGCGCGATCCGCTTCGGCACCAAGGAGGACATGCTGGACTTCGGCGCCGAGCGCGTCGTCGACCTGAAGGAGCGCGGCTATGCCAATGCCGGCGTCTACGACCCGGCCGGTGTGGGCGGCACCCACGTCGTCTATGTGCTGCAGCATGCCGACAAGCCCGAGCTCTACGACGGCCTGCCGGCCGATCCGAAGATCAGCCCGCTGGTCGCGCTGTGGAAGGGCGCGGCCAAGCCGCTCGCCGTCGCGGCCATGATCGGCGCGGCCGTGGCCGGCTTCTTCCACTACACCCGCGTCGGCCCGATCGAGACCCGGGACGACGAACCGGCCGAGAAGCTCTGAGGAGACTCACCATGGGCATCCGCTACCTGCCGCGCTACACCCCGGGCGAGCGCACCAACCACTGGCTCATCGTGCTGTTCTTCCTCGGCGCGGGCCTGTCGGGCCTGGCCTTCTTCCACCCGGGCCTGTACTTCCTCAGCGCGCTGTTCGGCGGCGGCGTCTGGGCGCGCATCCTGCACCCCTTCATGGGCCTGGCCATGGCGGCCTGCTTCCTCCTCATGTTCCTGAAGCTGAGGCAGCACAACCTGATGAACGACGCCGACCGCGAGTGGCTCAAGCACAGCGGCGAGATGCTGCGCGGCGACAAGAGCCGCATGCCGCCGGCAGGCCGCTACAACGCGGGCCAGAAGCAGGTATTCTGGCTGATGGTGTGGAGCGTGGCCGTGCTCGTGCTGACCGGCTTCATGTTCTGGCAGCCCTGGTTCGCCGACGCCTTCCCCATTCTGCTGCGGCGCATCGCCGTCGTGCTGCATGCGCTGTCAGCCACCGTGCTGATCCTGACCGTCATCGTCCACGTCTACGCGGCCATCTGGGTCAAGGGCACGCTGCGCGCGATGACGCGCGGCGACGTGTCCGAAGCCTGGGCGCGCCAGAATCACGCGCTGTGGCACCGCGAGATGACGGGCAAGCCATGAGCCTTGGCAGCCAGAAGATCCTCAGTCCCGAAGAGATTGCCGTCCGCGCCGGCGAGCAGCTGAGCTTCCTGCATCTGCCGGAACCGGGCCTGTTCGCCGAGCGCGCACGGCGCCTGCGGGCGCTGGCCGAGGGCCATGCGATGCGCGACTTCCTGCTCTTCGTCGCCGAGCTGGCCGAGGCCCAGCATCGCGCGCTGTCGGCCCGCGTCGCCGTGCCCCTGCCCGCGCCGGCGGACATCGCCGCCGCGGCCGATGCCGGCGAACCCCTGCTGCCGGCCGCAACCTTCCCGCGCGCGGCCGTCTGGCGCGCGTCCCTGCGCGGCCTGCTGGCCGACCTGGCCTGCCACCTGGCCGACGGCCCGGCCCGCGCCACCGCGCTGCGGCTGGCCCAGGCCGGCGACGAGCCGCTGGAGGCCCAGGCCGGTCGCCTGCTGTCCGGCGTCATGCTGGGGCTGGATCTGGCCGGCGCGCCGCTGATCGCCGCCGGCCTGCAGCTGCACTGGGTGCGCCTGGTGCAGCAGACGGCCGCGGCGCATGCCGGCGGCCCGGTCGCCCCCTTCGGCCGCATCGACGACCCCACCGCCTGCCCCTGCTGCGGCTCGCCGCCGGTCGCGTCCGTGGAGCGCCTGGGCGGCGAGGGCGCGCGCTACCTGGCCTGCGGCCTGTGCGCCACGCAATGGCATTACGTCCGCATCAAGTGCACGCGCTGCCAGAGCACCAAGGGCGTTTCGCTGCAAAGCCTGGTGGCCACGGACGACTGCGACACCACCACGGGCGCCGCCGTGCAGGCCGAGTGCTGCAGCGAATGCGGCCACTACCTGAAGCTGATGCACCCGGCGCGCGACAACGGCCTGGAGCCCGTCGCCGACGACCTCGCCAGCCTGACGCTGGACCTGCTGGTCAGCGAGGGCGGCCTGCAGCGCCACGGGCTCAACCTGCTGCTGCTGTTCGGCGCACCCGACGAGGCAGCGCCGCCCGGAAGGGAGCACTGATGGCCGCGCCCGACGAATCCGTGGTCCACGGTTCCAAGGCGAGTCCCAAAGACCTGCCGGCGCTGGACAAGCTGCTGCGCGACTGCGCGCCGCTCGTGGCCGAGCACGGCCACACGCTGGTGGCCGGCGAGGCGAGGGCGCTGCTCGACGGCCTGCGCCTGCGCGCCGTGGCCGGCCAGCTGGCCCGCATCGAACTGGACGCGCTGGCGCCGACGCTGGCCGCGCGTGTGCAGGCGCGGCTCGCGCCGGCCATGCGCGCCGTGCTCAACCTGAGCGGCACGGTCATCCACACCAACCTCGGCCGCGCGCTGCTGGCCGACGCGGCGCTGCAGCAGGTGCTGGCGCTGCTGGGCTCGCCCAACAACCTCGAATTCGACCTCGACACCGGCGGCCGCGGCGACCGCGACGACCTCATCGAGGGCCTGCTGTGCGAGCTGACCGGCGCCGAGGCGGCCACCGTCGTCAACAACAACGCCGCCGCCGTGCTGCTGGGCATCGCGGCCCTCGCGCGCGGCCGGGAGGCCATCGTGTCGCGCGGCGAGCTGGTCGAGATCGGCGGCGCTTTCCGCCTGCCCGACGTGATGGCCGCGGCCGGCGCCACGCTGGTGGAGGTGGGCACGACCAACCGCACCCACCCGCGCGACTACGAGCAGGCTGTTTCAGAGCGCACCGCGCTGATCGTCAAGGTCCACGCCAGCAATTACGCGGTGCAAGGCTTCACGGCCGCGGTGGACGAGGCCACGCTCGCGCCCATCGCGCACGCGGCCGGCCTGCCGCTGATGACCGACCTCGGCAGCGGCGCGCTGGTGGACCTGGCCAAGTACGGCCTGCCGGCCGAGCCGCTGCCGCAGGCCATGCTCGCGGCCGGCTGCGATGTCGTCACCTTCAGCGGCGACAAGCTGCTCGGCGGCCCGCAGGCCGGCCTCATCGTCGGCAGCCGCGAGGCCGTCGGTCGCATCCGCAAGTCGCCGATGAAGCGGGCGCTGCGCCTGTCCAAGCTGCCCTTCGCGGCGCTGGAGGCCACGCTGCGCCTCTACCTGCGGCCCGAGCGCCTGGCCCGCGACCTGCCCACGCTGCGCCTGCTGACGCGTCCGCAGGGCCAGATCGCCGCGCTCGCCGCGCGCCTGCAGCCGGAGCTGGCCGCCGCGGTGGCGCCGCGCTTCGGCGTCGAGGTGGTCGCGCTGCAGAGCCAGATCGGCTCCGGCTCCCTGCCCGTGGAGCGCCTGCCGTCCGCCGGCCTGGCCGTCACCGCGCTGGACGGCCGCGGCCGCATGCTGGAAGCCCTGGCCACCGCGCTGCGCGGCCTGCCGCGCCCGGTCATCGGCCGCATCCACGACGACCGCCTGCTGCTCGACCTGCGCTGCCTGGAAGAGCCGGCCCTGCTGAGCTCGCAGCTCGGCCTGCTGAAGGAGATGCTGGCGTGAAGGGCCCGCCATGATTGTGGGGACGGCCGGCCACATCGACCACGGCAAGACGACCCTCGTCCGCGCGCTGACCGGCGTGGACACCGACCGCCTGCCCGAGGAGAAGGCGCGCGGCATCAGCATCGAGCTGGGCTATGCCTACCTCGACGTGCCCGAGCATGATGAACGCATCGGCTTCATCGACGTGCCCGGCCACGAAAAGCTGGTCCACACCATGCTGGCCGGCGCCAGCGGCATCGACTTCGCGCTGCTGCTGGTGGCCGCGGACGACGGCGTGATGCCGCAGACCCGCGAGCATCTGGCCGTGCTGAGCCTGCTGGGCCTGACGCGCGGCGCCGCCGTCGTCACCAAGGTCGACCGCGCCGAGCCGGGCCGCGTCGCCGCGCTGGACGACGAGCTGCGCGCGCTGCTCGCCGGCACGGGCCTGGACGCCGCGCCCGTCCTCGCCGTGTCGGCGCTGACGGGGCAGGGCGTCGCCGAGCTGCGCGAGCTGCTCTTCGCCGCCGCGCGCCGCACGCCGCCGCGCAGCCCTGCCGGCCTCGCGGCCAGGCTGGCCGTGGACCGCGCCTTCAGCCTGGACGGCGTCGGCACCGTCGTCACCGGCACGCTGCACGCGGGCGAGATCGCCGTGGGCGACGAGCTGGTCGTGCAGGGGCTGCATGCCCGCGTGCGCAGCCTGCACGCGCAGAACCGCGCGGTGCAGCGCGCCCAGGCGGGCCAGCGCTGCGCCGTGGCCCTGGCCGGCCTCGCGCGCGCTCAGGCCGCGCGCGGCCAGTGGCTGACGGCGCCCGCCGCGGCCCTGGCCACCGAGCGCGTCGACGCGCGGCTGCGGCTGTGGCCCGGCGAACCGCGGCCGCTGCGCTCGGGCACGCGGGTGCATCTGCACCTCGGCGCCCAGGGCGTGATGGCCAGCATCGCCGTGCTGGAGGGCGACGCCATCGAACCCGGCGCTTCGGCCCGCGTGCAGCTGGTCTGCCACGCGGCGGTCGGCGCCTGGCGCGGCGACCGCCTGGTGCTGCGCGATGCCGGCGCCACGCGCACCGTTGCCGGCGGCGTCGTGCTCGACCCCTTCGCGCCGGCCCGCTACCGCCGCACGCCAGAGCGCCTGGCCGAGCTGGCGGCCTGCGAGCTGCCCACCGTCGCGCGCCGCCGCGAGCGGCTGCTGGCCCTGTCCGCGCTCGGCCTGGACCTGGGCCGCTTCGCGCGCGCCGAGGGCCTGGCCGAGGCGCAGCAGGGCTGGGCCCTCGGCGACGCGGCCAGCGAGGCGCTGACGCAGCGGCTGCTCGCCGCGCTGGCCGATTTCCACGCCCGCTCGCCCGACGAGCTCGGCCCCGACGGCGCGCGCCTGCGCCGCCTCGTCGCGCCGCGCCTGGCCGAGGCGCCGTGGCTGGAGCTGCTCGCCGGCCTGCGTGCCGCCGGCCGCGTCGCGCAGCGCGGCGCCTTCGTCCATCTGCCCGAGCACGGCGTGCAGCTGTCGGCCGTGGAGCGGCGCATCGCGCAGAAGATCGCGCCGCTGCTGGCCGCCGCGGGCGCCGACGGCGCCTGGGCGCGCGACCTGGCCCGGGACTGCGCCGAGCCCGAGCCGCTGCTGCGTGCGACGCTGGCCCGCCTGGCGCAGCAGGGCGAACTGCACCAGGTCGTGAGGGATCTGTTCTTCGACACCGCGACGATGACGGCGCTGGCCGCCACGACCCGCCGGCTGGCGGCCGGCGACGGATCGGTCACCGCCGCTGCCTTCCGCGACGCGACCGGCCTGGGCCGCAAGCGCGCCATCCAGGTGATGGAATACTTCGACCGCATCGGGCTGCTGCGCCGCGTCGGCGACGAGCACCGGCTGCGCGCGGACAGTGCGCTGTTCGACGAGCCAGGGAGTTGACGATGGAAAGAGAACGACACCGGTGTGTCGGCCGGGCTTCAAACCCGGTGGGTGGCGCCACGCGCCGCCGGGTGGGTTCGACTCCCTCCTCTTTCCGCCACTGACGGCTGCTGCACACTCGCGGCATGACGCCCGAACACATCGCATTGCAGGCCCTGCTGGGGCGCTACTCGGTCGGCCCCAGGCATCTGGTCGAACCCGGGCCGAGCGACGAGCAGCTCGCGCTGATGACTCAGGCCGCGCTGCGCGCGCCCGACCACGCCGAGTTAGTGCCTTACCGGTTCAAGCTGGTACGCGGCGCCGCAAAAGAGGGCATGGCCGCACTGTTCGCGGACGCGGCCCGCGCCGCCGGCAAGGGCGAGGAGGGCGCGGCGCTGGACGCCGAGCGCGCGCTGCGGCCGCCGCTCACGGTGGCCGTCGTCGCCCGCATCGACGCCGGCCACCCGCAGGTGCCGGCCCACGAGCAGTGGGCGGCCGTCGGCGGCGCCATCAGCAACTTCCTGACGGCGGCGCATCTGCTGGGCTTTGGCGGCAAGATGCTCAGCGGCGCCAAGGTGCGCAACCCGGCCATCGCGGCGGCCTTCTGCGAGCCCGGCGAGACGCTGCTCGGCTGGATCGCACTCGGCACGCCCGCGCGCCGCCCGGCCGGGCCGGCGCGCAAGCCGGGGCCGGCCGAGGTGCTGGTGGCCTGGACCGGGGGCGCCCGGCACGGCTGAGCGTTCAGCGGCCGCGCCGGCGTCGGCTCGCCCAGCCCAGGGCCAGCAGCCCGGCGGCGACCAGGGCGGTCGGCTCGGGCACGGTGTTGTTCACGTCCTTGATGCGCTGGGCCGTCACGAAGATGCCGTCCTCGGACTGGCCGGGCAGCGTGCCCACCTGGGTGACGGTGAAGGTGTCCAGCAGGTCGCCGTTGTAGTGCAGATCCCACAGCGGCGAGTTGGCGCCGAACTCGCTGGTCACGATGGTGTCGCCCAGCAGGCCGGCGAACTGGCCCGCGCCGGCCTTCTGCACGTCGGTGGCGTAGTTGGCGACGTAGAAGCCCTCCAGCGGGTTGCCCGACAGGCCGAGGTCCAGCGGCACGGTGCTGACCGTCTCGGCCAGCGAAATCCGGGTGGCGTTGCCGCTCGTGTCGCGCAGCTGCAGCACCGTCACGGTGCCGTCGGCCTTGATCGCGCGGATCAGGCCCGAGCCTTCGGAAGCCACCAGCAACTGGCCGGCGTACTTGCCGTAGTGGCTGGACGCGATGTCCATGCCCTCGGTGTCTTCGCCGACGCTGGCGATCAGCGTGCGCGTGCCGCCGGCGTCGTAGCTCAGGATGTGGCCGGTGGTCGTCGTCACGAGCATCCTGCCGCCGAAATTGGAGCCGGGGTCGAAGAAGATCTGGCGCACGGCCGAGCCGTCGTCCGTGCTGCCGAACAGCACCGGGGCGCCGCCGCCGGACGCGTAGCGGTAGATCCTGCTGTCGGCGCCGGAGGCGTAGATGGCGCCGGCGGCAAACCCGGCCTGGCCCAGGCCCGACGCCAGCACGGGCTCGCCGCCGCCCGTCGGCAGCGGGGCGCCGAATTTCTGCACGCTGCCACCGCCCAGGTCGCTCTGGTAGAGCTGCAGATTGTTGGTGCCGACATAGACGCTGCCGACGAATTTGTCGCCGGCATAGGTGATGCCGATGGTGTTGTTCTGGCCCAGCGCGGCGTTGATGGCGCTCGACGGGATGAAGGTCGAGAAGGTCACGGCGGCACCGGCGCCGCCGCTGGCCAGCAGCAGGCCCAGGCCGGCGAGGTGAAGCCGGGGGAAACGACGGGTCATGGTGGCCTCCTGATGGACTGCGCACGAATGATCAAATGGCCCGTTGCCTGCAGCAATATCTGGTCCAGTCGACCAAGTATCTGATTTGCTGGATCTTTTCCTGGACCCGCGCGCAGAAGGCGCCGGACTGTCAAGGCGGTCGACACCCGGGCCTGAGCTTGAAACGTTCGCCTGTGCCGATCTCGTCGCCCGCGGCCGGGTTGGCGCGGTTCGTGCAGTGCTGTGGAGGCAGGCGTTCTCGGCGGGCCGCGGGCCGCCTGAAAAATATCGGGCGAAGCGAGATGGAATTGACACTCCGGGTTCGCCCGGCTCCATGGGCCGTTCGGGCCGGCTGAAAAATACCGGGCGAAGCGAGATGGAACTGACCGAAGCCGCCTTACCCGACGGCGGCAGGCTCGTCACCGTTCATCAACCCCATTGCCCGAGCCTTCATCATCATGCGCAAGACGCTTTTGCTGCTGCCCCTGATCGGCGCCTCGGCCCTGGCCCACGACGGCCAGGGCGCGCCCGCATTGCACCTGCACGGCTGGGACGGCGCCGGCCTGTCGGCCCTGGTGGCCGCGGGGGCGATCGCGCTGTGGTGGCTGCTCAGGGGCTGCAGGTGATGCCCGGCCGGAGCGCCGGCCGGGTCGCTCGCACGGCTGCTTGATCTTCGAGGCCGAAGGCCGCGGTCAGCGCTTCCAGCCCGACGCGCGGGTCGTGCAGGCCCTGGTAGATCGGCGGGATGGGCTTGTCCACGCCGAACAGCCGGTACACCGCTTGCATCGCGCCATGCACCGAGTATTCGACCGTGTAGACCGTGTCGTCCGGCAGCTCCACATGCTGGCCCAGGAAGGCGAAGTTGGCCGTGCCCACCGGCAGCACCTTGGGCCGGTCGGCCGGCTTGCGCGGCGCGAACATGGCCGAGCCATAGGGCAGCATCACCGGCGTCACGTCGGTGCTGGCCAGCGCCGCGTCGCGGATGTCGGCCAAGCCCAGGTGGTGCAGCAGCTCGTCCAGGATCTCGTGGCCGCCGCACTGGGCCATGGGCTTGGCCACATGGTTGCCCGGCGCGTCGATGAATAGGCCATAGCCCCAGGCCGTGTAGGTGTCGGCCGGCATGGCGGGGAAATGCGGCTGGTGGGGCACGACCAGGGACATCAGCCAGCTGGAGTCCACCAGCGTCATCAGCGCGCCGGTGCCGGGCGGGTTGCCGCCGAAGGCGATGAGGCGGTCCAGCAGCGTGCGGCCGTGCATCGTCAGCGTGAAGGACTCCCATTTGTTGTCGTCCATGTTGAAGAAGGTCTGCGGGCGGCCGAAGTCGTCGGCCTTGCGGGCCAGCGTCTCCCACAGCGACCAGGCGCCGTCGCGGCGGTCGCGGATCAGGGCCGGGGCCTGGCTGTTGCTGCCATAGCTGGCGTCGGCGGTGATGGAGCCCAGCGTGACGAAGCAGGCGTCGCCGGCGGCCAGCGCCAGCGTCTGCCGGCCCCGGGCCGTCTGCACATGCAACTGCGTGGCGCGGCGGCGGGCGGGGTCGCGCTGGTCGAAATCGATGTCGGTCACGCGGTGGCCGAAGCGCACGTCCACGCCCTGGGCCAGCAGCCAGCGCTGCAGCGGCACCGCGATGGAGTCGTACTGGTTGTAGGGTGTGCGGCGCACCCCGGCCAGCGTGTGCATGCGCGGGAACTCCTGCAGGAAGCGCAGGAAATAGCGCCGCAACTCGATGGCGCTGTGCCAGTTCTGGAAGGCGAAGGTGGTGCGCCACATCTGCCAGAAGTTGCTCCGGAAGAAGTGCGCCGAGAAGAGTTCGTCGATGCGGCGCGCGCCCAGCAGGCCTTCGGGCGTGGCCAGCAGCCGCGTGAGCTCGGCGCGGTCGCGGCCGTCCAGGCCGTAGTGGCGGGCGTCGAGGATGCGCGGCCCCTGGCCGATCAGCCGGGCATGGGCCTCGGTGCGCACCTGTTCGTTGAAGGCCGCGATCTCCTGCCGCACCGACATCCCCGGCTTCTCCAGCGACGGGATGCCGTCCAGCAGGTTCCACAGGCACTGGTAGACCTCCTCGCACAGCATGCGCCCGCCGCGCGTGACGTAGCCGGCCTGCGTGGGCGAGGCGCCGCCGTCCAGGCAGCCACCGGCGATGCCGAGCTCTTCGAGGATGTGGATGCGGGCGCCGGGCATGCCGGCGTCGCGGATCAGGAAGCTGGCCGCGGCCATCGAGGCGATGCCGCCGCCGACGAGCCAGACGTCGGCGTTCTTGGGGTCGAGCATGGGAAGCGCGGCCGGTGCCGCGGGGAGTCCGTCGTGCAGCCACTCTAGGCCGCGGCGGCCGCGCCGGCCCTGATCCCCGTCAAAGGCTCAGCGCGTGACGATCATGCGCAGTCCCAGGCCGACGAAGACCGTGCCGGCGAGCCGGTCCAGCCAGGGACCGACCGCCGGCCGGCGGTTCAGCCAGGCGCCCACGCTGCCCGAGAACCAGCCCAGCAGCCCGAACAGCAGGGCCGCCTGCGCGGTGAAGATCAGGCCCAGCAGCCCCAGCTGCACCGGCACCGCGCCCTGCTGGGCGATGACGAACTGCGGCAGGAAGGCCAGGAAGAACAGCACCACCTTGGGGTTGATGGCATTGGCCACCAGCCCCTTCGCGAACAGCTGGCGCAGCGAGGCGCCGTTGCCCGCCACCCCGTCCACCCGGGCCCGGCCCGCATGCCGCCAGGCCTGCACGCCCATCCACACGAGATAGGCCCCGCCCACGGCCTTGAGCAGGCCGAAGGCCAGCGGCGACGCCGCCACCAGCGCGCTCACGCCCACCACGGCCAGCAGCGTGTGGCTGAGACAGCCCAATGCGCAGCCCAACCCGAAGGCCATGCCGGCGCGCCGCCCGCGCGACATGCCCATGCCGAGCACCATCAGGTTGTCCGGCCCCGGCGTGGCGGTCAGCACGAGGGCGGCGGCGAGGAAGGCGAGGGCTTGTGACAGGCTGAGCATGGCGCGATGCTAGCCGCCGCCCGTACGTTTGGCCGCCTTGGCGCCCCGCCCGCTGCTCATGCTGCGCCACTGCGGGTGGCGCTGGCGGCGCGGCGCATGGGCCATGACTTGCCAGCGGCGCCGACCTCGGCCGCGAGGGGCCGCGCAGCGGAAGCTGCGGTCAGAATCCGTCATCCCTGGTGATGACGATGGTCATGAGCGACGACGCCTTTATCTCGCCCGCGCAACTGCTGATCGGGCTGCATGTGCACCTCGATCTGCCGTGGACGCAGCATCCGTTCACGTTCTCGAGCTTCAAGATCAAGAGCCTGGAGCAGATCGAGACGCTGCAGTCGCTGGGCCTGGAGCGCATCCGCTATTCGCCGGCCAAGAGCGACGCGCAGCCGCTGGCGCTGCCGGCCGAGGCGCCGGCACCGGCGCACTCGCCGGGCGACGACGCGGCCTATGCGGCCAAGCGCGCCCGCATCGAGCGGCTGCTGGCGCAGCAGCAGCGCGCGGCGGCCTGCGAGCGCGAATTCCTGTCGGCGGTGCGGGCGCTCAAGGCGATGACGCAGAACGTGTTCGCGCGGCCCGAACAGGCGCGCGAGGAGGGGCTGGCCCTGATCAAGGCCATGGCCGACTCGATGCTCACGGATGCGGATGTCGCCATCAACCTGATGAAGGACAAGATCGGCAGCGAGGAGACCTATCACCACGCGCTGAACGTCACGCTGCTGGCGATGATGCTGGCCAAGGAGCTGAAGGCGCCGCCCGAGGCGATCCGCGTGATGGGCGTGGGCGCGCTGTTCCACGACATCGGCAAGCTGGAGCTGCCCGACTCGCTGGTGCGCAAGCAGGACGCGATGAGCAAGCCGGAGCGCAGCCTGTTCCAGCAGCATTGCGCCTATGGCGTGGACATCGCGCGCAAGCTGGGCCTGTCGGGCGAGGCGACGAGCATCATTGCCCAGCATCACGAGCATATGGACGGCAGCGGCTACCCCAAGGGCCTGCAGGGCCAGGCCATCTCGATGCTGGCGCGCATGGTGGGCCTGGTGAACGCCTACGACAACCTCTGCAACCCCAACAACCTCGCCCAGGCGCTCACGCCGCACGAGGCGCTGTCGGTGCTGTATGCGCAGCAGCGCTCGCGCTACGACGCCACGGCGCTGTCCACCTTCGTGCGCTGCATGGGCGTCTATCCGCCCGGCACGCTGGTCGTGCTGTCCAACGACTCCATGGGCATCGTCACCTCGGTCAACAGCAGCCGGCCGCTCAAGCCCACCGTGCTGGTCTACGACCCGAGCGTGCCCAAGGAGAGCGCCGTGCTGGTCGAGCTGGAGCTGGAGCCCGACGTCAGCATTGCCCGCACGCTGAAGCCCCAGCAACTGCCCCAGCCGGTGTACGACTACCTCTCGCCCCGCAAGCGCCAGGCCTATTACTTCGACGCGCAGCAGGCCCGCTGAAATGAAACGTCTGAAGCACTGTCTGCGGCTTCGCGCCTTGTTATCACTTGCGCTTCAGGCTGCGCGCCCGGCGCTACCCTGGCGCTGAGCGTCCACGGCCTGTGCAGGTCGATGACCGTCGGCGCGGCGTCGTGGGGCAGCCGGGTGCCGGGCCGTGCGTCAGTCCCGGAAGCTCGGCGTCGCCTTGCCCGCCATCATGGCCTGGGTCAGGTCTTCGCTCATCAGCATCGCCGCGTTCCAGGTCGCGATGTAGTTGAGGCCATCGGCCACCGAGTGGTCGCGGGCGTAGTTCAGCATCTCCTTGGTGCCGCGGATGGACAGCGGCGACTTGCCCGCGATGGCCGCGGCGACTTCGTGCACGCCGGCCTGCAGCGCCTCGCGGCCGTCGAACACGCGGTTGACGAGGCCGATCTCGCGCGCCTCGGCGGCCTCGACGCGGCGGCCCGTGTAGGCCAGCTCGCGCACCAGGCCCTGCGAGCCGACGATCTTGGGCAGGCGCTGCAGCGTGCCGACGTCGGCCACCATGCCGATGTCGATCTCCTTGATCGAGAAATAGGCGTCGGCGCTGCAGTAGCGCATGTCGGCGGCGCAGATCAGGTCGATGCCGCCGCCGACGCAGGCGCCGTGGATGGCCGCGAGCACGGGCTTGCGGCAGCGCTCCAGGCTGGTCAGCGTGTCCTGCATGTCGAGGATGACGCGGCGCAGCGCCTCGCGCGTGCGGCCGTCGCAGGGGTCCTGGATCTGCGGGGCGAGGCCCATCATCATCGAGAGGTCGATGCCGGCGGTGAAGTGCCTGCCTTCGCCCTCCAGCACGGCCACGCGCGCCTCGGGCTGGGCGTCCACCCAGTCGAAGGCGCGGCGGATGTCCTGCCACATGGCCGCGTTCATCGCGTTGGCCTTGTCGGGCCGGTTCAGGCGCACGGTGGCGATGTGGTCCTGGAGGGAGACATTCAGGGTTTCGAGTTGCATGGTGGGGGTTCAGCGTGGGGCGGTGTGCTCGCGCAGCCATTGCGCAAGCCGGAGTTCGTCGCTGTCGCCAGCGGCGACGGAGAGCATGGTCAGCGTGGCGCTGGCATCGTCGGCCGCCAGCTCGAAGCCGTTCAGCACGAGGAAGAGTTCCATCGCGACATAGGCGGTGCGCTTGTTGCCGTCGATGAAGGGGTGGTTCTTGGCCAGGCCCACGGCATAGGCGGCGGCGAGATCGAAGGCGTCGGGCTCGCCGTACAAGGCCAGGTTCTGCGGGCGGGCGAGGGCGGACTCGAACAGGCCTTCGTCACGCGTACCGGGCGCGCCGCCGTGTTCGGCGAGCTGCTCCAGGTGCACGGCCTGCAGCACGTCGGCATTGAGCCAGCGCCACTGGCGCGGCGGCCCGCTCACTTGGCCAGCTCGTGCAGCACGGCACGGCGCTTCTTCATGATGTCGCGTGCCGCGTCCATCTGCTCTTCGAATTCGGGGCTGTAGGGCGTCAGCAGCACGCCATTGACGGCTTCGGAGAGGTAGAGCACATCCCCCTTTTCCACCTTCAAGCGCGCCAATACCTCCTTGGGCAGGATGACGCCCACCGAGTTGCCGATCTGGGTCAGTTTGAGTGCGCTCATGGGTTGATTCCGTTATAACGTCTGTAATACTAGCTGCCGCCCTTGCCGACCACAAGCCAGGAGTGCCCTCGACATGAAACGCCGCAACTTCCTCAGCGCCGCGCCGGCGCTCTCGGCCTCCGCAGCACTGGCCGTCGCGGATTTCCGCTGGTCCGAGCTGAGCGCTGCCGAGGCCAGCCGCGAGATGGCCGAGGAGCGGCTCACGTCGCTGGCGCTGACGCAGGCCTACCTCGCCCGCATCGCCGCTGTCGACCGCGCGGGGCCAAAGCTGAACAGCGTCATCGAACTCAACCCGGATGCTGAAGGCCTTGCCGCCGAGCGCGATGCCGAGCGCGCCGCCGGCAGGCTGCGCGGCCCGCTGCACGGCCTGCCGGTGCTGCTGAAGGACAACATCGCGACGCACGACCGCATGTCCAACACGGCCGGCTCCATCGCACTGGCCGGCGTGCCCGTGGCGCGCGACGCGACGCTGGTGGTGCGGCTGCGCGAGGCGGGCGCCGTCATCCTCGGCAAGACCAATCTGTCGGAGTGGGCCAATGCCCGCGGCAAGGCCTCGGTCAGCGGCTGGAGCTCGCGCGGCGGCCAGACGCTCAACCCCTATGCGCTGGACCGCTCGCCCAGCGGCTCCTCCTCCGGCACCGGCGCCGCGCTGGCCGCCAACCTCGCGCTGCTGGGCGTGGGCACGGAGACCGACGGCTCCGTCACATCGCCCGCCGCGGTGCAGGGCCTGGTGGGCGTGAAGCCGACGCTGGGCCTGGTGTCGCGCCACGGCATCGTGCCCATCGCGTTCTCGCAGGACACGGCCGGCCCGATGTGCCGCAGCGTGGCCGATGCGGCCCTGCTCCTGTGGGCCCTGGCCGGCGTGGACCCGGCCGACCCGGCCACGAAGGCCCAGCAGGGCCGCTTCGACCGTGACGCGCTGCTGAAGCCGGCGCCCGGCGCGCTGAAGGGCCGGCGCCTGGGCGTGGCCACCAACCTCGTCGAGGGCCATGGCCGCGCCACCGTCGCGCTGTTCGACGCCGCGCTGCAGGTGCTGGAGGCCGCCGGCGCGACGCTGGTGCGCGCGCCGCTGCCGCAGCTGCCCGCGATGGGCGCGGACGAGATGGACGTGCTGGTCACCGAGATGGCACCGGGCATGGCCGACTATCTATACACATCTAGATGTGTTGCAGGTGCTGGAGGCCGCCGGCGCGACGCTGGTGCGCGCGCCGCTGCCGCAGCTGCCCGCGATGGGCGCGGACGAGATGGACGTGCTGGTCACCGAGATGGCACCGGGCATGGCCGACTATCTGCGGGACTTCGCGCCCGCCGGCCCGTTCAAGACCCTGGCCGACCTCGTCGCCTTCAACCGGGCCCACCCCGAGACCCTGGCCCTGTTCGGCCAGGAATGGTTCGAGGCCGCGGTCGCGTCCGTCCAGGCGGGCGGCATCAAGGCGCCCAAATACCTGAAGGCCCACGCCGCGGCCCGGCGCGCCGCGCGTGCCCAGGGCATCGACGCGATGCTGAAGCGGCACAGGCTGGACGCCATCGTCGCGCCGACTTCCGGCCCCGCCTGGCTCACCGACAACGTCAAGGGCGACCAGGACACCGCGCCCGCGGCGACCACGCCGGCCGCCGTGGCCGGCTATCCGCATGTGACCGTGCCCATGGGCCAGGTCAGCGGGCTGCCGGTGGGCCTGAGTTTCTTCGGCACCGCGTGGACCGACGCGACACTGCTGGCCCTTGCCGCAGACTACGAGCAGCGCACCCGGCTGCGCCGCGAACCCCAATTCAAGCCCACAGCAATTTGAAGCCCCTCGTCCAAGGCGCGCCTTGGCCGGTCCCCCGAGGGGACGACGATGCTTGCCGGTTCGACCGGCAAGCACATCGCCCTGGCGGGCCGGCTTGGGAGCGGCCCGGCGCTCGGCCCGCGAAATGCGCCTCGGGCACACTGTGAACCCATGATCCACGCCACCAAACGCATCGCCGGCGGCGCCGGCCTCGCCGCCGTCCTCGTCAGGCGCGCACCCACGCTCGAACTCGACTGGGACACGCGCAGCAAGAGCCGCTTCTCCGCCACCGACTCCAGCGGCCGCGAGATCGGCGTCGTGCTGCCGCGCGGCACGACGCTGCGCGGCGGCGACGTGCTGATCGCCGAGGACGGCACGCTGCTGCGCGTCATCGCCGCGGCGCAGCCGGTGCTGCAGGTGCGCATCTGTGCCGAGCACGGCCATCCATTTGACCTGCTGCGCGCCGCCTACCACCTCGGCAGGCGCCAGGTGCCGCTGGAGCTGCAGCCCGAACTGCTGCAGTTCGAGCCCGACGCCGTGCTGGCCGACATGCTGCGCCGCCAGCACCTCGTCGTGACCGAGGCGCAGGCGGCCTTCGAGCCCGAGGGCGGGGCCCATGGCGAAGGCGCCGGCCACGGCCACCACGATCATGGCCATGACCACCACGCGCATGCCGCGCCCGCGCGCAAGCCGCTGGTCATCCCGGTCAAGGCGCACGACGAAGGCCATGTGCACGGCCCTGGCTGCGGCCACGGCCATGAGCACAAGCACTGAGAGCTTGAGAGTCTTTCATTCATGGCCGTCTTGCCCGCCAAAACACCCCCGCTCGTCGTTGCAAATGCTCGCCATAGCCCGAGCCATGGCTGTGCTTTGCGCCTGGATCGGGGGCGTTTTGACGCGCCTTTCGGGCACGGCCGAAAAACTCTCAACCTCTAGTAACCGGCGCAGCCGGCGACCGGCTGCCGAACCGGCCCGAACTTGTGCAGGCCCGCGCCGGGGCAGTGAAACAGGCCGTCCCCGGACACTCGCTGCCGGTCGGGACGCTCACTAGACTCCCAGCCCATGATGAACCCGCCCCATCCCTCGCCGGCCCCGAAGCTGAATCGCCTCGTCTACCGCGAGCCCCAACTCGGCCGCGACTACTGGGTGCTGGACGACGCCCTGCCCGACCCGATGGCCGTGCGCGAGCGCGCGCTGGCCGCCGAGGGCTGGGTGCTGGGTGCGCCGCATCGGGCCGAGAGCTGGCCGGGCATGCGCCTGCAGCCCGGGCTGACGGAAGACGAACTGGCGCCGCTGGAGCGCTGGATGCTGAAGCAGACCGGCACCAGAAAGGTCTATGCGCCCCAGGTGGGCGTCGCCGACCGCATCAACCACAACTGCGTGCAGCTGGTGGGCCTGGGCGAGGGCCGGGTCAAGCCGCACACCGATTCGCGCGCGCTGTGCACCTATGCGGCGGTGCTCTATCTGTCGCCGGATATCCCGGCTCATGCCGGCACGTCCTTCTTCCGCGTGGTTCATCCGGATGGCCAGCCGGGCGGTAACTGCGTGCCGTCGCGCTTCGCGAACCTGGTGGAAGCCTTCGGCACGCGCTTCGTGCCCAACGGCCTGTTCGTGCCTGACGTGGCGGTGGATGCGCGCTTCAACCGCCTGCTGCTCTACCGCGCCGACCTGATCCACAGCGCCTCGGCCTATGTCGGCGAGGCGCCGGCCGAGCGCCGCATGACGGCGGTGTTCTTCTGGATGGCGCGTTAGTCCTCGCCACCCGGAATCTGCTGGCGCAGCACGACCTTGCTCGCGGCCTTCCTGCGCATCTTGATGTTCATCGTCTCGACGGCCAGAGAGAAGGCCATCGCGAAGTAGATATAGCCCTTGGGCACATGGTGGCCGAAGCCCTCGGCCACCAGCACGACGCCGACGACGACGAGGAAGCTCAGCGCCAGCATCTTGATGGTGGGGTGTTCGGACACGAAGCGGCCGATGGGGCCGGCGAACAGCATCATCAGCGCGACCGAGCAGATGACGGCGCCGATCATCACGCGCACGTCCTCCACCATGCCGACGGCGGTGACGATGGAGTCCAGCGAGAACACCAGGTCGATGACCATGATCTGCAGGATGACGGCGCCGAAGGCCGCGCGGGCCTGGCCGCCGCCGTGGGCCTCGTCCTCGCCTTCGAGGGAACCGTGGATCTCGCCGGTGCTCTTCCAGATCAGGAACAGGCCGCCGCTGATGAGGATGAGGTCCCGGCCCGAGATGCCCTGGTCGAGGACCGGCAGCGTGAACAGCGGCTCCACCATGCCGACGATCCAGGCCAGCACCAGCAGCAGGCCGATGCGCATGAACATCGCCGCGAACAGGCCCACGCGCCGCGCCAGCTCCTGGCGGGCCCTGGGCAGCTTGTCCACCAGGATGCTGATGAAGATGATGTTGTCGATGCCCAGCACCAGCTCCAGCGCGGTCAGCGTCGCGAGGGCGATCCAGGTCTGCGGGTTGGCGAGCAGTTCGAGCATGTCGGGGCGTCCGTGGCGAGCCGGGCATTGTCGCCAGCGCCTGCTCGGCCACGGACAGCCTGCGGCTGAACGTCGCTTCGGTTTTCCGTGGGGTTCGCGCGGTGGGCTACTTCAGCAGCAGCTCCTGCAGCTCCATATTGCCCAGCAGCTTGCGCATCGTGCCGCGCTGGCCGGAGGCAGTCGTCTGCTGGCGCGCGTCCGCGGCGAGCAGGGCCTCGATCTTCTTCTGGAAAGCCTCGGCCTGCGCCTTGGTGCGGTAGTCCTTGGACTCGACGGCGAGGATGAGGTCGGGCTCGCCGGTGCGCTGCGCGTTCACCGACAGCACGTGGTACGAGACGACGACGCCCTCCTTCTTGCCCAGCTCCTGCACCTTCTTCCAGTTCGTGCTCAGGTAGTCCATGTAGTTCTCGAACTGGCCCGGCTCGACCTGGATGCTGGAGAAGAACCAGACCGAACCCTGGGTGTAGCTGGACTCCTGGGCCAGCGCGGGGAAGGACAGGGACAGCGCCGCGACGGCGGCGCACAGGCTTGTCTTCAGACTCATGGTGATGGCTCCTTGCGTGGGGTGCCGCCGGCGGCTGGCCGGCGGCTGCGCGCAGTGTCTGGAGCGTGCCCGGCGTGCCGCGAGCGGCCTGAGACCGGCGCGGCAAAACGGGCGCCGAAGCCGGCCCGGCCGCGACGGGATTGGCTGGCGACTTGCTGAGCCCAGAAACCTAGGGGATGAGGCTCGTCACCCCTGCAACGTTGGCGGACGGGGGGCCCTTCAGGACAAGCCCAGCGCTTCCAGCAGCTCGTCGGGCGTGTAGGGCCGGCGGCGTTGCGGCCAGGCCTGCACGAGATCCTGCATGCGCGCGTTCAGCGGCGCACCGCGGTGCAGGCTGCCGGCCAGGCGCACGACTTCGCCGCAGAGTGCGTCGATCTCGGTCGCGCGGCCCTGGGCGAGGTCGTCCGCCATGCTGGAGCGGGCCTTGGCGTCGATGCGCAGCATGCGCGCGGCGGCCAGGCGGAAGACGAGGTTGGGCATGCGCAGCAGGGCCAGCAGCCGGCGCGGCGGCAGCGGCGTGAGCCGGGCTGCCGGGCGTTGGGCGGCGTCCAGCAGGTCCAGCGCCTCTTGCTGCAGCGCGGCCAGCACGCGCCGGTAGCCGCGCTGCATCAGCTCGTCGCGCAGCGGCCGGCCCGACAGCGCGTTGACCGGGTTGTTCAGGTTCAGCAGCAGCTTGCCCCACTGCACCGGCGCGAGGTTGGCATGCAGCTCCAGCGCCATGCCGACGCGCGCCAGCGCGGTCTGCCAGGCGGCGAGGGCGGTGTCGTCGGGGCTGGCCTCGGCCGCCAGCGCGCCGCCGCTGCCGCGGTGGTAGTGGCCGGGCGCCAGCTCGGCGATGTTGAAGGCCACCATGCCGGCATGCCAGTGCAGCTGGGGCGCGGTGGCGCGCGCGAGGTCGGTGTTGCCGATGCCGTTCTGCAGGCTGACGACGGGCGTGCCCTGGGGCAGCGTCAGGCCCAGGGGCGTGGCGGCCTCGGCGGTGGCGCCGGACTTCACGCACAGCAGCGCCAGGTCCGGCTTGAGGCCGGCGGGCGGCTCGTCGTGCAGGCGCAGCTGCAGCGGCGGGATGTGGCGGTCCAGGCCGTCCTGGTCGGTCAGGCGCAGGCCGTGCTTGCGCAGCGCGGCCAGCACGCGCGGGCGGCCGACGAAGTGCACCGGCACGCCGGCCAACTGGGTCAGCCCGCCAATGAAGCAGCCGACCGAGCCGGCGCCCATGACGAGAACGCCGGTCATCGTGTCAGGGGGTCAAACGGGGTGGGCGAGGTCACGCAGATGCGTTGGTCCGACGCGCTTCTCGATTTCTTCCAGCAGGCGCCGGCCCCAGCCCAGCATGAACATGGCCTCGCCGACGACGAACATCGGGCCGACCAGCAGGCCGACGAGGTCGTCGACGAAGGCGGGCTTGCGGCCCTCGTAGTAGTGGCCGACGAACTGGAACACCCAGCCGACGACGAAGCTGCCGACGCCGACGAGCAGCCAGCCCGCCGTCGAGCCCTGGGCGGCCATCATGGCCAGCGCGGTCAGCACGCCGTTGACGATGGCCGTGGCGGCGCCGAGAGCGAGGCTGCCGCGCGTGAGGTACCAGAGGGCCGTGACGGCCCAGACGACGATGGCCGCGTTCATCGGCGTGTCGCCGACCGTGAACTCGGCGCGCGCGAACAGCACGCTGACGGCGAAGACGATGAGGGGGATGCCGACGAAATGGGTCGCGATGTTGCGGCGGTCGCGGTGATAGGCGGCGTACTGCGCCATCAGGTCGAGGGCGGGGCGGAACAGGCTGGCCATGATCGGGGCTCCGTGCGGGGGAGAGTGATGGCTATGCTAGACCAGCCCGGCGCTGTGGCGCGGTGCACTTCCTATCCAACCCGCGAATGAGCGTGCAGTTTGAGCGTACAGACCCCATCGATGTCGCGCCGGCGACGCGGCCTGCTGGCGACGGCCCTGGCCCTGCTGGCCGGCTGTGCCGGCCCGCTGCCTGAACCGCGACCGGCGGCCGAGCCGGCAGGCGGCAGTGCGCTGCAGGTGCTGGTGTTCCGCGGCGGCACGGCGGCGCGGCTGGGCCACAACCATGTGCTGCGCGCGGCCGGCCTGCGCGTGGACTGGCCGGCGGCCGGCCCGGTGCTGGCCTTCCGGCTCGACGCGCTGGAGATCGACCCGCCGGCGCTGCGGGCCGGCCTCGGGCCTGCGTTCGCGAGCGCCGTGGACGACGAGGCCCGCGCCGGCACGCGCGCCAACCTGCTGAAGGCGCTGGACGCGGCGGCCCACCCCGAGGTCGTCGTGCGCACGCTGCAGCAGTTCGGCGAGGGGCCGCGGCGCGCGGTCGAGGCCGAGATCTCGCTGCACGGCGTCACGCGCCGGCAGTGGTTCGTCGTCGACGTGGACGGCCGGCACGCGCGCGGCGAGGTCGTCATCCGGCAGAGCGACTTCGGCATCCAGCCCTTCGCGGTGCTGGGCGGCCTGCTCGCGGTGCAGGACGCGCTGGTGGTTCAGTTCGAACTCAGCCGTCCAGGCGCCTGAACATCAGGGCCTTGTCCAGCCGCCGGCCGTCGGGCAGGCGTACGGCGTCGGGCAGGCAGCCGTAGCGCACGAAGCCCTGGCTCTCGTAGAGGCCGACGGCGGCGCGGTTGCCGGCCGTCACGCTGAGCGTGACCTGGGCCAGGCCGGGCGTGGCCTGCAGGCGCTCGATGCCGGCGACGAGCAGGGCCCGGCCGATGCCGCGGCCGCGGTGGCTGTCGGCCACCATCATGCCGATCAGGTGGGCGATGTGCTGCACCTTGCGGCGCGGTTCGCGCTCGCAGGTGAGGGCGCCGACGAGGTGGGCGTCGTCCAGCGCCACGAGGGTGAAGAGGGTGGCGCCGCCGGTGAGCCGGCTGCGGTAGCTGGCGATGTCGCGCAGGCCCTCGGTCTCGGCGTCGGATGTGAAGGCGTCGGGGTGGCGGGCCAGCATCGCGTCGCGCAGCGCCTTGTAGCCGAGCAGGTCGGGTTCGAGCATGGCGCGGATCTGGACGTCGGGTTCAGCCATTCAGGTCGGCGAGGTGGTTGAAGTTGGCGAAGGCGGCTTCGTCGTCGAAGTGTGCAACGCCATGCGGCTGGCTGCGCATCCAGCGCAGCACGGCCCGACCGCCGGCCTCCAGATGGGCCCTCAGCGGTTCGCGCAGGCGGGCGTGCAGCAGCGCATGCGTGGGGTGCTCGCGCGCCGCCTGCGCAAAGGCGATGCCGTGGGGCGCGGCGGCTTCGAGCAGGCGCACGGCGAGGTCGGGCGGCAGGCGCGGGCAGTCGCAGGGAGCGGTCAGCAGCCAGGCATCGCCAGGGATGGCTTGGAGCCCGGCCAGCATGCCGGCCAGCGGCCCCGCGAATTCGAGGCCGGGCGGGTCGGCCAGCACCGGGGGGCCGAGGGCGGCGTAGGCGTCGAGGTTGCGATTGGCGCTGACCCGCACGCGGTCGACCTGGGGGGAGAGGCCGGCGATAACATGGGCGGCCAGCGGGCGGCCGTCCAGCAGCTGCAGGCCCTTGTCCACGCCGCCCATGCGGCTGCCGCGGCCGCCGGCGAGGACGATGGCGTGGATGAGGGTCATCCGCCGATGTAGTGCATCTCGACGCGGCGTTCGCCGTTAGGTGTCGACTGGCCCTGGCCGCGCAGCTGCGAGTAGCGGTCGCTGCGGCCCTGCCAGACGCCGGCGACGGCGCCCGCGAGCTGGCCGTCGTCGACCGGCGCGGTGCCGCGCAGCAGCGCGCGCAGGTCGTGGCCGCGCGTCGCGAACAGGCAGGTGTAGAGCCGCCCTTCGGTGGACAGGCGCGCGCGGTTGCAGTCGCCGCAGAAGGCCTGGGTGACCGACGAGATGAGGCCGATCTCGCCGCCGCCGTCGGCATAGGCCCAGCGCTCGGCCGTCTCGCCCGGTGCGCTGTGCGACAGCGGCGCCAGCGGCCATTCGGCAGCAATGCGGCGCTGCACCTCGGCGCTGGGCAGCACCTGGTCCATGCGCCAGCCGTTGGTGGCGCCGACGTCCATGTATTCGATGAAGCGCAGCACGACGCCGCTGTGCCTGAAATGCCGCGCCATCGCCAGGATCTGGCCGTCGTTGACGCCGCGCTGCACGACCATGTTGACCTTGATCGGGCCGAGGCCCGCGGCCTGCGCGGCGCGGATGCCGTCCAGCACGTCGGCGACCGGGAAGCCGACGTCGTTCATGCGCTGGAAGACGGCGTCGTCCAGTCCGTCCAGGCTGACCGTCAGGCGCCTGAGGCCGGCGGCCTTCAGCGCGCCCGCCTTGCGGGCCAGCAGCGAGCCGTTGGTCGTCAGCGTCAGGTCCAGCTCGCGGCCGTCGGGCGTGCGCAGTTGCGCGAGCATCTCGATCAGCGTTTCGAGGTGGCGGCGCAGCAGCGGCTCGCCGCCGGTGATGCGCAGCTTCTCGACGCCCAGGCCGACGAAGACATGCGCCAGCCGCGTGATCTCCTCAAAGCTGAGGAGGTCGGCATGGGGCAGGAATTCGTGGTGCTTGTCGAAGACCTGCTTGGGCATGCAGTAGCCGCAGCGGAAATTGCAACGGTCCGTCACCGAGATGCGCAGGTCGTGCAGCGGCCGGCCCAGCGCGTCGCCCAGCGGGAGGCCGGCCACGGCCGCCGGCGCCACGCGCAGCGGGCGGGCGTCGTGCAGGGGGATCACGCGGGCGGACATGCCGGCATTGTGTCAGCGGTACCAGGGCCTGTTCACGCTACGGGGATCGCACCGATCCCCGTAGCGTGAACAGGCCCTAATCCCGGGGTCTTGCAGTGGCCGCCCAGGCGCGCTTGAATTGCCGCGAATGGCACGGATCCTTCACCCCGACTTGCCGCACTTCATCGCCTTCGGCGAGGCCCTGACGGACCTGATCCGCACCGGGCCGGACAGCTGGCGCAGTGCCTGTGGCGGCTCGCCCTGGAATGTGGCGGTGGCGATGTCGACGCTGGGGCAGCTGAGCGCCTTCGGCGGCGCGGTCAGCCGCGACGTCTTCGGTGCCGAGATCTGGCGTGTCAGCCAGGAGGCCAATCTCGACATGCGCTTCATCCAGCAGCTGGCCCGCCCGCCGCTGCTGGCCATCGTGCACGAGCTGGACCCGCCGCGCTATTTCTTCATCGGCCAGGACAGCGCCGACCTGCATTTCCGCCCCGAGGGCCTGCCGATGGGCTGGACGCGCTCGCTGCGCTGGGCCCATTTCGGCAGCCTGGGCCTGCTGCGCGAGCCGCTGGCCGGGCGGCTGCGGGCGCTGGCCGAGGGCTTGAAGGCAGAGGGCCGGCTCATCAGCTACGACCCCAATTTCCGCGCGCCCATGGATGCCAGCTACGACGACACGCTGGAGCAGATGTGCCGCCTGGCCGACGTCATCAAGGTGTCCGACGAAGGCCTGCGCGGGCTGTTCCGCCTGCCCGACCACCGCTCCGGCCTGGCCCAGATCGCGGCCTGGAACCCCGGTGCCTGGCTGCTGCTGACGCGCGGCGACGCCGGGGCGACGCTCTACCACGGCGTCGAGGAATGCTCGGCCCGGCCGCCGCGGGTCGACGTGGTCGACACCATGGGGGCGGGCGACGCGGCGCTGGCCGGCCTGCTGGACAGCCTGATGCGCAATGCCGCGGCGCCGGTCGAACAGCATCTGCGCTGGTCGCTGGCCGCGGGTGCGGCGGCCTGCACGGCCACGGGCTTCGTGCCGCCGTTGCCCAAGCAGGTGGCGGCGCTGGCCGGTGACGTCGAGGTCGTCGCGCTCTAGTTCGAACCAGGCTAGGGTTTTCCCGTCATCCACTTGATCCAGGTCAAGGAGGCTTTTACGATTAACCGACCGGTCGGTAGAGGAATTCCATGTCCGAGCAATTGATCCAGATCGAGCAGCACGGCGCCGTGCGCCTGCTGCGCCTGAACCGCCCCGAGGCGCTGAATGCGCTGACCGCGGCCATGCTGGGCCAGCTGCGCCAGGCGCTGGAGGCGGCGGCGGCCGACGGCGCGACGCGCGCCGTGCTGATCACCGGTGCGGGCCGGGCCTTCAGCGCCGGCCAGGACCTGGCCGACCCGCATGTGGCGCCCAGCCGCGAGCCGGGCGCGGCGCCCAAGGACATTGGCCAGATCCTGGACCACTACTACATCCCGCTGGCGCTGCGCCTGCGCAGCATGCCGGTGCCGGTGGTGGCGGCCGTCAACGGCGTCGCGGCCGGCGCGGGCGCCAACATGGCCCTGGGCTGCGACCTGGTGCTGGCCAGCGAGGGTGCGAGCTTCATCCAGGCCTTCTCCAAGATCGGTCTGGTCCCGGACTGCGGCGGCACCTGGCTGCTGCCCCGCCTCGTCGGCCGTGCCAAGGCGCTGGAGCTGGCGCTGCTGGGCGACAGGCTCAAGGCGGTGGACGCCGAGCGCATCGGCCTGATCGCGCGCGTGGTGCCCGATGCCGAACTGCTGGACACCGCGATGGCGCTGGCCCAGAAGCTGGCCGCCATGCCCACCCGCGCGCTGGCCGAGACGCGCCGTGCGCTGGACGATGCGCTGAAGCTGGAGTTCGAGCCCGCGCTCAAGCGCGAGGCCGCGCTGCAGAGCCAGCTCGGCTTCGCCTACGACTACCAGGAGGGCGTGGCCGCCTTCATGGACAAACGCCAGCCCGAGTTCCAGGACCGTTGAAGATGGACGCGCAAGCCACTGCCGACAAGGTCCGCGACGTGATGTTCGCGGACGACGCCGCCAGCCGCATGCTGGGCCTGCGGATCGCCGCGATCGCGCCGGGCCGCGCCGTGCTGACGATGACCGTGCGGGCCGACATGCTGAACGGCTTCGCGATCTGCCACGGCGGCCTGATCGCGACGCTGGCCGATTCGGCCTTCGCGTTCGCCTGCAACAGCCGCAACGCGCTGACCGTGGCCTCGGGCTTCGGCATCGACATCCTGAAGTCGGCGAAGCTCAACGACGTGCTGACCGCGACGGCCGAGGAGGCCTCGCTGGCCGGCCGCACGGGCCTGTACGACATCACGGTGAAGAACCAGCACGACGAGCTGATCGCGATGTTCCGCGGCCGCTCCTACCGCCTCGGCGAACGCAAGGTATTCGAAGCATGACAGTCAAATCTCCCCGCCCCGGCGACCTCGAAGCCATCGAGACCGCCAGCCGCGACGAACTGCAGGCGCTGCAGCTGCAACGCCTGCGCTGGAGCCTGCAGCACGCCTACGACAACGTGCCTCACTACCGGGCCAGGTTCGACGAGAAGGGCGTGCACCCGTCCGACCTGAAGCAGCTTTCCGACCTCGCCAAGTTCCCGTTCACGACCAAGCTGGACCTGCGCGCGAACTACCCCTTCGGCCTGTTCGCCGTGCCGCGCGAGAAGATGGCTCGCATCCACGCCTCGTCCGGCACGACGGGCAAGCCCACCGTGGTCGGCTATACGCTGAAGGACATCGACAACTGGGCCAACCTCGTCGCGCGCTCCATCCGCGCCGGCGGCGGCCGTGCGGGCGACCTCGTGCATGTGGCCTATGGCTATGGCCTGTTCACCGGCGGCCTGGGTGCCCACTACGGCGCCGAGCGGCTGGGCTGCACGGTCATCCCGATGAGCGGCGGCCAGACCGAGAAGCAGGTGCAGCTGATCAACGACTTCAAGCCCGACATCATCATGGTCACGCCGAGCTATATGCAGGTGATCGTCGAGGAGTTCGCGCGCCAGGGGCTGGATGCGCGCGAGTCGTCGCTGAAGATCGGCATCTTCGGCGCCGAACCCTGGACCGAGGCGATGCGCCGCGAGATCGAGGCCGGCGCCGGCATCGACGCGGTGGACATCTACGGCCTGTCCGAGGTGATGGGGCCGGGCGTGGCCAGCGAGTGCATCGAGAGCAAGGACGGCCCGGTCATCTGGGAAGACCATTTCTATCCGGAAATCATCGACCCCGAGACCGGCGAGGTGCTGCCCGACGGCAGCGAGGGCGAGCTGGTGTTCACGTCGCTGACCAAGGAGGCGATGCCCGTCATCCGCTACCGCACGCGCGACCTGACGCGCCTGCTGCCGCCCACGTCGCGCAGCATGCGCCGCATGGGCAAGATCGTCGGCCGCAGCGATGACATGCTCATCATCCGCGGCGTCAACCTGTTCCCGACCCAGGTCGAGGAACTCGTGCTGCAGGAGAAGGGCCTGGGCGGGCAGTACCAGCTCGTCGTCACGCGCGACGGTCTGCTGGACGAACTGCTCATCCGCTGCGAACTGGCCCTGGGCGCCAGCGACGACGGCATCGGCCGGCGGCTGTCCGAGCGCATCAAGAACCTCATCGGCGTGACGGCGCGCATCAGCGTCGAGGCGCCGGAGTCCATCGAACGCACGCTGGTCGGCAAGGCCCGCCGCGTCGTGGACCAACGCAAGAAGTGAAAGGAGCTTGAGATGTATACCCAAGCCATGGACCTGATGGCCCGCGAGGCCAAGCCCAAGGTCGTCAAGAGCGCCGAGGAACTGGCCCGCGAGGAGGCCTTCGAGGCCCGCATAGCCGCCGGCGACTTCATCGAGGCCAAGGACTGGATGCCCGAGCACTACCGCAAGACGCTGGTGCGCCAGATCAGCCAGCATGCGCACAGCGAGATCGTCGGCATGCTGCCCGAGGGCAACTGGATCACGCGCGCTCCCACGCTCAAGCGCAAGGCCATCCTGCTCGCCAAGGTGCAGGACGAGGGCGGCCACGGCCTCTACCTCTACGCCGCCGCGGAGACCCTGGGCACCAGCCGCGACGAGATGACCGAGGCGCTGCTGTCCGGCAAGGCCAAGTACAGCTCCATCTTCAACTACCCGACGCTGAGCTGGGCCGACATTGGCGTCATCGGCTGGCTGGTGGACGGCGCGGCCATCATGAACCAGGTGCCGCTGTGCCGCTGCTCCTACGCGCCCTATGCGCGGGCCATGATCCGCGTCTGCCGCGAGGAGAGCTTCCACCAGCGCCAGGGCTACGAGAGCCTCCTGGTCATGATGCAGAAGGGCACGGCCCGGCAGAAGGCCATGGTGCAGGACGCGGTGAACCGCTGGTGGTGGCCGTCGCTGATGATGTTCGGCCCGGCGGACAAGGACTCGCCCAACTCCGAGCAGAGCATGCGCTGGGGCATCAAGCGCGTCACCAACGACCAACTGCGCCAGAAGTTCGTCGACGCGACCATCCCGCAGGCCGAGATCCTCGGCGTGACCGTGCCCGACGCCGACCTGAAGTGGAACGCCGAGCGCGACAGCTACGACTTCGGCGCCATCGACTGGAGCGAGTTCTGGCGCGTGGTGGGCGGCGAGGGCCCCTGCAACCGCGAGCGCCTGGCCGCCCGCAACAAGGCCTGGGATGAAGGGGCCTGGGTGCGCGAGGCCGCGATGGCCCACGCGAAGAAGCAGGCCACCAAGGCCGAAGCCGCTTGAAGGATCACGACATGAGCAACACGAAGAACGAATGGCCGCTGTGGGAAGTCTTCGTCCGCAGCAAGGCGGGCCTGGACCACAAGCACTGCGGCAGCCTGCACGCCGCCGACCCGGCCATGGCCATCCAGATGGCGCGCGACGTCTACACGCGCCGCCAGGAAGGCACCAGCATCTGGGTCGTGCGCTCCGAACAGATCGTCGCCAGCGACCCGGTCGAGAAGGGCAGCCTGTTCGAGCCCGCCGACGACAAGATCTACCGCCATCCGACGTTCTATGAACTGCCGGAACAACTGAACCACATGTGATGGACGCCAAGCTCAACTACGTCCTGCAACTGGCGGACACCTGCCTCATCCACGCCCAGCGCCTGGGCGAGTGGTGCGGCCATGCGCCGGTGCTGGAGGAAGACCTGGCCCTGTCCAACATGGCCCTGGACCTGCTCGGCCAGGCCCGCGCGCTGCTGACCCTTGCCGGCGCGCTCGAAGGCGCCGGCCGCGACGAGGACCAACTCGCCTTCCTGCGCGAGGAGCGCGACTACCGCAACATCGTGCTGGTCGAACTGCCCAATGCCGCGGCCAGCCCCAGCGACGGCAGCGGTGGCCGCGATTTCGCGCTGACCACGCTGCGCAATGCGGCGCTGTCCCTCTGGCTGGAGCTGCTCTACGAGCGCCTGCAGGCCAGTGCCGACACCGAGTTGGCCGGCATCGCCGCCAAGTCGCTGAAGGAAGTGCGCTACCACCGCCAGCACAGCAGCGACTGGGCCGTGCGCCTGGGCGACGGCACGGCCGAATCCAAGGCCCGCATGCAGGCCGCGCTGGCCCTGTTGTGGCCCTACTTCAACGAGCTGTTCGCGGCCGCCGGCGTCGACGGCACCGGCCCGGCCTGGCGCGAGCTGGAGGCGGACTGGCGTGCCCGCTGGGCCACGCTGATGCAGGAGGCCGGCCTGAGCCTGCCGCGCGACAGCGCGATGCAGCCCCAGGGCCACCTCGGCGTGCACAGCGAGCACCTGGGCCATCTGCTGGCGCCGATGCAATACCTGCAGCGCGCCTATCCCGGGGGCGCCTGGTAATGGACCTCGCCGCAGCCCGCACCCGGCTTGCCGCCGTGCCCGACCCCGAGATCCCGGCGATCAGCCTGGTGGAGCTGGGCATCGTGCGCGAACTGCGCGAGACCGGCGCGGGCCTGGAGGTCGTGCTGACGCCGACCTACAGCGGCTGCCCGGCCACCGAGCTGATCGCCGACGACGTGCGCGCCGCGCTGGCCGAGTTCGGCCGCGTGACCGTCACGATGCAGCGTTCGCCGGCCTGGAGCACCGACTGGATCACGCCCGAGGGCCGCGAGAAGCTGCAGCGCTACGGCATCGTGCCGCCGCAGTGCAGCGCCGAGCAGGCCATCCGCGTCGTGCCCAAGCTGCGCTGCCCGCGCTGCGACGGCGGCAGGACGGAACAACTCTCCCGCTTCGGCTCCACCGCGTGCAAGTCGACGTGGCGCTGCATCGAGTGCGGCGAGCCCTTCGAATACTTCAAGCCGATCTAAACACGATGGCCTTGCACTTCCACCCCCTGCGCGTGACCTCCGTCGAGCGCGACACCGACGACGCGATGGTCGTCGGCTTCCAGGCCCCGGCGGAGGGCTTCGGCTTCGAGCCCGGCCAGTACCTGACGCTGCGCGCCAGCGTCGGCGGCCAGGAGCTGCGCCGCAGCTACTCCATCTGCTCGGACCGCCAGCTCAAGGTCGGCATCCGCCGCGTCGACGGCGGCGCCTTCTCGGGCTGGGTGCATGAGCAGCTGAAGGCCGGCGACATCGTCGAGTCCTATCCGCCGCAGGGCCGCTTCGTCATGCCGGCGGCCCGCGCCGAGGGACGCCATGTGCTATTCATCGCCGGCGGCTCGGGCATCACGCCCATCCTCAGCCTGCTGACCGCGCTGCTGGAGCGCGAGCCGGCGGCCCGCGCGACGCTGATCTACGCCAACCGCCGCACCGCGTCGACGATGTTCAAGGAAGAACTCGAAGACCTGAAGAACCGCTTCATGACGCGGCTGTCGCTGCACATGATCTTCAGCCGCGAGGCCGTCGACGCGCCGCTTTACGGCGGGCGCCTGGACGCCGGCAAGCTCAGCGCCTTCCTGGCCGGCCCCGTGCCGGCGGCCGGCATCGATGCAGCCTTCGTCTGCGGCCCCTTCGAGATGAACGACCAGGCCGAGGCCGCGCTGCTGGGCGCAGGCGTGCCGGCCGGGCGTATCCACATCGAGCGCTTCGGCACGCCGGAGACGCTGGCCGGCAAGCCCGTGCCGCACGAGGTCAAGCCCGGCGACGCACCCGAGGCCCGCGTGACGGTCATCCGCGACGGCATCTCGCGCGAGATCGAGTTCCACACCAGCGACCCCAGCCTGCTCGACGCCGCCGCGCGCGAAGGCATGGACGTGCCCTTCTCCTGCAAGAGCGGCGTCTGCTCCACCTGCCGCTGCAAGCTGGTCGAGGGCCGGGTGCGCATGGACAAGAACTTCGCCCTCGACAAGGACGAGGTCGCCGCCGGCTTCATCCTGAGTTGCCAGGCGCATCCGCTGACCGAGCGCGTCGTCATTTCCTTCGACGAACGCTGAAGACGCCCGGTGCAACTACGCGGCGCTGAGACACTGGGCAAATGCAAGAGTTTTTGAATTCCTCCGTGCCTCAGTGCTTCTGTGGTTGCAATTTTGTGTTCCGGACCTGCTGAGATGGCCCGCAAACGCGCCCCCGGATTCGAAGCCCAGCGCGAGGACATCCTCGCCGCCGCCGCCCGCCTGTTCGCCGAACAAGGCTTCAGCGCCACGTCGATGAACCAGGTCGCCGAGGCCTGCGGCGTGGCCAAGCCGACGCTCTACCACTACTTCCAGGATAAGCAGGAGCTGCTCGCGCAGATCTGCGACAGCCATGTGCATGCGCTGCTGGCCCTGGTCGAGGAGATCAAGGCCCTGCAGCTCGCGCCCGACGCGCAGCTGCGCGCGCTGATCGAGCGCTTCACGCGCGCCTATGCCGACGCCCAGGCCCAGCACCGCGTGCTGACCAGCGAGATCAAGTTCCTGGCCGACGCCGAGCGCGAGCGGCTGCTGGACGTGGAGCGCCGCGTCGTCGACGAGTTCGCGGCGGCCCTGTGCCTCGTGCGGCCCGAGCTGCGCGGCGCCCGGCTGCACAAGCCCCTGACCATGCTGCTCTTTGGCATGATCAACTGGACCTTCACCTGGCTACGCCCCGACGGCGAGCTGTCGCACGAGGCGCTCGCGGCGCTGGTCAGCGACCTGTTCTTCGGCGGCCTCGGCGCGGTCCAGGCGCCGCAGCCCGCCCTCATCCCATAACCCGAGGAGACGAACCCATGAAGCCATTCAAGCAACTCGCCCTGGCCCTGGCCGCCACGCTGAGCCTGGCCGCGCAGGCCGACATCAACGTCGGCGTCACGCTGTCCGCCACCGGCCCGGCCGCCTCGCTTGGCATCCCGGAGAAGAACACCGTCGCGCTGATGCCCACGACCATCGCCGGCCAGAGGGTCAACTACATCGTGCTGGACGACGCCTCCGACACGACCACGGCCGTCGCCAACACGCGCAAGCTCATCACCGACAGCAAGGTCGACATCGTCATCGGCTCCACCGTCACGCCCAACTCGCTGGCGATGATCGATGCCGTCGCCGAGGCTGGCACGCCGATGATCTCGATGGCGGCCTCGGCCCGCATCGTCGAGCCCATGGACGCGAAGAAGCGCTGGGTCTTCAAGACGCCGCAGAACGACATCATGATGGCCCTGGCCATCGTGACCCATATGGTGGACAGCGGCGTGAAGACGGCCGCCTTCATCGGCTTCGCCGACGCCTACGGCGAGGGCTGGTGGGGCGAGTTCAACAAGATCGCGGCGACCAAGAAGCTCAACATCGTCGCCAGCGAGCGCTACAACCGCACGGACACCTCCGTCACCGGCCAGGTGCTCAAGCTCGTCGCGGCCCGGCCCGACGCCATCCTGATCGCCGGCTCGGGCACGCCCGCGGCCCTGCCGCAGAAGGCGCTGAAGGAGCGCGGCTATGCCGGCAGGATCTACCAGACCCACGGCGTCGCCAACAACGACTTCCTGCGCGTGGGCGGCAAGGACGTCGAGGGCACGCTGCTGCCGGCCGGCCCGGTGCTGGTCGCGGCCCAGCTGCCGGCTGACCACCCGGTGAAGAAGAGCGCGCAGGACTACATCGCCAAATACGAGGGTGCCAACGGCAAGGGCTCGGTGTCGACCTTCGGCGGCCATGCCTGGGACGCCGGCCAGTTGCTGGCCGCCGCCGCACCGGAGGCGCTGAAGAAGGCCCAGCCGGGCACGCCGGCCTTCCGCGCCGCGCTGCGCGACGCGCTGGAGAACGTGAAGAACGTGGCCGGCGCGCATGGCGTGTTCAACATGTCGGCGCAAGACCACCTGGGCCTGGACCAGCGCGCCCGCGTGATGGTCAAGATCGAGAACGGAACCTGGAAGCTGATCAAGTGAACACCCTGCAGAGCTATATCGCCGGCCGCTGGGTCGGCGCCAAGGCGGCCAAGCCGCTGGCCAGCGCCATCAACGGCCGCGTCGTCGCGCACACGCACGAGGAAGGCCTCGATTTCGCCGAGGCCATGGCCTACGCGCGCGGCACGGCCTTGCCCGGCCTGCTGCGCACCCACTTCCAGGACCGCGCCCGCGTGCTGAAGGCGCTGGCGGCCCATCTGCTGGAGCGCAAGGAGCAGCTCTACGCAATCAGCGCCCACACCGGCGCGACGCGGGCCGACTCGTGGATCGACATCGAGGGCGGCATCGGCACGCTGTTCGCGTATGCCTCCATCGGCGGCAAGGACCTGCCCAGCAGCAATGTGCTGCACGAAGGCCCGGCCATGCGCCTGGGCGCGAACAACCACTTCATCGGCAGCCATGTGCTGGTGCCCAAGCGCGGCGCGGCCCTGCACATCAACGCCTTCAACTTCCCGATGTGGGGAATGCTGGAGAAGTTTGCGCCCAGCTTCCTGGCGGGCATGCCCTGCCTGGTCAAGCCCGCCACGGCGACGAGTTATGTCGCCGAGGCCTGCGTGCGCCTCATCGTCGACTCGGGCCTGGTGCCGGCCGGCGCCTTGCAGCTCATCATCGGCGGCACGGGCGACCTGTTCGAGCGCCTGGACGAGGCCGACGTGGTCACCTTCACCGGCAGCGCCGACACCGCGCTGATGCTGAAGGCCCACCCCAATCTGCTGAAGAAGAGCATCCCCTTCAACGCCGAGGCCGACAGCCTGAACTGCGCCATCCTCGCGCCCGACGTGACGCCCGGCGACCCGGAGTTCGACCTCTTCATCAAGGAGGTGGCCCGCGAGATGACGGCCAAGGCCGGCCAGAAGTGCACGGCCATCCGCCGCACGCTGGTGCCCCGCCATCTGACCGATGCGGTCGCGACGGCGCTGAAGGCACGGCTGTCCAAGACGGTGGTGGGCGACCCCGCCGTCGAAGGCGTGCGCATGGGCGCGCTCGCCAGCAAGGCCCAGCAGGCCGACGTTGCCGAGCGCGTGGCTCAGCTGGCTGCGCAATGCGAGGTGCTGCTGTCCGCGAAAGACGGCTTCGCGCCCAAGGGCGAGGGTGTCGGCGACGGCGCCTTCTTCGCGCCGACGCTGCTGCTGGCGCGCGACCCGGCCGCCAGCGACGCCCACCATGTCGAGGCCTTCGGCCCGGTGACGACGCTGCTGCCCTATGGTGACTTCGAGGAAGCCCTTCACCTGGCGACCCTGGGCCGCGGCAGCCTGGTCGGCACCGTCTGCACCAAGACGCCGGCGCTCGCGGCCCAAGCCGTGCCGACCTTTGCCGCCTGGCATGGCCGCATGCTGGTGCTGGACCGCGAGGCGGCGCTCGAGAACACCGGCCACGGCTCGCCGCTGCCCAAGCTCAAACACGGCGGCCCCGGCCGCGCGGGCGGCGGCGAGGAGCTCGGCGGCCTGCGCGCGGTCAAGCACTATCTGCAGCGCTGCGCCGTGCAGGGCTCGCCGACGATGATGAGCGCCGTCACCGGCGAGTACCAGCGCGGCGGCGCCGTGACCGAGAGCGAGGTCCACCCCTTCCGCCGCCACTTCGAGGACGTCGAGGTCGGCATGAGCCTGCTGACGCATCGCCGCACCGTCGGCGAGGCCGACATCGTCGCCTTCGGCGGCCTGTCGGGCGACTATTTCTACATGCACTTCGACGATGTCGCGGCCAAGGCCTCGCCCTTCGGCAGGCGCATCGCCCACGGCTACTTCGTGCTGTCGGCCGCGGCGGGCCTGTTCGTCAGCCCGGCGCCCGGCCCGGTGCTGGCCAACTACGGCCTGGAGAACCTGCGCTTCGTCACGCCGGTGGCCATCGGCGACACCATCCAGGCGCGGCTCACGGCAAAGCGCAAGATCGACCGCCCGCCGCGCGATGACCAGCCTGCCCAGGGCGTCATCGGCTGGGACGTGGCCGTCACCAACCAGCGCGGCGAGCTCTGCGCGAGCTACGAGATCCTGACCCTCGTCGCCAAGCGCAGCGCCGGCTGACCCGGCGCTTCGGCCGCTGTCCGACAGGCTCGTGCAAGCCTGTCGGACGCCGCTGACAGCGCTTCTCTGCAGCCACCGACAACCCGCCGACACGGGCGACCCTACGCTGACGACTTCCGAGTCGTTGAGGAGTCTTCCATGTCACAACAAGCTATCCATCGATCCGTGGCCCGCTTCGGCCTGCCCGTCATTGCCGCGGCTGCGCTGGCCGCCTGCGGTGGCGGCGGCGGTTACTCCGGCCAGCCCATGGCCAGCACCACCGGCACGCTGCGCGTCTCGATCACCGACGCGCCCGCCTGCGGTTTCGACCATGTCTACGTGACCGTCGAGAAGGTGCGCGTGAACGGCAGCGCATCGGCCGCGCCCACGGATGCGGGCTGGACGGACATCACCCTCGCCACGCCGCAGCGCATCGACCTGCTGGCGCTGTCCAACGGCGCGCTGACGACGCTCGGCCAGACCCAGCTGCCGGCCGGCAGCTACCAGCAACTGCGCCTCGTGCTGTCGGCCAACACCCCGGCCAACCCGCTGGCCAACTCGGTGGTGCCCACCGGCGGCGCGGAGCAGGCCGTGGACACGCCGAGCGCGGCGCAGAGCGGCATCAAGCTCAATGCCGGCATGACCGTGGCGGCCGACAAGGTGGCCGACTTCGCGATCGACTTCGATGCCTGCAAGTCCTTCGTGCGCGCCGGCAACTCCGGCAAGATCATCATGAAGCCGGTGCTGTCGCTGATCCCGATGCTCAGCGACGCCGGCATGCGCATCGTCGGCTTCGTCGACGCGGGCCTGGCCAACGGTGGCGCGACGGTGAGCGTGCAGTCGGCCGGCGTGCCGGTGCGCGCGACGCCGACCGACGCGACCGGCAAGTTCGTGCTCTACCCGGTGCCGGCCGGCAGCTATGACCTCGTCGTCACGGCCAATGGCCGCGCGAACGCGGTCGTCACCGGCGTGCCCGTCACGACGACGGCCTACACCTACGTTGGCAGCGACACGGTGCGCCTGACGCCGCCGGCCTCGGCCGCATCGGCAACGGTCAGCGGCACGGTCACGCTGGCCGGCTCGACCGCCAACACCGAAGGCAGCGTGCGCGCCCTGCAGGCCTTGACGGGTGGGCCGAGCGTGGAAGTGGCTTTCGCGAACGCCGACGCCGCCAGCGGCGCCTATTCGATGCGCCTGCCGCTCGCGGCGCCGGTGCTGACGCCCTATATGGCCTCGCCCACCAGCTTCACGTGGACGAGCACTCCGGCCGACGCAGCCAAGTACCGCTTCGAGGCGCTGGCCTCGGGCGTGACGACGCCCAAGACCCAGAGCCTGACGCTCAGCACCGACGCGGTGCTGAATTTCGGCTTCTGACGCAGGGCAGGGGGCGCCGCCGGCGCCCCGCGGTCTTCAGCGCGCCAGCGGCGCGCCTTCGCCGGACGCCGCGGCCTTCAGGTCGGCACGGCGCGCGCCGGTGAAGCGCTTGGCCCAGTAGGCGTCGCGCATGTCCTCCACGCGCACGGCGCTGCCGGTGCGCGGGGCGTGGATGAACTTGCCCTCGCCGACGTAGATGCCGACGTGGCTGAAGGTGGCGCGCATGGTGTTGAAGAACACCAGGTCGCCGGGCTTGAGTTCGTCGCGGCGGATGGCCGCGAGGCTGCTGTCCTTGGCCTGCTCGTCGGCACGGCGCGGCAGCACCAGGCCTACGCTCATCTCGAAGATGTGGCGCGTGAAGCCGCTGCAGTCGAAACCGTTCTCGACCGAGTTGCCGCCGCGCGTGTAGCGCACGCCGAGGAAGTTCATGGCCGACAGCACGAGGTCGGAGGCGGTGTCGCGCACCGTGCTCAGCAGGCGTGCCGGCGCGCTCGGCTCGCTGGCGTTCAGCAGGCCACGCTCGCTGAGGAAGCGGCTGACCGCATCGCCCGCGTTGCCATTGGCCGCCGGCGCCGGCTTGGCCGCCGGCGCGGCCTTGTCCACCGTGGCTGGCTGCTGTTGCTGCAGGCTCTGGCCGTAGGCGCCCATCATCGTGCCCGGCGGCGGCGCCGTGGCGGCCTGGGCCAGGCCCTGCGCCTGCACCACGGCGCAGCCCGCGGCGAGCAGGCCGGCAGCAGCGATGCGATTCAGCAGGGCAGCGGAGAGAACCAGGGACATTCGGGAACGGAGGCGGGAACCAGAAGCGGGCCGCGAGCGGCCGCGATAGCGGAGAAGGGACAGCGGCGCGCAGCGTAGGAGGGGACCCCGGCAGCGTCAACCCAAGCGGACGTAAAGCTTGTAATTTTCAGGGCAAACCCCGGCTTGGTCCGGCATGGGCTCGGTGGAAACCCTGAATTCTGTCACGCCACACGGGTCAGACTTTTGTCAGTGCCTGCGCTCCACACTTTCGGCATGACGCAGACCTACGCCGAATTCCATGCCCGCTCGCTGGCCGAGCGCGACGCCTTCTGGGCCGGCCAGGCCCGTCGCATCGACTGGCAGACGCCGCCGCAGCAGATCTGCGACGTCAGCCGCCCGCCGTTTGCGCGCTGGTTCGTCGGCGGCACGACCAACCTCTGCCACAACGCGGTGGACCGCCACGCGGCGCTGCGGCCGGACGACCGCGCGTTGATCTGGGTGTCGACCGAGGTGGGCCGGGAGGTGGTCTACAGCTTTGCGCAGCTGCAGGCCGAGGTCGAGGCCATGGCGGCCATCCTGCAGGGCCAGGGCGTGGGGCAGGGCGACCGCGTGCTGATCTACATGCCCATGATCCCCGAGGCCGCGTTCGCGATGCTGGCCTGCGCGCGCATCGGCGCGATCCACTCGGTCGTGTTCGGCGGCTTCGCGTCGGTGAGCCTGGCCAGCCGCATCGAGGACGCCGCGCCCAAGCTCGTCGTCAGCGCCGACGCGGGCAGCCGCGCGGGCAAGGTGCTGCCCTACAAGCCGCTGCTGGACGAGGCCATCGAGCTGTCCGCCCACAAGCCCGCCGGCGTGCTGATGGTGGACCGCGGCCTCGCGCCGTTTGCGCGCGTGGCCGGGCGCGACCTGGACCATGCCGAGCTGCGCCGCCGCCACTGGGGCGAGCGCGTGGCCTGCGCCTGGCTGGAGTCCAACGCGACGAGCTACACGCTCTACACCAGCGGCACGACCGGCAAGCCGAAGGGCGTGCAGCGCGACGTGGGCGGCTATGCGGTGGCGCTGGCCGCCAGCATGGACTACATCTTCGGCGGCCGGCCCGGCGAGACCTATTTCTCCASCAGCGACATCGGCTGGGTCGTCGGCCACAGCTACATCGTCTACGGGCCGCTGATCGCCGGCATGGCCACGCTGATGTACGAAGGCACGCCCGTCAACCCTGACGCCGCCGTGCTGTGGCGCCTGGTGGAGCAATACCGGGTGACGGTGATGTTCAGCGCACCCACCGCGGTGCGGGTGCTGAAGAAGCACGACGCGGCGCTGCTCAAGCGCCACGACCTGTCGTCGCTGCGCGCGCTCTTCCTGGCCGGCGAGCCGCTGGACGAGCCGACCGCGCGCTGGATCGCCGAGGGCCTGGGCGTGCCCATCATCGACAACTACTGGCAGACCGAGACCGGCTGGCCGCTGCTGACGGTGGCCCACCACATCCCCGGCGTCGAGGCCGTGCCGACGCGCTTCGGCTCGCCCGGCGTGCCGATGTACGGCTATGGCGTGAAGCTGCTCGACGAGAACAGCGGCGCGGAGCTGGGGGCCGACCAGAAGGGCGTGCTCGTCATCGAGCACCCGCTGCCGCCGGGCTGCCTGCAGACCGTCTGGGGCGACGACGCGCGCTTCGTCGACACCTACTGGCGCAGCATTCCTGGTCGTGAAGGGGGCCGGCAGGTCTACTCGACCTTCGACTGGGGGCTGCGCGACGCCGACGGCTACACCTTCATCCTCGGCCGCACGGACGACGTCATCAACGTGGCCGGCCACCGCCTGGGCACGCGCGAGATCGAGGAATGCATCTCCGGCCACGCCGCCGTGGCCGAGGTGGCCGTCGTCGGCGTGGCGGACGCGCTCAAGGGCCAGGTCGCCATCGCCTTCGCGGTGCTGCGCGACCCGGGCCAGGCCTCGCTCGCGCTGGAGGGCGAGGTCATGAAGCATGTCGACGCCCAGCTCGGCGCCGTGGCGCGGCCGGCGCGCGTGCATTTCGTGACCCTGCTGCCCAAGACCCGCTCCGGCAAGCTGCTGCGCCGCGCGCTGCAGGCCGTGGCCGAGGGCCGCGACCCGGGCGACCTGACGACGCTGGACGACCCGAGCGCGCTGACCCAGGTGCAAACCCTGCTGCGCAAATAGGGGCATGCCGAACGGCTGGGCCGCCGCCCGGCCGCCAGAATCGCGCCTTCCCACAAGGAGACGCGATGAAACCCGTCCTGACCACCCTGGCCGCGCTGGCGCTGGCCGCCGTGGCCGCGCAGGCAGCCCCGCAGCTGCCGGCCTCCAACTTCCCCGCGTTCGGCTCCGTCGCGGACGTGAACCAGGCCTGCGACGGCGGCCTCGCAGGTGCCCGCAAGCGCGTGCAGGCGCTGGAGCAGCGCAAGGTCGACGCCGGCTGGCTGGCCGCCTTCGACGACCTGGCGGTCTATCTCGAGGACCACCAGAACCCGACCGATTTCGTCCTCAACGTCCACCCCGACAAGGCGGTGCGCGACGCGGCCCAGGCCTGCTCGCTGCGCTGGGCCGACTTCGGCTCCAGCCTGGGCCAGAACGAGAAGATCTACCGCGCGCTGCAGAAGGCCCCCCAGGCCGACGGCATCGACGCCGAGTTCGTGCGCCTGGCCTCGGGGCAGTTCGAGGACAGCGGCGTGGCCCTGCCCAAGGCCAAGCGGCAGCGTGCCAAGCAGATCCTGGACAAGCTCACCGAGCTGGACCAGCAGTTCAACAAGAACATCCGCGACGCCGGCACCCGCGTGGCCTTCACCGAGGCCGAGCTCAAGGGCGTGCCCGCCAGCGTGTGGGACAAGGCCAGGCGCGACGACCAGGGCCGCATCCTGCTCGGCGTGGACTATCCGAGCTATGTGCCCGTCATGCGCCTGGCCGAGAGCGGCGTCGCGCGCGAGCGCATGTGGCGGGCCAAGACCGACGAGGGCGGCCAGGCCAACCTCGACCTGCTGGCCCGGATCGCCACGCTGCGCGGCGAGTACGCCAGGTTGTTCGGCTTCGACAACTACGTGGACTTCAACCTGCGCCGCCGCATGGCCAAGGACGGCGCGACGGCGACGCGCTTCCTCGACTCGGTGGCCGGCGCCGTCAACGCGCGCGAGAAGGCCGAGCTGCAGGAGCTGCGCGCCGACAAGGCCGCCCACCTCGGCCAGGCGCTGGAGCAGACCCGGATCGAGCGCTGGGACGCGACCTTCTACGGCGAGCGCGTGAAGCGCGAGAAGTTCAGCGTCGACCAGAACGCCTTCCGCCCCTACTTCCCGCCGCAGCAGAGCCTGGAGTTCGCGCTGCACGTCATCGAGAAGACGATGGGCGTCAAGTACGAGCGCATCGCCAACAAGCTCTGGCACGACGAGGCCCAGACCTATGTCGTCAGCGATGCGGCCAGCGGCAAGCCCATCGCCCAGCTCTACGTCGACCTCTACCCGCGCGACGGCAAGTACAACCACGCCGCCGTCTGGCCGCTGCGCGGCAGCGCCACGCGCATCGCCCGCACGCCCGCGGCGGCCCTGGTCGTCAACTTCGACCGCAACGGCCTGACGCTGGACGAGGTGGAGACCCTGCTGCACGAACTCGGCCACTCGGTGCATGCCGACCTGTCCCGCACCCGCTACGCCAGCCTCGCCGGCACGGCCGTCGTGCACGATTTCGTCGAGGCCCCGTCGCAGATGCTGGAGGACTGGGTCTACGACAAGCAGGTGCTCAAGCTGATGCAGGAGGTCTGCGCCGCTTGCAAGCCGGTGCCGGACGCGATGGTCGACCAGGCCGTGGCCGCCAAGGCCTATGGCAAGGGCATGCAGTTCGGCCGCCAGCACCTGTATGCGAGCTACGACCTGGCCCTGCACCAAAGCCCCAAGCCCGCGCCGCTGCCGCTGTGGGCCCGCATGGAGGGCGCCACGCCGCTGGGCTATGTGCCCGGCACGATGTTCCCGGCCGGCTTTGCCCACATCGCCGGCGGCTATGGCGCGGGCTACTACGGCTATCTGTGGAGCCTGGTCGTCGCAATGGACCTGCGCACCGCGTTCGCGGCGGACAAGCTTTCGCCCGAGGTCGGCCAGCGCTACCGCGAGCGCGTGCTGAGCCAGGGCGCGCAGAAGCCCGCGGCCGAGCTGGTCAGGGACTTCCTGGGCCGCGACGGCAATTCGCAGGCCTTCTTCGACGACCTGAAGAAGTAGGTCGCCGAGGCCGTCAGCCGCCGCAGCTGCCCGAGCCGCAGCCGTGCGCCGCGGCTGCCGTGATCGGCTGGCGGCATACGCCCGTCGCCGGGTCGAAGCCGACCTGCTCCATCGTGAACACCAGAGCCGCGTCCATCATCTCGGCGTGCTGCGGGAACCAGCCCGCCAGCTCCGTGCGCAGGATGGCGAGCGGCTCGCGGTCGTTCAGCTCGTTCGCATAGCGCAGCGCCTCGCGCATCACGTTCAGCACCATCGCGTGCTGGCCGGCATGGCAGTTCTGCGCCTCGAAGCCGCAGCGCGCCATCCAGTCCTCCTCCATCGCGAAATGGGCCTCGGTGTGGGCCAGCAGCGCGTGGTAGGCGGGCAGGGCGTCGGTGCCGCCGTCCAGTGCGGCGCCGAAGGCGTTCAGCAGCTCGACGAACTCCTGGTGGGTGGTGTCCAGCTCGGGGTTGTTCAGGACGAGGGATTCGGTCCAGGCAAGGGTGCTCATGGGCCAGATGCTAAGCGTGCATTCGTACAACCGGTTTGAGCCATCGCAAGGTGGATGGACCCTGACCTTGCGATTGCGCCGTCGTGCCACCAAGGCGAGCGGATATCGATATGCGTTTGGTCATGCCTGCTGTGGCGCGGGCGCTGCGGTATTGGGAAAACCCGTCTGGGCGCGAACAACTCATTACATAGAGTGCGCCGCTTCTTCCCATTCGGAAGGCTCGTCGTCCGCTGGCCTATCTGTCGGTGTGACACCTTTTCCTCACCAAGGATCTTTCTTCATCATGAAGCACATAGCATTGAAGCCACTCGCCGCAGCCCTGGCGCTGGCGGGCGTGGCTCAGCTGCCGGCCCAGGCCCAGGCCGCCGCGCCCGGCGCGCGCGAGGAGCTCGAACGCGTCGAGGTCATCGGCAGCCGCATCAAGCGCATCAACATCGCCGACGAGACGGCCAACCCCATCACCCTCATCAGCCGCGAGGAGATTCAGCGCTCCGGCGTGGCGACCACGCGCGACCTGCTGGAGATGCTGCCCGGCTTCAACAGCGGCACGCTGTCGGACCTCAACGGGAGCAATTCCTTCGGCAACGGCGGCACCGGTGCCAGCCTGCGCAACCTGGGCAAGCAGTCCACGCTGGTGCTGCTGAACTCGCGCCGCATCGCGGCCTACCCGCTGGCCGATTACAACGAGGTGTTCTCCAACCTCGACTCGCTGCCGGTGGACGCCATCGAGCGCATCGAGGTGCTGAAGAGCGGCGGCTCGGCGCTGTACGGTTCCGATGCCGTGGCCGGTGTCATCAACATCGTCACGCGCAGCAGTTTCAAGGGGCTGACGGTCAGCGCCAACGCCCAGGAGTCGTTGAAGTCCAAGCAGTTCAAGGACCAGTCCTTTGCGGTCACCGGCGGCGTCGGCAACCTGGCGACCGACGGCTTCAACGTCCTCGCCAATGTCGACTACTACCACCGCGGCGACTTCTTCTGGCGTGATGTGCTCCAGTACAGCAACCCCGCCTACAAGGCGTTCTCGTCCAGCTTCGGCTCGTTCTCCAGCTATAGCTACCCGGGCAACGTGATTGGCCAGGGGCCCGTGGCCGGCTGCACGACGTTCAACGCGTCGAAGACGCTGTGCATGTACGACCGCTACCAGCGCTTCTCGGTGCAGCCCTCGGCGGACCGGCTCAGCGGCATCGTCTCGGCCAAGTTCAAGGTCTCCGACCATATGCAGGGCTTTGCGGAAGCGCTGTACTCCAACACCAAGAATGCCTACTACAGCGCGCACCAGACCTACGGTGCCGCCGCCGCCAATGTCGTCTGGGGCGACCCCAACACCAATGCCGCCCGCACCTTCGTCTACCGCGGCCTTCCGGCCCAGCATCCCCTCAACCAGACCGGCGGTGAGGTCGAGTTCCGCTATCGCTTCGTGGACGACAACCAGGCCAACAAGGTGTCGACCGACCAGTACCGCGTGCTCGCCGGCCTGAAGGGCGACTGGCAGGGCTGGGACTGGGAGTCCGCCGTGGGCATGATGGGTGGAACGACCACGCAACGCCAGCGCGGCCAGTTCAGCGACAGCGGCTTCAAGGAGGTCATCGGCGACTACAACAAGGACACGCTGGACGCCGACTTCTTCAACAAGCCCAATGGCTACAAGATCGGCCAGACCAACAGCGACGCCGTGTTGAACAAGCTGTTCCCGGCCTTCGGCTACGACGCCAAGATCAACCAGACCTTCCTGGACGGCAAGGCCACCACCGAGTTCGGCAGCCTCGCCGGCGGCCCGATCAATATCGCGACGGGTTTCGAGCTGCGCCACGAGACCATGAAGATCGCGCCCGACGCACTGTCGGCGTCGGGCGACATCGTGGGCCTGGGCACCGTGCGTGCCGACGCCGGCCGGAGCTTCGGCGCGCTGTTCGTCGAGGCCGACCTGCCGGTGACCAAGGCCCTGGACGCCCAGGTGGCCGGCCGGCTGGACAAGTTCCCCGGCTTTGCCGCGCACTTCTCCCCGAAGGTGGCCGTGCGCGCGCAACTGATGCCGCAACTGATGCTGCGCGGCTCGGTCGAAGGGGGCTTCCGTGCGCCCAATCTGACCGAGAGCGCCGCATCCAGCAAGTCGGCCTTCCAGCCCGGCGTCAGCGACCCCAAGCGCTGCGATGCCGCGAGCGCGCTGATCAGCGACCTCACTGCGCAGGCCAAGGCTCTGCCCGACAGCGATCCCAACAAGACGCTGCTGCAGGCCCGCGCCGACGCCATCGACGACTGCAGCATGGGTGTGGCCAATGTGGTGCGCAACAACCCGGGCCTGAAGCCCGAGACCTCGCACATCATGACGTTCGGCCTGGCCTTCCAGCCGGTCAAGTCGTTCAGCACGACGCTGGACTACTACGCCATCGAGCGCGTCAACGAGATCGGCACCAAGAGCGTGTCGGACTTGCTCAACGCCGAGAGCCAGCAGCCTGCCGGAACCATCGTGCGTGCGCCCGACTTCAGCAACGACCCGACGTTCAAGACGCCGGCCGAGGTCGCCAAGTACGCGCCGGGCGCAGGGCGTTTGAACCTGGTCAGCGGCCAGTTCGTGAACCTGGGCAAGACCAAGACCAGCGGTGTGGACTGGACCATGACCAGCCAGTTCAGCGATCCGCTCGGCAACGTGTCGGTGAACTTCGATTCCACCTATCTGCTGGAGTTCAAGCAGTTCAGCACGTCCGACAACCGCTACGGCGACAACCTCGCCGGCCGCTGGGGCTTCCCGCGCTTCAACTTCAAGCTGCGAGCCAGCCAGGAGTGGGGCAGCTGGACGCACACGCTGACCTACTTCTGGACGGGCAGCACCACGTTGACGGGCGACTACTTCGACGCCACCAACGGCGTGGTCAACTGGAGCGTGGGTGACTGCGCGAACAAAAAGAAGCTGGATGCCAACCAGTGCCAGGTGCACAGCTACAACCGGTTGGACTACAACCTGGCGTGGCGTCCGACGAAGGCGCTGACCCTGAGCGCGAACCTGCGCAATGTGCTGGGTCGTCGCCCGCCGATCAACTACCGCAGCTTCGGTCAGGGCGGCATCATCCCGGACAACCGTGAGGACGTCATGGGCCGCGTGCTGCGGCTGGCGGTGGAATACAGGTTCCTGTAAACCCCGCCGGGCTGGGCCTTAGCCCAGCCGTGCCCGGTGCCGCGCCACCTGCGCGCGCACCTGGGCCGGCGCCGTGCCGCCCAGCACGTTGCGCGCGTTCAGCGAGCCTTCCAGCGACAGCACATCGAACACGTCGGCCTCGATGCGGGCGTCGAAGGTCTTCAGCTGGTCCAGCGTCAGCGCGGCCAGGTCCACGCCCTGCTGCGTCGCGGTCTTCACCGCGTGGGCGACGACCTCGTGGGCGTCGCGGAAGGGCAGGCCCTTCTTGACGAGGTAGTCGGCCAGGTCGGTGGCCGTCGCATGGCCCTTCAGCGTCGCGGCGCGCATGGCCTCGGGCTTCACGCTCAGGCCGGCCAGCATGTCGGCAAAGATGCGCAGCGTGTCCTTCAGCGTGTCCACCGTGTCGAACAGCGGCTCCTTGTCTTCCTGGTTGTCCTTGTTGTAGGCCAGGGGCTGGCCCTTCATCAGCGTGACCAGGCCGACGAGGTGGCCGACGACGCGGCCGGTCTTGCCGCGTGCCAGCTCGGGCACGTCGGGGTTCTTCTTCTGCGGCATGATCGACGAGCCGGTGCAGAAGGCATCGGGCAGCGCGATGAAGCCGAAGTTCTGGCTCATCCACAGGATCAGTTCCTCGGACAGGCGCGAGATGTGCAGCATGACGAGTGTGGCGGCTGCGCTGAACTCGATCGCGAAGTCGCGGTCGCTGACGGCGTCCAGGCTGTTCTGGCTGCAGGCCTCCATGCCCAGCGTGCGGGCCACGCGCTCGCGGTCCAGCGGGTAGCTGGTGCCGGCCAGCGCGGCGGCGCCCAGCGGCAGGCGGTTCACGCGCTTGCGCGCGTCCGCGAGGCGCTCCGAATCCCTGGCGAACATTTCCACATAGGCCAGCAGGTGGTGGCCGAAGCTGACCGGCTGGGCCACCTGCAGATGGGTGAAGCCGGGCAGGATGACGCCGGCATGCTCGCCGGCCTTGTCCACCAGCACGCGCTGCAGCGCGGCCAGCAGGCCGGAGATCTCGTCGATCTCGCCGCGCAGCCACAGCCGCACGTCGGTGGCGACCTGGTCGTTGCGGCTGCGGCCGGTGTGCAGGCGCTTGCCGGCGATGCCGACGCGCTCGGTCAGCCGCGCCTCGATGTTGAGGTGCACGTCCTCCAGGTCGAGCTTCCAGTCGAACCGGCCGGCCTCGATCTCGGCGGCGATCTCGCCCAGGCCGCGCTGGATGGTGGCGTGGTCCTCGGCGCTCAGGATGCCCTGGGCCGCCAGCATCTCCGCATGCGCCAGGCTGCCGGCGATGTCGGCGCGCCAGAGGCGCTGGTCGAAGCCGACGCTGGCCGTGTAGCGCTTGACCAGGTCGCTCATCGGCTCGGAAAACAGGGCGGACCAGGCTTGGGACTTGTTGGCGAGTTGGTTGTCAGACATGGGGCGGGCGTCGGAATTCGGCGCGCACAATCGCGCGCAGCCCGGCATTATCGAACGCCGCTCCTTTCGCCCATGCCGCCGTCCTTCTTCAAGCGTCGCCCGCCCGCGCCAGGGCACAGCGTCTGGCACGACTCCCTCCAGGTCAGCCAGTGGCTGGGGTTTGCGCCCACCGAGCTGCCGGAGCTGAGCTCGGCGCCGCTGCTGGACCCGACGCGCGCCTTCGACGTCTGCCACGTCGGCCTGGTGCTGCGCGCCGTGCTGGGCGTGCACCTGCTGCTGGCCCTGGGCGCCGCCATCGTCGCGCGGGACGGCTGGCAATGGCTGATGCTGACGGCCAACGGCACCGTCGTCACGATGTTCGCGGTGCTGTCCTGGCTGATCCTGGTCTGCGCCGCCAAGCGGCTGTGGCCGCGCCTGCCCGAGCCGGCGCAATGGGCGGCGCTGATGGCGCTGGGCGCCGCGGGTGCGCTGATGGGTTTCGCGCTGCTGAACCTGACCGGCGACGAGCCCGCGTCGCCCTGGCGCTGGGGCAGCGTGGCCGCGGCCGGCGCGAGCGGCGCGGCCATGCTGCTGGCCTGGCTCAAGCTGCGCGAGCACAGCCAGCGCCCGGCCGATGCACTGGCCCAGCTCGTCGAGCTGCAGTCGCGCATCCGGCCGCATTTCCTGTTCAACACGCTGAACAGCGCCATCGCCCTCGTGCAGGTCGACCCGGCGCGTGCCGAGGGCGTGCTGGAGGACCTGGCCGAACTGTTCCGCGTGGCGCTGGCCGACGCCAGCGCGTCGGTCACGCTGGGCGAGGAGGTGGAGCTGGCCAGGCGCTATCTGGCCATCGAGCAGATCCGCTTCGGCAGGCGGCTGCGCGTCGTCTGGCACCTGGACGCCGCGGCCGACGCGGCACGCGTGCCGCCGCTGCTGCTGCAGCCGCTGGTGGAGAACGCCGTGCGCCACGGCGTCGAGCCCAACGACGAGGGCGGCGAGATCGAGGTCATGACGGCCCGGCGCGGCACCGAGGTCGTGATCGGCGTCATCAACACGGTCGGCGGGCCGGCCCGCACGGCCGGCCACGGCCTGGCGCTGCGCAATGTGCGCCAGCGCCTGCGCCTGATGCACGACGTGGCCGCGCGCTTCGACATCGAGCCGGCCGACGGGCGCTTCTCGGTGCGCATCGTCGTGCCGGTCTGAGCAGACTCGGTTCCCCAGCCGGCCTTGCGGACCGTGCCGAGCCGCGAGTTGACGATGTCCGCTCGCGATGCCGCCGCCGCGGCGCGGCGCTGCGCGTCAATCCGACGATAGGATTCCCGGCACCCCGCCCGATCACCATGCAGCACGGAGGTATGCGTTGAGTCCGTTGAAGATCCTCGTCGTCGACGACGAGCCGCTCGCACGCTTGCGCCTGCGCGGCCTGGTCGATGCCGTCACCGAACCGCGCTGCGAGGTCGTCGCCGAGGCCGCCACCGGTTCCCAGGCCGCCACCTGGCTGCGCGAGCATGGCTGCGACCTCGTGCTGCTGGACGTGCAGATGCCGGGGGTCGACGGCCTGCAGCTGGCCGACAGTCTGGCCCAGCGCATGGCCGCCGGTCAGGCGGCGCCGATGATCGTCTTCGTGACGGCGCACGCGATGCATGCGCTGCGCGCCTTCGAGCTCGACGCCATCGACTACCTGACCAAGCCCGTGCGCCGCGAGCGCCTGCAGGCCGCGCTGGCCCGTGCCGCCCAGCGCCTGGCCGAGCGCAGCGCCGTGCAGGCCCGGCAGCCGGCCCAGGCCGGCGATGCGGCGGCCGCGCCCGAGACCGACTTCATCACCATCGCCGACCGGGGCCGGCTCAAGCGCGTGCCGGTGAGCGAGGTGCTGTACTTCAAGGCCGAGCTCAAATACGTGACGCTGCGCACCGCCAGCGAGAGCCATGTGCTCGACGGCGCGCTGTCGGACCTGGAGCAGCGCTGGGGCGAGCGCTTCCTGCGCGTGCACCGCAACGCCCTCGTGGCCCGCTGGGCCGTGCGCGATCTGGAGCGCCATGCGCCGACCGGCTTCGGCGAACTCGACGGCGGCGATGGCGCCGAGGCCGCCGACAGCTGGGCCGTGCGCATCGTCCATGTCGACGAATGGCTGGCCGTGTCCCGGCGCCAGGTGGCGGCGGTGCGGGAGGCGCTGGCGGGGTTGAAGGGCTGAGGATGCCTGCTTGAAGCGTCGCTGGCTCGTCTTCGGCCCGGGTCTGCTGCTGGCGGTGGTGTGCGTGCTGCTGCTGCGGCCGGCGCCGCGGCCCCTGGCGGCGGTCCCGCCGTCGGTGCCTGTCGCCGCACAGCTGCCTCAGGAGGCGGCGCCTGCCTCCAGCGCCAGTCCGGCCCGGGCGGCTAGCGCGGCCGGGCCCGCGATGGATGCGTCGTCGGCGCCCGGCCCGGACGGCGACTTCGTCGAGATCTGCGGCGTCGGGTCGGTGAAGCGCAGCGAGTTCGAGCGGGAGCGCGGCAGCGGCGAGCCCAGGCCGGCCTGGGCGCAGGCCATGGACCAGCAGTATGAAAACGCGCTGGGCGAGGTGCTCGGGCGGCTGAGCGCCGGAACGACAAGCCAGCGCGTCGCGGCGGCCGTCATGCGTGGCGATCTGGAAGGCGCGGCCCGGTTGGCGCATGCCAGCGGTGACTGGAAAGCCTATCGCCTGGCGCTCCGGGCCTGCCGCAAGGACCGTGACTACCGTTCCGCCGTCATGCGGCACAACGGCCTGCGGCCGGCCCTGGCGGCGAGCGGCATCGCCACGCCGGAACTGGCCGCGCCCGGTCCCGAGCCCGCGGCCTGCGCGGCCCTGAGCCTGGAACGGTTGGAGGCGATGGATCCGGGTGATGCCTCGCCCTGGCTGCTGCGCCTGTCCGACAGCCAGGACCGGGCAGATGCGGTGGGCGTTTCCGAGGCGCTGTTCCAGATCGCACAACGCTCCCGGCTGTCGGGCAGCACCCGACCGCTCGGCGAAGCTGTGCTGGAGGTCGTCGGCGACGAACCGACGCTGGCCGAGGTCAGCGCCCTCGTGGCGGCCGTCGGCATCGATGCGGCGTCGACGCTGGACGATTCATTGCTGCTGGTCGGCCGATCCTGTCGCGCCAATGCGTTGCGCGACGCCAACCTGCGTCAGTTGTGCGGGCGGGTCGTGCAGCGCATGCCGGACCTCGCTCGGGACGTGAACGAGGCGGGCGCGCTTTATTCGCTGGAGGAGCGGCTTGGCCTGGCCCACGGCGGCCGGGGCCTGTCGCCCGAGGACAGGCAGCGTGTGCTGCAGGCGTTCGCCGGCGGCAGCCTGGGTGCCGTGGAAAGCCTGAGCTGTTCCGGCATGAAGGCCATCGGGCGGCAGGCCGTGAACATGAAACGGGTGGGAGAGCTTCGCTTCGCGAGAGCCCTCCTGATGGCGGGCGCGGCGTCGGCGCCGCATTGACTCCGGCCGATGGTCAGCCCGTGTTCCGCAACCCCGCCGCGATGCCGTTGATGGACAGGTGGATGCCGCGCTGCACGCGCTCCATGGCTGGGTCGTCCGCCAGCGTGCGGCGGTAGCGGCGCATCAGCTCGACCTGCAGGTGGTTGAGCGGGTCGATGTAGGGGAAGCGGTGCTCGATGGAGCGCGCCAGCGAGGGGTTGGCGGCCAGGCGCCTGGCGTCGCCGGTGATGAGGTTGAGCGCGGCCTGGGTGCGCTCGAACTCCTCGCGGATGGCCGCGAAGATGCGCTTGCCGAGCTTCTTGTCCTCGACCAGCTCGACGTAGCGCTCGGCCAGGGCCAGGTCGGTCTTGGCCAGCACCATGTCGAGGTTGGACAGCAGCGCGCGGAAGAAGGGCCAGCCCTTGAGCATGCGCTTGAGCAGGGCCAGGTTCCTGGCGCGCTGCGCCGGCTCCTCGCCGAGGAAGGTCTCGACGCCGGAGCCGAAGCCGCACCAGCCCGGCAGCGCGACGCGGGCCTGGCCCCAGGAGAAGCCCCAGGGGATGGCGCGCAGGTCCTCGATGGCGCGCGTGGCCTTGCGCGAGGCCGGGCGCGAGCCGAT
>BFBZ01000228.1_pt1 | contig 67051 bp, 63 predicted proteins | sample 1888401 | NCBI WGS metagenome assembly BFBZ01 (sample SAMD00112614, study PRJDB3348) | symbiont metagenome | host: Chara braunii
CAATGACCTCGGCGGCACGCTGATGAACGAAAGCATTTCGCGCGCAGCCGGTACGCAACATGGCCAGGAGCTCGGTCCGCACGACATGGAGGATCTCATTCGGTCCGCCGGACGCGTTCCGGAACAGCGCACGACGTTGTATGGGCCGGTATCGCGTCAGCAGCACCGGGCGAGCTTCAATGCCGCCATGCTATCCGATCCGGTTCAAACGCCGTACCGTTCGAAGTCGTTGACTGTTCACGCCTGAGGTTCTGCATCGATGTTGGATCGATCTGATCAAAGGTCGGCAACAAACGAAACGTTGCATGTGATTATTCCGTGCAAGGGCCTCGATTCGGGGAAATCGCGCCTTTCGAACCGGCTTGACTGCAAGAACCGCCGGTCGCTGTGCGAGACGCTTTTGAAACGGACGCTGGAGAGCAGCATCGCGATCGTCCCCCACGTTTACGTTTCCGTGGTGACTTCGGACGAACATGCCGCTTCAATTGGTGGTGAATACGGCGCCGACGCAATTCCCGACGGCGGTGGCGGTCTCAATGCGGCGTTGGAGCACGCGCGGTGTGTGCTGCGCAAAAGGGTCAATGGCCCCTGCACCTTGATGGTCCTGCCGATCGATCTGCCCTTGGCGCGCAGCGACACGCTTCAAGAGTTTCTCAAGTGTCCTGGTGACGTCCTGATCGCGCCTGACGAGAATGCTCAAGGAACCAACGTTTTGGTGTTACGATCGGCGGCTGCTTGGGAGCTGGAGTTCCGTTATGGCGACCAAAGTTTCTCATCGCATCAAGCGGCCGCGCGTGCCTGCGGACGCCAAGCGACCGTGTTTCGTCATCCCTCACTCGCCTTTGATATCGACGAACCGTCTCATTACGACCGGTGGTTAAGCTACGGTGAAGCAGTATCTTAAGTGGGTCGAGCATTCAGAAGGATCAATTTGACAGGTTGGAACTCTCGTTTCTTCTCTCCTTGCTTCTCTTGGAGCAAGCTTCGCTGCACCGTTTCGGGCGGGAGGAGGGCTCCAAACCCGATCGGGTTTCGTTGATTTTGTTAGATAGGAGTGCAATGAACTGGGCGATGGACCAGATTTTGCCGGCTCTTTGAATCGCCGGCGGAGAAAGCGCATTCCAGAATGAAAACGCCTCGCCGGACGGCCGATGTTCGTTATATTCTCGACGATCAAGTCGGGTTTTGGCTGCGTATCGCCCTGCAGAGGCACCGGGCGATCTTTACCTCCAAGATGACGCACGATGTCACCCCCATTCAGTTCGCCGCTATGGCAAAATTGTTGGAGGTTGGTCCGTGTTCGCAGAATCATCTGGGGCGTTTGATTTATGTCGATCCGGCGACCATCAAAGGTGTCGTCGATCGTCTTTGCAAACGCGGCTTTTTGACGATCCAGATCGATCCGAACGACCTTCGGCGCCGTGAGGTTGCCCTGAGCGACAAGGGGCGTCAGCTTGCGAAGGTCACCACGAAAGTCGCTTCAGCGATCACAGCGGAGACGCTTGTGCCGCTGAACAAGAATGAACAACGGCAGATTATTGCGCTCCTCATGAAGCTCTCCGGCGTACAGCCCGCTGGAAAGAAATCGCGGCGGGTATCGAACGAAGCTGCGGAAGGGGCCTATTCGCCCGGCGGATGACGTTTGATGATTCTAGCTCTGGCCGGGGGTGTTTGGTGGCGCCAAACTTGCGAATGGCCTGGAGAGAGCACTGTGGCCGGCGAACCGGCGATTGCGGTGAATACCGGAGACGGCTTCACTCATCTTGGTCTCTGCATTTCGCCACATCGGTTGGTCGTCACCGCCGTTTGGGGTTGCGGCGCTGGAACAGGGGCAGATTCTACGCCGATTCCGCAAAGTGTCGTTCTCTGTGGCCAAACGCTCGCGCGATGAGTTCTATCCCAAGAAGAACCTGCAGCCGAGCCGGCTTTCAGGTGCGGATATGATCGTTAAGGACGCAATTGCGCTCAAATTTCTCAATGCTCTTTTGAGCGAGAAACAACTCGCCGAATTCTTCCAGTATCAAATGTCTCGCTCGCAATATTAAAATCTTCAACGCGATTGGATCTGTCCAGCGTTCGAAACAGGCGAGGCGTTTGATGTTTGCGAATATGTGTCCCCAGGCATGTGGCCTTTGTTGGGGAAGCGATCGGAAATATCGAGATTGAAGATGCGCTGTTCGTTCAGGCGGAGAATGTAGTGCTAGGCTTGCTCAGAAAGGAAGCTCCAGATTGCGCTCTGTAGGTCCATATCCCAGTGCGGATAGTCCGAGGAATAGCGCAACTGGGTCTCGGCATTGATCATCTCGAAGGTCCGCTCGAGCGCCGGACTCTAGTTACTGATAAAGCCTCGTCAGTCGGTGGTTGCTTGCACAGCGTCCGAGATGACGATAAGGCCGTCCAAGGCGAGCACACCTTTGCCTTCAGGATAGACGACCAGCGGGTTGATATCGGCTTCTCTCACATTGGCGTGCTGTTGGATGAACCTGGATAGGGTGCCGATCGCACGCGCGGCGGATTCCACGTCGAGCTTTGGATGGCCGCGCAGTCCGTGCAGCAGCTTTGCGGCTTTCAGCTCAGCGAGCCTCGCGACGATCTCATCTTGCGAAAGATCAACGGGGAGGACCACGAAATCATCGAGTGCTTCCGTCCATACACCACCCAGGCCGGCGACGACGACAGCGCCCCATTGAGGATCACGCTTTGCGCCGAGGATCATTTCCAGTCCTGGCTCGGCCATTCGCTCCACCAGAACGCCGTCCAACACGAGGCTGTTCCGCAGGCTTATGGCTTCGTGCATTTTTGTCCACGCGGCTTGCAGTGCTTTGGCGTCGGCGATGTTGAGGATCACGCCGCCAGCGTCGCTCTTGTGCGAGAGGGCGCTGGATTGCGCCTTGATCGCCACCGGATAACCAATGCCGTTGGCGATTCGCTCGGCGTCGCTGACGTTTGTGGCGAGCCCGCCCGGCGGAACGGATAGACCCGCCGCTTTCAAATATTGCTTGGCGCGGAATTCCGGAATCGTGCCTTTGCCCGGCAACAAGGACGTAGCGTCGCGTGCGGTCTGATCGGCATGCGCCGCCGCCGTCCGCCCATACTGCGTGACCTTGGTGAGCGCCCGAAGTGCGCGTTCAGGCGATCGGAAGAAAGGCAGACCAGCCGCTCGAATCTCCTGAATAATCTCTGGGGCGAGCGGTCCATCGTCGCCCAGTGCGGCGATGAGAACGGGCTTTTGCGTCTTCGGAATGCTGGCAAGAATGCGCCGGCCGCGATGCAGGCTCGCTTCCTGTGTGCCGAGAATCACGCCGAACACGATGCTGCCAAAGCGTTCGTCGGCCAGAAGCGGTTCAAGCGTCTTCCGATAAAGGTCTCCGTCCCGCATGGCTTGCGCCGTTAGATCCAGCGGGTTCGTAGCCTCCACGAAGGTCGGCAGCACCGTGCGAAGTGCGGTGGCTGTCGGTCCTTCGATCGCCGGCAATTCAAGTCCGAGGGAGTCGCAATAGTCGAGCGCCAAACCCTTATACGCGCCGGAGTCCGTGATGATCCCCGGGCCGGCCTTGGGTGGCGGATAACGGAACAGCAGCTCGGCAACGTCGATCAATTCCTCGATGGTGTCGACCATCAACGCGCCCGCGCGCTCGGTGATGGTTCGCATCACCTGATAGTCGCCGGTCATCGCGCCTGTGTGCGATTCTGCTGACTTCCGTGCCGCGGCGCTGCGACCGGGGTGCAGGAGCACAACCGGCTTTCCGGCCGCTCGCGCGCGGCGAATCAAGTCCAGAAAAGCCTTGGGACGGCGGAACTGCTCGACATACATCGCGACGAGCCGGGTGGAGTTGTCGTCGATCACGTACTCGAGATAGTCCTCGACTCCGATCCCGGCCTCGTTGCCGCTCGAGATGGCGTAGGACACCGGCAACTGGCGGCCAGTGCAGGCGAAACGCAGCACGCTCGACATCGCGCCGCTCTGCGACAGGATCGCAAGCGCATCGCGTTGTTCTGCCGGTTTGGGGCTGACCGCGCCGAAGGTGAGCGGAATTCCATCGACGAAGTTGACGTAGCCCAGACAATTCGGGCCGGCGATGATCATGTTGTGATCGCGCGCAAACGCCGTGATCCGGTCCTGCGCCGTGCGGCCTTCGCCGCCGACCTCCGCGAAACCGGATGCAAAGATCATGATCGAGCGGATGCGGCGCCGGGCGCAAGCTTCGACCGCGGCCGCGGTCGCATGCTGCGGAATCGCCAGCACGGCCAGATCGATCCCTTCGGGCAGGTCGTCGATCGAGGGAACGCATCGACGCGCGCCGATCTCTGTGCGGTTCGGATTGACGAGATGGATCGCGCCCGGAAACGAAAACCGGTCGAGATTGGCCAGCACGCCGCCGCCGGGGGAGTGAGGCTCGGCGCTGGCGCCGACAATCGCAATCGAACGCGGCTTGAGCAGGGTGGCCGCTAATGTTGACGTGCTCATGGGGCTGGCCGCGCGGCTGTCAGTCCTTTCTCCGATAGCCTTCCAAACCGGGACGATAGGTCTTGTCGTCAAGGAACTGCTTCATGCCTTTCTCGCGTCCGCCTTCTTCGTCGAACAGGCGAAGCTGACTCGCCTTCGAGGTGAGGTATTCGTTCGACTGTTCCCAGGGCATGCCTTGCACCATGCGCAGCGCGGCTTTTCCGGCGCGCAACGCTGCGGGGCTTTTGCTTTGCAGAACCTTGGCGAGAGCGGTCGTTCGTTCGCGCAGCTTGGCGAGCGGCACCGCCTCGTTGACGAGGCCCATCTCCGCGGCCTTCCGGCCGTCGAAGGTCTCGCCGGTCATGATGTAATACATGGCGTCGCGATGACGCATCGTCTGCGCGACCGCACGGGTGACGTTGCCCGAAGGCATGATGCCCCAGTTGATCTCGGAGATGCCGAACACGGCCTCTTCCGCGGCGATGGCAAGATCGCATGACACCAGCGGCGTCAGCGCGCCGCCGAAACACCAGCCGTTGACCATGGCGATGGTCGGCTTGGGGAAGTTCGGCAACTGACGCCATTGCCACTGCGCAGCACTGCGGCGCGCGCGTTGCTGCTTGAGGGGCGGGAGCCCGTCGGTCGCCCGGAAGTATTCTTTGAGATCCATGCCGGACGAAAACGAGTCGCCTGCGCCGGTCAGCACCAGAACGTCGCAACGGTCATCGTCTTCGAGCGTGTCGAGGATGACGACCATTTCGTCGTTCAGCGCCGGGTTCATCGCATTGCGCTTGTCCGGCCGATTGAGGGTGACCCAGGCGATGCCGTCGACAATGTCCACGGCGACATGCTTGCTGGTCAGCGACGTGTCCGGTGCGCCTGGCGCTGTCGGTTTGGCTGCCATCTCTGCTCTCCTTGAGTGGACCGGCCGCGCCGCAAAGAGGCGATGCCGGCTATTTGTATTGCCCCAGTTGACCGGACTGTTCTGGCTTCGAAAGTCCCCAGAAATTGCGCGTCTGGATCGTGGATGGCCAAACCTTCGGCTTCTGCGGCACGTCGTTGTGCCAGGGCCGAGGATCGAAATGGCCGAGGGATTCATTGCTCATCGTGTCCAACTCGGTGAACATCTCGATGGTGAAACCGTCCGGATTGAGGTGATAGGTGAAGATGTTGTGTCCCGGTCCATGGCGTCCGGGACCCCACACCAGTTCGATCTTGTTCCGGGTCAGCAGGTCGCACGCCGCTTTGACGTGGTTCCAATCGTTCAGCTCGAAGGCGATGTGATGCAGCCCGAGCTTCGGACCTTTGAGGAAGTTCACCGTGTGATGATCGGGATTGCAGCGCATGAAGACGAAGAAATCGCCGATCCAGTCCGACACCCGGAAGCCCAGCACGTCGCGATAAAAAGCGACGGTCTTCTCGATGTCCGGTGTGAAGAAGGCGGTGTGACCGAGCTTGCGCGGCACCACGCCGGCGCGGTCGGGCCGTTTGCCGCTGACGCTGCGGGCCGGGAGAAGCTCAAGCTCCAGCCCGGACGGGTCGGTGACGCACACCGACTTCGGCGTATTCGGCGCGGCGTCTGTTTTGGTGCGGACCGCAATGCCCTTCGCTTTGGTTTGCGCTGCGAAGGCATCGAGATCCGCGTCGGGTGCGAGCAGCAGCGCAAGCTTTGTGCAGGCGGCTGCCGAACCCTCTGTCAGAACGACCGAGTGAAAATCGGAAGGGCACGACAGGTATGCGGTCTTCGCGTCGCGCTGAATCTCCGTCAAGCCGAGATATTCGGTGAAATAAGCCACCGCCCGGCCGAGGTCGGGGGTGTCGAAGGCGGCATGTCCGATCTGTTTGACGTCGATCACGGGGCTCTCACTGTCTGGACGTAAGGTTGAAGCCGCACCTTCAGGATGAGAACAGCGCAAAGGCGTGGGCGAGATAGTCTTTGGAGCGCTCGCGCGGCAGGTTGTGCCCGCATTGTCCGAGCAGATGCACGTCGGCAGCCGCCAGCTTGCGCGCGATAACCAGCGTGGTGAGATCGGGCGGGCAGGGCTGGTCGTCGCGGCCGTGCAGCATCACGACTTTTGCTTTGATGCTTGCCAGTTCGGAGTCGGACAACACCGCCTGATCGATCAGCCGCTGGCGAGGCTCGGCGAACAGCTCGCCGAAATACTCTGGATATCCGGCCGTGTTCAGCAGCTTCCAGCGATCATCGATCATCTCGTCGGTGAGCGCTTCTTTCGCATACACCATGCGCTCCATGCTGCGCCGAAGCGTTGCCTTGTCCGCCGGCCGCGACCAGAATCCGTTGAGAGCTTCCGTGACGGCATAGTGCGCGCCGACAGAGCACGATGTCATCACCTTGACGATACGAGAGGAGCGCGCCGCCGCCTTCAATGCCAGCGCGCCGCCCAGCGAATGCCCGGCGATGCCGACCGGGCCCGGAGGCATCAGATCGAGCATGGCGACCGCCTGCCGCACCCAAAGCTCGACATCAAAGAAGGGTCTTGCGTTCTTGCGGTCGGAGTTTCCAAAGCCGATCAGGTCGGTTGCGAAAACGTGCAGGCGCTCGCTGAGAGGAGCGAGAACCGGCGCGAAATTGCCCATGATCGACGTGCCCGGCCCGACACCATGAAGCATCAGGACGGGAAAGCCGGAGCCGCCCTCCCAGTAGTGGACCTTGTGTCCTTCGAACGTCGTGTGCTTGCTATCCATGTGGAGGCCCGGATTATTCGAATGCCTTGACGCCTTCGATCGTCTTGATGGCGGCGAGCGCCACCTGACGATCCTGCTCGCCGGTGCCGGACCCAACGCCGATTGCGCCGATCACGCGGCCGTCGACAATGATCGGCAGGCCGCCCGGCAGATTGATGCGCTGACCTTGTGTGGCGATCGCGAGCTTGATGTCGATGCCGGCTTCGATGCCGCCGGTCGGAAGGCCATAGGACGCGGCCGTCTTGGCTTTCATGTGCGCGGTGTCGAAGGACATCGCGAACGCGCCGTCCATGCGGGCGAATGCGAGCAGATGGCCGCCGGCATCGACCACACAGATGCATTGCGGCACGTTCATCGACTTCGCCTTGGCGAGCGCGGCATCGAGGATCTTGCGCGCGCCGTCGTAGCTCAGAACCTTGGTCGTGATGGTGTCGGCCATAATATTTGTTTCTCTCCTGTCTTAATCGTTCGCTTTTGTTCGGTGATCTATTTGCTTTTGCTCTTTCCAACCACATCGACGTGGTAACCGGCGATCTTCTGGTAGTTCGCAAAGATCTCGCGCAGCTCGTCCGGCTTCACCACGTCTTCGAGCTTTGCAAACGGTTTTCCGCCGGTGCGCTGTTCGACCGTGTCGACGATGAGGTTGGGCGGAGCCGTGCGGTTTTGCAGCACGACCTTGGTGGTCGCGGGGAGCCGTTCGGCCTCGTAGGCCTGAAGCGCGGCGGGCAGATTGTCCTTTGCTTCACCCAGGCAGCGCGCCAATGCGCGCGCATCCAGGATCGCCTGCGCGCCGCCGTTTCCGCCGCGCGGGAACATCGGATGCGCCGCGTCCCCGAGCAGCGTGACGCGGCCGAACGTCCAGCGGTTCAGCGGATCGCGGTCGACCATCGGGTAGGCGAGGATCGGAAGGGTGCCGCGCAGCAAGGCGGCGACATCCAGCCAGTCGAAGGTCCAGTTCTGATAAACCGGATAGAAGTCTTCGAGGCGCGCGATGCCGTTCCAATCGGCCACCGTGGCCTTTTCGCTGTCGACTTCGGCGACCCAATTGACGAGCTGGTTGCCCTGATCGTCGATGTTGTCGCGCACCGGATAGATGATGAGCGTGCTGTGCATCGCGCCGATCCGCACGATGCTGTTGCCGGTCGCGAATGGCTTGTGGCGCGTCACACCGCGCCAGAGGTTGATCCCGTGGTATCGGGGCGGGCCTTCGTCTGGATAGAGCCCCTTTCGCACGCGGGAGTGTACGCCGTCGCAACCGATCAGGATCGCGCCGGACTGCACATGACGTCCGCCGCCGGATGTCTCGAATGTCGCGCTGACGGTCCGGTCATTCTGTTCGAACGCGACGAGCCGGTGATCGAGACGCAGGCTTTCGGCGCCCATCCGCGCCACGACGGCGCGTGTCAGCACATTGTGAAGCTCCGCGCGATGGATCGAGATGTGCGGCCATTTGTGGCCCGCCGCTTTGCCCCAAGGCTCGCGATAAACGAGCTGACCGTGGCGCGTGAAGAAAACGTAGTCGTCGGGTTGTTTGGAAACCGCCAGCAGCTCGTCTTCCAATCCGAGCTCTGAGAACACCTGCATCGCGTGCGGTCCGAGATTGATGCCGCCGCCGACCGGTTTGAATTCGGGGGCTGCCTCGAAAACCCGCACGCGTGTGCCCAAACCCACGGCATGCAGCGACAGCGCCAATGTCAGTCCGCCGATACCGCCACCGGCAATAATGATTTCTTCGGGGTTGGCTTGTGGCACCGCTCAGTTTCTCCGGTTGCTGCCGTGCTTGCGTGGGCCAAATGCCGCAGCTTTGCGATGAAAGCCTTGGCGTATCGTCACGTTCCAAATTGTGAACCGTCGTTTTAAATAGCATGACGAGAGAAAACCCAACAAGCAAGATACTTGTGCAGCGAACGAACAACGGCATGTCGTTTGCTTAGGATCGGAGGACACTTGCTTGACTCGTCGCGATACCCGGTCCTAGCATTCCAAATCGTGATACGCCGTTCCAGATTGATTGGCTTTTAAGGAACTGTTCGCCGATGGAAAAGACGCTGGTCAAAGGTCTTGCAGTGTTGGAAGCGCTCGTTCAGCACGGCGGCCCTTGTGGCGTCAGCGATCTCGCCGCCAGTCTCAAGCTCTCGAAGAGCAATGCTCATCGGCTGTTGAACACGCTGGTGGATGCGGGTTTCGTTGTGGTGGGTGACGGCCGTTATTCCGCTTCGCTGAAAGTGTGGGAGCTCGGCACGCGCGTCATATCCCGCTACGACGTGCGCAAATTCGCGCACCCAGCCATGCAGCGGCTCGCGCGGATGACCGATGAAGGCGTGCGTCTCACAACCTTCGATCCGGAGCGCCTCGAGGTCGTTTACATCGACAGTATCGACAGTCAGCAGGCGGTTCGCACCTTCACCGAAGTGGGCGGGCGCGCCCCGGTGCACTGCACATCGAGCGGCAAGGTTCTGTTGGCGTACCAGACCGCCGACGTGATCCGCCGCGCGACCAAGAAGCTCAAGGGTTACACCAAGGCGACCATCACCAAGCCTGCGGAGCTGGTGCGCCATCTCGAAAAGGTCCGGCGCGACGGCTACGCGCTCAATCAGCGCGAGTACAGCGAGCAGGTCCGCGGCGTTGCAGCGCCGATTTTCGGTTGGGACGGCACGGTGATTGCAGCGCTGAGCATCGCGGCGCCCGCGGAACGGCTGTCGCAGAGCGTGCTGCGCCGGTACGTCGCGGCGATTTGTGAATGCGCCGCCGATGTCTCCTCGCAGATGCGCATGTTCTCGACGGGAGTCACGGAGCTGCCGCGTGCTCGCATTGCATCCCGCGGCAAGGAGGGGCTGGGGCGGCTCCAACTCGTGCGGGACGCTGCCGCTGCGCAACGCGACGCCAAGATGGCGAAAGGGGCTTGATCCGATGGTTGCTCGTACCGGTCAGGAGTACGTCGCGGGGCTGAAATCGCAGGCATCGAAAGATGTCTGGATCGCCGGAAGGAAGGTCGCGGATGTGACCGCGGACCCTTGCTTCACACGGCCGATCGAGGCCATCGCGGCACTATACGATCTTCAGCATCCGCCGCATGCCCCGGTGAAAATGACGGCGCGCGATCCGGGCGCCAACGAGGAATTCGGAATTTCGTTCCTGGTGCCGCGCTCGGCATCCGATCTGTCGGACCGGCGCGCTGCGATGTCGGTCTGGGCCAACGCCACCTTCGGCATGGTTGGCCGCTCGCCCGACTACTGCAACACGGTGCTGATGGCGTTCGAGGAGACCGGCTTTTTCAAGCAGGTCGGCGCGGACTTCGGGCGCAATCTGTCGAATTACTACAACCACTGCCGGTCGAAAGACCTGTTCCTCACGCACGCGATCGTCAATCCGCAGACCGACCGCTCGAAGTCGTCCGCGGACCAGGAGAACCCTTACGTTCATCTCGGTGTCGTGGACCGCAACGCTGACGGCCTGATCGTGCGCGGCGCCAAGATGCTGGCGACGCATGGCCCGACCGCGGACGAGCTGTTGGTCTATCCGCTCCCCGGCAGCGTTCGCGCGGGAGAGGAGAAATATGCGCTTGCGTTCGGCATCCCGACCGAAACGCCGGGGCTGAAGTTCATCTGCCGCGAGCCGTTCGACGATGGCGCTTCGTCGTTGTGGGATCACCCGCTCGGCGGCCGGTTCGAGGAGCCGGACGCGATGGTGGTGTTCGACGACGTTCTGATCCCGTGGGAGCGGGTGTTCCTGCACGACAATGTCGAGCTGGCGAACAAGCTCTTTACCAGCGCGAGTATCCAGAACAACACCGGCCACCAGACAGCCGTGCGCGGGCTCGCCAAATGCCAGTTCATGGTTGCGCTCGCGGTGGCGATCTCGCGGTCCGTAAAGACCGACACGTTCCTTCATGTTCAGGAGCAGCTCGGTGAGATTCTTGGCTATCTGCAATTGATCGAGGGCGCCTTGATGCTCTCCGAGCAGAAGGCGGAAGCGACCGAAAGCGGCGCGATCCGTCCGGCATGGTATCCGCTGCAAAGCCTCCGCTACCATCTGCCGCGGATGTACGAGCGCATGGTTCAGGTGGTGCAGGTGATCGGCGCCGGCGGCCTGCTGATCAATCCGACGCACGACGATCTGATGTCGGAGATCGGCGCAGATATCGCGACTTACTATCGCGGCGCGGGCGTCAACGCGCAGGATCGCATTCATCTGTCCAAGCTGGCGTGGGACGCAACAGGCACGCAGTTCGGCCAGCGGATGCTGCAATACGAGCGCTACTACGCGGGCGATCCCGTTCGCGTCGCCTCGACGCTCTACATGCGGCACAACGTCGATCATCTCATGGCGCTGGTGAAGCGCGCGCTGAGCGATGCGGTGATGAAACCGTAGCTTTAGGGAATTTCAACGGCGCGGAGCCGGCCGCGTCAAAACATGGTGTAGCCGAAAGGGTCAACGATGACGACGCTCCGTGTGCGGTCTTTCCGGATTTGGATGGCATTGACGGTGCTTGCGGCGAGCGCGCTGGCAGGAACGGCGCTGCCTGCTGTTGCGGCCGACAAGGTCACTGTCGGCATGATCGGATCGGTGGGCGATGTCCCGATCTTTATCTCGCAGGACAAGGGCTTCTTCGCGAAGGCTGGGATCGAGCCGGTGCTCGAGCCGCTTGGCACCATGACACGAATGATCGCGCCGCTCGGCTCGGGGCAACTCGATGTGGGCTTTGGCGCGATTTCGGCGGGTCTCTACAACGCCGTCGCGCGCGAAATCACGATGCGAATCGTGGCGGACAAGGGCCGCAACGCACCGGGCTATGGCTACAACGCCATTCTTGTCCGCAAGGACCTGGTCGACAGCGGTGCGGTGAAGACGCTGGCCGACCTCAAGGGCCGCAAGATCGCGACCATCGGGACCGGCACCATCGATGCTTCGGTCCTCGACCAGGCCATGCGGTCCGTCAATCTCACCTACGACGACATCACGCAAACCGCGCTAACGCTGCCGAACCATCTGGTCGCTCACAAGAACGGAGCGATCGACGCGACGCTGACACCGGAGCCGTTTGCGACCATCATCACCGACAGCGGGCTTGCGGTGAAGCTTGCGACTGTCGATCAGTTCTATCCGAACCAGCAGCAGGCCGTGACCGTTTACAGCGGCGAGTTCATCGCGAAGCGCCGCGATGTCGCTCAGCGCTTCATGAACGCTTATCTGCAAGGCGTGCGCTTCTACATGGGTGCGTTGAAGAATGGTTCGCTGTCGGGGCCTGGCGCGGACGAGATCATCGCCTCGATCGTCAAGAACAGTCAGACCAAGGACGCAAGCCTGCTCAAGCGCTTCACGCCGCCCGTCATCGATCCCAACGGTCGGCTCAGCACCGAAAGCATGGAGACGGATTGGCGTTTCCTCAAAGGCAAGGGCCTGATCCAGGGCAATGTAATGCCGAAAGATCTGATCGACATGTCCTTCGCGGATGCGGCGGTGAAGACACTTGGTCCTTACAAGGCGCCGCAATGAGCGCTGTCGGGACGTAAAGACGGAATCACGCGGGGAGTAGAGCAGGATGGAAGAGTCGGTCACATTCGTTTCACAGGGCCTCAAGCTGGCGGGCGTGCTGCATATTCCCGACGGATTGAAACCCGGTGAGCGGCGGCCTGCGTGTCTGGTGTTGCATGGCTTCGGAAGCAACAAAGGCAGCAAGGCGTGCATCGGGCCGGCCAAGCTTCTGGAGTCGTGGGGTTATATTGCGCTGCGCTTTGACATGCGTGGTTGCGGCGATAGCGAAGGCACGCCGGCCCACATCATCTGCATGGATCAGGTCGAGGACACCAAGAGTGCCGTGACCTATCTGATGTCGCGTGGCGATGTCGATCCCAACAAGATCGCCTGCGCGGGCCACAGCTTCGGCGCGGCGGTTTCCGTCTACGCCGGCGGCGTCGACAAACGCATTGCCGCGACCATCTCCTCCGGGGGCTGGGGCGATGGCGAAACCAAATTCAAGGTGCAGCACTCCGGTCCTGGCGCCTGGGAAAAATTCACCAGCACGCTTGCCCGCGGCAAGGAGCAGCGCGCCCGCACCGGCGTTTCGATCAAGATTCCGCGCTACGATATTGTGCCGATCCCCGAACATCTCCGCGGCAATCTGGCCAAAGGCTCGGTCATGGAGTTTCCGCTCGAGACAGTGGAGAGCATGCTGGCGTTCAAGGCCAACGATGTGGTCGGCGCGATCGCGCCGCGGCCGCTGCTGCTGCTGCATGCTTCCAACGATTCCGTGACGCCGACCGAGCAGTCCATCAGGCTGTTCGAGCGGGCGGGGCGCCCGGCCGATCTGCATCTTGTCGCGGATGTCGATCACTTCATGTTCGCGGAAGGCAATCCGATTGTGACGGACATCATCCGCAACTGGCTGAGAATGCGGCTGGGCGTGTAGCGGACGCGATGTCAGCGCGGCGCGGCAGGAGACGAAGGACGTGAGTGGGGCAGGCGCTGCAAAAGATCGGTCGGGGCAATCGGTGGTGAGGCTTGCGGAAGCCGCGCCCACGCGTCCGTCCATCCTCATCCGGAATCTCTCGAAAACGTTCAAAAACCTCACCGCAGTGGACGATCTGTCGATCGACATTGCTTCCGGTGAGTTCTTCATGATCGTCGGGCCGTCGGGCTGCGGAAAGACCACGCTGCTCCGCGTTCTCGCTGGTCTTGAGCAGCCGACCAGCGGCCACTTCGAGATTTCAACGGCGCCGGGGTCCACGCGCCCGGAGAACTCGATGGTGTTCCAGGGGGACTCGCTTTTCCCCTGGATGACGGTCTGGGACAACGCCGCGTATGGACTGAAAATGCGGCGTGTGCCCGCTGCCCAAATCAAGGATGTCGTCGGCCATTATCTCGAACGCACGGGCCTGACGCGATTTACCCACGCCTATCCGCATCAGCTTTCCGGCGGCATGCGGCAGCGCGTGTCGATCGCGCGGGCGTTCGCCAACGATCCGCACATTCTTCTCATGGACGAGCCGTTTTCGGCGCTCGATGCGCAGAACAAACTGCTGCTTCAGGAAGAGCTGCTTCGCATCTGGGACGAGAACAAGAAAACGGTGCTCTTCATCACGCATAGCGTGGACGAGGCAGTGATCCTTGGTGACCGCATTATGGTGATGACCGCGCAGCCGGGACGCGTGAAGTCGATCATCAAGGTGCCGTTCGGTCGTCCGCGCAACGTGATGGATCTGCAGCGCGAGCCTGAATTCGGCAGGCTCGTACATCAGATCTGGACCGATCTGCGTGAAGAGGTGGACCGGGCGCGAATGCAGGCCGACCTTGTGGAGAGGGCAAAATGACGGATTCCACATTGCCGCGGGCGCCCAGAGCGCGCTTTCAGATATCGGAGGTCATGCAGGAGCGCCTGGTCGGCCTCATCTCGCCCATCGCGCTGCTGCTGGTCTGGGAGGTTTTCGCGCGGACCGGCTTTCTGGACGTGCGGTTTTTTCCGCCGCCGAGCCGGATCATCGCGACGCTGATCGAGATGTTGAAGTCCGGCGAGCTGACCGAGCACACCGTCACCAGCCTTGCCCGGCTTGGCGCCGGATTTCTCTTCGGTGGCATCCCGGCGCTGCTGATCGGCGTTGTGATGGGGCTAAGCAGGCCGGTTCGCGCCGCGATCGATCCTTTGATCGCGGCGACCTATCCGATCCCGAAAAGCTCGATCCTGCCGCTCGCGCTTCTCGTCTTCGGGCTCGGGGAGTCGTCGAAGATATTCATGGTCGCCATTGGCGTGTTCTACCCGATTGCCATGAACACGATGACGGGCGTCCGCGAGATCAACAAAATCTATTTGGATGTCGGCCACAATTTCAAAGCGAGCCGCATCAATGTGTTTCGGACCATCGCGCTGCCGGGCGCGCTGCCTACGATCATGACCGGCGTCAAACTCGGGGTCGGCCTGGGCCTCGTTCTGATTGCCATCGCCGAAATGGTCGGAGCGAAGAGCGGTTTGGGCTTCATGATCTGGAATGCGTGGGAAACTTTTGCGGTCGAGAAAATGTATGTCGGTTTGTTCGTCATTGCGCTGATTGGCTTTGTTCTGACCGTCGTCACGAACGAGATCGAAAAGCTTCTGGTCCCTTGGAAATCCTGATCGCCTTTGGAGCCGAAGTGGACCGATGCCCACATCAGATTTGATTGTCAGCCAGCCGTCTCCCGGTGTCATGACGCTGACACTCAATCGTCCGGCGAAGCGGAACGCCCTCGGCGGCGAGGTCGTGGACGACATGCTGGGTGCGCTGGATGCCGCAAACGCGGCCGGCGTCCGATTGTTGGTGCTCAAGGGGAACGGGGCGTCGTTCTGTTCTGGCTTCGACCTCTCCAATCTTGACGCCGAAAGCGATGGCGATCTCCTTCTGCGCTTTGTGCGGATTGAGATGTTGTTGCAGCGCCTTCATTCCGCGCCGTTCACGACGCTGGTTTTCGCGCATGGCCGTACCTATGGGGCCGGAGCTGATATCGTCGCCGCGTGCGACAAGCGCATTGTCGCCGGCGACGCGAAGTTCGCATTCCCCGGCGTGGGGTTCGGTATCGTGCTGGGCACGGGCCGGCTGATCGGGCGCGTCGGTGCGGACCGCGCGCAGGAGATCGTCCAATCTGGCCGTGAGATCGACACCGCGGAGGCGCTGGCAATCGGGCTTGCGACGGCTCGTATTTCCGAAGGCGAGGCCGACGATCTGATCGCGCGAGAGCATGAAACCGCCATGCGGCTTGATCGCGAGACGTCGGCGGCCATTCGTGCCGTCATGACCGGCGATGGCGCGGCAGACCTGACGCACCTCGTCCGCTCAGCCGCGCGGCCCGGCCTCAAGGCGCGAATTCAAGCCTATCGAGACAAAGTTCAGAGCCGGGGCCGACCGAAATAAGAACGCTCCGACCGGGAGGAGATGAATATGAGCATCGATCGTCTGAGAATCTGCGTCGCGGAGTTCACCCAGCTTGTGCAAACCGAACGCAACGAAGATGCGCTGATCGCGGCGGGGCGCGACATCCTTGGCCGTCTCATCGCGCAAGACGACTGGCTGCCGGAGTTCGCCGCCGAGGCGGACCCGGTGCGTTATCGGCAGTATCTGCTTCATTGCGATCCGCTGGAGCGCTTCTCGATCGTGAGCTTCGTGTGGGGCCCTGGACAGACGACGCCGATCCACAATCACACGGTGTGGGGCTTGGTCGGCGTGTTGCGCGGCGAGGAGCGGGCGCGCCGTTTTGAGCCGGGAGCCAATGGGCGTCTGGAAGGCCGCGAGTGGACGACCATGAGGCCGGGCGACATCGATGTCGTATCGCCGTCGCACGGCGACATCCATCAGGTCTCGAACGGTCTTGAAGATCGGCCGTCGATCAGCATCCACGTCTATGGCGCGAACATCGGCGCGGTCGCCCGCAACGTCTTCGATCCCGCCACAGCGGAAGCGAAGTTATTCGTCTCCGGTTACAGCAATGCGGTTGTCCCGAACCTCTGGTACCGGGCGAGTTAGCTCGAGGTGAACGCGTTCAGCCCGCATGGTCCGAAATCTGTCGAGTCACGAGTTTGGCTGGGGAACTAGCAGTCACACCAGAACAGGAATCTCTAAAACCGCCAATCGTTAGATTGATGTGAGCTTTGAAGATGCCGTCAGATATACCGCCGTTTTTAGCAGCTTCTGGCGACCGATGGCGGACGGTGCCGGATTTTACATACTGAAAAGGAAAGTGCGATTTCCTTGCCAGTGCGGGCAGACCTAGACCGTGTTCGCAGTATCCCTGAATCCACGCGCGAGTGGAGTCGTTTGCAATCATGGCTCCGGTGAAACTTGATGGAGTTGCCCATTTCGCATCCCCTCAACTTGTCCGAGACCGGACCTCCCGGCTTGGGATATTTTTGATCGGTCGTCAGTGAACGCCGCTGGGTCGCGGGGTGAGCGATCCACATTGAAGTTGAATATATCGTAACGGTTGTAGTAGCCGACGACGTCATGGAACTGCTTTGGCTCCACGCACGCCGCGACGTCGATCTCTGCGTAGAGGATTCCTTCGTTCTCTGAAAGCACGTCGCTGATTACGGAGCCAGTCGGATCGAGGACCATCGATACCGCGCGCGGCGATCTTTCAAGCGTATCCATTGCCTGTTTGTCCATTCGTGCGAGTACGTCACGCATCGAAAGGTCGATAGTGCCGGACGAGACGATGTTGAACACCTTGGCCTCGAATGAGTGCGCGCCGGCGCGAATTTCGATTGCACGCCGCAGATCGTATCCACCATTCTGTGTAGCGGGGCGCGTTGGCCAAACCGGCGGATAGGACGACATATGTACCTGTTCGCCTTGTGCCATAAGCGTATAGCGCGCCAGAGGATTGGTATTTTCGCCGCAGATCAGCATTCCGAGGCGGCCGATTTCGGTTTCAACGACGCGCAATCCGCGGCCATCGCCGGGCGCCCACACCAATTTTTCGTAGAACGTCGGCATCAACTTGCGGTGATGATTGAGGATGTTACCATCTGAGCCGATCAAGACATTGCTGTTCCACAGGCAACCAACACTTGCTTCCGTGCCCTCGGTAAAACCAAGCGACACGTGCACGCCGTGTGCTTTTGCGGTCATGCTGATCTCTGACAGGGCTGGACTGTCGAGTCGCACGGCCTGCGAGGCCAGCATCATAAAGAAGTCATGCGACAGGATCGGCGCCTGCACCGCGGTCCAGACCGGAAAGCCCGATATGAACGACTCCGGGAACACCACGAGGCTCGCGCCGTTGCGCGCGGCTTCGGCGATCCAGTCGCACGCCTTTTCGACGGTCTTCGCTGTGTTGAGGAAGACGGGCGCCGCGTGGCAGGCCGCTGCCTTGAAGCGCGGATAGTGTCCCTGGGGCATGTGTCTTCCTGCTGTTGTGCTGGTCACATTTTGCGCAAGTCGCGCGGGCCAGGGAACGCGGAAAATATGCAATGCGCGTTGCGCGGAAACGCGTGGGGCTAAGCGCCGACCATCACGTTAATATGGTGCAAAGCGTTGCGCGCGCCTTGCTTGGGCTGGCTTGCGCCCGAAACATCCCTAGCATTTGAGGTCAGCACGTATTCGCCGGGGGTAGGCGGGGCCCAATCGAGCGAAAACCGCTGCCACCCGCGCTCGCTGCGAACGCTCACGTCGGCCTCGCTCCAGCTTGTGCCATTGTCGGTGCTTATGGCGACTGACTTGATTCCGCCATCCGACCAGGCGCGGCCCCAGATCGTGATTTTCTTTCCGGCCTTGAGCTGTTCGCTGGGCGCGGGAGCAACGATCACGGACTCCGGCGCGATCGACCACACCGGCGAAGCGTGCCCGGTCGCCTTGCCGTCGGCATCCACAATTGCGTCGTTGTACCAGCGCGTCGTAAATGGACTGTCGGCGCGCCTGTCGGCGAGCGTGATGCGCGTGAGCCACTTCGTGCTGTTGGTGCCGTAGAAGCCCGGCACCACCAGTCGAGCGGGGTAGCCGTTCTCGGCGGGAAGTTCTTCGCCGTTCAGCTCCGTCGCGATCAACACGTCGGACGTAAGCCGCGACAGCGGCATGTCCTTCTGATAGCTGTCGACCTTCAAGCCGCCGAACTCGCCGTAGTCCGCGCCCTGCGACCACACGTAAGCCGCGTTCGGGAGCACGCCGCAAAGCTCCAGCACGTCGGCAAGGCGGATGCCGGTCCAGCGCACATTGACGATGCGGCGCTTGGGCTCCTGCGGGGCGAGCGGGCTGCCCGCGCATTGATGGATGGTGGTGACGGTGTGTCTGGAAAAGCGTTTCAGGTCGTCGAAGCGCAATGCCAGCGGCTGACGCACCAGCCCGTCGATCTCGAGGCTCCAAAGGTCGCGCGCGATGCGGGGCACGCCGAGATGACACAGCACGATGACGTGCTCGCGCCGCGTGATCTCGTCGGTCAGCTGGTCAGGCTCAAGGGGAATCTTGCCGAAAAATTCCGCCGGATCGAGTTTGACCTTTTCCATCGCGCCTCACTGGTGGCGCTTGCAGTCTAGTAAATGCCCGCAGGAAGGGGCATGGGGAATAATGCAAGACGCTTTGCGCGTTCGCAAAGCCTAATCCTCATAAAGAAATGCACGATCCCGTTCGAACAGCGAAAACAGGAACTTCGTCACCGCGCGGATACGGCTGAGCGACTGGATGTCTTCGTGGACAGCGATGAACAGCTCGCGATCCACATGCATGCTGGGCAGCACGCGGACCAGCCGTGGATCGGTCTTGGCCGAGAAATAGGGCAGGAGCCCGATGCCGCGGCCGGAGGCGAGCGAGTTCTGCTGCGCGGCCATGGAGCTGCTTCGAAACACCACATGTTCGGGCTCCAACACGTCGAGCAGCCAGTGGACCTTGCTGATCATCACCAGATCGACGACGTAATCGACGAAGTCGTGCTGTTGAAGCTCGGCGGCGCTCTTCGGCGTGCCACGCTTTTGAAGATAGCCGTCCGATGAATAGAGCCCAAGCCTGAAGTCCCCCGCCTTGCGCACATCGAGTCGTGGGCCGCTCGGTGGTACGAAGCTGATCGAAATGTCGGCCTCGCGCTTGGTCAGGTTGGTGACGTGGCGCTCGGTCACAAGCTCGATCAGGATGCGCGGGTGCAGCTGGTTGAACTCGACCAACTTGTGCGTGAGGTAATAGGCGGCGATGCCCTCCATCGTCGCGATGCGCACTCGGCCCGAGAGATCGCTCGCCTTGGTGCTGATCGTCTCGTTGACCGCGTTGCCCAGGGCCTCCATCCGCTCGGCGATGGCGAACAGCCGGTGGCCTTCCTCGGTCATCACGAAGCCGTCGGACTTGCGCTCGAACAGTTTGACCGCCAGGTCCTTCTCCAGTTCGGAGATGCGACGGCTGACGGTAGTGTGATCGACCTTGAGCCGCCGTGCAGCGGGCATCAGCCGCTCCTGGCGCGCCAACTCAAGGAAGAAGACGAGGTCATTCCAGTTGAACATCGAAACGGTCTACGCTGCCTTCCATTCCGGCAGGGTCCGCATCCTTATGCGGCAAGGCACCTGATTGGATTTCTGCAAGTCTATTTGCAGCTTTGGGTTCTAGCAGCCTCGGAAATCAGCCGATACCCTGACCAAAGCCGGGGAAAATCGACTTAAAGGAGACTTTCGTGGCCAGCATATCGCATTTTCATTCGTTCGTTGGCGGCCTGTGTCCGTGCGGTCAGGTTGATGCAGGTTTCTCGGCCGAAGAGACCGTCTCCCGCGAGATCGACAACGCCTTGTTGACCGGGCTGTTTCCCGAGCCCGTGCTGCGCCGCAACCTGCTGAAAACGATGGGCGCGGCCACGCTGCTGGGCGCGTTATCGAGCATTCTGCCGGTCGATGCGCTGAAAGCCATCGCTCAGGAGAAGAAGCCGCTCGAGAAGATCAAGCTCAACGTCGGCTTCCTGCCTATCACCTGCGCCGCGCCGCTGATCTATGGCGAGCAGATCGGCAGCTACAGCAAGGAAGGCCTCGAGGTCTCACTCCAGAAGATCGCCGGCATCGCGCTGATCCGCGACAAGATGATCAACGGTGAGCTCGACGTGTCGCAGCAGGTGATGCCGGTCGCGCTTACCATGACCGCGGGCCTCGGCGGCAACACGCAATCGATCAAGGTGCTGACCATCCTCAACCAGAACGGCAACTCGCTGGTGCTGGCCAACAAGCACAAGGACAACCGCGATCCGAAGAACTGGAAGGGCTTCACCTTCGCGGTGCCGTTCGAGCAGAGCCACCAGACCATGCAGCTTCGCAATTATCTCGCGAAGGCAGGTCTCGATCCCGACACCGACGTGAAGTACCGCGTGGTGCCGCCGACCGAATATGTGTCGAGCCTGCGCGTCGGCAGCATCGACGGCTTCTTCGGCGGCGAGCCGGGCGGCCAGCGCGCGGTGTTCGAGGGCGCTGGTTTCATTCACCTGATCTCGAAGGACATCTGGGACGGCCATCCGTGCTGCTCAGTCACGGCGCCGGAAAGCTGGATCAAGCAGAACCCGAACACGTTCATGGCATTCTACCGCGCCATCATCGCGTCGAGCCTGCATGTCGCGAAGAAGGACAATCGCGCCGGCATGGCCAAGGTGCTCGCGCAGCCGCAATACCTCAACGCGCCCGAACTCGTGATCGAACAGGTGCTGACCGGCCGCTATGCCGACGGCCTCGGCGCGATCAAGAACGAGCCCGCGCGCGTCGATTACCAGCCGTTCCCGAGCTACTCCGCCGCCGTCTGGCTGATGGTGCAGCTCCGCCGCTGGAACATGTTGAAGGACGACGTGGATTATAAGAAGCTCGCCGAGCAGGTGATGCTCGCGACCGATGCTGCCAAGATCATGCAGGAGCAAGGCGTCACGCCGCCGAAGGTCGAGTTCGGCACCGAGACAATTCTGGGCGAGAAGTTCGACTCCAGTAAGCCCGATGAATATCTGAAGTCCGTTCGCAAGACATGAATGCGCTCTGCCGGGAGCTGACACGACCCTGGATCGCGTCCGTCGCGCTGTTCTGTCTGTTCGTGCTGGTCTGGCAATTGCTGACCGGCGGCGGCAGCGGACCGGCGGCGGGCGTTGACCCAGAGTACGCGAGGCTCGCTGGGCAGAGCGCTGCGCAAACGCAGACGGCGGCGATCCCGTCTCCGCTGGCTGTGGCCAAGCGCGGCTACGAACTCGCCATCAACGCGTTCGACAGCACCAACCCGAACAATCTCGGGATCGCCTGGCATCTTTACTATTCGCTCGGCCGCGTCCTGCTTGGCTTTCTACTCGCGGTGGTCGTCGCGGTGCCGCTCGGTTTCGCGCTCGGCCTGATGCCGCGGCTCTATCAGGCGCTCAATCCGTTCATCCAGGTATTGCGGCCGGTGTCGCCGCTCGCCTGGATGCCGCTCGCGCTCTACGCGTTCCGCGACAGCACGATCTCGACCATCTTCATCATCTTCATCTGCGCGATCTGGCCGATGCTTATTAATACAGCCGTCGGCGCGTCTGCGGTGCGTTCGGAATGGGTCAACGTCTCGCGCGTTTTCGGCGTGGGGCGGCTGGAGCACGTCTGCCGAATCGTGTTTCCCGCAAGCCTGCCGATGATTATGACAGGCTTGCGGATCTCCATCGGCATCGCATGGTTCGTGATCGTCGCCGCCGAGATGGTCGGCGCGCAGAGCGGCATCGGTTACTTCATCTGGAACGAGTGGAATAACCTCCAGATCGCTAGCATGATTGTGGCGATTGTGGTGATCGGCGTCATTGGCCTCGCACTCGACGTCGGGCTGTCCGAGATCGGCCGCCGGCTGAGTTTCAGGGAATAGTCATGGCCTCGGTCGATGTCCGCGATGTTACGATGTCGTTCAAGATCAAGGGCGGACGCACGTTCATCGCGCTCGACCGCATCAATCTCGAAGTGAAGAACGGCGAGTTCGTCTGCCTGATCGGCCATTCCGGCTGCGGCAAAAGCACGTTGCTCAATATGATCGCGGGGCTTTTATTACCGACCTCGGGCAGCGTGATGTGCGGCGACGCGCGGGTGACGGCGCCGGGGCCCGACCGTGCGATGGTGTTTCAAAGCCACGCGTTGCTCCCGTGGATGACGTGCCTTGAGAACGTCCTGCTTGGTGTGCGGCAGGCGTTTCGCGGGCGGCTGCAAAAATCCGAAATGACCGAGAAAGCCGAGCAGGCGTTGCGGCTGGTCCATCTCGATCATGCCATCCACAAATACCCATACGAAATCTCTGGCGGCATGAAGCAGCGCGTCGGCATCGCCCGCGCGCTCGCGACCGAGCCGCGCGTGCTGTTGCTGGACGAGCCGTTCGGCGCGCTCGATGCGCTGACGCGGTCGAGCCTTCAGGACGAATTGATCCGCGTGGTCGAGAAGACGAAGTCCACGGTGGTGATGGTCACCCACGATGTCGACGAGGCCATTCTCCTCGGCGACAGGGTGGTGATGATGACGAACGGGCCTGCGGCGAAGATCGGCGAGGTGATGGCCGTCGGCCTGCCGCGTCCGCGCGACCGCGTCGAAATGGCGAACAACGTGCAATACGCCGGCTGCCGGCGGCAGATCCTCGACTTCCTCTACCGCAAACAATCGGCCGAGCACGAACCGGCCGCCTGAGCTTATAATAAGCGTGAGCAACAGGAGGCGCCAATGATTGAGCTCTATCACAACATCAATTCGGTCTGTGCCCAGAAGGTGCGGATCGCGCTGATCGAGAAGGGCGTCGAGGTGAAGGAACACATCCTGACGCTGCGCGGAGACCAGAACGATCCCGCTTACGAGAAGCTGAACCCCAACGGCGTCGTGCCGACGTTGGTCCACGACGGAAAGCCGATCATCGAGTCTTCGCTGATCCTCTATTACATCGACGACACGTTTCCCGAGCCGCCGCTGATGCCGCAGGAACCGCTGCTGCGCCACCGCGCGCGGCTCTACAACAAGTTCATCGACGAATACCTCCACAACGCCTGCACCATCATGACGTTCGCGACGGCGTTCCGTCCCAATTTCCTGAAGATGCCGCGCGAACAATGGCTCGCGGAGATCAACAAGGCGCCCATCAAGCGCCGTGTGGAATACAAGCGCAGCGTGATCGAACACGGCCTCGACTCCGAGTTCGTCGCCGACGCCCTGGCTCGCCATCAGCAGTTGCTGTCGTGGATGGCGGTTTCGCTGAAGGACGCGGCATATCTCGCGGGCGAGCGCTTCTCGAATGCCGATTGTGCCGTGATCCCTTACATCCTCCGGCTCGAACTGCTGAAGCTCGACGGCTTGTGGTCGAAAATGCCTGCCATCACAGACTGGTGGGCACGCATGCGTGTGCGGACTTCGGTAAAGACCGCGATTTTCGACCGGATGGAAGACAAGGATTGGAAGCCGTTTCGGGACCTCGCGCCCGATCCGTGGCCGAAGGTGCAAGAGCTGTTGCGGGCGGCGGCGTGAGGCCCAACCGGCCGGGAAAATGATCTTTCCTATCCAGTCTGGCTAGAAAACGGAATTTCCTAGCAAGCTCGTAGGTGCGCGCCTTCTTGGCCGGATTTCATTGACGAGGCGTTTGATGTTCGCGATCACGTGTTTCCAAGCACACGGCCTTTATTAGGGAAACGATCGGAAATATCGAGGTTGAAGATGCGCTGTGCGTTCAGGCCGAGAATGTTGCGCTTGGCTTTCTCAGAAAGGAAAGGCAAGTCCCAGATCGTGCTCGGCAGGTCCATATCCCAGTGCGGATAGTCCGAAGAATAAAGCAATTGGGTCTCGGCATTGATCATCTCGAAGGTCAGTTCGAGCGCCTTGTGGTTGTTCACCATCTCCATCGGTTGGGTGGTGTAATACATCTCACGCATGTAGTCGCTCGGTAGCCGCTTGAGCGACGGACACTCCGACGTGCGCATGCGATAGTCGTTGTCGAGGCGCTGCATCAGCCAAGGCACCCAGGCGAGGCCGGACTCGATCCAGATCACCTTCAGCTTCGGAAAACGCTCGGGCAAACCGTTCGTCACCCAGTTGGCGCAATGCAGCGCGTTGAAGAACGTGAAACCGAGCGCGTGTGCGGTGATGAAACGGTTGGTGGTCGATATCAGCTGGTCGTTCCAGTGATACGACCCATGAAACGATAGGGGCAGACCCATTTCCTCGAGGAGCGCGTAAGTCTTCATGTAGGCATTGTCGTAGACGCCCTTGTAGCGGGTCGAAACGACCATGAAGCCGATGACGCCCTTCTTGCCGCCGAATTCTTTGACGATGCGATAGGTTTCTTCGGGGTCGTTGAACGGCAGATAGAGCATCGAGCAGAGCCGTGGACTGGCCGCGAGGACATTCTCGGTCAGCCATCTGTTATAGGCACGCGCCATCTGGACTTCGACTTCGGCCTGCGGATGCAGACCGAGAAACAGCATGGGCGTTGGAAACAGACACGCGTAATCAACACTCAGCGCATCCATCCAGCGGAAGGCCTGTTCGACGTCGCGGGCCGGACCCTTGGCGTCCATCTTCTCTGTCTTGCGGCCGAAATACCGCGTCACGCGGCCGCCGATGTCTTGATAGCCGGGCTGATCGTAGAGGATTGCCGAAACGCTTTTGGTCTTGATCGTATTCAGCGCGACTTGCCGGAAGGTCGGGTCCTCGACGTAGCTGAGGACGTGCTCGAAATTGTCGGTCTCGTAGTGATGGCAGTCGACATCGACGATCAGAACATCGTCCAGTCCACGCTTGTCGGCTTGTTTGCGAGCATTGGCGAGATGCCGGCTGGTTTGGAAGTCGTCGAAGTGGAGATCGTAGAGCGGATCGCTAGAACGAAAGTGCATGGAAGAGTCCTAAGATTAGCGCGTGCCTGACCAGGCTTGCCACATGCCGAGTTCGAAAAGCTCAACGTTCACGCTTTTGAGCATGCCCGTTGCAGCAATCATCGCGGCGGTCGCGCTGGCGTCGTTGGTGGCTTTGAGTGGTGGTGCGTCGCAGCCTGCTTCTGCCATCAGCGCATAGAGCATGACGGCGGCGTTGAAGATGTCCTGCATTGCCGTGACGGGAAATTGGTCCGCGTCCCGCGTTCGGATGAAGTCCTCCGCCAATTCCCTGATTTCGCTCGCGCAGCGCAGCGCCCTCTGGCTGCGATCGTCCAGCACGGCGGCGTCGCTCAGGCGCGGCGCGGGCATCTGTTCAGACAACGACATAGACGTCTCCATCGCGTTCGCGGACTTCGTAGCGGCGCAGTCTGTGCTTGCCGTCGCCGGCGCAGCGGCCGGTTTCGATGTTGAATTCCCAGCCGTGCCATGGGCACACCAGATGAAGCACATTCTCGTCGTACTTGCGGCCGATGAGTTGTTTATCGGAGCCGATGATTTCCTCGACCTTGTGCACGAGGACGCCTTCACAGGCTGGTCCGCCCTGGTGCGGGCAAATGTTGCTGAAGGCGTGAAGCTTGCCCTTCGCCCTCAAGACACCGATCTGTTCGTCGTTGTGCGTAATGATCTTGCGCCCGCCTTCGGAAAGGTCGGCCGCTTTGCCTACAAGGATGTCCATTGTTTCTCGTCAGCTCTGGCTTGGCGGCTTCCCATCACCGCTCCTGCGAGAAAAATGCGGACAAACAGACGCGGCGGGGAAACGAAATCTTTTGCCGAGGTCATGAAATTTCTTCATACTAATTCCAAAGGGCTGAAGTTCAGTAATTTTTGCCGCATTTTGCGAAGGATGATCGGATGAAGCGGATCCAGGGGGTTACGTCTGGCTTTCCGTCGCTGGCGAGCTTGCGTGCTTTCGAAGCCACGGCCCGCCATCTGAGCTTCACCCGCGCGGCGAGGGAGCTCAATCTCACGCAGACAGCGATCAGCCATCGAATCAAAGGCCTTGAAACGCTGCTCGGCACGCGTTTGTTCGTGCGCGACGGCGCAAACATTCGGCTTTCGGATATCGGTCACGAATACCTGGCGTCGGTTCGCTCAGCGATCGGCGTTATTTCATCGGCGACGACCCGAGCCAAGGATCACGATCGCGCCAATGTTCTGACCATCGTGTCGATGGTGAATTTCGGGCTGAAAGCCTTGATTCCCAACTTGCACGACTTTCGGCGCCGGCATCCGGACATCGCCTTGCGCATCGGAACGATTGCGTCCTTCGATAGCCTGGCTCGGCACGACTACGATGTCGCACTGCGATACGGCACGGGCGATTGGCCCGGATTCACGTCGGTGCGCCTGGCCCCGGAAGCCTGTTTTCCTGTTTGCAGCCCGAAACTTCTGAAATCCGGGCCCCGGCTGCGCACGCCCGATGATCTGCGCAATCACACCGTTCTGCGTTCAGCGTCGCATATTCTCGGCGACGAGTGGTCGCAATGGCTCGACAAGGCGAACATGAAGAAGCTCGTTTTCGCTGACGAAATCATGTTCGATTTCCTCTTTGCGTCCGTCGAGGCCGCGATCAGCGGTCTTGGCGTCGTTATGGGCCGCACCTCGGTGGTCAATCGTGAGCTCGAAGCTGGCACCTTGGTCGAGCCGTTCTCGATCAGGGTGCCGACGGCGTCGGGCTATCATATTGCGTCGAAATCCGAATTGAAGGAACGCAAGGCGGTGCGTTTGTTCACCGATTGGGTTCTTGAGCAATTCGGTGACCGCGCGCTCGACGCCTGATTGCAGCGATCGTTGTATCGCCAAAATGCCCGCGCGCATTCGCCGCTGCGCGCGATTTTGACACGCTGCAAAAAATTGGTGCGTGCACGGCGTAGTTCATGAGCAAGATGAAAATTTCGCTCCTTGACACGCTCTCAAAGTGTTCGGACTGTACCTAAGTTTCGTAGGTACATGAACCGCTGACTTTTGTGAGCCGCGTTTCTGCATTGCAGCTCGTGCGAAGAGGATCTGGTTATGGGCATCTTTCGCCGCCTGTTTCTTGTCGCGTCCAGTTTGGTGTTGCTGCCGACCAGCGGCATTGCACAGAACTATCCGAGCAAGCTGGTAACACTGGTGGTGCCGTATACGCCGGGCAGTCAGTCGGACGTCATGGGGCGCGCGGTCGCGCAAAGGCTATCCGAGCGGTGGGGGCAGCCGGTCATCATTGAGAATAAACCAGGCGCGGCGACAACCCTGGGCGCGGCTCAGGTCGCCCGTGCCGCGCCGGATGGCTACACATTGCTCCTGGCGCCGCCGCCCTTCGTCATCACGCAGCATCTGTATCCAAAGCTCAGCTACGACTCTCGCAAGGATTTCGAGCCGATCTCTTTGATCGCTTATTATCCGTTGGTCATGACCGTTCCGGCGAATTCTCCGGTCAAATCGCTTAAGGATCTCGTCGTGGCGATGCGCGCCAAGCCTGGCGCGACCTATGGATCGCCGGGCACCGGGACGACGCCGCATTTGATCGGTGAATTGCTGGCGCAGCACGAAAAGCTCGACATGATCCACGTGCCCTACAAGGGAGGCGGGCAAGCCGTTATCGATCTGATCGCAGACCGTCTCACGTTCTACGCGGGGGCGCCTGCCGAGGTCGTGCCGCAGATACGTGGGGGTACGCTGCGCGCGATCGCAGTGCTTGGCCCAACACGGTCCGATCAGCTTCCGGGCATTCCAACTTCAACCGAAGAGGGGATGGCCTATTTGCAGGCTCAATCCTGGAACGCGATCGTCGCGCCGGCTGGCACGCCGAAGGCAATCATAGAGAAAATAAGCTCCGACATCGCCGCGGTCGTTGCGCTCCCCGAGCTTCGGGACCCCTTGACCGCGCAGGGCGCGATTTTTGTCGGTTCGACGCCGGGCAAGCTGAAGTCGTTTCTCGATGGCGAGCATGAGAAGTACGGGCCGTTGATCAAGTCCATCGGTCTAAAGCCCGATCAATGACGTCTTGAGTGGGAGCCTTGAAGCGATATCAGCCGTGCGGCTTTGATTGGTGCTGTCGCTATTGGCGAGGGGCGCCGTCATGTCGATTTCGACGGGCGTGTACGGCCACGCCAGTTGGTTCACCACAAGGAATGCCGACGCAGGAATCGGAGCGCTGCCGAAAGCCTCTGCGCGGCACTTCAATGCATCCTGAAAAAGCGAACATCCGTTGTGTACGTAACGATGCGAACAACATCGTTCATACTCGCGCCTTGAAGGTCGAGAAGTTCCGTCAATCCGTCAGCATGTCGGAATCATAACGGTCAAGAATCAGACCTTGAGTCGTTCGCGGAGCAGTTCATCGCATTCGCACGAAAGGTCGCTAGATCGTTGGCCTCTGGGCGAACCAGAAGTTTCTCCAGTTCGGCTTCGCTGAATTCTCTTACTTGGTGGTTCTGGAGCGACCGATAGTGGCTTTCGCGATCTTCGACGAAGAGATCTTGCACGATGCTCTTCATGGTCTGAAGCGCTGCTTCACTGAGGTTCGGCACGCCCGTCGCGAGCTTTCCGCACGACAAGGTGGAGGCATGGGTCAGGCAATGGATGCGCCGCAATGCCGGGCACGATCCGGCATCTTTTTCCTGAAAGACGAATCCACGACCGAGATAGGGCGAGCGGGCAAGATCCGCATACGCAGCTTCGGGGTAGCGATCGCGCCACAAGAGGATATGCGGAGCGATGTCGGCGAGTTCAGGCCGGCGTGTTGGATCGTTGCAGAAGCCGGTCGCCAGAATGAGATAGTCGAGCCTATGGGTCTCCGTCGGTGTGACGATGGAGAGCGCACCTGCTTCTTCAGCAACAGACACGACAGGCGTCGCTGAGAACAATCGGGCGTTGTCAAAACTGGCCATCCGCAAAAGGCTTTGCCGGGGCGCCGGATTCTGCGTTTCGTGCTCGTAAGCGAGAAAGCGCCATTTCCATTCATCCGGCAGACCCGCGAAACCATAGGTCAGCCCCGATCCGCGAATGCCGCCGAATTTCTGAATGGCAGGAATTTCCTTGCGGCGGACGAAGACCTCGACCTGGCGCGCGCCGGCCTCCAGCGCCGTGCAGGCATTGTCCAGGGCGGAAGCGCCGAAGCCGACGACGCCGACGTGTTTTCCCTTGAGAGAGGTGAAGTCGATGTCGTCGGACGTATGCGCCCAAAACTTCCGGTCAATCCCGGCTATAAAGGGCGGGAGGTTCGGGCCGCCAAATCCATCGAACCCCGTCGCAAGAACGACATGTCGGGTCAACACAGATTCCTGCTGACCGCTTCGCTTGATTTCCAGCAGGATGGTCGCATCTGCCTGCGGCAGTATCCGGGAGACCTCGACATTGTTCTCGACGGGCAGGTCCAGAATGCGCCGGTACCAAATCAGATAGTCCATCCACGACTGTCGCGGCGCCTTGTCTAGTTTTGTCCAGGCATCAGCCCCGAACTGGGCTTCGTACCATGCACGATAGGTCAGCGAGGCAATCCCGAGCGCCGGGCCTGTGGCATTCTTTGCGGTCCGCAGGGTCGGCATCCGGGCATAGGTGCTCCACGGCCCTTCCAGCCCCTTCGGTGACTTGTCGTAGACGACGATGTTGGTCACGCCGGCCAAGCGTAGTGCGGCGGATACAGCCAAGCCTGTCATGCCGCCGCCGATGACGACCGCGTCCTTCACCGGCACGCCGTTTCGATCCTGCCGGGACGTCCATGTTTCCATAGGGAGGTCGAGCCAACCCAAGTCCTGCTTGACGCGACGCTCCAGAACTTCGAGGCCTCCCCCCTGCATCCCGTCCTGTCTTTCTGCTCAATCAGAATGACGATGCATCCCTGCATCATCGTTCTCGTCTTGCTCTCTCTGTGGGAGGATTGGCAGTTACTGGGCGCGAATGCCGCGCTGCGCAGCAAGCGTCTTCCAGTTGGTCAGTTCGTCATGAACCAGCTTCTGAAAAGCAGCAGCGTTCATTGGCTTCGGCACTGTGCCGAACTTTGCCAGAAATTCCTCGGCCTGCGGTGAGGACATGATCTCGTTGGTCGCGGCGTTCAGCTTGTCGATGACCGCTTGAGGTGTGCCGGCCGGCGTCAGAACTCCCCACCATTGATCTGTTTCAACGCCGCTCAGGCCCGCTTCAGCAAGAGTCGGAATGTCGGGGGCCATCGGCAGGCGCGTGGCACTGGTCACGCCAAAGGCCTTCACCTGCTTGCCTTCCACGGCGGTCAGCAAAGCTGGTACGGATCCCACATAGATGTCGATGCGGCCGCCCATCATATCCGTCAACGGCTCCGCGCTTCCCTTGTAATGCACGGGCGTCATCTCGATGCCCATCCGCGAAGCGATCAACTCGGCGATAAAATGCGTTGCGCTGCCAAGTCCGCTTGTTGCGTAGAATATATTTCGCGATTTTGCCTCATCGGCGAAATCCTTCAGATTGTCAGACTTCACACTTGATCCCGCCACCATCATGAACTGCGCCACGGCGACCGGAGCCACAGGAACCAGATCCTTCTCCGGATTGAAGAGCACGGAGGTCTTGATTGCGGCGTTTGTGGTGTATGTGCCCGATGTAAAGAGGAGTGTGTGTCCGTCAGGCTTCGCCTTTGCGACATAGGCGGACCCGATCGCGGACCCGGCTCCCGCCCGGTTCTCGACAATCACGATCTGATTCCACTTCTTCGCAAGTCCATTGGCAAGATAGCGTCCGATGACGTCATTCGATCCGCCCGGAGTGAATGGGATCACCATCGTGATCTGTTTGGTCGGATAATCTTGCGCGCTGGCAGCCAGCGGAACGACGAGCATAGCCAGGAAAGCGAACGCAGTTGATTTCAGTTTCATTCCATCCCCCCGTTTGGGTGAAGCTGTCACTGTTTCGCTACGCGGTGGCTTCCCGCGTTTTTCGCTGTTCTTCGCAGCTCATCTTGCGTCACCGTATTTCAGGAGATGTCCCGGGGGACGGTGAACGGCAGTCTCATCGGAGACTATGCATATCGGTGTTGCGTTCACAACTACCTTTTGGTTATCGGCTCGTGGGAGTGGGTTCTACCTTGGCGTGCGAGGCGTCTGCGGGATGAGCACGTCGCGATGCTCCTGGATGAAGCCGGTGTGCACATCGCCGGCGCGAAACGCCGGATGATCGAGACAGGCGATCAGGAAGTCGCGGTTCGTCATCAGTCCTTCGACATGGGTTTGCGCCAGAGCCGATTGCGCGGTCTCGATCGCCTGTTCCCTGGTTTCCCCCCAGACGATGATTTTTGCGACCATCGGATCGTAAAATGGGGTGATCGCATCTTTCTCCCGGTAACCGCTGTCGATGCGAACCGTCTGCGACGCCGCCGGCAGCGCGAAACGCTGCAACGTACCTGGGGATGGGAAAAACGACTTGTTCGGGTTCTCGGCATACAGCCGGGCCTCGATGGCGGCTCCCTTTCGGGAAGGAGCCACCCGGTCCTGATCCGTCAATTTGCCGGATGACAGCAGAAGCTGAAGTCTGACGAGATCAACCCCCGTCAACATTTCAGTGACGGGGTGCTCGACCTGAATGCGTGTGTTCATTTCCAGAAAGAAGAATTCGAACGTGTCGGCATCGACGATGAATTCAACCGTCCCTGCGCCGCTGTAGCGGGTCTGTCGGCAGAGCGCGAGTGCGGCCTCGCACATGTGGTTCCGCACTGAATCTGGCAATCGGGGCGAGGGGCTTTCCTCCAGGACTTTCTGAAAGCGGCGTTGAAGCGAACAATCTCTCTCGAAGAAATGGAGTGGATTGTCGTCTCCGAAGCCGAACACCTGTATTTCCACGTGGCGCGCCCTGGGGATGAAGCGCTCCAGATAGATCGCTCCTTCTCCAAAAGCGCTCAAGGCCGCGCGCTGCACGCCACGAACGGCTTCTTCCAGCTTCTCAGGCCGGTCGACCTCGCGCATGCCGATGCCGCCGCCGCCGGCGGTTGCCTTGACGAGGAGCGGAAAGCCCACGGTGTCAGCCGCTTCCGCCACGCCCTCGATGTGATCGACAGCAAAACAGGTGCTGCCGGGGACGATCGGCACGCCGGCCTGCTTGGCTGTCACGCGGGCATTCTGCTTGTCGCCCATCATTCGGATCAGGTCCGGAGACGGCCCCACCCATATCAAGCCGGCGTCCAGGACGTTCTGGGCAAAGTCCGCATTTTCCGAAAGGAAGCCGTAGCCGGGATGGATCGCATCGGCGCGGGAAACCCGCGCCGCTTCCAGAAGATGTTCCTTGACCAGATAACTCTTGGCGGCGGGCGCCGGCCCTATGCAATGGGCTTCGTCAGCCTCGCTGACATGGCGGGCGTTCCTGTCCGCTTCGGAAAACACCGCGATGGTGTGGATTCCAAGCTCGCGCGCGGACCGCATGATGCGACAGGCAATTTCGCCGCGGTTGGCGATGAGAAGTCTCTTCATTGGGCTAGGCCGCATTCAGGCGCATGACCACGTCGCCATCGGCAATCATGGCGCCTTCCTCGACCAGAATTTCGGCAACGGTGCCCGCTTCCGGCGCCATCACTGGAATTTCCATTTTCATGGCTTCGATGATGATCAAGATCTCATCCTGCTCGACCGCGTCGCCGACGCTCTTTTGAATCTTCCAGATCGTGCCCGTCATTTCGCTGACGACATCTATCAATGCCATGTCTCGTCCCTCCCGATCGTTGCGCCAACCGTATCGAGTTGCTATCGAAGTAGCAATAACAACTCCTCTATTTGACGGGGCGGTTCGATCAGGCTCGTGCTGGACTTGCTCTGACTTAAGTAGTAGTTATCGTAACTACGAAAATGATGAAACCTGGAAGGGGGCGCCATGACTGCGGGTACGTCTGGGGGCAAGCTGCAGGCGGAGCTCAGCGAATTGCAGGCTCGGCGAACGCGGGCCTTGGGCATGGGAAATCCCAAGAAACTCCAGGAGCGCCGGGATCAGGGAATCCTCAACGCGCGCGAGAGGCTGGACTATCTTCTCGACAAAGACAGCTTCGTGGAAGTGGGGCTGCTGGCGAAAGCGATCAGGCCGGAGGTTCGCGATCGCAGCCCCGCGGACGGCAAGATCGCAGGTTTCGGCAAGGTGGACAGGCGCCCCGTCGCGGTCGTCTCGAACGATTTTACCGTGCTCGGCGCATCCTCCAGCGTGATCAACGGAAAAAAGATCAAGCATGTGAAAGACGCGGCCGCATCGCGCGGCATGCCGCTTGTCATGCTTGGGGAATCGGCGGGCGCTCGCATGCCGGATCGGATGGGGGCGTCCGGGCGAGCCATCCTCGGTCAGGATCCGCTTGAATACCGCAGGCTTCGCGAGATGCCGCTGGTCTCCGCGCTGCTGGGCGACTGTTATGGGTCATCGACGTGGTACGGCTGCATGTCCGATTTCGCGGTCATGCGCAAAGGCGCGACGATGGCCGTGGCGAGCAGCAGGGTCACGTCGATCGCGATCAATCAGCCAGTCGATCCGGAAGAACTCGGCGGATGGCGACTGCACACCACGAAGACCGGCCTGGTGGACTATGCGGGCGCGACGGATCAGGAAGCGCTCGATATCGTCAAGCGCTATCTGAGCTACATGCCGTGTCATCGAGGGGAGGTGCCGCCTTTGGCCGAAGTGCCTGAGGGGTCCGGCAGCGATCTTGATGCGATCCTTCGCGAGTTTCCGGACAGCCGCTCGCAGGTCTACGATTCACGTAAGATCCTGAGTGCGCTTGTCGACCGCGACAGTCTTTTCGAGATGAAGCCGCAATTCGGCAAGTCGATCGTCACGGCGCTGGCGCGGCTCAACGGGCGCGTTGTCGGCTTCATCGCCAATAATCCGATTGTCCGTGGCGGCGCCATCGATGTCGACGCCATGCGCAAGGCGACGAGCTTTCTCGTCCACTGCGATTCTTTCAACATCCCGCTTGTATTCCTGGTGGACCAGCCCGGTTTCCTTATTGGGATCGATGGTGAGAAACGCTGGGCGCCGGGGCGCATCATGAATTGGATGAATGCGCTGTCGCAGGTCACTGTCCCGCGCATCGCGATCACCATGCGCAAGAACTACGGCCAAGCCTATATGAACATGGGGGGCGGGCGGCACTCTGATATTTCGGCGGCGTGGCCGACCGCGGATTTCGGCTTCATGGATCCACGAGTCGGCGTCAATGTCCTGTATGGCGTCAAACGCGAGGATGATCCGGAGCGCTTCGAAAGCTTGGTTGCGCAGATCAGCAACGACAGTTCTGCCTATGCTCTGGCGGAACTTTTCGAGAGTCAGGCCGTGATAGATCCGCGGGAGACCCGTGCCTTCCTTGCATCGATGCTCGACGTGTATTGCAACAATCCGTCCCGCGGCATCGGACAGCATCTCCTTGCAAACTGGCCGACAAGCTTTTGAGCATGAATGTCCCATCTCCAGCCAATACGATCAGAGCGGATGAGGCCGCGCGCCGGCAGCTTGAGGACGCACAGGCGGCCGGTGCGGCGGCTCTTGATGAGCATGCTGCAAAGACATTGCTGCGGCAGTTCGACATCGCTACGCCCGCCGGGCAGCGCGTGAATGCTGGCAAATCCCTCTTGAACCATTCGCCGGCTTTCTCCGGCCCTTATGTGCTCAAGGCTCTGTCCAGCCACGCCATCCACAAGAGCGACAAGGGCGCCGTGAAGCTCAATCTTGGAAGTATGGCGGAGGTCGAAAAGGCGAGAGGAGAGATTCTCCGCAATTTTGGCGACGAGAGCACCCTGACGGGTCTTCTGCTTGAGGAGATGGTGGGGCCAGGCGTCGAGATCGTCATCGGCGGGGTCACCGATCCGCGGTTCGGGCCGATGATCATGGTTGGCGCGGGCGGCATTTACGCAGAAATCATCAAGGACGCGTCTTTTCGTCTCTGCCCCATCAGCGAGAGCGACGCGCATGAGATGATCGGGGAACTAAAAATGTTCCCCATTCTGCGCGGCGTGAGAGGAAAGAAAGGCGTCGATATAAAGTCCATCGTGCAGGCGATGCTGCGGCTCGGCGGGGCGGACGGTTTGTTCACGGCAAATGCGGACCTGATCGGCGAATTCGACCTCAATCCGCTTGTGGCGAAGCCCGATGGCCTCGTCGCGCTTGATGCCCGTATCGTTCTTAACGGGCAGAAACAGCCTCCCGGGGCGGATCGCTCGGCAAAGCGCGCGGAGGTTTTTACGTCTTTGTTTTCCCCGAAGGCGATTGTCGTTGCCGGCGCGTCGGCCAATGGCGTGACGTCCGGCAACCGGTTTATCCGCATCCTCAAGCAAGTCGACTATCAAGGACAAATCTACCCCATTCATCCGAGCGCCGAGACGATCGAAGGTCTCAATGCCTATAAGAGTCTCGCTTCGACGCCGACGCCGGCTGACTACGCCTATCTGACAGTCCCTGCCGAACGAGTGAACGATGTTCTCGCCGGCGCGCAAGGTCGCTTGAAGTTCGCTCAGGTCATGGCCAACGGCGACGGTCTCAATCATCATGCGTGGGAACGGCAACTGCTGGAGGCTGCGGAAGCCGGTGGGTTTCGGCTGATCGGCCCGAATTGCATGGGCAGCCATTCCCCGCGTGGCAACTTCACCTTTATGGAAGGCGCTTCTCTTGAATTGGGGACTGTCGGAATTGCCTGCCAGAGCGGCGGTCTCGGCATGGACATTCTCCAGCGCGGACAGAATCTTGGACTGCGCTACAGCGGGCTCGTCACCATCGGCAACAGCATCGATGTGCAGCCTGCCGATCTCCTCGAATTCTATCTCGGGGACCCGCAAACGAAAGTCATCGGCATGTATGTCGAGGACGTCAAAGATGGGCGGAGGTTCTGCAATCTCGTGCGCGCCAACAGGGCGCGCAAGCCCATCGTCCTTCTCGTCGGCGGCGTGACCAGCCTCGGCGGAAAGGCGGCAGCATCCCACACCGGCGCAATGGCAAGCGATGGACAGGCCTGGAAAGCCCTGGCCCGCCAATCGGGCATCATATTGACGCAGACTCTGGACGAGTTTCTCAACGCGCTGCAAATCTGCCAAGTGATGGTGCCCAAACCGGAGCCGGGAGAACCGACCGTCACGCTGTTCGGCAACGGCGGGGGAACGAGCGTACTCGCCACCGATTGCCTCGATCGCGCAGGCCTGACATTGGCCGTGTCCAATGAACAGGCGCTGCAGGTGCTCAACCGGCTCAACTTGCCCCCCGGCGCCAGCGTGAACAACCCGATCGACCTGCCGGCCAATGTCCTGCAGCAGCAGAACGGAAAGATCACGGCGACGATCCTCGGGATCGACAGCGATCTGATCAAGCCCTATGCGACGATCGTTCATCTCAACGTGTCCGTCATCATGGGGTACCGGCACGTCGAGAATTTCCTGCCTAACCTGATTTCGTCAGTGGTCGATTTACCGGGATCTGAGGAGGAGCGGCCGCATCGTCTTCTGGTGGTTCGTTCCGATGGAAGCGAGGAAGCGGACAGTTGGAAGCGCCAGTTTCGCGATCAAGCCAAGGGAAAAGTCCCGGTTTTCGACGAGATTCCGCAGGCAGTGAGTGCGCTTTCTGCGTTCCGGCACTATGAAGTCTTTCGGGCTCGCGCCACGGCGGGCTAAAGTGCTTTCAAGCGAAATGGACACTGGTTCGCGTGAAGAAAGCACGTCAAAGCAAAGCCAGGAGTGGTTTCGGTTCTGGTTCCATCACAACCGAAACCGCCCCGAAGAGTCCGGGGCTGGCAATGTGATCCATTGGAAGGACAGGCATGGCTGCCACGGCTCTTACCATCGACCAGAAGTCTGAGGAGTTCCTCCATGACTTCAAACGTCTCGGCTTCAGCGAATACGAAGCTCGCGTTTACATGCAATTGCTCCGTAGCAGCCCTGCCACTGCCTATGAGGCAGCCAAAGCCTGCGGGGTGCCTCGTCCCAATACGTACAATGCTCTGGAGACATTGACACAGCGCGGCGCGGTGATGCCGATCAGCGAAAATCCCGTGCGTTACGTTGCAACCCCACCGGCGCGGCATTTCGGGGCCATCAGCCGGCAGACCAATGCCGTCTGCGAAAGCTTGGCCCTGCGTCTGAAAGAGATTGAGACACCCGAAGACGATCCCTACGTCTGGAACATCCGCGGCGCCGATCTCGTGCGCGAGAAAATTGATGCGCTGATCGACACGAGTGAATCGAGCATCCGAATCAAGGCGGCTGATTCAATCGTCCGCTTGCATAGCGATGTATTGAAGCGGGCGGCCAAGCGTGGGGTCAATATTCTCATCGTGCTGTTCGGCGATGATGCCGATCAGTTTCGCTTTTCGAAAAACTGTCGCGTCTATCTGCACGAAGGCAATGGTGTGCGGATGGGCGATGCCGACAATCTCTTTACCCTGACGTGCGATCACCTGGAGATGTTGACAACGTCTATCGACGATACGGTTGCTTTCCATACGCGCAACAAAGCGGTGGTGCGCATGGCCGATACCCTGATCCGTCACGATTTCTATATGGCGGAGATTTTTAGCCGCTTTGGAAGCCAGATCGACGCCGCCTTCGGTCGTCACCTGCAAGACCTGCGCATGAAGACTTTTTCGCCGGAGCAGCAGGACACATTCGTCAAGCGAACTGGCCTCAAACATTCCGAGCAAAGACGCCGGACGCGGCGGCCGCGTGGATGATTTCTTTTCCGCAGCGGATTGCTGTTAGTCGCCGCCAACGAATGTGCCTGCAAGGATAGCGACCAACTCCAAGCGTGGCTCGCGCGCATTCCAGCGCTACGTAGCCTATTGCTGTTCGACGTCCGTGAAAGTGGATCTTATGGCGTTCTCTTTTGATCTCAAGTGGAAGCGACGCCTTGTCCCTCCCACTATAGGCCAAATCCATAATGGACATGCCGAAAGGGTATTGGAGGAGTACGTCCGGCTTGTGTAGAGCGGTGTGACCTTCGGGAGGAATGTCCATGGGCCTCGAAATCCGACCTTCGACACTCGGCATCGCCGGCGCTCGCCCCATCGTGATCCGGCGCGTCGATGTCATTCCGGTGGCGCTGCCGCTGACGAAGCCCATGAAGATGGCGCATCTCACCATCACGGCCGCCGACAATCTCCTGGTCCGCATCGAGAGCGAGGACGGCGTTGTCGGCTGGGGCGAGGCAGCCTCCGCACCGAACTCGACCGGCGAAACGCTGCCGGGGATGGTGGCGACGGTGCGCGATTGGCTGGCTCCGGCCCTGATCGGCCAGGACGCTCGGCTGCGCGCGGGACTGATGCGGCGGGTGAATCGTGCGGTTTATGCCTCGACCGGCTCGAAGTCCGCCGTAGAAATGGCGCTCACGGATCTCGTGGCGCGCACGTTGAACGTGCCGATGGCGTCGCTGCTCGGTGGGTTGTTCCGCGACACCGTCGAGCCGATGTGGCTTCTCGGCACGGGCTCGACCGACAAGACCGTCGAGGAAGCGGTTCGCAAGCGCGACGAGGGCTACACGTTCCTGAAGTTGAAGGCGGGATCGAAGCCCGTGGAGGAAGATGCCGAATGCGCGGTCGCCGTGCGCCGCGCGGTCGGTGACAGCATCAAGCTCTGCGCCGACGCCAACTCTGGGTTCACCGGCGCATCGGCCCGGCAGTTCGTCGCCCGCGCAGCCGATGCAAAGCTGCTGTTCCTGGAGCAGGCGCTGCCGGCGAGCGAACTCGATGCGCTGACGTCATTGGCGCGCGACTCCGCGCTGCCGCTGTGTTCGGACCAAAGCATCGGCTCGATCGGCGATATCAGCATTCACGCTGACCGCGGCGTGAAGGGCGTTGCGCTGAAGCTCATCAAGCTGGGCGGCATCGAGCAGTTGCTGCGCGCGGCGGCACTGGCCGAAACGCGGAGCATCAACATGGTGATCGCGGCGAAGGTCGCGGAATCGAGCATCGCCTCCGCGACCATGGCGCACGTCGCCTGCGCGGTGCCACTGATCGATTGGGGCGTCAGCCTCACGCACGTCTATCTCGCCGAAGACCTGGTCAAATCGAAGCTCGTGATGAAGGACGGCCGGGTCACGCTGCCCGACGGCGCGGGCTTCGGTCTTGCCGTCGATGAAGCCGCCGTCGAGCGCTGTCGCGTGCGCGCGCTGGGCTGATCCCGAAAATTACGCGCGAAGGGAAAAGCCGTCGCGCGCCTCGATCTCCTGCGTCACACCACGGATCATGCCGGCGGTGGCCTCGGTCGCCGACGTCACGGCGCGGCCCTCCGACGTGGCGATGACGAGCTGGCGCTGGATGCTGCCGTCGAGCAGGCGATGAACGTCGATCAGCTTGAGCGCGTGGTCGCGCCGCGTGATCGAGTAGGGCAGGATCGTCGAGCAGCTTCCGTCTTGCACCATCAGACGGATCGTTTCGAGGCTGTTGAGCACCATCTCGCCCATCACGACGACGCCGTGCGGCGCGAGCAGCATGTTGCACATGGTGCGGATCGCTTCGGTCAGGATCAGCGGCGTCGCCAGCAGTTCCTTTGCCGACACGGCGGATTTCTTGCGCCGCTGACCGGGCGGCGTCACCAGCACCATTTCCTCGCGCGTTAATTGTTCGGTGATAAGCAGCCGGCTTTGCGCGATATCGGCGGTGACGGCGAGATCGAGCTTGCCCGAGCGGAGCCATTCGGGAAGCACGATGCTGCCGGCCGGCATGATTTCCAGTTGGACGGCCGGGTATTCGATCCGCATCCGCGAGATCAGAAGCGGCAGCAGCACCGGGCAGAGCGTCGGCGGCATGCCGAGCACGACCTTGCCCGAGGGCACCTGCCGCAATCGGCCGACGTCATGCGTGGTGCGATCGACGTCGCGCAGGATGCGTGTGGCGCTGTCGAGCAGGATCTGGCCCGCTTCGGTCAGGCGCACGCCGCGGTTCGCGCGGGTGAACACCGGCGAGCCGAGATGCTCTTCGAGCTTTTGCATGTGCCGCGTCAGCGACGGCTGGGCGATCCCGAGCGCGGCCGCGGCGCGGGTAAAGCTGCCGAGTTCGGCGATATGGACAAAGTAGCGAAGGTCCCGCAGCTCCATTCTGGTATGCTATATTCTTATGGGCGGGATACGACAATGATATTTGTGTATGGCAGGAGCGTCTTCTAGAACCGCTCTGAAATGCCGCGCGCACCACATTGGGACCTATGCAGCGCGCTCCAATTGTCCGTTCGCCTGAGGAGCCCATGAGAGAAATCTTCGTCGTGCGCGAGGCCGAGATGACCGAAGGCGATCGCCGCATCGTCATCGACGGCGAGACCGAGATCGGCGTGTTTCATGTCAACGGCGAGTTCGTCGCGTGGCGTAACGAGTGTCCGCATCAGGGCGGGCCGGTGTGCCAGGGCAAGCTGATGAAGGGCTGCGAGGAGCGCCTCGACGAGCAACTACGCAGCCTCGGCATCCACTATCGCGACGGCTCCATGCATCTCGTGTGTCCGTGGCACGGCTATGAGTTCGATGCACGCACCGGCAAGCACGCGGGCTACGACCGCATGAAGCTCGCGTCCTATCCGGTGAAGCGGCGCGACGGAGGCGTTTATGTCGTCGTCAAGGATTGAGACAACCGCCGTGCAACGTCTTGAAGAGGCTGTCGGCGCAGCTTTCGCTGCGGCGAATGAGTTGCTGGACCAGGAGGCCACCGCGCAGGTGTCTGATGAAGTCGTCCAGCGCCTGCTCACCGCCGGCACCAGGCTTTACGCGCGCAAGGCCGAGCTCGAGCGCCGCAACTTCGCGGCGCTGAGCCCGCAGGGCGTCACCGCGACCGATGCCGTCACCGTGATGAGCAGCATGCTGGAAGCGGTCAATCTGAGCACCTTCGACCTCTCGATGTGGGTCGACGGCAGACCGCGTTGAACGCTAATCGCGAAACCATGAAGCATACCGGATAGCGCCATGACCACACCGACCGGCAACTCGACGATCAAGCCGCAAGATCTCGCGATCATCACCGACAAGACGGACTCTTACGAGATCCTGGCTCGCGCGAAGAAGCAGGCCATCGAGCGCCGCTTCGACGATTACTTCATCGTCGACGTGGACTCGCACATCGGTGACGCGGCTGCCTGGCCCGAGGTGCTCAAGTTTGTCGAAAACGAGACTATCCGTGACGCAGCTGCCTTCTTCAGCAACGGCACCGGTCGCGGTGCCTTCCTCAACGATACGCCCGGTCTGCAGAACCAGCACGTTGGCGGGCGCATCCCGCACGGCTCACATCTCAAGGAGCCGATTGCGGACAAGAGCGTGCCTCGCGAGGTCGCCTTGTCGCGCAAGGCGATCGACTGCTTGGGCCTGGATTACCAGGTCTTCTTCCCGAGCGCGTTGCTGTTCCTCGGCATGCATCCGGTTCGTGAAATGGAGGTCGAGCTCTCGACCGCCTACAATCGCTGGATCGTCGAGCACGTGCTGCCGCACGAGCCGCGTATGAAGGCGATGATCTATCTGCCGTTCAACACGCCGGATGCGGCCGAGGCGATGGTCAAGCGCTTCCTCGGCAAGCCGGGTGTCGCCGGCTTCCTCGTCACCAGCACGCGCAATCAGCCGGTGCACGCCAACGAATACATGCGCCTCTACGCGATGCTGCAGGAGGCCAACATGCCGATCGGCTTCCACGCTCACCACAACTGGAACAACGAATACACGCGGCAACTCAATCGCTTCATGTCGATGCACGCGCTCTCGTTCGTGCTGAGCAACATGGTTCACCTGACCAACTGGGTGGTGAACGGGCTGCCGGAGCGTTTCCCCAAGCTCAAGGTGATGTGGATCGAGAGCGGATTGGCCTGGGTGCCGTTCCTGATGCAGCGTCTGGACCACGAATATCTGATGCGCGTGTCGGAGGCTCCGCTGCTCAAGCGCCTGCCGAGCGAATACATGCGCGAAATGTACTACACGATGCAGCCGATGGAGGCGACGAACCTCAAGCTGCTCGAAGGCACCTTCGAAGCCATCAATGCAAGCTCGCAGCTTCTTTACGCATCGGACTGGCCGCACTGGGACTTTGACGTGCCGGCGCGCCTGTTCGACCTGCCGTTCCTCGACGACAGGAGCAAGCGCAACATCCTCGGCCTGAACGCCGCCCGCGTGTTCAATCTCGATGTGCCGGCGCGCTATCAGAATCCGATGAACGTCGCCGCCGAATAAGACACTCGTTCCAAGAAAAGACAGAGAAGGCCGCGCACTGCTGCGGCATGGGAGAATGATGAATATGATGTCTCGCGTCGTTGCTGTACTCGCTGCCGCAGGCCTGATGTCCGCCGTGCTGACGCAAGGCGCTCTTGCGCAAGCAGATTATCCGAGCAAGCCGGTGACGCTGATCGTGCCTTATCCCGCGGGCGGCGGCTCGGACACCATGGCGCGCACCGTCGCCGAAAAGCTCGGTGAAACGCTCGGCGTTCGCATCATCATCGAGAACTCTGGCAGCGGCGGAGGGACGGTCGGCACGCGCACCGCGGCGAAGGCCGCGCCGGATGGCTACACGCTTCTGCTCGGCCACACCGGTACGATCTCGATCAATCCGACGCTCTACACCAACCCCGGCTACGACCCGGACAAGGACTTCGTGCCGATGGGCACGATCGCGCGCATTCAGCTCGCGCTGGTCACGCACCCGACGTTCCCGGCCAAATCGGTGAAGGAGTTCATCGATATGGCCAAGAAGAGCCCCGGCACCATCGCGATGGGTGCATCCGCGATCGGCACCGGCTCCTACATGTCGGCGCAGTTGTTCACGTCGATGACCGGCGTGAACGTCAACATCATCTCTTATCGCGGGCTGGCGCCGTTTCTGACCGACATTCTCGGCGGCCACGTTCCGGTGGGCTTCAGCGTGATCCCGCCGGCCTTCGCCAACATCAAGAGCGGAAACCTCAAGCCGCTCGCGGTCAGCAGCGCCAACCGGCTTGTGTCGATGCCCGACGTGCCGACCGTGGCCGAGGCCGGCGTGCCGGGCTTCGAGTCGTCGGTGATCTACGGCATCTTCGCCCCGGCGGGCACCAACGCCGATATCGTCGCCAAGGTGAACAAGGCGCTTCAGACCGCGATGAAGAGCAAGGAGCTATACGAGCAGGTGGTGAACGAAGGCGGCGAGCCACTGTTCCTGTCGCCCCAGGAGTACAAGAAGCAGCTCGCTGAGGACGCGAACAAGTGGTCGTCCCTGATCAAGAAGCTCAACCTCAAGATCGAGAACTAGAGGGCGACCGTCGCGATGCGCAGCCGGAGAGGGGCTGCGCTCGCTCACTACACCCCATCATTCAACTGGATATTCGCCTACAGCACGATCTCGGCAGCTACTTTAAATGCGCCGATAAAGACGAGTCATTGACCCAAGCGCCGCTCTCAAACGACGAAAAATGATTTTTCCTATCCAATCCGTCGAGGAAACGGATAGTCGAAAGCCCCCGTTTATCTGGGCTGCCAAATCTTGATCTCGCCGGCTTCGATCTTCTTCTTCGGGATCGGGTCTGTGGCGAAGAAGGCGTCTGCGATCTTCCGCTGCTCCGACAGGCCGTCACGGGTGCCCGCGCCGACGCGATAGCTGTTGGCCTCTTCAACGGTTGGGGTGTCGATCCCAAAGCCCGGCGAGCACGCTCGCTGCTTCCTTCGGGTTTTTCTTCACCCACGTCCCGTTTCATCGATCTCGGCGAAGATTACCTTGAGAACGTCGCTTCGGTTCGGCCAGCGGTTGGCCGATCGAGATCCAGGATCCCGAACACCGTTGTACACGCCAAAAGCTCCCGCGATGTGAGTGGGGACCCCATACGGTTCGATTGAAGCACCAGAAGCAAGGTCGATTGACAGGTTGGTATACCAAGCGTACACAATCGGTATGGTCACTCCGCAGCGACTCCAGAATGGCGTGGACACTGACGTCTACGGCCGCCTCAAGCTGATGATCCTCGACGGCGAGATCGGCCGGGGCGAGCCGCTGGTCGAGCGTTCCGTGGCGGCCCAGCTCGGCGTCAGCCGCACGCCGGTGCGCGAGACGCTGTTCCGGCTGGAGCGTGAGGGGTTGGTCCGCATTGTCGAGGGGAAGGGCGCGTTCGTCGCCTCCTACACCATCGAGGACGTGATCGAGATCTATCAGGTGCGCATCGGGTTGGAGCCGCTGGCGGCGCGGCTCGCCTGTCCGCATCTCGACATCGACGATCTGTCGCGGGCCGAGGAGCAGCTCAATCGCTACAAGGCCAAGCCATCGCTGATGACGAGCGATTCCGCCTCATGGCTGAAGCTCGGTCGCGAGTTCCATGGCCTGTTCATCCGCGCCTCGCGCAACAACCGTCTGATCCAGGTGATCGAGGGCATGCAGGATCACATCGATCTGGTGCGCGGCATCGGTCGTACGATCAGCACGCAGGCCACCAGCGAAAGCACGTTGCAGGAACACATCGCGATCCTGCGAGCTCTGAAGGCGCGCGACCCGGATCGCGCCGAGCGGGCTGTGCGCTTGCATCTGCAAAACGGACTGAAGCACCGGCTCGACGGGCTTCAAGTCAAAGCTTGAAGAAACGGAGCAGGGACGCGCCAATGAGCGAAGTGAAGGAGCGCCATGAGGTCTGGGAGACGATCCCGGTGGGAGACGATCTCGGCACGATGGATTACGTGCTGACGGAGCAGATGGTTGCGGACTATCGCCGCGTGGTCGACAATCCTTACGCCGCCTATCCAACGGTCGCCGCGCGCCATCCGGCCAATCTGTTCTACCGCAAGTACAAGCAGGTCATGCGTGTGCCGAATTCCGGGCATGACTCGCAATATTTCAATCCGCCGGCAACCGGCAAACGCATTTTTGTGTCGGCGAAGATCGTCGACAAGTACGTCCGCCGCGACAAGCCGTACCTGATCGTCGAAGCGACCGCGACCGACGAAGACGGCCGTTTGATCGAGATCAGCCGGCTGGTCGGTCTCGCCAGGCAGATCGGTCTCGAGGCCCACGCCGACACCGCGCGCAAGGTCGCGAAGTTGGAGAAGGGCCAATGAGCAACGCGAAGAAACCGCGCGTGCTGGCGGTCGGTGACCGGCTCGACAGCTTTTCGCGCCACGTCGATCAAGACAAAATGGTCGAGTTCGAGCGCGTGGTATGGGATCGCGGCCAGAATTCGCACAGCGATCCCGATGCCGCGAAGCGGGACGGCCTGACGAAGACGATCGCGTCGGGCCAGAACCAGATGGCGTTCCTGCACGAATTGATGGAGCGCAATTTTGGCGACGCCTGGGTCTTTGGCGGCAAGATTTCGGCGCGCTGGATTCACCCGGTTTACGCCGAGGACGATATCAGTCCGCATGGTCTGGTGACGGAGATCGGCGAAGTCGATGGCAAGCCGCGCGTCACGGTGCAGCTCTGGTGCGAGAACCAGAACGGCGTGAAGACCGCGGCCGGCACGGCATCCGCCGGACAACCATCGGCGACGCGAAGCTGGCCCGGCGCAAGCAATGAGGATGTGTTTTGACCACAGGTGCTTTGGAGGGCGTTCGCGTCCTGGAGCTGACCCACGCCTGGGCCGGTCCCTATTGCGGCATGATGCTCGGCGACATGGGCGCTGAGGTGCTCAAGATCGAGAGCCCGCGCCAGGAGCCGGAGGCGCGCGGCGGCTATCCTTATGCGAATGGCGAGAGCGTCATCTTCATGATGCTCCACCGCAACAAGAAGAGCGTGACGCTCGATCTCAAAAATCCGGAAGGCAAGGCGATCTTCCTCGACCTGGTGAAGTCCGCCGACATCCTGATTCAGAACTTTCGCCCCGGCGTGATGAAGAAGCTGGGGCTCACTTACAAGGAGCTGAAGCCGATCAATCCGGCGCTGATCTACGCGACGCTGTCGGGCTACGGGACCACGGGGCCGAAGGCCGATCTGCCTGGCGTCAACATGATCGCGCTCGCTGAAAGCGGTCTCGCCTCGACGACCGTCATGGACGGCCGCCCGCCGGTGCCGATGGGTTACGCGCTGTGCGACGTGGTCGGCTCGATGTGGACCAGCCACGGCATCCTCTCGGCCTATGTCCGGCGTCTCAAGACCGGGCAGGGCCAGGAAGTCGACATGTCGCTTGTCGAGGCCGGCATCTCCTTGATGTTCTCTCCGGTGGCGATGAACGATCACGTCAAAGGCAACTGGTCGGACAAGGTCGGCCGCAACGACGGCAACGCGCCGGCCGGGTTCTTCAAAAGCTCCGACGGCAGCTATGTCTCGATCTTCGCCAGCTATCCGGCGTTATGGGACCGCTTCATCAAGGCGATGAACCTCGAGCACCTGGCCAAGGAGGAGCGTTTCGCCACGCGCGAGCAGCGCACCTCCAATTCCAAGGCGTTGCATGCCATCGTCGGCGACATCGTCGCCACCAAGCCGACCCAGCATTGGGTCGACCTGTTGCTGAAGGCGGGGGTGCCGGCCTCACGCGTCAACACCGCGGGCGACATGCTCCAGGATGAGCATGTGCTCGCTCGCGAGATGGTGGTCGAGCAGGATCATCCGACCGCCGGAAAAATCCGCGTTGTCGGCGTGCCCGTGAAGCTTTCCGAGACGCCCGGCAAGGTCCGCACGCCGGCGCCGCTGCTTGGCGAGCACACCGAAGAGGTGCTGCGCGGCATCGGCCACGGCGACAAGATCGAAGCTCTGAAGCAGAAGAAGATTATCTAGCGCGGCGGCAGAACTGCGCAGATCAACGAAAACCAGACCAAGAGGAAACGCCCGTGTTTCGGAAGGCACATCTGCTCGTCTCCCTCGCGCTCTCATGGGTTGCGCTTTCCGCGCCGGCCCAGGCCGATGATTATCCGAGCCGGCCGATCACGCTGATCGCACCTTATGCCGCGGGTGGAGGGTTCGACGGGGTCGCGCGCATTCTCGGCGAGGCGATGGGCCGTAACCTCGGCCAGCGCGTGATCGTGCAGAACACGGAAGGCGCGGGCGGCAGCATTGGCGCTCGTGCGGGCGCGCGCGCAACGGCTGATGGCTACACGTTGCTGCTGCATCATCCGGGCATGGTCACGGCGCCGCTGCTCATGAAGAACGTGCAGTTCGATCCGATGCAGAGCTACGAGTTCGTCGGGCTGTTCCTCTACTCGCCGGCTCTTTTGGTCGGCAGGACCAACTTGCCCGCGAACACGATTCAGGAGTTGGTCGAATACATGAAGACCCACAAGGACAAGGTGACGATCGCCTCGGCCGGCGTTGGCAGCGGCACCGATCTTTGCGCCATGCTGCTGGAGCAGGCTGCCGGCCAGACCATCACCCATGTGCAGTATCGCGGCGCGGGACCGGCGATGATCGACGTTGAGGCCGGGCGCGTCGATCTTCTGTGCGAGACGCCGTTCGCGCTGGTGCCCCATATCCGCTCGGGCGGCGTCAAGCCGTTCGTCGTTTCCGGCGACAAGATGATCGACGGCCTGCCGGACGTGCCGCTCGCGAGGAATGTCGGGCTTGGCGCGCTGGATCTTGGCGTCACATGGTACGGCCTCTATGCGCCGGCGAAGACGCCTGCGCCTGTCATCGATCGCCTTTCACAAGCGCTACAGGCGGCGGTGCAGGACCCAGCGGTGTTAGACCGTACCAGGCGGCTGGAGATGACCGCTTACAAGCCGAACGAAGCGACCCCGGCCGGTCTGAAGAAGCAGCTCCAGCTCCAGACCGAGCGTCTCGGCGAGGTGTTCCACAAGGCCGGGATCAAGCCGCAATAGAGCGCTCCCGAATGCCTTTAAGGCTGCTTACGCCTTCGTAGGTTCGAGTCCTGCCGGGCCACCCAGGCGCCGACTTGTGTCGCGAACGCTCTCAGGAAACGGGCTAGATCCGCTGGCTTGAAACCTGTGCAGCTAGACGCCCAGACGATGACGCGCTATCGAAGTGCCAGCCGAATTGAGCTTCAGTGACTGGCTAGGACATTCTGCAAAGCTGGCAAGTGATGCTGCAGATCGGGGCGCGCCCTTTCTTAATGGCGTGACCAACCCACTGGATAGGCCGCGATCAAGCGCGTGAGCGTACCTTTAATTTTGAGTTGTTGTAGGTTCGAGACCTCTATCTCGCCATACGGCTGCCGCAGCGAGCGTTGTCATAAAGGCGATCAGATTTTTTGTTGCCTCTGGCTGCGCCGCGGTCGGGCCAAGCGCGGCCGCGAAGCCAGTGTAGAGCCGGATATCCGGCGGCAGCAGGCCGGCCAGTTCGGCGCCGGGATACGGTAGAATTTCGCTGACCTGGGTAATGCCGAGTTCCGCGCCGCCCTCCGCCACCACATGCGCGGCCGAGGTTGTTCCAGGAATTGGCCTGATTTTCGGCTTGAGTGCTTCGGCAATGCCGAGGCGTTCGAACAGTCCCTTGAGGTAGACGCCAGTCGCCCCCTGTTCGACGAAAGCGATGGAATTCGCCGCAAGCAGTGTGGCCTTAAAGCTTTCGACAGTTGCGATGTCGGGCTTCAGTGTACCCTTTCGCACCGCCACACCGGTGCCAGAGCGCGCCAAATCGGTACGCGTTGTAAGCTTGTTCTGCTTCAGCAGCGTCTCGATCACATTGTTGTTTAGCACAGCGACATCGAATGCGGCTCCTTTCTCGATTGCTTCGCGCAGCGCGGCGGCGGTGCCGTACTCGATCGTCACCTTGTGGCCGGACGATTTCTCAAACTGCGGGACAATATCTTCGAGCGCCGCCTTCACGGCGGGGGAGGCCAGCATTTTTATCTCAGCAGCATCGGTCGTGGTGGCGGCGAGTAGAAAGTTCATGGCGACGCAAACAATTCTGGAAATGCGGAACATGCGCGACTCCAATGACGTGCTGAGGAATGGCGTCGCATCGCGGGTGATGCGTTAGCCGAGGACCGCGGTGCCCTTGATCTCAATCAAAGCGTCTGGCCGGACCAAACCTGATACCACCACACCGGTTGCGGCAGGCCACGGAGGACCTTTGAGAAGTTCGCGGCGGAGCTGCGCGGTCTTTTTGTAGTCGTCGAGGGAAAGGACATAGTCCGTCGTCTCAACGATGTTCGACAGCGACCCTCCAACCAGAGACAGCACGGATTCGAATTTTCGAAAAATCTGACGTGTCTGTTCGACAATATCATTCTCGCCGACAATCCTCCCGTGTTCGTCAGTTGCGGTCGTTCCAGAAAGGAAAACCAGGTTTCCGACGCGAACTCCGGGCGAGAAGGTGAAGCCTGAAGGCCAGGAAGGGGAGGGGATCAATGGTTGGTAGATGGGGGTGCTGTGGGTCACGACATCAATGTCCTGTTGAGCCGGAAGAGCGGAGCAGAAATCGCTGAATTTTTCCGGTCTGAGTCTTCGGCAGGTTTGCGACGAATTCGATTAGGTGTGGATACTGGTGGCGCCCACAAACCGATTTCGCCAGTTGCACCAGTTCGGATGAAAGTGCTTCAGCGTCGTGCGGCGGGGCGCGCAGCACGACAAAAGCCTTGATTGCCTCGCCGCGCAGCTCGTCCGGCGTACCGACAACGGCGGCCTCTACCACATCAGGATGTCTCAGAAGGGCGCTCTCAATTTCAAACGGGCCGATCCGATAGCCTGAGCTCTTGATAATATCGTCCGAGCGGCCTTCGAACCAATAGTAGCCATCGTCATCCCGACGCGCGAAATCGCCAGTGCATTTCCATTCGCCTTTGGAAAGGGCGTTGGTCGCGTCTCTATCGTTCCAGTAGTGCAGCCAATATTGGCTATTCCCGTTGGTGCGTTGCGCGATAAACCCTGTTGTGCCCGAGGGCAGTTCTGCACCTTCTTCGTTCACGATTGCCATTGTCTGGCCGGGCGAGGGCAACCCCATCGAGCCAGGCTTGACCGCCATTAACAGCGAGTTGTGGTTTCCGACCGGCAGCCCGAATTCCGTGGCCCCGAAATGGTCCATGGGCGTGCAACCCCAAACGCGTTGAAAGAATGTGACGACCTCTCCGTTCAAGGGTTCGCCACAACAGGATATGGCGCGTACGCTGGTGCCAGCCTGAGCGATCGAGTCGCCCCGCGCCATGAGGCTTCGCAGAACAGTGGGGTTCGTCGCAAAATTAGTGACACCGTATTTCGAGATGATGTCGAGGCAAACCTCGGCACTGGCGTTGGACTCTACGCTGATAATCGAAGCCCCGGCAGCTAAGGCAGGTAAGTAGCAACACAGTCCGTAGCCCCAACTGGGGTCGCCCGTAGGCCAGAAGACGTCGGTCGCCGGCTGGAGGTCCAAGCTGAAGCGGACGTAGGGCCACATCGCAGCGGGAAGGTTTGCAGCAATGACGCAGCCCTTCGGCTTTCCGGTCGAGCCAGAGGTGTAGATAATGAATGCGGGAGCAGACCGAGAGGTCTTCACTGACACAAACGTATCCGCTTCGCTCGCAGTAGAGCCAGTGTAGTCGATATCTCCGGTTTCGCCCGCGCCCAGCGCAATGACTTTAATGCTGTTGTTGGGGCCGACCAGGTGGCGATACTTGCTGCCAACAAATGCGAAGCGCGCCGAGCTGTGCTCAAGCCGGTAGCTCACGGCTTCCGCTGCGAAGCCACTAAAAATCGGGACATAAATGGCACCCGCACGCAGGCATCCGACGATGATAGAAACGGTTTCAGGAGCTCTTGGCAGTATTCCTGCGACTCGGTCTCCGATCTTCAGACCATGCCGTTGCAGGAGGTTCGCGACGCGTTTGCTCTCATTGGATAACTCGGAGAATGAAACGCGCCGCTCTGTCCCATCCGCGCCAACCCAAAGAATTGCCGTCCGATGCCCCAGTCCTGCGGACACATGCCGATCGACGAGTGTCCACGCGAGATCCACGTCGGTAAGGCCGTTCCAGCCGAGATCGCCGAGCGCCTGCGACCAGTCGAATGTAGAAATAGCGTCCGCGTAGCTGGGCTTTGTCATGTCTTGAATTTCAACTCAGCTCGGGCGGCAGCGCAGGAGGTAGACGTGGCGGCCTTCCAGCACGGAAATTCCCTCGGAATTCGAGATGCGCACGAGAAATTCCACGCGCGCCGTTGTTCGGTTCTTACCGATCGAATTTGAGAGCACCGTGTATGATGCGCGAAGGGTATCGCCGATAAAGGCCGGTTTGAGGAATTCGGCGCTCTGTGAAACCAACGCCACCATGGACGCCTCAAGCTGCGGCGAAAGCTCCGTTGAACCCAGTGCCGTCAATGCCGTCAGAAGAAGTCCGTGCGCGACCGGCCGGCCGAATCTGGTTTTTTGGGCGTATCCTTCGTCATAATGAATAGGATGGCCGTCGCCCGTCAGCGCCGCAAAACCCTCGAACAACTCGGCGGTCAATAGCTTGTCGTTTCCCGTGAACGAAAAGCCCTGGCGGAGATCTTCGGCGTAGAGCTGTGTTCGTGTGTTCATCCCGACAGCCCGTCACTCACGGCGGCATTGTCCGGTTTGAGTGACATGCCGGCATAATGCGCGAGCTTGTCCAAAATGATCGTATAGTCTTGCTCGGCTCGCCCTTCGTCGATGCACGCTTGCACGATGTTGCGGACGACCTCTGTGGCTGGCATGGAAACGCCCGTAGCGGCGGCTGCCTTGAGGCCAAGTTCTAGGTCCTTACGCATCAGCGTGTTGGTGAACGTAACCGTGTAGTCCAGGTTGGCGATCACCGGTGTTTTGTAACGAGTGAAGGTCGATCCAAGAACGCTGTTGTTTATGACTTCCAGGAATGAGTGTCGCGGGACCCCGTGGGATTCAGCTAGCAGTGCGACTTCGGCAAGTCCTTCGTAGACGATGCCAAGGTAGAGGTTGTGGCAGATCTTCACGATACGCGAGACCTCACCTTCCCCGACATAGGTTACGTTCGGACCAAAGCACTTCAGATAAGGAAGGAGCGTGTCGAACACACTTCGTGGGCCGGACGCCGTAACGCTCAGCTTCGCGGCTCGTGCAACCACGTCATTGCCGCTGACCGGAACGACAAGCATCTCGGTCTTGTGGACGGCCGCGAGCGAGCGGACTTGGGCCGATGCCTCAGGTGAAATCGTCGAAAGCTCTGCCAGGATCTTAGGCGCCCGCTTCGGGGCTGAGAACAACCCATGGGGGCCGCTCAATACGGAGCGGAGGTCGTCTGCAGTCGACACCATCGTGAATACGATATCGCAGTCGGCGAGATCGGCCGGATGGTCGACCAGAGTGACGCCAAGCTTCTCGAGACCCTCGGCCTTGGAGCGCGTTCGATTGTATCCTTTGAGGTCGCAGCCGGCTTTCGCGAGTTGTTCGGCCATTGCATATCCCATGCGGCCGAGCCCGATCCATCCGAGACGGTGGGATTTTCCTGAACGCGTCATCTATGCGACCTTTGCTTTGATGTTCCGGGCACGGACATGTGCTGCGGAGCCGTGGCGAGATATCGCCGCTTGTTTCGGCGCGCCACGCGATGAATCGGTGACTAGGCTCTCGCGAACACCATTCTCGATGACGCGCTTGAGCTGTTCCGCGCTCTGTTTGAGGGTGGCAACTCTTTCGTCCACCGGCCGATCTTTTAATCTCGCTGTGAGCCCCGTGATGGCAACGGCATACTGAACGCCGAGCCCGTCAATTGCGATTGGACAGGCGAGGGCGCCGAGCCCGAGCTCCATCTCGTTCCAGCAGGTGGCGAAACCATCCTTGCGAATGCGTGCATGTTCTCTTTGGATTTGCGCGATCTCTGTTTTGGTCTGCGGCGTGAATCGATCGAGATGACCTGAAAAAGCTCGGCGCACGATATTGTCGGGTTGATGCGCCAGAATAGCCTTCGCGGAAGCCGCCGCGTGCCCGGGCATAACATCGCCGGGATAAACCTTGCTGCGCAGACCGCTCTCCGGAACAGCCCACGAGATCGATATGACCTTCTGGCCGACGAGTTGGGCCAAGTACGCCGTTACATGAACCTTGTCAGCCAGACGATCGAGGATGGGCTGTGAGGCGATCTTCAGCCAGCCGTCGTCTGTGCCGGCGAGAAGAAGACGAAACAAGCGGGAGCCGAGCACGTACTGTTTGCCTGCTTCCCCCGGGACGAGAAGGCCGGTTTTGATGAGTCCTTGAACGATGCGGTACGCGGTTGGGACGGGCAACCGGCAGCGGCGCGCGACATCACTCAAGCCCAGCCCCGCTTGGCTGGCCGATGCCACTTCTTCAAGAACCAAAATGTAGCGCTCGAGTGGAGACTGCTTGGCCATGCGCATTTGCAGATGTTTGAACCGCGCCGCAGCGGGCTCGTTGACTTGGTCGGCGCCGAAAGATGTAATCTCAATCGAAAAACAAAACAATATTTTCGTTTTTCGAAAACCGCATTGGGGCTCCTTCAACGCTTGATAAGGGGCTCAGCGGATCTGCAAGTTCGGTTCTACGGCGTTGGCCTGACTCGTGCATGCATCTTGCTTCGCTGTCGCTTCGAGGAACGTGAAAGGGAAATAAAGAATGGCGTGGTATTTGGATCTGAAGGTGGCGGGCACAATGCTGGGGCGATCCGCGCGGTTTGTTGTCGCTGGTGCAGCCCTGCTGGCGGTGGGCGCCGAGTGTGCGGGTGCGCGCGACGCAAAAGGATTTCCGAACCGTCCAATTTCGCTGATCGTGCCGGTCGCCGCGGGCGGCGGTGTTGATGGATTGGCGCGGCTTATCGCGCCTGCAATGTCGGAAGTCCTGAATCAATCCGTCGTGGTCGAGAATCTTCCCGGTGCTGGTGGCACGGTTGGACTATCGCGGGTGGCTAAAGCTGCTCCGGACGGCTACACGATTGGTTTAGGCAATATCGGCACGCACGCATTCAGTCAGACTTTATATAAAAAGCCGCTCTACAACGCGGTCACTGATTTTTCGCCGGTTGGTTTGGTGGCTGAGCAGCCTTTGGTGCTCGCTGTCCGGCCAGATCTTCCGGTTTCCAATCTCGATGAGTTCTTGGCTTACGCCAACATCAACCACGAGAAGATGCAGTTCGGTTCTCCTGGACTCGGTTCCGGGTCGCACTTTGCCTGCGTGATGTTTAATGCAGCCGCCGGCCTTGCAATTTCCCACATTCCCTATCGAGGCGGCGGGCCAGCAATGAACGATCTGATCGCTGGCCGCATTGACTACTGGTGTCCGTTCAGCGCCACGGCGATACCGTTGATCAAAAACAAGCAGATCAAGGCGGTTGCGATTCTTTCGAAGGAGAGGGCGGCGGTTATGCCGGAAGTATCGACGGCCCATGAGCAAGGTCTAAAGGATTTCGACACCTCGACCTGGAATGCACTTTTCGCTCCGAAGGACACTCCCGCCGAACTCGTTGCGGTTCTAAATGAAGCCGCCAACAAAGCCGTGCAAAATCCACGCGTTCGCGAACGCATGGAAAGTCTAGGCATGGATATTGTCAGCGTCGATCGCAGATCGCCGGAATATCTGCTCAAATTCGTCCGCGACGAAGTCGAGCGTTGGGCACCAGCGGTACGGGCTTCGGGATTGAGCATCGAATAAGCCGATGTAGCGTCGGCAGTAGAGATAGGGCTCAGCGCCGCCTGCCGCGCGGTGCCACGCTTCAGCTTTTGAATTTGATTCTTCTGCGGGCGTATCGTGAGCCTCACATTGGCCGTCAAATTTCTTTCGACACCACGCGGGCGCACTCGATGAACCGATCGGCGACCGGGGACAGCGTACGATCGCGCAATGTCACCATGGCCAGCATCCATGGCCGGTTTGGGAGCTCGACCGGCAAAACCTTCAGGGAACAGGTTTCCGCCACTGTTCGCGCGCAGGTCGTCAGAAATTCGCCGTTCGCAACAAAATGCCGGGCGAGGTGCGTCGAAAACGCCGACAGTCTGGCCTTGGGCACATCGAGACGTTGCATACGGCAGGCTTCCGCCATGCAAACGTAATTCCAGGTATCCGGAGGCGTCAGGATCCAGGGCTCATTCATCAATTCCGCCAGCGCGATCTTGCGACGTCGGGCCCAACGATTGTTCTGCCCCGACGCGATGACGAGCGGATCGTTGAACAGATATTCGATATTCAAACCGGCATCGGTCTGAACATCGGGCGCAGCGGGTGGCAACCGCGCGAACACAATGTCGAACTTGCGCTCATACAGGCCTGCACTCGCGATGGCCGGTGGTGGAATGTCGTCGACATGGACGACGACCTGCGGGAAGTTTCGGGTAAAGGTCTCGATGAAGTGGGGAAGGACGGTCGCATTCACCGATTCCGAGCATCCGATCCGCAGCTCTCCCTTGGCCGGGTCGGCGAGAAAGTTGATATCGCGGACGATCTGCTTGAGCTCGTCGAATACCGCGACGCCACGCTTGAGGATCGCTGCGGCATAAATCGTCGGCTCGGTCCCGCGTCGACTCCGATCGAGCAGCCGAACACCGAGCACATGTTCGAGGTTGGCGATTGCCGCGGATACGGACGGTTGCGTCATCGCGAGCTGTCGCGCCGCCTTGGCCATCCCGCCTGCCTTGACGACGACAGACAGAATATAGAGATCGCGCACGCGAAGCCGGTGGCCGAGGCGGCTTTCCCATTCCATCGTCACCAGATCCATAGATGCTCCCTATAACCTTCATGCAAAAAGAAGCATATGAGCTATAGGTGGTTTGGTCCACACTCCGACTGCCACGACGCTTGAACCCCAATCGGACAAGCATGCGGCGGATGGAGAGGTCCATGAAGTTCAGTCGCCGTCACATGCTCCATTTTGCCGGAGCGGCCCTCGCAAGCTCCGCCGTTCCCGGCTTCGCCAGGGCGCAAGCCTATCCAACCCGGCCTGTGCGGTTGCTGGTCGGCAATGCCGCGGGCGGCGGACCGGACATCTCCGCCCGCCTGATTGCACAATGGCTGACGGAGCGGCTCGGCCAGCCGTTTGTCGTCGAGAACAGGCCGGGCGCCGGCGGCAACCTCGCCACCGAGGCCGTCGTCAATGCGCCCGCCGATGGCTACACGCTGTTGCTGGTGATGCTGTCGAACGCCGTCAACGTCTCGCTCTATTCGAAGCTACCGTTCGACTTCGTGCGTGACATCGCTCCGGTCGCCAGCATCAATCGCGATGCCCTCTTCATGCTGGTTCCGCCATCGTTTCCCGCGAAAACGGTTCCCGATTTCATCGCGCATGCCAAAGCCAATCCGGGCAGGTTGAGCTTTGCCTCCCCCGGCCCAGGCACCGCTCCGCATATCGCCGGCGAGATGTTCAAGATGATGGCTGGGATCGACATGGTGCACGTCCCCTATCGCGGCGGCGGACAAGCGCTCACAGATCTGGTCGCAGGCCAAGTCCATGTCTATTTCGGCGGTCTGCCGGTCTCCATCGAGCACATCAAGGCTGGTCGTCTGCGTGCATTGGCGATGACGGGATCGACGCGATCTGACGCCATGCCCGACGTTCCGACGATGAGGGATTTTCTGCCGGGCTACGAGGCCAGCAACTGGTTCGGCATCGGCGCGCCCCGCGGGACGCCTGCTGAGATCATCACGGCGCTCAACAAGGAGACCAACGCCGTGCTGGCTGACCCCGAACTCAAGTCGCGCTTTGCGGCGCTCGGCTCGACGCCCTTCGTCGGATCCACCGAAGAGTTCCGGCGGCACATTGCCGACGAAATCGAGAAATGGGCGAAGGTCGTCAAGTTTGCCGACATCAAGGCCTGACGCGATCAGATCGTTTTCCGGTCCAAAAGACCGCACCCAGACAATAGTCGACAATACACGAGAGAGGCGTGAATGCGCAGGCGCGAGGTTTTGATCGTTGGCGGAGGGCCAGTCGGCCTCGCTCTGGCATGCGAGCTCGGCTGGCGAGGCATCGCTTGCACGCTGGTCGAACAGGGCGACGGCACCATCGATACGCCCAAGATGAACGAAGTCAGCATCCGTACGATGGAGTTCTGCCGGCGTTGGGGCATTGCCGACAAGGTTCACAATTGTCCATTCCCCGACGACTACCCGCTGGATGTCTCGTTCGTAACCAGCCTGTCCGGTTACGAACTGGGCCGGCTGCGCCGTCCCTCGCGCGCCAAAGCCCAGCCGGGACCGCACAGCCCGATGCTGCGCCAGGTTTGCTCGCAGATGTGGTTCGACCCCATTCTGCAAGATTGTGCGCGCTCTTTCCCGCATGTCAGCTTGCGCTATCGCACCCGGCTGGAATCTTTCACGCAAGCCGCGGACGGCGTGAGTGCCGAGCTCGTTGATGTCGACACCGGTCGGCGCGAACAGTTCGAGTGCGCCTATCTGGTCGGATGCGACGGCGCGAGCAGCTCTGTGCGCAAATCGCTCGGGATCAATCTCGATGGCAAGATGCTTGGTAGCGCTTTGCATTTCTATTTCCGGGCCCCGAACCTTCTCAGCATTTGCGGTCGCGAGCCGGCCACGTTCTTCTTTGCCTTCGACAGCCGCGGTGCATGGTCGAACATCCGTGTCATCGATCCGGAGAATGACATGTGGCGGCTTACGGTCATCGATGCTGATCCCGCCTGGAATCCGGAAACGGTGGATCGGAACGCGTTTCTGCGGCGCGCATTGGGTCTGTCACTTGACGTCGAATGGCTGGGCGCCAGTTTGTGGACACGTCGCAGCGCCGTCGCGGAACGATACGGACAGGGCCGCGTGTTCTTGGCCGGCGATGCCGTCCATCAGCTTTCACCGACTGGCGGCCTCGGCATGAACACCGGCATTGCCGATGCGGTTGATCTCGGATGGAAGCTTGCAGCTATGATCGAGGGATGGGGGGGTGAACAGCTTCTGGCGAGCTATTCGTCGGAGCGGCAGCCTATCGGCATCCGGAGCGTCACGATGGCGACCCAGTTTCACGCTGAAGGAGACAAACACGGGGACGAGATTGCGATGATCGACGCCGATACGGGCGGCGGCGCTGCCGTTAGGGAGCGGGTTGGTCGGGCGCTGGTGCGCGATGTCGGCCGCCAGTTTCGGACCATCGGACTGCAGATCGGTTACAGCTATGCGCAGTCGCCGATCTGTATTGACGATGGCAGCCCAACGGATCCCGACGATCCGGAAAACTATCTGCCGTCGACGCGTCCGGGAGCACGCGCGCCGCATGCCTGGTTGAACGATAGCCAGTCGACCCTGGACTGCTATGGACGCGGCTTTGTGCTGCTGCGTCTCGGCAGCAATCCTCCGGATGCTACGGCACTCGAGAAAGCTGCTGCAGCTCGAAAGGTCCCGCTCAGGAACGTCAATGTGAACCGCAGCGATGTGGCGGGGCTCTATCAGCGATCGCTGGTGCTGGTGCGGCCCGATGGCCATGTGGCCTGGCGAGGCGATGCGCTGCCCGCCGACACCGAAGGACTGATCGACAAGGTCCGGGGTGCTGCCAGCGTGCAGCACTAAGCCGATTGCGTCGCCGGCACGATGTGCAAGCGAAAGACAGGTCGACGGGATTTTTGCCCTGAGACGGAGCGTCGGATGTGAGGCTATCTTGCTTGCCAGCCGTTACGATTCACATTGAACAGGTGAATCGTAACTGACGATCAACTCGGGGCAAAAACAAATACGACGATTGGTTGGACGGCTTCTTTGCGAAGAGCACGCTTGCTTCCTGCGAAAATCTAGCGAGTCAAATACGGCCGACAAGCCAAATCAAACCTATCCAGCCGAATTGGCTCTGCTCGAGGCTGCTTTCTGGTTGTTCTTGCCGTCCGCAGCTAGTGCGGAAGCGATTCAAGGAGACGGCTGCTTCGCTCAAGCCAACCGCGACAGGCAGCCCCGCTGCGACCTTTATCGCAGTGATATCCGGTCGAATCGACATTGGCTGGTCGTCGCCGCCGCTTGGAGTTGCGGCGCTGGAACAAGGTCAGATTCGTTTGGTGGCGCGTGGCAGCGATGTGCCGTCGTTGCGTGATCAAACCGTGCGCGTCATTATCGTGAACGCCAATGCGCTGGCGCAAAAGAAAGATTCGATCAAACGATTCATCGAAGCATACAGCGAAACGATTGACTGGATATACGCCGACGACCGTGCGCTTCAAGACTACGTCGATTCCGCAAAAGCGTCGTTCCAAGTAGCCAAACGCTCTCGCGATGAGTTCTATCCTAAGAGCAATCTGCAGCCGAGCCGACTTTCTGGCGTGGACCTGATCGTCAAGGACGCAATTGCGCTCAAATTTCTCAATGCTCCTTTGAGCGAGTAACAACTCGCCGACTTCTTCCAATATCAGATGTCTCGCCCGCAATAGGCAGATCTTCAGCGCGATCTGCCTCACATGGCTAGTGCGCCAATCTAGCGATACCTGCCAGGTATCGCGCATACAGAAATAATGTATTGGAAATCGGCGCACGTGGAGCCGAAGGTTTTCCTCGAATTCGACAAACTCGAAACAACGCCGCTCCGTTCGAGAGTGGGATCGTCGAGGGAACGCATGGCTGAATACAACGCGGGGCGAGTCACGGATTATGCCGACGGCGACCGCAAGGTCATCGTCTGCGGTGACAAGGAGGTCGGCGTGTTCAGGGTCGATGGCGAGTTTTACGCCTGGCACAATCGCTGTGCTCACCGCGAGGGACCGATCTGCCAGGGCCGGATCATGAAGCGGGTGCTAGAGCCCGTTGCCGCGGATCGCACCGTTCGCGCTATGCAATACGATGACAATGAAACGAACATCGTGTGTCCGTGGCACGGGTACGAGTACAGCATCAAGACCGGGCTCAATCAGGGCAATCCGAGGAACCGGCTTCAGAAGGCCAATCTGACCATTCGCGACGGACAGCTCTATGTCTCCGTTTAGCAACGACGACCGCCGCAACGATCCCTACGGCTGGATTGATTCGATCGCCCCGGATATTCTGCGTGCGTCGCGTGAGCTGGTCGACACGAACCAGGCGTCGCGCGTTTCCGACGAAGCGGTCGCCAATATCCTGACCGCGGCGATTCGGCTTTATGTCGCGAAGTCCGACGGCGAGGAGCGCACGTTCAAGCCGATTGCGGGCGAGCGCGACAGCGAAATGACGCCGACGGAGCTTTTGTCGGCGGTGTCCGAAATGCTTCGCGCGTTGCACCTGGGTCCGATGGAGCTCGCGCTCTGGTACCGCCGGCGTCCTGACGAGGACAAGTACTTTCCCGAGGTGAAGCCATGAACATTCGCGAAACCGTCGGCCCGCAATACGCCAAGACGCAGCAGATCGACGTCTACACGGACACGCGTGACGTATTGGCGCACGCCAGGAAGAACGCGATCCGGCGCGGCCTCCAGGACTGGTTCGTGGTCGACATCGACGCGCATCACGTCGAATCGGTCTCCTGGAAAGAGGTGGTGACCTATATCGAGGATCCCGTCATCCGCGACAACGCGATGCGCTATCAGGCCGAGCGTATCGGCGCGCCGCCTTACGGGCTCAACGGCGATCTCGGCTTGCGCTACCAGTCGGTGGGCGGCCGCATCCCACACCAGGACGACCAGCGCGAGAAGATTGAGGAAACCGGCGTTCATCGCGATGTCGTGTTGACGCGCCGCGCGATGGATTCACTCGGCGTGGACAACATGGTGGTGTTTCCGACGCCGATGCTGTTCCTCGGCATGCATCCGCAGACCGACATGGAGGTGTGGCTCGGCCGTGCCTACAATCGCTGGATGGCCGATCGGATTCTGTCGGGCGACGACCGCATCAAGACATTGATCTATCTTCCGTTCAACACGCCGCAGGAGGCCGAGCGCGCAGTCGAGGAGTTCGGCGACAACAAAGGCGTTATCGGCTTTTGCGTGACCAGCACACGCTACAAGCCCGTTCACCACAACGACTACATGCGCCTCTATTCGATGATAGAGGAGCGCGGGAAACCGATCGCCTTCCACGCCGGCTACCACTGGCAGGACCCATCGCTCGCCACCGTCAACCGCTTCCTCGGCATGCATGCGCTGGGTTTCACCTGGTGCAACATGGTGCACATGACGAACTGGATTCTGAACGGGATCCCGGAGCGCTTCCCGAAGCTGAAGTCGATGTGGGTGGAGAGCGGGCTCGCCTGGGTTCCGTTCCTGATGCAGCGGCTCGACGATCAGTATCTGATGCGCCCGTCGGAGGCGCCGCAGCTCAAGCGGCTCCCAAGCGAATACATGAACACCAACTGCTGGTATACGACCCAGCCGATGGAAACGACGCATCCGAAAGCGCTGCAATGTACGTTCGAGATGATCAAGGCCGAGACTCAGCTTCTGTTCGCGTCGGACTGGCCGCATTTCGACTTCGATCTGCCGCAGGAGATTTGCGATCTTCCGTTCCTCAATGAACAGGCCAAACGGAATATCCTTGGCCTGAACGCGGCACGGCTGTTCAACCTCGATCCGACGCCGGTGAAAAAGCTCGCTCCGGCGACCGCGTGAATGCTGCCGCGAACGACCAACAAGACGATTTGAAAGTCCCTGGGGAGGGAACGATGAAGAAAGCGCTTGCCGCTACGGCGGCCGTTTGGCTCAGTCTTGGGTTGTCTGTCGGAAAGTCCCCGGCCCAGAGCAACGAGCCGGTGTTTCCCGCCAACATCCGTATGATCGTGCCGTTGGCGGCCGGCGGCCCCACGGACGTTCTTGCCCGCATCGTTGCGAAGTCGCTGTCCGATCGTCTCGGCTCGACCGTCTATATCGAGAACAAGCCGGGCGCTTCTGGCGCCATCGGCACCGAAATGGTGGCGCGTTCGCCGGCGGACGGCGGCACATTGCTGCTGACGGCAACGCACTTTCTGATCACGCCGAGTCTGATGAAGAACCTGCCGTACGATCCGGACAAGGACTTCTCGCCCATTGCGCTGATCGCAGCGACGCCGAATGCGATTGTCGTGAACAGCGAATTCAAGGCCAAGACCATCAAGGAGCTGCTCGTGCTCCTGAAGGCCGAGCCCGGCAAGTACACGTTCGGGTCCGCAGGAACGGGCAGTGCGAACCATCTTTCGGGCGAGCTGTTCAAACAGGAAGCGGGCGTCAACATCGTGCACTTGCCCTACAAGGGCAACGGCCCCGCGATGACCGATCTGATCGGCGGCCACATCCCGATGCTCTTCGACTCGCTCCCCACGGTGGTGAATGCGGCCAAGACCGGAAAGGTCAGGGTGCTTGCGATCACCGGATTGAAGCGCTCGCAAATGCTGCCCGATGCTCCGACGCTGGATGAATCCGGTTTGAAGGGGTTCAATGTCGAAGCGTCGTTTGCGCTCTATATGCCGCAAGCGCACAATTCTCCGGTCTACAAAAAGCTCGTGCAGGCGATGCGCGAGGTGAATCAGGCGCCGTTCGTGCGCGAGCGCTTCGCCGAGATGGGCATCGAGCCGGGCCAGCTGTTCGGCGACGACTACACGGCCTATGTCCGCCGTGAAATCGCGCGGTGGAAGGACGTCGTGCGCAAGGCCAACATCGAGCCGGAATAACGGGACGTTCGTCTCCTAGGAGGACCGCAAGCTGGCCCCTGCGCGGGCGGTTGCGACAAATGCCGCAACCAGCGGGTCTTCCAAGCGATAGGCCACGGCAAGTTCGTATTCCACCGGAGCGCCCGGGCCGACGAGTTCGCGGAAAACAACGCCCTCGCGTCCTGCGGAGGCGAGGGCGCGCGAAACCAGCGCAACGCCCATTCCGCCGGCCACCAGATTGATGATCGTGTCCATCTGCGGCGCTTCCTGTCCGATCAGGGGCGTGAAGCCGGCCTCAGAGCAGGCCGCCCGGATGATCTGGTGGAGCCCCGGCCCCTGCCGCGCTGAGAATGAAATCCACGGTTCCTTCGACAGCGTGGAAAGCGGCAGCGCGTCCTGCTTCGCGAGCGGGTGGCTTTCGGGGATCGCGGCGACGAGGCGGTTGCGCGAGATGATGTCGGTCTTGATGTCTTCGTGATCCCTGAGCGGCGGAATGACGAAGCCGACGTCGGCCTGATCGGCGAGGAGCGCCGCAACCTGCTGAGCGCTCATGGCTTCGCGCAACTCCAGTTGAACGTTCGGGTAGTCGTGGCGAAACCGGAGCAGGATCGGTGGCAGGATTTCACGCGCCGCGCTGGCAACGAACGTGACCCGCAAGATTCCGGCAAGAGCCTCGCCCGCCCACCGTGCGGCGCGCATCGCGTGTTCGGCCTGGTTCACCGTGCGCCGCGCTTCTTTCAAAAAGACCATCCCGGCTTCGGTGAGGCGGGTGACGCGGTTGCTTCGTTCGATCAGTTTGGTGCCAATTTCGTCTTCAATTCTCTTGATGGCGGCTGTGAGCGGTGGTTGTGCCATGTTCAGGCGCATCGCAGCACGACGGAAGTTCAATTCCTCTGCAACGGCGATGAATTGTCTGAACTGGCGCAGTTCGATCATGTCAGCCCGTGGCCATCGCTGCGGACGCACAAAAAGATCCGCTAACACTATTGTCCGTCTTGCGCGCCGAACCGCAAGCCGCAAATCGCCACCGTTTGGCGGCTTCGGGCTGCTGGCCATTAGTGGTGGATGACCTAGCCGCTCATAACGGTCTGGTGGGAGGTTTACGTGCGTTCCGATCAGACGTTCTTACCACGCTCCTCGGACATGAAAGGCACAACACTCCCCTTCGTGAGTTCGTCTAGGCGAATTGCCCAGTGAATCATCATTGTGCGCCACTCTGCCGGATACTCAGCCCGATTGTGCGCTGCACGAAATGCATTCTGCTCTTGATGAGCCAGTTGACGTTCGATCACGTCTCCGCGAAAGCCCATTTCGTTAAGTGCTGTCGAAGCCATTGCTCGAACGCCGTGGGCCGTTGCGCGTCCGTGATATTTCATGCGGTACATTGCATAGAGCATAGTGTTGTTGCTCACGTAGCCCTCGCGAGAGGGCGATGGAAACAACCGCTCAGTTGCCTGTGCACCTGGCTTCGTTTGCAGCTTGCGCAGCAAGCCTATGGCCTGACTTGCGAGCCAAGCCGTAGTCCAACCGCCAGTAGCGCGAGCCTTGCAGCGTGATGATCAGGCACATCCCGCCGCTATCACTCAACTTGTACGGCTTGGCTGTCGGCTTTGCGCAAACGCCTACAGACGTCGATGAATGTCTGCGAACAAGTGCGAACGGGAGTTTGGCTGGGGGACTAGGATTCGAACCTAGAAAAACAGAGTCAGAGTCTGCTGTGATACCATTTCACCATCCCCCAACACGGCCGCGGCGAGGCGCTGGCCTTGCTGGAAATTCCGCCCGGTTAGCTCGGTAGACGAGCCTCGGAGAGGAATCGCGGCCTCTATATAGGGAAATCGTAGCGGGCGGTCTATCCCGTCATTTCCGCCGAAAACCCACTGTTTCGGCCTATTCCGCGGCCTGTTTCCACGTGTTCGCGTGGGTTTTCGGCTTGGCCTTGAGCTTCAGCTCGGTCAGCTCCTCATGCTCGCGGACGCTGTTGCGGAAGAGCTGGTCCCGCCCGGCGGCGTATTGCGGCGGGGTCTTGACCCCCTCGGCGCCATACCAGGCCGCGGCCTTCAGCGTGAAGGAGGGGTCGGCAAGGTGGGGCCGGGCCAGCGCCACGAGGTCGGCACGGCCGGAGGCTACGATGGTGTTGACCTGATCGGCGGTGGTGATGGCGCCGACACACATCGTGGCGATCTTGGCGTCGTTGCGGATCTGGTCCGAGAACGGCGTCTGGTACATGCGGCCATAAACCGGGTCGGCGTCCGGCGTGGTCTGACCGGTGGAGACGTCGATCAGGTCGCAACCCTCGCGTGCGAACATCCGCGCGATCTCAACCGCGTCGTCGCCAGTGATGCCGCCGTCCTGCCAGTCGGTCGCGGAGAGGCGGACCGACATCGGCTTATGCTTGGGCCATGCCGCGCGCATGGCGCGGAACACCTCGAGCGGGAAGCGCATGCGATTTTCGAGCGAGCCGCCGTATTCGTCGGTGCGCTTGTTGGTGAGCGGAGAGACGAAGCTCGCGAGCAGATAACCGTGCGCCGCGTGCATCTCGATCATATCGAAGCCGGCGCGTTCGGCGCGCCCGACCGCTTGCGTGAAGTCTGAGACCACGGCGTCCATGTCCTTGCGCGTCATCTCGCGCGGCACCTGGCTGTGCGGGAAATAGGGGATGGGGGAGGCCGAGACGATCGGCCAGTTGCCGGAGGGCAGCGGCTCGTCGATGCCCTCCCACATCAGGCGGGTCGAGCCCTTGCGGCCAGCGTGGCCGAGCTGCAGGCAGAATCGGGTGCCGGAATTCGCATGTACGAAATCGACGATGCGCTTCCAGGCCGCCTCTTGTTCGTCATTATACATCCCCGTGCAGCCAGGCGAGATGCGCGCGTCCTTTGAGACATCTGTCATCTCGGTGAACATCAGGCCCGCGCCGCCGATGGCGCGCGAGCCGTAGTGCACGATGTGCCAGTCGTTCGGGATACCGTCGTCCTTCGCCGAGTATTGGCACATCGGCGACACCACGAAGCGGTTCGGAATCACAAGATCGCGCAGCTTGAACGGCTGGAACGCCGGCACGTCCGGCTCCGCCAGATCGACCTCGAAGCCTTGTGCCTGCGCATCGCGGGCGACGAGCTTGTCCGCGAGCTTGACGAACTCCGGCGCGCGGAGCGCGAGGTTGTCGTAAGTAATCGCCTTGGAGCGCGTCATCAGGCCGAAGGCGAAGCGCGTCGGGTCCATGTCCCAGAAACGCTTCACATGCTCGAACCAAACCAGCGACACGTCCGCGGAGTGCTGGGTCTTCTCGACCTCCTCGCGCCGTGCAGATTCGTAGCGGGCGAGGGCGGCCTTCACGTCGCGGCCCCCGGTGAACTGGAACGCCTTGTAGAGTCCAATGGCGTCTTCCATCGCGAGCTTGGTGCCCGAGCCGATGGAGAAATGCGCGGTGGCCTTGGCGTCGCCGATCAGCACGGTGTTGTCGTATGTCCATTTCTCACAACGGATGGTCGGAAAGTTGCGCCACATCGAGCGGTTGGTGATCAGCTTGTGACCGTCGAGCTCTTCGGTGAACACGCGCTCCATGAACCGCGCGGAGCCTTCCTCATCGAGCTTGCCGAGCTGGGCGCGCTTGAACGTCTCGGGATCGGTCTCGAAGATCCAGGTCGAGCGGCCCGGTTGATACTGGTAGCAATGCGCGATGAAGATGCCGTGCTCGGTCTCGTGGAAGAAGAAGTTGAAGGCGTCGAGCGGCTTGGTCGAGCCCATCCAGACGAAGTGATTGGGGCGGAGCGCAACGGTAGGCTTGAACGTCTCAGCGAAGGCCTCGCGCGTCCGCGAATTGACGCCATCGGCGGCGACAACAAGATCGGCGCCACGAATCGTCGGCTTGGTCGGATCGATCTCCGACTGATACTTCACCTCGATGCCGAGCGAATGCGCGCGTCGGCCGAGAATTTTCAACAGCATCGTGCGCGATGTGCCGCAGAAGCCGTTGCCGCCGATGCGGTGCGTCGTGCCACGGAAGTGGATTTCGATATCGTCCCAGTAGGCGAAGTGGCCGACGATCTGGCGATAGGTTTCGCGGTCGTATTCCTCAAATCCCTGAAGCGTCTGATCGGAGAACACCACGCCGAAGCCGAACGTGTCGTCGGGTTTGTTGCGCTCGAAAACGGTGATGCGCGTCTGCGGCCACGCCTTCTTCATCAGAATGGCGAAGTAGAGTCCTGCGGGACCGCCGCCGAGGATATGGACCTTCATGCGCGCCTCTTGAGAGACTGCGGGACTTGAAGCGGAGATAGTTTAAGCTTAAAGTATTTTCCGGACAAGAGGCACGTCATGGCTTCCCTACAGGGACGGCACGCTCTGGTCACCGGTGGAGGGCGCGGCATCGGCCGCGCGATTGCCGCCGCTTTGATGCAGGCGGGCGCGACGG
>BFBZ01000230.1_pt1 | contig 66922 bp, 62 predicted proteins | sample 1888401 | NCBI WGS metagenome assembly BFBZ01 (sample SAMD00112614, study PRJDB3348) | symbiont metagenome | host: Chara braunii
CCGTCTCGGCTGCTCCTGCGGCGATGCCAAGGGCGACGTCAAGAACGATACCAAGGCCGCGCCGGCGCGAGACGGCGTGCCTGCCCGATGATATTCCTGATCCCATCATCCGCTGTCTCTTATACACATCTAGATGTGTATAAGAGACAGGGCCTCGGCGAGGCCGTGCCGGGCGTGCAGATCAGCCGGTTCTGCGCCTCCGGCCTCGATGCCATCGTGCACGATGTCATCACCAAGCCGTTCGCAGTCGCCGATATCCGCACCGCCGTTGCGGATGCTCTGGCATCGCGCAAAGCGGGCTGATTATTCAGCGAGTTGCGCGACCTCATTCGGACGCAGCGTCAGCCGCGTCAGCACGAACGCAATCACCGCACACGCCGCGATCGTCGCAACCATCGGCAATGCCTTGCCGTTGAAGAATGCGCTGGCGATCACAATCATCACCGCGCCCGTAATCATCTGCAACGTACCGCCGAGCGCCGACGCCATTCCCGCGATGGGCCCATGATATTCCAGCGACAGCACCATCGTCGAGGGAATGACGAGACCGAGCCAGGCGAACGCGACGAACAACAGCGCCATTAGCACTGCGAGATGATCGACACCGGACGCGATGACCGCGAACATGACGACCGACATCGCGGTGTAGCAGGTGACGGCAACCGACACGACCCGCGCGATCCCGAAGCGTTCGGCGAGATAGCCGCTGAACTGCGATGCGCCGATGAAGCCGATGGCATTCACCGAGAAGGCGAGACTGTATTGCGTTGGCGTCAATCCGAAGTGGCCGATATAGACGAAGGATGAACTCGCAAGAAACGCGAAGAAGCTCGACATTCCGAAGCCGCCGATGAATGTCAGGCCGAGAAAACGCCAGTCGCGGAGCAGAATCCCGAAACCGTCGAGCACGCTGCGGACGCTCACTTCGACACGCTCCTCCGGCGGACGCGTTTCCTTCAACACGAACGCGACGAGCAGAAACGAGAAGATCGCCGCAATCGTCACCGCGACGAACACCGCGCGCCAGCCGAACGGCACGATCAGCGCGCTTCCCGTTAAGGGAGCCAGAATCGGCGACACGCTGAACACCAGCATGATGAGCGACATCAGCCGCGTGGCGTCGGCGCCGGTATGAAGGTCGCGGATGATCGCGCGCGGAATCACCATCACGGCGGCAGCCCCGAGACCCTGCACGAAGCGGAAGAAAATCAGCCATTCGATGCTGGGCGCAAGACCGCAGCCGATGCCGCCGAGCGCAAACACGACGATGCCGAAATAAAGCGGCGGTTTGCGCCCGACCATGTCGGACACCGGACCGTAGACGATCTGGCACACACCGAACGCGACGAAAAAGATCATCAGCGTCATCTGTGTCGCAGCCGTCGACGCATTCAGATCGGCGGCAATCGTCGGAAGCGCCGGCAGATACATATCGATGGCGAACGGCCCGATCGCGGACAGCAAGCCGAGAACGAGAGCGTTGCGGATAAAGCTGGTTGTCATGGCGCGATATTTTCCGCTTATTCTTGGCGATTATGTGAAGGGGTATATGAGATGGCTGAAAACGGAAAAGTTGCGCTTGTGACGGGAGCGGCGCGCGGCATTGGGCTTGCCGCCGCAAAACGCTTTCTCGCCGACGGCTGGCGTGTTGCGCTGCTCGACATCGAAGCCGAAACCTTGAGCGCGACGATGACGGCATTGGGCAAACCGGAGGCGACGCTGGCTTTGCTTTGCGATGTATCCGACGCACAGGCTGTCGCCGCTTCCATTGCCAAAGTCTCCGAACGGTTCGGCCGTCTCGATGCGCTGGTCAACAATGCCGGCATTGCGATTTTCAAACCTCTGCTTGAGACAACAAAGGACGACTGGAATCGCGTGCTCGCCGTCAATCTCAGCGGGCCGTTCATCTGCACGCAGGCTGCCGCGCCGCTGATGCGCGAACATGGCGGCGGCGCCATCGTCAACATCACCTCGATCTCGGGGCTTCGCGCCTCGACGCTGCGAACCGCCTACGGCACCAGCAAGGCCGGTCTCGCGCATCTCACCAAGCAGTTTGCGGTCGAACTCGCAACGCTCGGCATCCGCGTCAATGCGGTTGCGCCGGGTCCGGTGGATACCGCGATGGCGAAAGCCGTTCACACGCCTGCGATCCGCGCCGATTATCACGACACCATTCCACTCAACCGTTACGGCCTCGAAGAAGAACTCGCCGAAGCAATCTTCTTCCTGTGCAGCGACCGCGCGAGCTACATCACCGGACAGGTTCTGGCGGTCGATGGCGGATTCGAGGCGACAGGCATCGGCCTGCCGACGCTGCGCGGCGAAGGACGGAACGGATAGCACCGCTTAATTCCCTTCCGCGACCCTCTTCATGTTCGCAAGGCCTTCGGCGAACTGATTGCCGACCATTTTGTCCATGTTGAAGATCACATGCATGATCTTGAACTTGTACGGCACCGGGCCGCGCATCGTCCACGTCACGTTCGTTCCGCTGTTCTCCGGCCTGAGCGTGAACTCGGCCGTGTTGTGTGCCTCGAACGGACTCATGAAATCGAGTTGAATGAAAATGCGCGACGCCGGCACGGATTCCAGAATTTCCATGCGGCCGCTGCCGATATTCTTGTTGCCTTCCCAGTTGTAGATCGAGCCCTTGCCGCTCGGCGCGCCGCTGAACGTGCGTTTCATCGCCGGATCGACTTTTTCGTAAGGCGACCACGATGCCCAGTTCTTGTAATCGTTGATGAGCGGAAATATTCTTTCCGCCGGAGCGTTGATCGCCGCCGACCGCTGCACGACGAGTGTATCGGGCCGCAGCGCCGCAAGGATCAGAATAACGGCGATGGCGGCGGCAAGAAGCACGCCAATTACAATAAGAACGGTCATCATGGGACGTCTCCGGGGTGCTATCGTTCGCGCGTGCGACATGTCTATGCTTTCGCGAGGAATTCTTCGAGCTGATCCAGCGTGCCGCCGAAGCCCTGCGTCATCGAGCCGAACATGCTCTCGAACATCGCGCGTTCTTCGTCGCTCGGATTGACTGGCCCGCCACGCAGATCGAGCGTGGTTTTTCCGCCGCTCTCCGTCAGCGTCAGATGGTTGAGAATTTCGAGCGGCCAGCTGGCGCTGAACGGCGCGCGGGTAATTCCGCCGTTCGCATCCGAGAACGAATTCACGAACACGATGCGTTCTGGCTTGACGATCTCGCGATAGACGAAGCGGCCCCACCAGACATTCCCGTCCGGCAGTTTCATGCCGTAGTGAAACATGCCGCCGGGACGAAACTCGAATTTCGTCACATCGAGCTTGCAGCCCTTCGGGCCCCACCATTGTCCGAACGCATCGCGCTCGGACCACGCCTTCCAGACGAGATCGCGCGGTGCGTTGACGGTGCGGGAGATTGTGAATTCCTTGCTCATCGATTCAATCCTGCAATTATTTCGCCGGCAGCGGATGCGCGAAACTCCACGCATGACCGAACGGATCGGCGACCTGCGCGTAACGCGCGCCCCAGAATGCATCCCACGGCGGCATCGTGACGGTTGCGCCGGCATCAGCCGCACGCTTGACGGATTCGTCGCAGTTCTTGACTTCCAGATGCAAGACGACAGGCGTGCCGCCGATTTCCTTCGGCGGAAAAACTTTCATTCCGCCGTGCTGGCCGCGATGCTCCGGGAAGTCGTCCACCAGAAACACTGGCGCACTATTGACGATAAGATGCGCGTGCATCAGCCGCTTGCCGTCCTCGGCAGGCACGCGCATGACCTCGGTCGCACCGAAGGCTTTTTTGTAGAACTCGATCGCGTCGGCCGCGCCGACGACGCACAGATGCGGGATGAGCGGGGGAAGTCTGTCGGTCATGGCGATACTCCTTGGATGCGTTTACTTCTTCGCGGGCGTGCGCTTCTTCGGCTTTGGGCGCGCGCCGCGTTTCGTCTTGTCTTTCGACTGAAGCCTGTCGAGATATTCCTCTAGCCGGTCGAGCCGCACTTCCCAGAAGCGCCGGTATCTCTCAAGCCAGTCGTCAACTTCCTTCAGGGCCGATGCCTCGATCCGGCAGGGGCGCCACTGCGCTTCGCGGCCGCGTGTGACCAGGCCTGCGCCTTCGAGAACCTTGAGATGTTTCGACACTGCCGGAAGGCTCATATCGAACGGCTCTGCCAATTTCATGACGGATGCCTCGCCGGTCGCGAGCCGCGCCAGAATCGCACGCCGCGTCGGGTCGGCGAGCGCCGCGAATTTAAGGCTGAGAGGGTCGGCGTGCATTAAACCATCCGGTTAATTAACTTATCGGTTAAGTACAGGATGTGGTCGCAACCGTCAATGGGCTTTTTGCAGATTTGGATTGTTCGCGCGGGCTGGAAACCCGCCGCTCAATAGTCCTTGAGCAGCCGCTCGATGTAATCGAGTTCGATCTGCGGACGCGACGGATCGGCCAGACGCCGGCGCAGCTCTTCCAGAATACGGCGCACGCGCTGCACGTCGATCTCGCCGGGGATTTTCACCGTGAGATCGTCGCTCCACTCGCGTCCGCTCAGAGGCCGCCCCAGCGGATCTGTGCTGTTGGCGCTGTTCTGCTGGCGGCCCATTCTGTTGCCGGGTCCGCCGTCCTGTCCTTCGCCGGGCTGCATCGACTGGGCGAGATTCTGCGCGCCCTTGCGCAGGGCTTCGAGCGCGCGGCCCTGCGAATCCACCGCGCTTTCCGCATTGCCCTGACCGAGCTGGCCGCCGGCATCCCCCATCGCGGAGTCCGCATCGGCAAGCGAGTCGCCGCCGTCCTGTCCGTCGTCGCCCTGCCCCGGCTGGCCCTTTTGTCCGGGCGTCATGCCGTTCTTTTTCAGATCGTCGAGCAGCTTGCCGAGACGGTCGCGCAGCGCCTGCTGATCCTGCTTCAGCCCGTTCATCGGATTCTGGTCGCCCTGCGCGCCGCGATTGCGGTCCAGCCGCAAGTCCTGTCCCTGCTTGTAGGTTTTGTCGCGCAACTGCTGCTGCTTGCGGATCACGTCGCCAAGTTCGTTCAGCGCCTGCTCCATGTCGGCGTCGCCGCCCTGCCCCGGCTGCGCCATCTGCAAATTCTCGAGCATCTGCTGCATCTGGTCGAGCAGCGCGCGCGCCGCATCCTTGTCGCCGGATTTCGACAGCCGCTCCATGCGGTCGAGCATGTTCTTGAAATCCTGCTGGCGCATGACCTTGGTATTCGGATCGAGCGGCCGCGCCAGTTGCTGAGGATTATTACGCAGCTGTTCGGCAAGCTGACGCATGTAATTGTCGAGCGCCGCGCGCAGATTGTCGGTGAGCTTCTTGATTTCCTCGTCGCTGGCGCCGCGTTCCAGCGCCTGCTTGAGCGCCTCCTGCGCCGCGCGCAGCGCCTTGTCCACGTCCGTGATATTTCCGTCCTCGATGGTGACGGCGAGCGCCCACATACTGTCCACGGTCTCGCGCATCGCATCCTTTGAGTTTGCGCGGCCAAGTTGCGAGGCGATGCTGCGCAGCCCGAGATACTGCCCCATCTCCGGCATGAAGGCCTCGGGCGCGATGAGCAGTGCTTCAAGCGCAATCATCACCAGCGGCTTCTGGTTGGCATCGAGCGCGAGAATGCGGCGCTGCTCGATCAGCGCGCGCGCCAGCGGCTTCGTGAACAGCCGCTCCGGCAACCGCATGTCGAAAGGTTCGCTGCGGCCCTCGTTGCCGGCCTCGTCCTTGGCGGTAAGCGTGAGTGTCACGTCGGCACCCGCGTAGGGATTTTCGCTCAAATCCTTGACGGTCTGCCCGACGCCGTTTCGCGTTCGCGCGTTCGGCAGTCCGAGCGCGAATTGCGGTGCGTCGAACAAGGGCTGCGCCGACGGATCGGCAGACCGCAGCGTGAACTGCGCATGCGCTTCGTTCACGCCGTAATCGTCTTCGAGCTTGTAGGACAACAGCAGGCTGCCCTTCGCCTGCCGCTCGGGATCTTTCGCCAGCGCAATCGACGGCGCACGATCCGGCACCGCCTTGAAGGTCCATTGCGGATTACCGGATGGAGACCGGACGCGCGCGGTGCCGTCGCCGGTGATCGCGAAATGCTGCTCGGTCGTGCCTTGCGGCACTTTGTCGGTGACGGGCGTCTCGGCAACGCTGCCGCCGGCGCTGACATCGAGCGTGCTGCCGCTCGCGCGCACGATCAGCGTACTGCCTGCGGGGACGGAAATCGGCCCGGCGTCCGCAGCAGTTGCATTTTTATTGGTGGACCCTGACAGAATGATCGGCGGGCGGCCTGTGTAAGGCGGCGGCGTGACCCACGCATCGACGCGAACGGCGGCGCCGGAAAATGTGCCGCCCCAATCGAACGCCGCCATCACGCGCTCGAACCGGTCGCTTCCGGCGGCGATGAATGTCGCCACCATCAAAACGACGACCAGACCGCGCAGCGCCCACGGGTCGTGGATTGCGAGACGCGGCGACGGTAGTCCGGCACGAATTTTCCTGATCGACGCCAGCGTGCGCGCGCGCTGTTCTTCCCACAACGCGCGCGAGATCGGGTCTTGCGATTTCAGCGTGTCGGTCAACGCGGTCGCGGGGCGATGGGCAATGCCCGTGCCGCGATCGAGCCGCCGCAGTCCGTCCTCGCGCGTCGGCCAGCGGAAACGGATCGCAGGCAACAACGCGGCAACCGCAAGAGCAACGAAAAGTAAAAACAGCACGATCCGGACGGCGAATGGCAACGTGACCCACGCGCCCGCCCACGACGCCGCGAGAAACAATCCGCCGACCGTCAGAAGCCGCACCAGATGCGGCCAGGCCCGCTCCCACGCGACAGCCAGCCGCGCCCGTCGCAGCGCCTGTGCAAGCTGCTGCGCACGCGCCGTTTCCGGGTCGACTGGACGCTCCGGGGCTTTGCGTTTCAGGCCGATCAAACAGGTCTCCGTATCTGCCGGATTCGATCCTACCACAGGGGCGGCAATGAGGCATGCCGCAAGAGGTTCAACACACATGCAATTGCGGGGTTTCGTTCTCCTCGCGAGGCCTTAACGTGAGCAGAATTCAAACCCGGAAGGACGGCCCAATGGACAAGACAACTTTCGACAAAGGCGTGGAAGTGCGCACCGCCGTGCTCGGCAAACAATATGTCGAGAACGCACTTAAAAACGTCGACGATTTCAACCGTCCGTTTCAGGAACTCGTCACCGAATATTGCTGGGGTGCCGTTTGGGGCCGCGACGAGTTGCCGCGCAAGACCCGCAGCATGCTCAACCTCGCGATGATCGCAATTCTCAACCGCCCGCACGAATTGAAGCTGCACATCAAGGGCGCGCTCACCAACGGTGTGACCAAGGACGAGATCCGCGAGATTTTCATGCAGGTCGCGATCTATGCCGGCGTGCCCTGTGCGGTGGACAGTTTCCGCATTGCGCGCGAGGCATTCGCGGACGTCAAAGCGTAGCGGGACGCATCACAGCCAAATCACAACCAAGGCGCAGATTTGTCCATCGCGATCAGCGCGTCCGCATCGATGCGCTGGCGCACGACCGCATACTTGTCGTCCTTGACCAGAACTTCCGGTACCAGCGCACGCGTGTTGTAGAATCCCGACTGAACCGCGCCATATGCACCCGCCGTCATGATGGCGAGCAGATCGCCCGGCTGCGGCGCAGGCATGGTACGGTCGAGCGCGAGGTAGTCGCCGCTCTCGCAGACCGGCCCAACCACATCGGCAACGATGGTCTTCGCGTCCTTCGCCTGCCGCACCGGCAGGATGTCGTGATGCGCTTCATAGAGCGTCGGACGAATGAGATCGTTCATCGCAGCATCGATGATGACGAAGTTGCGCGCGTCGCCCTGCTTCACATAGATCACGCGTGTTACAAGTATACCGGCGTTGCCGACGATCATGCGCCCCGGCTCGAACAAGAGCTTGCAGCCGAGATTGTGCGTCACGCGCCTGACCATGTCGGCATAGGCAAGCGGCGCAGGCGGTGCCTCGCGGTCGGCGTGGTAAGGAATACCGAGACCGCCGCCGAAATCGACATGCGAAATGGTATGGCCGTCCGCGCGCAGCGTTCGCACGAAATCCGCTAGCACGCGGAACGCGGCTTCAAGCGGCACGAGATCGGTGATCTGGCTGCCGATATGCATATCGACGCCGGTGATCCTGAGACCGGGGAGCTTCGCGGCGCGCGCATAGACGTCGCGCGCATGCGCAATCGGAATGCCGAATTTGTTTTCGGATTTGCCGGTCGAAATTTTCGCGTGACTTCCGGAATCGATGTCCGGATTGACGCGAACCGAAATTCGCGCAGTACGCCCCATCTCGACCGCGAGCTTCGACAGCAGATTGAGTTCGGGTTCGGACTCGACGTTGATGCAGAGAATATCTTCGGACAACGCCTGACGAAGTTCGGCTTCGGTCTTGCCGACGCCCGAAAACACGATCTTGCTTGCCGGAATTCCCGCCGCCCGTGCGCGCTTGAGTTCGCCGCCGGACACGACATCGGCACCCGCGCCGAGCTTCGCCAGTGTCTTGAGCACAGACTGATTGGAATTCGCCTTCATCGCGTAGCACACGAGCGCATCCACACCGGTAAACGCCTCGGCGAATACGCGGTAGTGACGCTCCAGCGTCGCAGTCGAATAGCAATAGAACGGTGTGCCCACCGCATCGGCAAGCGCAATCAGGCTAACGCTCTCGGCGTGCAGTACGCCGTCACGATACTGGAAATGATTCATACCTAGCGATCCGGTTCTGACATTCGTATCATAATTTGCCGCAAGCACCCTTTACGAATGTCAGAACCAAAGGATCGCTAGAAATTATTATTTGTTCCTATCCTTCGTATCCGGCGTTCGTATCGAAAGCGCCGCCCGATGAAACGAACGCCGGATACAGGATACGAGATCAATCCAGAATCGGATCGAGGATGATGCGTTTCTTGGGGCCTTTGGGGGCGACGAGCGTTTTGTCGGCGTTTGAATCGGTCTGATAGACGTTGCCTTGGGAAGTCGCCGACTCGGGCGCAGCACTCGTGTCGTCGAGCACGCCGGGCGCAGCCTGATAGCTCGACGTGCTCGGCGGAAGATCGAGATTGCCCTTGCGGCCGCAACCGGCGAGCGCGCATGCAAGCGCGATCAGCGTCACCGCCGTCATTGCCGAAGAATTGCGAGAACGAAGTGCCAAGTTTTCGATCCTTGAATTGCGCGCCACCATACAAAGAAGGGGTGGCTCTGGCGAGGCCTGCACGGGTTCAAAATTTCCGGCGTCAGCCCGAATTTTGCTCTTTTTCCAGCCGCTTGAGCCAGGCTTTCGCCTGCGCACGCACGTTATCCGGCGCGGTGCCGCCATAGCTCTTGCGGCTCTCCACGGAAGCCTGAACCGAGAGCACGTCGAACACGCCGGCGGTGATTCGCGGCTCGATGGCCTGCATGTCGCCAAGCGGCAGTTTATGAAGCGCGGTACCGCCTTCCGACGCCTTCGCAACGATGCGTCCGGTGACGTGATGCGCGTCGCGAAACGGCATTTTCAGTTCGCGCACCAGCCAGTCGGCCAAATCGGTCGCGGTCGCATAGCCCTCGCCAGCTGCGACCTTCATCCGCGCCTCGTCAGGCACGAGATCGAGCACCATGCCGGTCATCGCCTTCACGGCAAGCGACAGCGCGGCGAAGGCTTCCATCGCGCCCTGCTTGTCTTCCTGCATGTCCTTTTGATAGGCGAGCGGCAGACCCTTCATCACGATCAGCAACGCCGTCAGCGAGCCGATGATGCGGCCGGTCTTGGCGCGCACGAGTTCGGCGGCATCCGGGTTGCGCTTTTGCGGCATGATCGACGAGCCGGTGGTGAATTTGTCCGACAGGCGCACGAGGCCAACGAGCGGCGACGTCCAGATCACGATCTCTTCAGCGAAGCGCGACAGATGCACCGACGCAATCGATGCAGCGGACAATGTTTCCAGCACGAAGTCGCGGTCTGAGACCGCGTCGAGCGAATTCGCCATCGGCCGGCCGAAGCCGAGCGCGCTCGCGGTCGCGTCACGGTCGATTGGAAACGATGTGCCTGCAAGCGCCGCCGCACCGAGCGGACTTTCGTTGAGCCGCTTGCGCGCATCGGCAAACCGGCCGCGATCGCGCGACGCCATCTCGACATAAGCCATCAGATGATGACCGAACGTCACGGGCTGCGCGGTCTGCAAATGCGTGAAGCCCGGCATCACGGTGTCGGCATGCTCGAGCGCGCGATCGACAAGCGCGCGCTGATACGCCGCCAGCGCATGATCGATCTCATCGATCGTGTCGCGGACGTAGAGCCGGAAATCGGTTGCAACCTGATCGTTGCGCGAACGCGCGGTATGAAGCCGTCCCGCCGCCGGACCGATCAGCTCGCCGAGCCGGCTCTCCACATTCATATGAATGTCCTCGAGCGCGCGCTTGAACGTGAAGGAGCCCTTGCCGATCTCTGACAAAATCGTGTCTAGACCGGCCGAGATATTTTTTGCATCGTTGGCCGCTATAATGCCCTGAGACGCAAGCATGGCGGCATGCGCCTTGGACGCTGCGATGTCCTGAGCGTACAAGTGCTGATCGACGTCGATCGAGACGTTGATCTCCTCCATAATGGCATCGGGGCTTTCGCCGAACCGGCCGCCCCACATCTTGTTGCTCATGGCAGTCTCGAAATTCTTCTCTAATTCCAGTCTCAAACCAGCAAAGACAGGCCCGATGCCGGACATCGATCAGCAGACATCCGAACGTCCCAAGAACCTTCTTCGCATCACGATGATCGCTGCGGGTGCCACTATAGCGTTAATCGCAGGATTTGGGGGGATATACGGGATCGATGGGTTAACGCGCAATGCGCATGCCCAAACAAGCTGTGCTGCGGCCATCGATATCGCCAAAAAGATCGATCCGCTGGCCAAGGGGGAAGTTGCCGCATTAACCATGGCAACCAAGGCGCGACAGCTTCCCGACCTCGCCTTCAACGATGCCGACGGCAAGCCGCGAAAGCTCTCCGAATGGCGCGGCAAAACCGTGCTCGTCAATCTATGGGCGACGTGGTGCGTGCCCTGCCGAAAAGAGATGCCGGCGCTCGATAAACTGCAAACGATGTTGGGCGGAAAGGATTTCGAGGTCGTCGCGATCAACATCGACACGCGCGATCCCGACAAGCCGAAGAATTTTCTGAAGGACGCAAAGCTGACGAACCTTGGCTACTTCCATGACGACAAGGCGAAGGTCTTTCAGGATCTGAAAAGCGCCAATCTCGCGCTCGGCATGCCGACCTCGGTTCTGATCGACGGCTCCGGATGCGAGATCGCCAATCTCGCCGGGCCTGCGGAATGGGCCAGCGACGACGCGGTGAACCTGCTCAAGGCCGCCATCGCGAAATAAGGCGCGGTTCCACTTCTCCCATTTATTTCGCCACCGCACTTGACGCAGACGGCGTTGCCCCTATACTTAACCAAATGGTTTACTATTCATCCAATAGTCTGGACCGGGTTTTTTCGGCGGTGGCCGACCCCACCCGCCGCGCGCTGCTGTCGCAACTCGAAGGCCGCGACGAGGTTTCGATCAGCGATCTGGCCAAGCCATTCGCAATGTCGCTTCCGGCGGTGATGAAACATCTCGACGTGCTGTCGGATGCAGGCTTGATTACGCGAACGAAAGCCGGCCGCACGGTGACGTGCAAGCTGACCGCCGCGCCGATGGAGCAGGCCATGGAATGGCTCAATCGCTACCAGCGATTCTGGACCGCTCAACTCGACCGCCTTGCCGCTTTTGTGGAGGAAGATTCATGCTCGCCCAGCCAAGCCTCACCCTCGCCCGCCGCCTCAAAGCGGCGCCCGACAAAGTCTTCGCAGCATGGACGGACCCCGAAAAGATAATTCACTGGTTCGGCCCGGCACACACCATCGACGGCAGCGTCGATGCGCGAATGGACGTGCGCGTCGGCGGCTCGTTCCGCGTGCGATTCAAGACCGATGACGGCGAGCAGCACGAGGTCGGCGGTAAATATATCGAAGTGCTGCCGAACGAGCGCCTCGTTTTCAGCTGGGCGTGGTACACGACGCCGGAACGCCAGTCGCAGGTCACGGTTATCCTCAAGCCCGAAGGTGACATGACCTTTCTCACGCTGACGCATGAGAAGTTCTTCGACGAGGCCGCGCGCGACGGTCACAAGCGCGGATGGACCGGAACGCTCGACAAGCTCGAGCGGATGTTTGCCTGAAACTTACAAAGGAGAATTCCAATGCAGTATGTCGATGGATTTATCGTGCCGGTACCGAGGAAGAAAATGGCTGCCTATCGCGCGCTCGCGAAGAAAGCCTGCAAGGTCTGGCTCGATCACGGCGCGCTCGACTACCGCGAATGCGTCGCCGACGATGTCAAGAAAGGCAAATGGACCTCGTTTCCGCGCAGCGTGAAACTGAAAGCCGGCGAGGTCGTGGTCTTTTCGTGGATCGTTTACAAATCGCGCAAGCAGCGCGACGCCGTGCTCAAGAAGGTGATGAAAGACCCGCGCCTCGCCGCGATGATGAATCCGAAGAACGTGCCGTTCGACGGCAGGCGGATGATCTATGGCGGATTCAAAACCTTCGTCACCCCTTAAGTGCAAAGTCCGGGGCATCCGATGCAAAAGATCATGACCTGCCTGTTCTTCGACGGCAAAGCCGAAGAAGCCGTGCAGCACTACGCGACCGTCTTTAAAGGCCTCAAGATCACGAGCACGTCGCGCTACGGCGATAACGGACCATTGCCGAAAGGCACCGTGATGGTGATGGATTTCGACATCGCGGGCCAGACATTCATGGCGATGAACGGCCCGCCGATGTTTCAATTCACGCCCGCGATTTCACTGCTGGTGAATTGCGACACGCAGGCCGAGATCGACGACTACTGGGACAAGCTCACCGCCGGCGGCACGGCGCTGCAATGCGGCTGGCTGACCGACAAATACGGCGTGTCGTGGCAGATCGTGCCACAGGTCATCAGCGAATTGATGAGCAGCGGCAATCCGAAGAAGTCGCAGAATGTCATGCAGGCGCTGATGCAGATGACCAAGCTCGACATCGCCAGGCTGAAGCATGCTTATGAACAGGCCTGACGCGGCTGCGCCTCAGCGGGACGGCGGGAATGTCTTCACGCTGGCATTCGATGCCGCGTGGCGAATGACGCAAACGGCAGATCAGGGAGTTCATCATGACCGCGCATGGACATTTTCACTGGAACGAATTGCGCACGCGCGATGCCGAGCGCGCCAAGAAATTCTACGAGCAGACGATCGGCTGGACGTTTGAAGGCAGCAAGACGCCGGACGGCACCACCTATTGGCTTGCCATGATGGACGGCCGGCCGGTCGCGGGCCTGTTTGAACTCACCGAACGCTTCAAGGATGTGCCGGAAAGCTGGATTCCCTTTCTCGCGGTCGATGACGTCGATGCGCGCGCGAAGAAGGCGACCGAAAACGGCGCGAGGCTGATGATGCCGATTTTCAATGTGCCGGGTGTCGGGCGGATCGCGATGCTGCTTGAGCCGAGCAACGCCGGCATCGGCTGGATGACGCCGGTGGCTTAGACTTTAGCGCGTCGGCACCGGCTTGTCGCCGCGATAGTCGTAGAAGCCGCGCTGCGATTTGCGCCCCAGCCATCCGGCTTCGACATATTTCACGAGCAGCGGACACGGGCGATATTTCGAGTCGGCAAGCCCTTCATGCAGCACCTGCATGATCGACAGACACGTATCGAGGCCGATGAAATCGGCCAGCTCCAGCGGCCCCATCGGATGATGCGCGCCGAGCTTCATGGCGGCATCGATGGCCTCGACGTTGCCCACGCCTTCATAGAGCGTGTAGATCGCCTCGTTGATCATCGGCAGCAGAATGCGGTTGACGATGAAGGCCGGAAAATCTTCCGACACTGCGATCTGCTTGCCCAATTTGGAGACGAATTCGCGCGAGGCATCGAATGTCGTGTCGTCAGTCGCAATACCGCGGATCAGTTCGACCAGTTCCATCACCGGCACCGGATTCATGAAGTGAATGCCGATGAATTTCTCCGGCCGGTCGGTCGAGGCGGCCAGCCGCGTGATCGAAATCGATGACGTGTTCGACGCAACGATTGCAGACGGTTTCAGAACCGCGCAGACATCGTGAAAAATCTTGCGCTTGATGTCTTCCTTCTCGACCGCCGTCTCGATGACGAGATCGCATGCGGAAAGTCCGTCAAGCGTTTCGGAGGATTGAATTCGCTTGAGTGCCTTCTGATGCGCGTCTTCGGTGATGGTTTTCTTGGCGACCTGACGAGTCAGATTGCCGTTGATCGTGGCCATCGCCGATTTCAGACGGTCGGCGGACACGTCGTTGAGCACAACATCGAAGCCCGCGAGCGCAGCCACATGGGCGATACCATTGCCCATCTGGCCCGAACCGATCACACCGACAGTCTTGATTGCCGCCATCTGCCTTCGATCTCTTTGCCGTCCGCAGCGAAATCGCCGCTACGGACATTCTTATACCACATCAAACACCGGCGGGCGCGTCGTCTTCCCGCACAATATCAAAGTGCCGCAGTCAGCTCCGGAACCGCCTGATAAAGGTCGGCGACCAGTCCGAAATCCGCCACCTGGAAAATCGGCGCGTCCTCGTCCTTGTTGATCGCAACGATCACCTTGGAATCCTTCATGCCGGCGAGATGCTGGATCGCGCCGGAAATGCCGATGGCGATGTAAAGTTCGGGCGCAACGACCTTGCCGGTCTGGCCGACCTGCCAGTCGTTCGGCGCGTAGCCTGCGTCCACCGCAGCGCGCGATGCGCCGACGCCGGCGCCGAGCTTGTCGGCGAGCGGCTCGATATATTTGGCGAAGTTCTCGCGGCTCTGCATCGCGCGTCCGCCGGACACGATGATCTTGGCCGAGGTGAGTTCGGGACGATCGCTCTTGGCGACTTCCTCGCCGACAAAACTCGAAAGGCCCGGGTCGCTGCCCGCCGGTGCGTTCTCGACGGCTGCGCTGCCGCCCTCGCCCGCCGCACCGAAGGTCGAGGTGCGGACGGTGATGACTTTCTTCTTGTCCTTCGACTTCACCGTCTGGATCGCGTTGCCCGCATAGATCGGCCGCTCGAACGTGTCGGGCGCAACGACCTTGATGATTTCGGAAATCTGCATCACGTCGAGCAAGGCAGCAACGCGCGGCATCACATTCTTGAAGCGCGAGGTCGCGGGCGCGACGATGGCATCATACGAAGCGCCGAGCGCAACGATCAGCGCGGCAAGAGGCTCGGCGAGATCGTGCTCGTAGGCCGCGTTCTCAGCGAGCAGAACTTTGGTGACGCCTTTGAGTTTCGCAGCGGCTTCGGCAGCAGCCTTGGTGCCCTGTCCACCACCGGCGACAAGCACATGAACCTCAGCGCCAAGCGCGGCGGCGGCGGTCAAAGCCTTGTTGGTGGAATCCTTGAGTTTCTCGTGATCGTGTTCGGCAATGAGCAGCGTCGTCATCAGATCGCTCCGACTTCTTTAAGTTTGGACACAAGTTCAGCGACGTCCTTCACCTTGACGCCTGCCTTGCGGCCTGCCGGTTCATTGGTCTTGAGAACTTCGAGGCGCGGCGCGACATCGACACCGAAAGAGTCGATCGCCTTCTCATCAATCGGCTTCTTCTTCGCCTTCATGATATTCGGCAAGCTCGCATAGCGCGGCTCGTTCAGACGCAGATCGGTCGTGACGATGGCCGGTCCCTTGACCTTGATCGTCTGCAATCCGCCATCGACTTCGCGTGTCACTTTAAAGTCCGATCCATCGACTTCGAGCTTCGATGCGAACGTCGCCTGCGACCAGCCGAGCAATGCGGCGAGCATCTGGCCGGTCTGGTTGCTGTCGTCGTCGATGGCCTGCTTGCCGAGAATGACGAGGCCCGGCTTTTCGTCGTCGATGATCTTCTTCAGAATCTTGGCGACCGCCAGCGGCTCGACTGACGCGTCGGTTTTGACGAGGATGCCGCGATCGGCGCCCATCGCCAGGCCCGTGCGGATGGTTTCGGACGCCTGCGCCGGACCGATCGACACCACCACAACCTCGGTCGCCTTGCCGGCCTCTTTCAGGCGCAGGGCTTCCTCGACGGCGATTTCGTCGAACGGGTTCATCGACATTTTGACATTGGCGAGTTCGACGCCGGAGCCGTCGCTCTTGACGCGGATTTTCACGTTGTAATCAACGACGCGCTTAACAGGCACCAGAACCTTCATCGGTTCCCTTTCGACTTAATAGCTGGATTGGACATTGGCGGCGGAACCTAAAGGCCCGGCCAATCGGGGTCAACGCGCCAAAGCGCAAAAACGGAAAACGTATAGCTATTCTGCGGCTTAGCGGTTTTGACCCGGCACCCAGAGCACGTCGCCGGCACCGTTGTCGTTGACGGCGCGGCTGGCGACAAACAGGAAATCCGACAGGCGGTTGAGATACTGCACGGCCTCGCCGTTGACCGGCTCATTCGGCTGGGATGCCAGCTCGACCACGATGCGCTCGGCGCGGCGGCAGATGGTGCGCGCAAGATGCAAATGGGCGGCCGCAGCCGTTCCGCCAGGCAAAATAAAGGAATTGAGCGGAGCGAGATGTCCGTTCAGATCGTCGATATCATGTTCGAGACGAGCAACCTGCGTCGCAAGGATACGCAGACGCTCCGCCTTGCCGTCGCGCTGAGGGACGGAGAGGTCGGCGCCGAGATCGAACAAGTCGTTCTGGATCAAGCCGAGCATTGCATCGATTTTCTTGTTGCCATCGAGATGCAGGCGAACAACGCCGATAGCGGCATTCGTTTCATCGACAGTGCCGTAGGCTGCAACCCGCAGATCGTATTTAGGCCGCCGCTCGCCGCTGCCGAGACCCGTCGTTCCGTCATCGCCGGTGCGGGTATAGATGCGGTTGAGAATGACCATGACGTCGATCCAAATCGGCCGTTGAAATTGCCGCTACCGGCCCAGCGCCAACAGAGCCAGCATCGTAATGACGATTGCAACGAACTGGAACAGCACACGCAGCTGCATCAGGCGTTGCGACCGGTTCGGCGACCCGCCTCTCATCATATTGAAGAGGCCGAGCAGCAGAACGATTGTCACCGCAGCCAGAGCAACCGGAAGCGCAATGTTACTCAAAAATGTCGCCATGGGCGCTACATAACACCGCAACAAGCCGGACGCCATGCCGGACTATAAATCGCTGGACAGAGCCATTTGCCGCGCCGTTCGTACTGACTTCATATGTTCCGCGCGTTAACGTGAGCGACAGCGGTTCGGGAGACGACGTGAAGCCTCTGATCGACACCATCAAGATCGCAATCGATGCGTTCTATACGTTTCTGGCGGACGACGGCTGGGCGATTGCAAGTCATATCGCGCTGTCGGCGCTGATGGCGCTGTTCCCTTTCCTGATCGTGATTACCTCGCTTGCCGGATTTTTTGGCTCAAAGGCCCTCGCGGACCAGGCGGCCGAGCTGATGCTCGATACCTGGCCCTCGCAGGTTGCAAACGCTTTGTCCGGAGAGGTTCACAATGTCCTCACTCAGGCGGATGGCGGCACGCTGACCATCGGCGTGCTGCTTGCGATCTATTTCGCGTCGAACGGGGTGGAGAGCCTGCGCGTCGGTTTGAACCGGGCTTACAGCGTCGTCGAGCAACGGCGCTGGTATTGGTTACGCATCGAATCGATCGGCTACACCATGATCGCCGCCGTCACGTCACTGGCGATGGCTTTCCTGATCGTGCTTGGACCTCTGATTATCGCAACTGCGCGGCGCTTCATTCCGTTGCGGATCGTACCGAACGAGAACCTGCTGTTTCTGCTGCGCTATGGATTGACCATCGCCGCACTGATCGTGGCACTCGTCATCCTGCACAAATGGCTGCCGGCCGGGGCGCGCCGAATGCGCGAGATCATGCCGGGCATCGTTGTGACAATGATCGGATCGCTGGTGTCGGGCGTCGTGTTCGGAAAATATCTCGAACGTTTCGCCAGCAACTATGTCACGACCTATGCGGGGCTGGCCTCTGTGATGATTGCGCTGGTGTTCCTGTATTTTATCGCAGCGATTTTCGTTTACGGCGGCGAACTGAACGCCGCGATCGTCAAGTGGCGCTTGCAGAACGCCGCGCCGCCTCAAGCAGCGCGGCCGCCAAAGCGCGCGGCGAAACGGGCTTGACCAGAAACGCATCCGCACCTGCTGCGCGCGATGCTTCCTCATCTTCCGCGCGTCCCGACACGCCGATAATGGCGATGCTGCCGTGCGGCTTTCGCAGTGCGCGCACACGCCGGATTGCCTCGATCCCATCGATGCCCGGAAGCACCATGTCCATCAGCACCGCGTCGAACTTTCCCTGCGCGACCCGCTCCGGCGCGTCCTCGCCATTGCCGACGAACTCGATCCGATGCCCAAGCTCGGTGAGGATTGCATTCAGCACGACACGGCCGAACGGATTGTCCTCGACGCTGAGCAACCGGAGCGATGCCGATTTTGACAAAGGCTGATCGCTAGATGCAGCCGAGGCCGTTTCCAGTTTTTCGGCCTCCTCAAGCAACACCGTCATCGTAAAAGTTGTGCCGTCCGTCTTGCGTTGCGCGACAAAAACATCGCCGCCCATCGCCCGTGCGAGTTGCCGGACCGAAGACAGGCCGAGCCCTGCGCCGCCGTATCGGGAGGCGATGGTGAGGTTGGCCTGCGAGAACGGCTTGAACAGCTTTTTGATCTCCGACGGCGATAGTCCAATTCCGCTATCGGACACGGCAAACGAAATCCGGTGTCTGTTTTTTGTTTCGGGCATGCTCGCGACTTTCAGGGCGACTTCGCCGTGCTCGGTAAACTTCACCGCGTTGTCGATCAGATTTTCCAACGCGGCACGAAGGCGAACCGGATCGCCCATGACGAAGGCGGGAAGATTGTCGTCAATTGCAATGCGCGATTTCAGCCCTTTTGCCGAAGCGCGTCCCGACAGCGAATCTGCGGCGGCGCGCGAGAACGCGCGAAGATCGAAAAAGTCCCGGCGAATCCTGCGACCGGAATCGCCGCGACGCGCGGCGTCAACGAACAGTGTGGCGAGCGAAGCCAGATGCTCGGCGCCGACTTTGATGGTCTCGACCCAGCGCCGTTCGCGTTCGCCGAGATCGGATGTCGCCAGCAGCGAACTGATCGCAAGGATGCCGGTCAGCGGTGTGCGGACCTCGTGTGCGAACGCCGCCAGCGCCATCTCGACCGCATTCGCTTCGGACGTTTTGACAATCTTTTTCGCGCGCACTTTTTTGACAGCGTTTTTCTTCACCGCCGAAGAAGTGCGAGCTGCACGCTTCTTCGGCACATGCGGCTTCGTCCGCCGGACGGACTTTCTGCCATTGCGCCTCACGCGCGATTTTGCCGCCATGATTCCCCCGGCTCCAAACATGCCATGCCGGACCTGACGGGGTCGAGTCGCGCAATCGCCGGATCAAACCGAATCGAGAGCCACGAGTTGCCGGATGCTCTCGGGCGCCGCTCCCTGCGCGCGCAATTCGCGCAGGCCCGTTGCCAGGGTCGATTTCGAGAGCTTGTTGCCTGCATCGTCCAGCACCAGAGCATGATGCCGGTACGAAGGCTCCGGCAGACCCAGCAATTTCTGAAGCAGGCGATGCACACTGGTGGCCCAGAACAAATCTCGACCGCGCACAATATCGGTGACGCCCTGCAAGGCGTCGTCGACCGCAGCCGACAGATGATAGCTGGTCGGCGTTTCCTTGCGGCCCAGAATGACATCGCCCCATTGTTCAGGGCGTGCGACGATCTCGCCGCCCTCGCCGTCCGGCCCTGAACCCAGTTCAGTCCAGCTCAGCCTGCCGATTTTCGCCAGCGCAGCCGCCATGTCGAGCCTGAGCGCATAGGGGGCGCCGGATTCTATCTTTTGCTGACGCTTCGCGTCCGACAAATGTTTTGCCTGACCCGGATAAAGCGGCGCGCCGTCGGGATCGCGCGGCCAGACGCCCGCGTCATCTTTTGCTTTGACGATTTGCGCAATCTCGGCGCGGCTCTCGAAACTCGGATAGATCAAGCCGTCCTTCGTCAGGCGCTTTAGTGCGTCGCGATAGGCATCGAGATGTTCGGATTGCCGCCGCACCGGCGTCTCCCATTCGATTCCAAGCCATGCCAGATCCTCGTAGATCGCAGCCTCGAATTCAGGACGGCATCGCGTGGCGTCGATGTCCTCGATACGAAGCAGAAACCGACCGCCGCTCTTTCGCGCCAGATCGGAGTTCAAGAGCGCCGAATAAGCGTGTCCGAGATGGAGATATCCATTCGGGCTCGGGGCAAATCTGAAAACGGGTGGTGCCATCGCCGAAATTCTGATCCGCGTTGAATGAGCGCATTTGCGCTCGCGCACGATTCACTTCATGCTTCCGAATTCAATGACAGTCCACCTCGACACGCAAGCCGATCTGGAAGACGCGATCAACGCGCTGGTCAATCTCGACCCGCGCCTCGCGCCGGTATTGGAAAAAGCCGGCATGCCGGCGCTGCGGCGGCGCGATCAGGGTTTCTCGGGACTTGCTGCCATCGTCTGCGGTCAGCAGTTGTCGACGAAGGCCGCGGCCTCGATCTGGGGCCGTGTCAGCGCAGCGTTCGATCCTTTCCATCAGATCGCGCTCAAAAGCGCCCGTTCCGACAAGCTCGCACGTCTCGGCCTCTCGGCAGCAAAAATCAAGTCGCTGAAATTCATCGCGCGCGAATTGTGCGAGGAACGGCTGAACCTCGACGTGCTCGCCGAGGAAGATGCAGATGTCGCGCACGCCACACTGACCAAGCTGCACGGCATCGGGCCGTGGTCGGCCGACATCTATCTCCTGTTCTGTCTCGGGCATGGCGATGCGTGGCCGGCCGGCGATCTCGCGATTCAGGAAGCGATGCGGATCGGACTGAACTTAAAGAAGCGTCCGACCGAAAAAGAAATGCAGCCGCTTGCCGAACCGTGGCGCCCGCTGCGCGGAGCCGCCGCTCATTTGTGGTGGGCCTATTATCACGCGGTGAAGCAGCGCGAAGGAGTTCTGCCGAACGAATCGAAAGCCGTTTCAAACGGCAAACGCGTTTCAAACAAATCGCGCGTCGTCAAACGGTCACGACCCCGGAGAAAGAATGCGGTACAAAAGACCGCATCGAAAAAACCCGGAAAGCGAAAATGAATTCCGTTCAGCTCGTCGTCGCACGCAACGATCTCAAATCCAGCAAGGTCATCGAAACGCCTCTGCCTTCGCTCACGCAACTGCCCGAAGATGGCCTGCTCGTCAAAGTCGATCGCTTCGCTTTCACCGCCAACAACATCACCTACGCCATTCTCGGCGATCAGTTGAAATACTGGGATCTGTTTCCCGCGCCGGAAGGTTTCGGAATCATTCCGGTCTGGGGATTCGGCGAAGTGATCGAGACGCGTCACCCGGAAATTGCGAAGGGCGAGATTCTGTTCGGTTATTTTCCGATGGCATCGCATCTCGTTATCGAAGCGAAAAACCTCAAGCGCAACGGATTCAGCGACGGCGCACCTCATCGTCAAAACGTCTCGCCGGTCTACAACGCCTATTCGCGCGTCAGCGGCGATCCCGCCTTCGCCGGCCGCGAGGGCGACTATCAGGCGCTGCTGCGGCCGCTGTTCATGCTGTCGTTTCTGGTTGACGATTTTCTCGCCGAGAACGAGTTCTTCGGCGCGAAGAGCGTGATCCTCTCCAGTGCATCGAGCAAGACGGCGTTCGGGCTTGCGTGGCTGCTGCGTACTTTTCGTAAACCGATCCGGGTGATCGGCCTCACCTCGTCAAGCAACGCCGATTTCGTCAAATCGCTCGGCTGCTACGACGAGATCGTCACCTATGACGAGATAGAAAAGATGCCGGCTGCGTCGCCCGTCGCGTTCGTCGACATGGCCGGGAGCGGCGATATTCTCGCGCGGCTGCACCGGCATTTCGGCGAGCAGATGAAATACTCCTGCCGCGTCGGGCTGACGCACCAGGATGGAACGCCGGGCGGCGAAAACCTGCCGGGAGCCAAACCGAGATGGTTCTTCGCGCCCGATCAGATTCGCAAGCGCGCCAAGGAATGGGGACCGGGCGGGCTCGACCAGCGATTCGGTGCTGCATTTTCCCCTTTCACGAAGGAGATCGGATCGCACCTGAACATCGTTTCTGGGCGCGGAGCCGACGCCGTTCAGAAAATCTATCTCGATACCCTCAATGGCCGCGTAAAACCCGACGAGGCGCACATGCTCTCGATGGCAAATTGAGGCCGGAACAGCGCCCGTCCCGATGCACCAAAACGCTCTTCACAATCCCGTCACGCTCCCTGTAGTATGTCCCTATAAGCTGCTTCGCAGCCAATAGGGGGCCAGGAGCGTTACTTGAACGCACATGTCTCGCAAGGTGGTTGGCCGGTGCTGGTTTTGAATGCGGACTTCCGGCCGCTGAGTTACTATCCGCTGTCGCTCTGGTCGTGGCAGGACGCGGTCAAGGCCGTGTTTCTCGATCGCGTCAACATCGTCGCCAATTACGAGCACGCAGTTCACAGCCCCTCGTTCGAGATGCAACTGCCGAGCGTGGTGTCGCTCAAGTCTTTCGTGAAGCCAACGACGCATCCGGCGTTCACGCGGTTCAACGTTTTTCTGCGCGACCGCTTCACCTGCCAATATTGCACGTCGCAGGAAGACCTGACCTTCGATCACATCGTGCCGCGCTCGCGCGGCGGACAGACAACGTGGGAGAACGTCGTCGCCGCATGCTCACCGTGCAATCTGCGCAAAGGCAACATGACGATGGCGCAGGCGCGCATGCATCCGCGCCAGATGCCGTTCGCGCCGACCGTGCATCAGCTTCACCGCAACGGAAGGCTGTTTCCGCCGAACTATCTGCACGACAGCTGGCTCGACTATCTCTATTGGGACACCGAACTCGATCCGTAGCTGCTGACACGGGCTATCGTCGCGCACTTCGGTAAAGATCGGCGACATTTTCCCAGATCGCATCCTTGAATGCCGTAACCGGCGGGTCCGGCAAGATCGCCGGTGACGACGTTCGCTTCGCGCAGTTCTCGACCAGCCGCAAAATCCATACCTCGCCGTCGGTGAAATATGGATCGTCCTCGCCGTTGCGGCCGAGCAGCGTGGGGCCGATCCCCATCACCTGATAGCGCGCCTCGATCATTCCCGCCGATTGCAGATCGGACTCGACCAAGCTCCTTTCCGCATCGATGTCGGGCGAGATGTGATGCGTGATCGCGCCGGTATAGCGGCTGAGGCCGACGCTTTTGTCGAATGTCGCAGCGCCCAGCCACACCGGACGCCCCTCCTCCCCCTGCTCAAGAACCTTCCACAGGCGAATGTGACTGCGCTGGTCCGCGCTTTTGCCGACAGGCTTCTCGAACGCCAGATCTTCCTTGCGCCCGGCATAAAACAGATTGCTCACGGGCGCTGTCGGATAAGGCTGGTCGAAAATCACGCTGCGCGAAATCTCAAGGCTGGAGCGCCATGTGATCGGGTCAGCGGCGAACCAGCCGGCATCGCGCATGGCGCAGAGAATATCTACGGATGATCCGGCCATTCCGATATTGATCGGATCGGCCGGGATACCCGAACCGGTGGCCGTCACCATCGGCAGGCCATCCAGCTTCTTTTGATGTTCGTAGTGCCGCCAGATCGACGGCAGAAGAAAGTAGGCTGCGACGAGATACAAAAGCAGCAGCGGCAGAAATATCTCAAGCGAGCCCTTGAGGGTTGGCCTGAAAGTTTTCGCTCGGACATTCATGGCGAGAGCATCGCAAATGAAAACGGCCGGGTGAACCACCCGGCCGCAGACTTAAGCAATCGATAGACGAACTAGCCTTTCAGCTTGGCGTTGCACTGGCTGTAGTAGCCCCCGCCCTTCTGAATCCACTTCAGGTCGCCGTTGCCAGTACCGGCCTTGTTGGCGTTGTACTGATCGAGGCAGGTGTGCATGCGTGCCTTGCCCGCGCTCTCGGAAGAATATTTCGGGGAAACGGCGCTCGGGAAGACAGCGTTGCCAGTCGCAACAGGTGCTGCTGTCGGCTTAGGCGTTTCCTTCGGCGCAACTTTCGCCTCGGCCTTCGGCGGGGCTGCCGGGGCCGGCGCAGGCGTTGCAGTCGCCGCAGGCGCGGCATCCGCCGAGCAGTCCGACTTGCGGAAATCATTCCACTTCTTGGTGCCGAGCGTGCCGTCCTTCTTGGCCGCTTCGTATTTCGCGCTGCATTCCTGCATCGTCAAAGCCTTTGCCGGAACGGCAGCGGTCGCGATGGCAAAGCCTGCAAGCGCACCCGCAAACATCACATATGATTTGATCGTCATTGAAGAATCTCCTGTCACTGGACGCAGTGAGGCGGTCATTCTAGCGCGGCCAAGGCCTGTTTCAACGAACCGCTCTGGCGGCCAATCAAATATTCCTGATCGGAAGAAGGCGTGTTGCGGTGCGTCGTTCACCGGGCATTCATCATCGCAGTCCGACGTTGTACGGCCTTTAACTCGAGGTGCAGTTATGACGACAATATCTTCCCGCGCTGTTTCAATGCTGTTCGCTTCCGTGATTTTTGCCGGCTCTGCGGTCGCGCAAACAACGACCCCATCGACAACGACCACACCTGCAACCAAGGCTGCGCCTTCCGAAAAGAAGGCAGAGAAGCCACACTCCGCCGCGTCGATCGAATGCTCGAAAGAGGCCGACGCCAAGGGATTGCATGGCAAGGAGCGCAAGAAGTTCCGCTCCGAATGCAAGAAAGACGCGAAGGGCGATTCAAAGGCCAACTAGCTTCGGCCCGAATGTCAGGCGGCTCGCGGCTTCAGCGCCGCGGGCCGTTCTTTTTGCGGTCTATCCTCGCAACGCAGCCCGCAGGCCCAGAGCCGCCAGCCCCGCCATCGCCAGCGAGATCAGAACATTGTAGCCCGCAAGCGAGAGGCCGAGAAAACGCCACTGCACTTCGTCGCAGCGTATGACCTTCACATCCTTGATGCTGTCGAGAAGACTGCCGCTGTCGAGCTTGAGCATCGGACCGGTGCAATCGGTTGGCCCTTGCCAAAAACCCCACTCAACGCCGGCGTGGTAGCTGCCGAGAATCGCGTTGGCGAGCGCGGCGAGCGTCAACGCCGCAAACCCGATCAAAATCGGCTGGCGAGAAACGCCGCGCGAGAGCGCGATCGCAACCAGAAGCGCCAGCGGAATAATGACGTAGTAAGCGTAACGCTGCTCAAGGCATAGCGGACAAGGCACAATGCCGAGTACAAGCTGAAAAAACCACGCACCGGCAATTGTCATTGCGGCAACTGCAAAGAGTGCCACCGCCAATATACGCGGCTCAAGCGATGCACCCGCAGATACTCTTTTTGCCAAGTTCTTCCCCACGTCCCGACCTTGCCGCCTCCTAACCTGCTGACAGCATATTGTCGATGCACACGCAATCACAGGCGGTTGACCGCAAGGCCGCGAGAGCTATATTCGCGCCGACTTCGCGGCCTTTCTCAAGGCAAGGCCGTGAGCCCCTGTGGCGGAATTGGTAGACGCGCTCGACTCAAAATCGAGTTCCGCAAGGAGTGCTGGTTCGATTCCGGCCAGGGGCACCAGGACTTTATTCCTATAGTCGCTTGGTACCAATTGTTGATCTAAGTCGCTCAAAAAATGTAGTCGTCAGATATGCAGCGTCTGGCAGTTTCGCATGTGTGAATTCCAAAACAATAAACTGACCGGCCCTCAGAGAGTGGTCCGGGTAGATGGTATTTGAACCCACTTGGCATCTAGCTGACAGAAGTCTTGAATTGCCAATTCCGACTACTAGACTGCCAACTATAATTGATTGAGTTTTCCAATTGGGTTGGAGCTCGAATTGCGCGTTCAACTTGTTGTCTTGGCAGTTGCAATTCTTGCATTGAGCAACGCGGATGCCGTTGCCGAGAAGCGCGTTGCACTAGTAGTCGGCAACTCCGCGTATCAGAACGTCAAGCGCCTCGATAACCCTAAGAACGACGCGCTTCTGATGGCCAAGACCCTTCAGACTCTTGGTTTCACCCTCGTCGGCGGCAAGGCTCAACTCGACCTCGACAAGCCGGCACTCGACAAAGTGGTACAGAGTTTTGGGCAGCAGGTTCGTGGCGCTGATGTTGCGCTGTTCTATTACGCTGGCCACGGCGTACAGGTCAGCGGTTCAAACTATCTGGTCCCCGTGGATGCCAACCCCACTCGCGAGACAGACGTAGATTTTCAGATGGTCGATGCAAATCTCGTATTGCGTCAGATGCAGGATCCGAGCAAGCGGCTCAATCTCGTTATCCTCGATGCCTGCCGAAATAATCCGTTCGGCGGCCGCGGGTTGGGGCGCGACGCCAATGGCGGACTCGCGCAGATGCGTGCGCCCGCCGGGACTCTGATTTCATATGCGACGCAGCCCGGAGCCGTCGCGCAAGACGGTACAGATGGCGATAGTCCTTACACAAAGGCGCTCGCTAAAACCATTAGCCGGGCGGGACTGGATGTGTTCCAGACGTTCAATCAGGTCGGACTTGACGTTGAACGCTCGACGGGCGGGGCGCAGCAACCCTGGACTTCGTCGTCGCCCATCGACGGTAATTTCTATTTCGGCGGCGCGCCGGCTACTGCGCCTGCTACGAATACTGGCCCCTCGGTGGATGAAGCGGCGTGGGGCTTCATGAAAGACACGAAGGACCCCGAACAGATCCGTCGCTTCATCGCCCAGTTCCCTAACAGCGTGCGCCGCAACGAGGCCGTCGCGCGGTTGGTCGAGATCGCGAAGGAGGAGGCAGACAAAAAAAATGTTTCCGCCGTCGTACCGTTGGCGAAGGCTGCGGAGGAAGCAAAGACGACCGTTGACGCGAAACCCCTCGCACCAAAAACAAAAGACGACAAGCCTATCGGACCCAATGCCGCGTTAGCACCAGCCGAACAGGCCAATGCGTCGAAGACAGCGGTTCCGGCGACGGGGAATCCACGGGAGCCAACCGTCATAGACAAATGCAAAATGTGGGGTTTGACGATGGATCGGCAGAAGCAGATTGCAGCTTGCAAATCGTGGGCACACCTCGAACCAAAGAACGCTGAAATCTATCGCATCCTAGGCGACGCATATTACGCGACCTCGCGCCCTGACGAAGCTGCATCAGCCTTCACTAAAGCGATCGCACTGAATCCGGATAGTGCAGATTTGTATGCGTTTCGCGGCAGCGCTTATTCGCTTATGGGTTATTTCGATAAAGCAATCGCCGACTACACTAAGGCGATCGCGGTCAAGTCGGATTTCGCCTATGCCTATAGCAATCGCGGCACTGCCTACGCAGAGAAAGGTCAGCGTGATTCAGCCATTTCAGATTACCGCGCGGCGCTCAAGCTCGATCCGAACGACATTAATGCGGCAAGAGGACTGGATCGTATCGGTGCGCATTAGTGGCCGGCTTTCATAAGGACGACTCACAATTCGGCGACTGTCACTGAGGCCTAAAGTATAAATCTTCGCTCGTGAGCGATCCGTATTCGAAAGGTCTCTGCTTATTCCCAGTTTCCTTCAGAACGTCGTCGCGAACCAACCTGAAGAACTTACCAAGCTCAAGACCAGGCTCGGTTATCCGTTTTGTTAGTGCCAATGCATACGGACTATGCCCGCCACTACCGTCGAGAGCGACCTGACCATCTCGCGCAGAATATGCGACAAGCAAATTCGGATACGTCGGCTCTACCGGCCCTAGACCTCGCGTCCCTACGGAACGCGTAAGCGCGCCAACCTGCACCATGCGCGAGGCGAAAGGATTATTCCGGCAAGCATCTAGAATAACGAGCTGCAATTTGCGAGCACCCGCGAGGCGAACGAACACGCGATCAAGCTCGACTGTTTCATCTTCAACGTCGGCTGATCGTTTTAGGATTGCGTCCACTGGAATCAGAAAGTTTTTTCGGTCTACCTCAATTCCATGGCCTGCGTAATAAATGATAGCCCAATCAGCTCCATTGGCCATGTCTTCGAACGCGCCAAGCTCCCGTCGCATGTCTCGCACACCGAGATCGTAGCGCTCGATGACTTCCGTGAATCCAACTTTCCTGAGCGCGGCCGCAACATCTCTCGCATCGTTTGCAGGATTTTCAAGTTTACCAACGGCTTGATAGTTGGAGTTTCCTATAACAAGCGCAACACGGCTTTTAGAGTCCCAAAGATCCCACCTCAGCCAGCTTGCATTGACATTCGAAGTACCGACATTGACGTCGATTTCAAATGGAATAAGCGAGATCAAGACGTCGCCAGAATTCACCGCGAGATTCGATAACTGCGTAATAAGATTGACAGCCGCCGATTGCAGGGCGCCTATCTTGTTAAAATCGTTCATCGAGCCTGTGTTGTCGAGAACGAGCGCAACACGCAGAAGGCTAGCCCCCCAAGTCGTTGTCGAGCTTACGTTGAAGTTTAAGGTTGGATATCAAGAACCTTAAGGAAGGCCGATGGAACCGTTCCCGATCCGCTTACCAAAACTGTCGCAGCACTTGTCCCGCTGGCGGCGGTGTATGACGCGGTCACGGAGACTGATTGCGCGAGCGTATTCGTGTAGAGCGCGTTGAAATATTTTTGCGCTGTTGTACTTATTTGCGAAGTTGTGATGGTGCCTTGGGAAAGGTCTTTCGAAACCATCAGCGATGCCGAGTCTAAGGCGGCCTGCATTGATGATCGTGCAGAAACAGCCTGACTGATATCAACAGCCGCGCCGACGAAACCCATCAATGGGACTAGGGCAAGCGCGAAAGTGACAGCGATGTTGCCGTCCTTTGCCGTGCAGAAACGATGGATTTTCTCTAGAATCATCGCGACATAGAGGCGGCGCCACACCGTTTCTCACGTCTATCTAAGAAAAATTTTGAAAGGCGCTGTTGTTATTAGCGCAGCCAGGAAATTTGCGAACCAATGCCTGTCCATTGCAACCAGCAACTCTGAAAAAAGATTTCCTTTTTGCTGGACCAATTGCCCCGCACTCGAGGCGCTAATGATTTCTGAGATCTCTAAGAGTCCGTTTTGGTTTTTTTGACTTACAATTTTGCAGCCTAATGCCAGCGCTTTCTCGCGGCAATTTATATTCCCAGGCGCAAAACTTTTCGTTGCAACGGCAAAAGCTGCCAAGTCTGCTGTATTGTCGCCAACCGCGATAGTTTCTGCCTCGCCATTCAACACGAAATCCCGAAGACCGATTAGTCCTATGCCTTTATCGATGTCTCGCGCCGTAACGACGGTATCGATATCTGTCTGATGAAAGTGAAGGAGGTCAGCATCCAACTCCCCAAGGATTTGTCTAATCATTATCGACGGTAAGGGTTGCAGGGCGCCGTCTCCAACGTCGCCGAAACGTATCGAATGCCTTAGCCACGAAAGAAATCCGCGCGGCCGCTCCCGATAGGTGAAAGCCTTTACCGAATAAAAATGACGTTCATCAAGAAACACACCCGGGATTGACCGCAATCTATTCCGAACCAAATCAAGTTGCCGCAGCGCCTCGGGGCCGACCATAACAGCGCCGCGTGAGGACACTGCGTCCCAAACATAACTTCCATATTCGGCCACACCGCCGTGCAGCGCATACGCCTCGCAATAGAGCTTTACCTCTTCGACCGACCTTGCGGTATTTATTGCAACGCTATGACGCGATTTTTGCAACAAGGATATTGCGCGAATTCCGGCTGCAGACGTGCATGGAAAACCGAAGGGCCGACGATCGATAACGCCGTCAATATCCAAAGCAACCAGTGATGTTTTCCAACGCAAGGTTTGAGGTGGATTACAAAGCTCGCCACAGTATCGAGCGACTTGTTCAGTTAGAAATGCCCAAGCCGCCATAAAACGATGGTGGATGTCTTGCTGGGCTTTGGCTTTTCGCGGAATGCTAAACAATTGTTCTTGGCATTGCGCCATCGTCCACATACCGGCCATCAGCTTGTAAATGAATAGCCGTTGGGGCGCACTATCATCTTGTGTTTGTGCAACATACTCGCGAACGAGAACTCGCTCGTTTTCTGGCGTCAGATGAAAATTTAAGATGGCATCCGCAAGGTCGTAAACTGGATCAGTAACGTTCAATACCGATTTACCCATTCCGTGATGTTCATAGTCGACCTTCAATAGCCTATCATTTTTGAAAACCCAGTCGGAGCGCTGCAAATTTCCGTCGATAAGAGTCGGGAACGGGCAATCCAATTGTCTTAGCGAAGTCTCAACCGAAGATCGCATCAATGTGTCTGTCACAAACGTCCCGTAGGCGCGACTGAGCGCTTTACCCAGAACGCGAATGCCATTGTTTCGGCGACCGAGATCTAAACGGGCCGACGCGCTTGCTTCGAGATTCAGGCGATTTACTCTTGCGCTTACATATGCAGCACACTCAGGCAGAAATCTTCGACGCTTAACATCGTCGACTGCGACGTCTTCGGCGGAGCTGCCATCGACCCACTCCATAAAGAGGATACCGTCACGTAGGCCGTAAACCCGTGGCACGAAAGCACTCAGTTCGCGAGCGCTAATAAACGCAGGATAACTCAGCCAGCCAAATCCGACGCTTTTTGCCAGCAGATAGCCGGTGAAAGATTTTCCACCGGCGCGACTAATTGTGAATGCGTATACTTTTTTTAGGCGAGTGCTCCGGGGCTCGGAAATCTGTTCCTGGAGCGATTGGTTCAATCTGATTACTTTTTCATCCTCAACAATATCGACCGCGTCGGAAGCTGTTAGATTGAAAAAATCGCGGAGTCGCTCCTTGATTTGTGCCTTGCCAAAAAGTTCGTGTTTTCTCCACTCCGAACTTTTCAATTGAACCAACAGACGGTGGTTCGGAAATGCAGACAACCAATCCTGATTGGTGCCCATCGTTGGAACGGCGAGGCCTATCCTATCGTTAGGGAAACCCGACTCATGCGCGATTCGGGCTGCCGACAAAAGGGCGCTACCGGTACTGGGAGGATCATCCAGAATGATAGCGAGGTACTTTTTTTCCGCGAAATAGCGAAGCCTTTTCCGTTCGAATTCTCCGGCGCCTTTATTCGGCTCAATCGTTAGAAAATCTGCAGAACTGTACCCCGCACTTTTCAAGATCGCTAAAACAATCGGTCCAAAATAGGATCCCGAGGTCCGCAAGCCCAAAAGAAGGATCTTTTCGGTTCGATCAGGAATCCTTTGAATCAATCTGTCGGCGAGTAACGACACGTCATCGGCGCATAGGTCCAGCCTTCCAAACGGAGATGGCACCGAAAGGCGTGATTGCTTCAAAGCCTGTGGCAACTCACTTTTCAACGCAGCCGACAGGCCTGTCGAAGCATCAAACAAGGCTTCCGTAAATCCAGCCGGCGGGTTCGTGTAGACGCTTAAAAAAGAAACCATCGCCGACTGCCAAACATCTCGCCAAGACCTGACAGCTGGCTGCCCTCTATGAAGCAACGTTTCCAATTTCCCAAATAGTCGAAAAATTAAACGGTTGAAGGGAATTGATGTTGATCGATTTTTTAGTACAAGGCTCGGCCCGCGAAGAAATTCATCCGCGCAGTTTAGCAATCCTGAAGACAGTAGAAAAATATTAGCCGCTACTTCGCGCGCCTGCCAAGGCTCACGAACTGTCGGGAGCTTATCGATTTCAGTTAACAATTTATTGCTGGCGAATTCAAAGGACAGATGCGGATTAAGACACCAACGATATGATGAATAGAAATCGATTTCGCCTTGGTCCGGTTGAGGAGCCTCTTTCGTAATAGCGGTATTTGCGACAGGTACTGAGAGTGCGATTGACATTTTACCTCCTCAGCTCCGTCTTTAGAAATCTCGCATTCACGAAGCGCTCTAATGGTAAGCTCTCAGTAATTCTACCTCGAGGAGCTGCCTTCAAACGCAATAGAATTCGTTCGGCGATTTGCGCCGATCTATAGCGTGCGTAAAACCGCCAAATGCCTCGAATCGAAAATGATAGCGTGAGTGTTTCGCGAATGTGAGCCGATGTATAAGCTCGCAGGTCGGACAATAGGTGCGTCGTCGGTTCTGAGCGTCCGGTATTACGCAAAGCGTTTTTGAGCACTTCAAGAGTAAAATATTCTTTGTGAAATTTTTTGAGCGATAGAGATTTAGTCCTGCTGGCTTCTTCAATCGCATATGAATACAAGAAATGCGCGAGATCGAGTGTTCGAGCGTCATGCCCTGGCTGGCCACACACGACGCAGCTTTCGAGCGTACCGGGATCAATGAATGATATCCGCTTCTGCGTCGTTTCGATCAGAATATTCTGAGACCCAAGGTCTCCATGAAAAGCGCCCTGCTGCCAAATTCTTTCGAGCGCAGCTGAAAACCCCTTCGCGGCTTCCTTCATTTCGTCCGTTGACGGCTCCAGATCAAGCCAATCATTGATTTGAGACCCAACCATCGCGGTCATAACAATTGCGACCGGTTGCTCGCAGATTTTTAGCGGTTTCGGTACGCATATTTGCCAGCCTTCCGCGCGATGATTGTCAACAGCCGCATGCAGTTTGGTCAGCGCGTCCAGTTGGTCTTTCACTTTCGTTAGATCCAACTCGACATCCGACCTATACAATTTGACCACAAGTTTTTCAGATAGTTCACCCGCGTGCGCGGACGTTCTAAGCTCCGCTAGATAAGCGACTGAGTGATCGCCGCTTCCTATTTTTTGCAGGGAAGCTTTTCGAGCATCCGCCTCCCCGACAATATCCTGCAATACGATTCGTGCACCTTCGACGCCCGAAACACGCCGGACCAAAAACAAGAAGGCCGCCCATCTAAATATCACACTGAGCGTGTTGCCGGTGAGAGAGGCAAGCGCGGCGCCAATGAGGCCGTAGCCAGGGATAAGAAGGATGGACATTGCGGCGACGGTCAAGATCGCGCCCACTCCGCCAATCGCGATTACACGCGGCTGCCTGATTGCGCTTAAGGCGTTAGTCGCTGGGAAACCCAACCCGGTAGCGGTTGCCGAAAGCGAAAGTAAGACGAGAGCTAGAAGATGGCCTTGAAATTCCTGGCCACCATAGAGAAGTGCTAGGATTCTGTCTCCGCCTGCGAAAATGGCAACGGTGAAAGCTGTCATTATCAAACCAATAAGGACAGAATCGAATCTCACTTGATTGAGAAGCGCAGATTTGCCTCCAACCTGCCATGCTGCAATCGATCTGGGCATAAGGATATTTCCAATGCCCAACAGAAACGGATTTGCGATAGCTACAATTCCCAAACAGGCCGTGTAGACACCTGACGCCGACGCTCCAGCTATCCAAAGCAATAGCCACATAGAGCTATATCCTTGGATCTGAAGCAACGCCCTGCTGAAAAACATCCATTTTCCGACATCCCACGAATGCTGCGCGGCAGTTTTGAATCGGATGGCGCGAAAGGCTCCTTTGAAATTGTCCCAGTTGATCACCGACGCCGTCGCAACCAGGGAAGAGAGACCAATTGCCACGCAGGCCATAGGTGCCGAAATGATCTCATACCAAGCCAGCAATCCTGTTAGCGGAATCTGTAGAGAAAATGCAATCGCATCGATCGCCAATGCTTGGCTAACCTGAAGCTTGCAGATGAACAGTCGGCGACAAAGATCTTTCAATAGCGAAAGCGGTGCAACAAGGGCGAATGAAGCCAGGACAGCTGATACTTCACGGGTCTCTGCAGAAAACAAACTTGTAATTGCAAATACAAATATCGCGACAAATGAAACCAATAGGGAAAATGCCGAACCCAAAACGAGCGCCATCTGTTCTTCGGGTTGACTGTTGTCTTCTGCTCTTTTGATCAAAAACGGATATAAGATGAGACCGTCTTGTAGGGCCATGAGAGCCGTTACGACGGAAATTGCAGCGCCATAGATTCCGAGTTGTGATGCCCCGGCGTAGCGACCCACAACAACAGTCACTACGAAGCTAGTGGTACTGACTATGATTTGATCTGCCAGCGAGTGGAGATGATCGGTGAAACTCGAAAGGCTCGTTTTAAAGTTGAGCATTTTGACCTGAAACAATTGTCACATGTCGGTGCGCAGGCGCGTTTTATGCGCAGTATCAGACTCTCAAAACAAAATTGAATGAAGTTTTCCGAGTAAGGTTATGTTGTGACCTTAATGAGCCTTTAACCCTGTCGCTTTGGGTGAATTATACCTAAGCATACTGAAGCGAGTTAAGAACGAAGTTCATGCGTCGTTAACGATTGACTTCTAGGCTCTATTGTCATGAAAAAACTGTTTAACACTTTCATTTCAAACACAGCCGGCGTGTCAACTGTCGAGTTCGGATTGATTATTGCGGGCATCGCGGTAGCTACCATCTCGCTCGTTGGTGGACTGACGGCAGACACCCATGGAAGTAGCTCCTACGAAAAATAGATTCAGTGACCGGGCACTCCTGCTTTCTAGCAGTCAATGGGCGTCCGACCAGAGCATTCCGATCCACAAGCATCCGAATCAATCGCTCGCTATTTCATAATCTCCGACTTTGATACCATGCTGCGCCAGCAGCTTATTCAACTTAAACTCGATTGCATGCATGGTCGTCGCGAGCACCCCAAAGAATCCCGCAATATACATTGCCGCAAGATTTTCCTTATAAGCAGCCCACGAGAAGGCGCAGGCTCCGGCAAGCCAAATCGTTGTTTGCATCTTCAATTTCACCTCCAAAAACCGACGCTAACCTTCAAGTGAATTCTCAGTTCAACCAACCAATAACGCAAAGTGAATTGTTATTTTGATCAAGGCAATTCGAACGGATTGGCGGGTAACTAACGCACGCCGATATTTGCAATAGGATGTTTGAGTGATTTTGCAGGTATGTTCCCTGCAAAGAAGCGTTCCGCACTGCCGAGGTCGTCAAGATAAAGCGGTTTTGAGAAGTAGAATCCCTGAACAAGCTTGATGTTCGTCGCGCCATGCAGATAAGCGAGTTCCTCGTAAGTCTCGACGCCCTCGGCAACCACGGTCATACTAAGCGAATCCGCAATCGACGTAATCGCACGCAGAATGCTCTGATTGCGTGGCCGCGAGTGAATTTCCGAAATGAACGTGCGATCGATTTTAAGCTCATTTGCGGAGATATCGGCAAGCGTACTTAGCGACGAATAGCCGACTCCAAAATCGTCGATTGAGATGCGAACGCCAATGTCCTGCAGTACAGGAACGACGCGCGTCTGGAACAGTCCGCGCGAGATAAACGACTCTTCGGTAAATTCCAGAATGACGCGCTCAGAATGTCCACTTTCCTTCAGCGCCTGCGCAAACGGAAGCATGAATTCAGTCTTAGCGGCAAGCTGAGAGGCGATGTTGATGCTGAAGGATGTATGAGAGCCGAAAACCGCATCGAGATGCCCGATCGAATCGAGCGCGATTTCAAGAACCATATTTGTGATCTGATCAATGAGCCCAAGCTCCATTGCAAGATCGATAAATTCACCAGGGAGGTGGATTTCGCCATCGGCATCGCGCCACCGAACGAGAGTTTCAAAGCCGACGATGCTGTGATTGCTGATATCAATCTTCGGCTGGAATGCGCAGCAGAATTTGCGATCGCGGATCGCAAGCCGAAGCAACTGCTCGGAGCGCATGCGGCTGGCGTCTGCCTGATTGAGCTCATCATCGAAGAACATCAGCTTGCCGCGCTCTGCACGTTTGGCGTGCCGCATGGCGACTTCGGCATTCTTACGCAGTATTGCGAATTCGCGCCCGTCCTCCGGATAGACGCCGACGCCCATCGAGAACGAGCCGAAAAGTTCATTGTCTTGAATCTGAAACGGATATTTCAGTTCGTCGAACACGCGTTCAAGAATTTGAGTGGCCCGCTCCCTGCTATCGAACGGGCTGATAAAGAGCAAAAACTCGTCGCCCGCCAGCCGGATCAGTTTATCGCTTGCCCGGATTCGCATCTTGATGCGGTGACCGATTTTTTCCAGCAACTCATCGGCCTGATCACGGCCATAGCAATCATTGAAATAACGGAAATTGTCGACATTGATATGGGCCAGCGCAAATTTTCCGACTCCCGAGAAAGTCTCAGTCATCGCATCGAAGTATTCGATGAGCTGGTTTTGATTTGTGATTTCATGGAACTTCGCAGCACCGGGAAAATTAGCTGCCAGCTGACTGCGGCGATCATGGCCGCCTGGACCAGTCGCACGCTCAAGATGCATCTTCTTCCAGTTCATGAAGCGATTTCGTCCGCCGGATTTTGCCGCATATAGGGCTTCATCCGCACGTTCTACGTACTTTGCAACTTCGCAATGTGCGTCTCCGCCCCAAAACAGTCCGATGCTTATTGTCACGCGTTCTCTGTCCGGTAGCCAGCCTTCGATATCTCCGATCGCCTTGCGGATCTTCTCAGCGAATATCTCGGTCTCGTGTTCAGGGAAGCCGGAAACCAGAACGCAGAATTCTTCACCGCCATACCGACCGACGATACCTCTCCCTTCGCAGAATTTCTTCAGCACTGTCGCAAGACCCGTTAGAACCTTGTCGCCGACGACGTGACCGAAACGGTCATTGACGCTCTTGAAGTGATCGGCGTCGATCATGAGCATCGATAGTTGACCGTGTTCCACCTGCGCCTTCGCAACCATGGCCTCGGCGGATTCGAAAAATGTCCTTCGGTTCAGGCATCCCGTCAGCGGATCGACCGATGCCAGCACACGGAGCCGCTCGTTCTGCTCGAATATCTTGGCTTGCGAAATTTGCAGATCACCCACAGTTTCGCCCAACCGTTTGTTCATCTGATGCATCGCCGTCATATCATCACATGTCACGATCACGCCACGAACCGCGTTCGCGTCGTCTGCAATCGGCGTCGCATTCAGACTCAGATGGCGTAGCTGGCCGTCGCCGCATCGCAATCCAATCTCCGTACCGAGAATCGGGGCGCCCGTTCGCAGCGCGATCTGCCATGGCAATTCGCCCTGATCGAATTTGCCGAAAAATTCCCAAGGTAAAGTAGACACCATCGCGCCTTCGATCGCGCGCTCATATGGTTGAAGGTTCTGAACGAACGCGTCATTAGCTAGCAGGATTGCTTCCTGCTCATCAACGATCAACAAGCCTTCGGCCAATGTATCGAATGCGGATTTGACCCGTTCCGGGACCGCACTGCCAGGATCGAGTTCTCGCAGTGCGCGTTTGAGAATAAAACGATATCCGATAAATCCAGCGCAGGCGATAAATCCCAAAAAGCCGAGAAGCGCGCTGGGCAGGCCGAAGGCATTATCACCTGTCGTAAGCGGCTTGAACACAAGTTCGATCCGGCCCTGCGGCTTTTCTCCATCGAACAGCGGAACGCGCACATGTGTCGGTGTGGATTTGTCATTTTCCTGATTACCCCACAGCTCTCCGTGCCGTGCTGAAGCGATCAGAAGTTTACGGTCATTGTCGCGCATGCCGATCGAAAGCACGTCGCCGTTACGGCCTTGAACGGAATCGATAGTTTCCTTGACTCCGGCAATGTCATTACGGCTGGCGAGATTGGCGATCTGCATCGCGAGATTCTCGGAAATCGTTGCGCGCGCATCGAGTGCCGCACGTTCTTCGCTCGGTAAGAGCCCAAATGAATACGCGATCATGATCAAGCTAAGGGTGAGCCCGAGCACTCCAAAAGTGATCTGTGTCGTCGGCGCGAGGCGAAGCTTCATGCGGATACCCTCCGCATCGCATTTACGCGCCGCTTCGCCTTGTCGAAGATCTTATCTACTTCCGACGCGGGTTCGTCCTTGCGACGTCGGCGATCCTGTAGAATCGTCAGCGGGTCGAACTGACGCCATACCGGGATGGACGACAGCAACGCCGTCAACAACGCACCGCCGCGTAGCAGCCATCCGACGAAGCCCACGGTTAAGGCCAGGCCCGAACCTGCGATAGCTGTTTTCAGTGAAGCGGAGAGGTTATGTGTTGAGTCGACCATATCTTCACGACCGTGATCGAACGCTCGTAGCATTGCCTCGTGGTTGAGTTTCGACAACGCGAAATCGACCACGCCCGATAACTTGGTCGGGACGGATGAGCCGGCTTCTCCACAACCGCCTGATCCCCCGCCACTGCCACCCTCCCCGCAACCGGACCGGAAGATATTGGCTTGGGGTGGTTCAGAGCTCTTCGGCGGCAGGTTCGGCTGTGGCTGCGAAATCGGCGCGATGGTACTCGGTCCGCTCGACAGATTCTTTGGTAGCACGCCGTTACTCTCGGTATTTCCGCCGACGCGAACTGCGTTTTCTCGTACGGTCGTAGCCGCGTTCGCTTGCGACGCGGCCGGCAAGTTAATCGAACCCGTAATATCGTTCGGCGTCTGCTGTGGAGTGGACCCGGGCGGTGGCGTTCCCGTCCCGACACTTCCGCGCAGCGAGACGCTCCAATCGTTCGACTTCGTGCTCGTAACGACATAGTTAGAATTCGTCAGCGCCCCAGAGACATTCATTTTATACGTGCCAGGCACGGTCGTGCTGTCGATGCCGAATGAATTTCGCAGACCTGAGAGGACGCTCACCGTCTCGCCGTTCTGCAGGCCGGTTGCCGACAGGCCGGGATTTGCGGGTGACGACCCGTAAGCCGAACTTCCGCCAAGCGCCGTAACCACGATAGGCGCCGGATTCACGCTCCATGTCTGGCTAATCATGTTGCTGACGACGTAATTGGAATTCGTCAGAGCACCGGCGACATTCATCATATAGCTGCCAGAATTCGTTGCGTTGGTGATGCCGAACGAATTGCTGAGACCTGTCAGCGCACTGATCGTGTCGCCATTTTTCAGGCCGTTGGCCGACAGACCCGGATTCGACGGCGACGATCCATAGACCGAATTGCCGCCGAGCGCAGTGACGCTGACCGGCGCGGGATTGACCACCCACGGGCTGCTTGTCGTACCGCCCAGCGTGTAGTTTGGATTCGTCAGCGTACCGGCAACGTTCATCGTGTAGGTGCCGGCATTCGTCGTATTGGTGATGCCGAACGAATTGCTGAGACCCGTTAGCGCACTTACCGTGTCGCCGTTTTTCAGTCCGGTCGCGGACAAACCCGGATTGGACGGCGATGAACCATACGTCGAAGAGCCTCCGAGCGCCGTTACAGTGAGCGAAGCTGGATTTACGCTCCAGGTCTGGCTAATGAGATTGTTGACGACATAGTTGGGATTGGTCAGCGAACCGACAACATTCATTGTGTATGTTCCGGCATTCGTGGTGTTGGTGATGCCGAAGGAATTGTTAAGCCCGGTCAGGACGCTCACAGTCTCGCCGTTCTGTAATCCCGTTGCCGAGAGCCCGGGGTTAGGTGGCGAAGCTCCGTAGTTCGAAGAGCCGCCGAGTGCTGTGATATTTATCGGCGCGGGATTGACAGTCAGCTGCCCGTTTACGTAGCTGATCGTATAATTCGAAAGACCGGTCCCCGCAGCGGCAGAAGGTGTAATCGCATAAGGCCCCCCTGCGACGCTGGCCGCGGCGCTAGAGCCTGGGCTTGTTAGCGTTACATTCGTCACGCCGTCGCTGTTTACCAGCCCGCTGGTTGTAAAGGCCGAGGTACCAAGGATCGTCGCCGAGCCATAGATCTTCGACTGGTTAGAGGCTGTCACTGTCAGTGGTCGGGGGATCACACTCACAGAATCACTAACGTAATTTAGTGAGTAGCCGCTCTGCGCAACTATTGTACCTTGAACGATGTATCCCGGATAGGAACTATTGGCGGCACTCGTGGGTGTGTAGGTTGTGTTGATAACAGGTGAACCGCTGAAATAAGCCGAACAGTCAGTGGTGCACACGACGTTGCCATTGGCATTGGTTACAGAATATCCAAAGACGGGTACTGGGCTTCCGTAGACCAAAGTGCCAGATACACTGTCGATCGCGATAACGTTGATCTCAGTCTGCGTGGCAAGTGCAGAAGATTGCCAAATTAATTGCGGGTAGGAGCCTGAAGAGGCAGTCCAAATCGTCGAACTAAAACCCGCAGGAAGGGAGCCGTTCTGCAATGTTGCCGTCGACAGTCCGGTAATCCCGGTGGAGCTGCCCTTGCCGGCGCCGTTGACCTGTCCCGTCGTCTGACTGTCGAAATAAGAAGAAGTGATGGTGCTGTTATTGTTGCCGACAAACCCCCCGGTCTCCGACGCATTGCCAACCGGGCCGGCTGCGAAAGAGGAATTGATACTGCTGCCAGTGTCGTTTTGCCCGACCAACCCGCCAACATGGGCATGAGCCGTAATCGAATTCGTCGCGTAGGTGTCCGAAATACTGCTGGTAGTTTGATTTAGCCCGACTAGACCGCCCACCACATCATGAGCTGCGATCGATCCGGTCGCAAATGATGTGCTGATGACTCCGCTGGTATTAATGCCGACGAGTCCGCCGACCTTGTCGTGAGCGTTGATAGATGCCGACACGAACGAGTTGGTGATGCTGCCGTCATTGTTTGAACCGACCAAGCCTCCAACAATATCATGCGCTGTCACAACGGCATTTGTCAGGCCGGTGTTCGCGATCTGAGCACCGGTGCTGACATAACCGAACAGCCCCGCATCATTCGCGGTTGGCCGGTTGATGGTCAGGCCGTCGATGGTGTTACCTGCTCCGTTGAACAAACCGGTAAATCCCTTGCCACCGCCGAGAATTCCACCGGCACCATTGGTGCCGAGCGGCACGAAGCCAGCGCCTGAACTCCAGCCCGAGGTGGCGCTGGCATCGATATTGGTGCCGAGCGCGTAGTTGTCCGAAAGATTGTTGTTGATGTTCTGCAGATCGAAGACGTTGTTGACGAGCTTCCAGGCGCGCAGCACGCCCGCGGTGACGAAGCTCGACCAGTTTTCCCATGGCGGCGTGCCCGTGTAACTGGTGGTATTGACTGTGCCGGCGGCGGCGTTGAAGCCGCCATTGGCGATCGTCCGGTTGGAGGCCGGATTGAAGGAGAGATCGACCCTGCCGTTCGGCAGGCTGACCTGCGTGCCTAAGGAAAAATTCACGGTACCAATACCGCTGCCGCCGGAGTCCGCCCGCATCACCAGGCCCGCGCTCGATCCGGTGCCGGTGATTGAGGCTCCCAACGCGAAGTTGATGTCGCGCGCCGCGTTCAGCGTCAGGATATTGTTACTGGACCATGCGATCTGCGAAAGGAGCAGCAGATTGATGTCGCCCGCCGCACCATTGGCACCCGTCGCCGTGTTGGTATCGATAGTGACGTTGGCGTTTGCGAGCTGGGTTGAAATGAACTGCGCGCTGAAGGTGTCGGGTCCGGAAGAGCCAGCAATGCTGGAGATGTCGATTGTTCCGGGATCGAACCGCAGCGTGCCCGAGCGGCCTTTCGGCGCGGAAAGATCGGCAAGCGGCGTATTCAAGTAATCGCCCGTCAGATCGAGATGTTGCTTGCCCGATACTTCGGCCTGCCCGCCGTCGCCGCCTTGCGCGCCGCCCTTTGAGAAAATTCGCCCGCCGAACGTCGTGGTACCGTCCGACCACACCGTGACGTTTCCGCCGTTGCCGCTATCGATCGCGTTCGCACTGATGGAGCTTGTCTGATCGACATCGGTCTGCGCCGCGCGTTGCAGCGCGCCCGTACCCTGCGGGCCGCCACCAATCTCGACAGTGCCGCCGCCCGCGCCGCCGGAAGTATCGACAGTTGCGCCCTTCAACGCGACCTTATTGCCGGTCACGGCAATGGTACCGCCCTTCTCGCCTTTGCCTCCGATCGCCTTCAATTGTCCCGACACCGCGACGGAGCCGCCGAGCCCGCCACCGAGCGTAATGTTGCCGTTTCGGCCCGAAGCCGATTGCGCCGAGACAATCCCTGACACGTTGACTGCGTCGCGTACCGCATTCTGCGCAGTCGCGGCCTTAATCGCGATGCTGCCGCCATATGTAGAAATCTGTCCGCTGATGTCGATCAGCGCGCGGCCATTTGCGGCGGTCGCGCCAGTCGGGAGCGCGACTTGCAGAAAGCCTTCGCCTGTCGGGTCCATTACAATTTTCTCGCCCGACCCGATTGCAACCCGGCCGAGCGGGACAGTGATCGTACCGGAATTGGAGACAGTTCCTCCGAACAGGCCGACATATCCTCCCGGTCCGGCAGAAATCGCACCGGCATTCGCGACGCTCGCCGACGCGCTGCGGCCGGAGAAATTCATCTGACCGGAATTGAAATCGGCGTTCGACATATCGAGCGTCGATCCGACAAATCCGCCGCCGACGCTCACACTGCCTGTTGATGTGATCGCGATGCCGTTCGGATTGACGAGATAAACTTGACCATTCGCCGTAATCTGTCCGGCGATTGTGGATGTCGCCGACCCCGTCACGCGATTGAGGGTCGCGGAAGATGAATTCGGTTGAATGAAATTGACGCTAGAGTTTTGACCGACGGAAAACGAATTCCAATCGATAACCGCACGCGCCGACGATTGATTGATCGTCAGGCTATTTGCGGAGGGCACGCCAATGATGGCTTGCCCCGAAACGACCGCGCCGCCTTGCGGCAATTTCTGTGCCGATGCAGAACCGATCGATAACGCGATAACAGACGTCGCGACCAGAGCGGCGGTCCGTCCAGCGATCGCTTCAGACGGTCTACGCATCCTGTGCCGATGATCGGGAATAATGCCCATCAAAACGTCACCGCAGCGTTGATGTTGCCACGCCAGCCGCGCTCGGCTCCCTGAATGTCGCTGAATTGACGCGCGAACTCGACACCAAGCGTAAAATTCGCAAACGTGGCCTTTTCGTCTACGCTCGTCCGTAGCCCAACGCCGACCGCGCCAGCGTTGATAATTGCCTGCTCGACAGCAGTTGCATTCACAAGCCAACCGCGCCCGGCGGACGCAAAGACATAGGGCGAGAGCGTTCCATCGAAGCGATCGAACCGCGTAGCTATGGGACGCGACATTTCCGCGCGCAATGTCGCACCCTGATCTGCGTTCAGCGTGCCCGCGGAAAATGCGGAGACCGCCTCAGGTCCATCAAGGCTAAGTTGCTCGGAACGCATCATCGCCTTGTTCATCGAAAACTGTCCGATCGCGATGAGATCGAGCTTCATGATGTCAGCAAACGGCTGAGTGACACGCGCGTTGGCGTTGAACTTTGAAAACTCAGACGACGCCCCCAGGCGAGACAACGGCACACCCGACATCAATATGTCGATCAATCCGCGCCCAACGAGCCCTTGCGAGAAATTGCCGCCGATCTGCGCGCTCGTGCCGGATTTGAAGGTCGCGCTGTAATTGGCGCCGAGGCGAAGTGCAGCATATTGGTCAGCGTAGAGGTTGGAGCCGAATTCCGGCGCAAAAAGATTCTGCCGGATGTATTCGATGGCGCCTGTCGCGTTCAGCGATTCCAAACGGGTCCAAACCAGCGGACTCTTCATTCGCAAAGCCAAGCGGTCGAATGTGCCCACCGACGACGGAACGCCGGGCTGCGCCTTCGTCTGCGTCACGGAATGCGTGAATTCCGGATTGACGGTGAAGCCGTCCGCGCCGAGAGGAACGACAGCGCCGCCGCCGAACACGCGTAGCGGCGCCGTTCCTTCGATTGCATTTTCCAACTGCACGCTGGAGCCGACCGATCCATAGATCTGCTCGCCATAGCCGAACGGGCTGTTGATGACGGTTGATCCACGCAACTGCCATGTCCCGAGCGATACCGGCTGCCGGTTATCGCCTCCGAGCGAGCCGACGAGCATGTCGAAATAGCCGTCGAGCACCAACTTTGTGCCGCCATCGCTTTGGCCGCGCATGAGCGTGCTCTTTAGCTTCAATCCCGGCGTGTCGCCTGCAACCAGAAGGCTGCGTTCGATCTCGGAAAGAAGGACGTGACGCCGACCGAGCAGAAAATTCGTGCGCTCCGCAACGACCCTGCGCACTGCATCCGGCAACGCCCGGACATCGACTTCCTCGATAAAGCCGTCGGTAACGGCGATCACCAGCCGTCCATTGTCGACAAGCTGTTGCTGGGGAACACTGACGCGGGCCAGCACAAATCCGGCAGTTGTGTAGATTTTTTCGATAGAGGCGGCAGCGGAATAAATCTCGGCAACCGACAACCGCTTGCTACGCAGCGCATTAAGATAAGGCGCGGTCGCGGCCGCGAGCTCTGGAAACTGGCCGTCGAGTGCTACGTCGCCCACGACAACATAAAGATTTTCCGATCCCGGCGGAGCGACCAGAGAGCCTTGCGAGGTCAGCGCGATGGATGGCGATGATGGAGGTATGGCAGGACGCAGAGTCTGCGGCGTCACCTGGCTCGGCGCTGCGACCTGCGCAAAAACATCAGTTGGAACTGCCGTGCAGACAAGCAAAACAATCACGAACCTCAGGAACTGAACTCTACTAGCAGCACGCATTGTCTCGCCTCGGCTGCGTGCGCGATCTCCTACTCAATTCAAAAAATCGAACAGACCGCAGCACACCTTCTGATGAAGGGAACCTAGGCCGTTAAGGTTAATGTTCCTCAAATTTGGAACTTCTCCGCTGTTCTCGGCGCTTCCCAAAACTTAAAGATTCGTAAGTATTAAGATTTTGCTATCAGCAAAAGCGCATTTGGATTTGCGCGAAGCCGGTGCTGGATTTCAACCACTGAGGCAAGAACCGCCGTCAACTCGATGCGAAGCCTCGTCGTTCTGTTTGCAGGCTACTTTCGGTGAGGGTACGTTCATGGGTATCCTAAGAATTCACTGCACATAAAATCTAATTTTTTCAATAAGTTATTGGCTAAGTTCGGTGCCGGCCAGGCCAAGCAAAAAACACAAATAATTCCAATAACTCACTTGGTTAGTTCGATTCCTGATTATCCAGGAAAATTTTCCTCTCTCATTGAAAACAAACGCAAAAGATAGACGCGAAAAATCGAAACGCGGGTACAATTTTTAAGCGCACGCTCACAAATTCTGATCGCTCACACCGCACGCTTGCACGTTTCCGCAAGCTGATGTCGTGTCCTATCGACTAAATACAGAATAAATCAGCAGATCCAACTACGTTGAGCAGCATCATCAACTCCAAGATTGGCTGACATTAGATATCGACGTTGCAGTGCGAACCTTATCGGTTCGAGCAGCGATTTCTCACAAAACTTGCCCACAAAAACGTATGAGCGCCTCTCGTTCGAACAGGACAGAAACCAGATCATCTGAGTTTCAAACACTTTTCGGCAATGATTTTCGAACTTTCGAATGGCGACTATCGGAAAATGCGCATTGTGCTGACGTCGGCTGCCGCAAAGGGATCATGCCATGCAAGTTTTCGGTCTGATTTTACGGACGCTCTTCCTTCTTGCAGATGCTGTCCTTGCCGCTCGTTGCTCTCTGCGCCATTTCAATCTTGTGAAACTTCTCGCTGCATAGAACCGTCGGCCTGAATAAGCGTCGGTGGAAAATTGAGCTCTCCGCTAAGTAAACATTCTCGCCAAACAGGCGTCCTGCATTCGCTTGGCCAATTACCGCATGCAGAGGCATCGCGAGTTTTACCCACGAGGGTGGGACGTAATAGACGTCCTCGTCGCTGCGAGCGGTGCCCTGTCATCCATTTCCACGCCGTTCTCGCTCGGCTTCAGCCCCAGTTCGCGCCAAAGCGCGTTCAAATCCGGCGTTACAGGTTTTTCTCCCATCTCGCGATGGAGCCGTGTCAACACATCGAGGCCGATCGAAACGTCCGCAACCGAAAGCACGCGCGCCATCGGCCATTCCGACTCATGACTGCCTCCTGCAGCCAAGACACCTCGCATCGCATCCTGCAGCCCAAGCCTGTTGTTTGTCCGCTTGCGAATCTCAACATCCGCCATCAGGCAATAAATTGCGCCGCCCCAATATTTGCGGCCCCAAGTGGATGTATTATCGAGACCTCTGTCACCCGCAGCCGGAAGCCCTTTCGTCATGTCACGCATCATCGCTGCCCAAACTCCGCTCGCAGGCAAATCGCCAGCTTGCACGCGCGCGATCGGCTCGATGTAGACGGCCAGTCCTTCGGACAACCAGTTGTATCTCTCTTCCATATCGGGCAGTGCGAGGTGAACCATTTCATGGACCATGACCCAGTCATGCCTGAGATCGCCTTCGCTGGCATCGCTTCCGAGCACGATTCGGATTGCACCGCCGCGATAGCCCCAAGTCGTTCCGCCTTGAACGCGGGTGCCGGGCGAAGGGACGATCAGAACTCGGGCGGACTTGACGGGGAAACGTCCGTAGTACGTCGTGATCGCCTTCGCCGAACGCTTGACCCACGCGACGATTGTCTGCTTCGGCAGTTCAATCCGTCCTGGCGCAAATGCCAGATGAATCATGCCGCCTTCGACGGCGATATCGGTCGCGGACAATTTATCGAATGCGCCGTAAGGAAATCCCTGTCCGCCCATGAATTCAGATTGAGCAAAGGTCCGCAAATTCAAAACGCCTGCCAGCATCGCCAATGCAGCGGCTCCGGTAAGCACCGCACGCCCGGACCGCATCACGAGACGGGCTTTCGACTTGTCGCTTGAGGAGTCTTGTCAAGAAAGCTGCCCACTTGCTCGAATAGATCTTCCACTATCGCGGCTAAAAGAATCGCGCCCTTCTCGCGCGTTGCAATGGTCGGATCTCCAAAACTGCCGGAGCGGCTATAATTTTGGGCCAATGGGTCCGACGGCGAGAGCATACCTTGCACATTGCGAGCCGTTTGCGGACTCGCCTCCGCGCGCGCCGCATCGACAAATTCCGGTGCAAGCACAAGCATCAACGATGTTTCGAGTTCGTCGGCGTGACTGCCATAGTCCTGCTCACTGATTTGGCCCCGCGCCTTGCGATACCGGGCACCAGCATGAATTTTCAAATGCAAGTGTTTTGCACCGCCGACACGCGCGAGAGCGCGTTGCACGGGAGAAATCGTGCTGATCCCGGTATCGAGAATGAATACGGCGCGGCAACCATAACCAACAAGAGCACACGTCAATTCCTCGATGATACGTTCGAATGTGCCGGCTGAAAGGCTGCAACTCCCTGCATATTCCACGAAGGCCGGATAGTACCCGTAGGTTAGTGTTGGCCAAATCAATGCATCAGTTCTGTCGGCGAGTTGTTCGGAAATCGCTTCGGCCTGAATGCGATCCGCGTTCATCGGCAGATGAAGGCCATGTTCCTTTGCGCCTGCCCCAATCGGAAGAATCGCAGAAGCACCGGACGCGATGCGCGCACTCACTTCGTCCCAACTCAGATGCTCGACGAAGTTTTGTATCTTATTGGCCGGCATCGGAAGCCACTCGCCTTTAAAGCAGATCAGCCCCGCGCCACCGATGTCAAAGCTCCGGACGTCACCCAGCCGTGAAGATAGCCAGCACCTCGCGCCGCAGCACTATCCGGGTCGGAATAAGTTGCCAACATTGAACATAAGACACCAAACGGAAGACCCGCCGACGCCTCGTCCCACATCATTGCCTCTTCTGCGGGCAGTTCGCGGAACATGGGCGTGACATCGTCGCGCCAGAATAAAACGCGGTTCGGCTCTTCCAGCACAACAACATCGGGGGGAGTCTCACCGTCCCTCAAGGCATTCCAGATCGCGACGGCGTTGGTTGAAAGATCGAGGCGCCGCGCACTTGGATGGGGATTGAATTTTAGATCATTCCACTGCTCTGGCGAAAAAGCGGCGACATCCTCAAGGCCAATGACGGTGCCGTTAGCCGCGTCGAAAACATCATTCAATGTCTTTTCAAATTCGGCCAGTTCGCTGACAACCGGGTACTCGCTGTACGGCGCCGTCGATCTCAAGAACTCGGGCACGCCCTGCGAGAACCAGCGCATGTTAGGATGATGTGACGGCTTTTCAGCAACGTAGGCCTTGCCCATTCGATCGAACATCTCATCGCCAAGATAGGCATGAAGATATTCGTGGTCGTTGCGAAGTGCGTCCACTAGCCGCGAAACATAAGCGTGCCTGTAGACCCCAAACAAGACGTCGCGCTTTTCCTTTGTGCTGTCGAGAATATCGCCCAGAACCGTATCATCGCCGCTGACGATGCCGCGCTGAAATTCATCCTGAAGCCGGGCAAAGTCCTTCATCGTGCGTGCAGCAGAATCGGTATTTCCGGAAGAATGTGCGTCGCGATTTCTCGAGTCTTATTGACTTCGACAAGAATCTCATCGAGCGGTGGAATGTTGTCGTCACGTTCGATCATCGTAGAAACCGCGCCGAAACGCCTCAACGCAGACTTATAAAGCTTCCACACGTCGCCGCACACGGGATGGTCGTGCGTGTCGATGATGTGCGTGACCATATGGGTATGGCCGGCCATATGGAATTGAACGACGCGATCCGAAGGAATGCCGTTGAGGAACGTCATCGGATCGTAACCATGGTTGAACGCACTGACGTAGACATTGTTGACGTCAAACAGCAACCAACAGCCCGAGCGGCGAGAGAGTTCCGACAAGAACTCCCACTCCGTCATGTCGCAGTTTGCGAATTGAACGTAGGTTGAGACGTTTTCGAGCACGATCTCGCGGCCAAGGAAATCTTGCACAAGCTGAACGCGGTCAACGACGTGATCAAGCGACTCTTGCGTGTAAGGAATCGGAAGCAGATCGTGCAGATTTTTCCCGTGCACGCCTGTCCAGCACAGATGATCTGAAATCCATTTCGGCTGCACGTGCTTCGCCAGATATTTCAGCGAAGACAGATATTCGAAATTCGGTGGCGCGGTGGACGCGATTGAAAGCGATACACCGTGCATCACGACGGGATATCTCTCCCGAATGCGGTCCAGTATTCGAAGCGGCTGACCGCCGGGAAGCATGTAATTTTCGCTGATGACCTCAAACCAGTCGATCGGCGGATTACCGTTGAGAATCTCGTCGTAGTGCTGCGCGCGAAGACCGAGGCCGAAGCCAAGAAACGGCGGCTTCACCGCTTTGCTGCAATCCAGCAGCGCGGATTCCCCCGACAAATTTGCTTTAGGCATCCTGCTGGATATATTCATGATGCTTCCACCGCGACGGATCGGTTGAGTTCGATCACACTATCACAAATAACGACGGAAGGAGCCGAACCTGAGAGGTCGGCTCCTTCCATTTAACAACTAGCCAGCGGTGAATTTGCCCTTGTCGGCGGCGCACTTTTCTTTCGACATCATCGAAAAGCCCTGGCCCTTGCAGGCGTTCTGACCCTTGCAGGCGTTGGAACCGCCCTTACAGGCTCCCTGGCCCTTGCAAGCATTGACGCCGACGCATTTGCCATCGGCAGCATGAGCGACGGTCGTCATGGTTGCACCGGCGAGGAACAACGACGCCGCAGCTGCGGCCAGAGTAGCACCCGACTTGGAATTCAACTTCATAGACATCTCCTCCGGAGTTTAAGGAAAACACAGTCGGGAAAGCGCGAAGCAAAATCTGCACCTCTGCAACCGAACCGTGCGAATGGTTTCGGCTCCCGAGAATTGGTTGCCAAAAACGCCATTCATCAACAACTACGTTGCTGAGATCGGAAGGTTACGCGCTTGGCAAAAAAATTTACGCCGGTATCCGGCGCGCGTCTGCGAAACGGCGCAAAAGAAAACGCGGGGGCACCGTTTCGGCCCCCGCATTTTCAGGCCGAATTAGCCTGCGACGTACTTGCCGCCCATCGCGGTGCACTTCGCTTCGGTGGCCATCGAGAAGCCCTGGCCCTTGCAGGCATTCAAGCCTTTGCAGGAGTTCGAAGCGCTCTTGCAGGCGCTCTGGCCCTTACACGCATTCGCCGCGATGCACTTTCCCATTGCGGCCTGCGCTGGGGTCGATCCGGTCGTAGCAGCGGCACCCGCGAGAAAAAGGGTGGCAGCAGCAATCGCGAGAGTAGCACCTGACTTGGAATCCATCTTCATGACGATCTCCTTGAGACATTTTGAATGATCGTGCCGGTCGGCACGGCCTGAAGAATGCCTGCCCGACCGACAGGAAAGACGCCTACCAACGCTGGCAATCCACTTAGGACAGAAGCGCTGACGCGATTTGACATCGTTCCTACGGCGACCGAACTGGTCACTCGGGTAAGCTACGGGCTAGGGCGATTTTGGTTACACCTGAGTGAAAAATTATTTTCCGGCAGCAGCCGGAATAAGTTCAATTGTCCCTATTCCGCCGTGTCACCGGAACGTCATTCTGCCGACGCCCGTTTCACTTTTAGCTTCGCCATCTGCTCGACAGTTTTCTTCAATTCATCCGCGTTGAACGACGGGTAGGAGCAAATGCGATTGCTGCACGCGAAAGCTGCCGGTTCGCCGAGATCTGGGTATTCAACATCCGGGTTCGGCAGTTTACCCTCCCGTAGATCGAGCCATTCGAGCCGTTTGTAGCGAGCGGGAAAAGCACGCGCGGTCGCATCGAGTGCTTGCGCGCGCGCATCATCTTTATGACCAACGATAGTGATATGCGTCGGCTCGATGCTCAGCTCGTCGTCGGCAATCAGAACACCGGGCAAGGGACGGGTCATCCCGGCCGCAGCACCTGACAGGTAGCGCATCGCGTGCGACGCATGCTCGCGATAGAGGTCATTGCCATAGTACCGATCAAGTAGGTTCATGAAGCGAACGACTTGAATCTGCTCGTCAACGAGCTTTGCGGGCTTCGTAAATACGCCGACTTTCGCTTCGCTCGTTTTGGACGTCAGATAGCCACCGGAGGCATCCTTGAAGTTGGCATCGACAAAATCACCTGCTTTGGCTGCGCGGGCGAGCCAATCGCGATTACCTGTTGCGCCATAAAGATCGAGGAACGCCTGCCCCATCGTCACCGTGTCGCCCATGTAAGGACCTCCGCGATCCTTTTCTGCGTGACGAAATCCGCCATTCGGGACAGAGCGATTTGCAATCACCCACTTTGCAGCACCTTCGGCGGCTTCAATAATTTTGGGGTCATTGGTGACGTTATACAGCACGACCAGTCCGCTGATCGCCCAGCCGTTCTCGCGGGCGTAAATGTTCTTGTCGATGCGCGGGATGCCTAGCGCACGGCGTTCGGAATCGCCGAGTGGATAATACTTGTGACCGTCGATGTCGTGATTCAGGTCCGCATCTTGGCTGACATAGAATGCGCCATCCGGGCTTCGCAGAAAATTGACGAGATACTTCTCAATGGCCTTAGCCGTATCGAGATATTTCGGATCCTTCCACAGCGCGTAGGCTTGGCTGTATTGCCGCATGTACTGCGACTGAAACGAGATGATCTTCTCGAAGTGCGGCTTGGTCCAGCTGCCGCCTTCGGAATACTGAAACACTCCACCCCAAACCGGATCGACGAGCACCAGCGCCGCATCTAGCGTTTGCCGCGCACGCTTTGCAGTCTCCGCGTCACCAGCCTCCGCGCGCGAAATGGCATAGTCCATACTGTCGGCATCGATATATTTTTGCGCATCGCCCCAACCGCCGAGGGCATCTTCATAAGACTCATTGTAGGTCTTCGTCAGTTCCTGCCGTACTTCCTTTGATAGAAAGACATTTGCGGACGGCTTGACCTCGAATGCTTCGCGCACGGACGGTCCCGGCGTCGGATCGTCGATCACAGCCTTCAGCAGGGCCTGCATTCGCTCCGGTTCAATGTATCCCCTGATCTTCGCGATCTCAGTACCATCAGAACCGAATACAATCGTCGCCGGCCACCCCCAATCCCCATAGCGGCTGGATAAATCCGGGTTCGCATCCTGATCGACGCGCACCGGAATGTATTTGGAATCGAGAAGCTCGATCACCTTGGGATCGGAGTAAGTCGTTTTCTCCATAACGTGGCACCAGTGGCACCACACCGCTTCAAGATCGAGAATGACGAAACGCTTTTCGGCGGCCGCGCGCGAAAACAGCTCGCCGTTCCAGTCGTTCCATTTCAGCGACTCCGCAGCGGAGGCAGAGGCGGCGCACAGCGAAAAAAATGCCCACGTGGCAGCGCGAATGAACATTTTGACACCTCCCTGACAGCGCCTTTGGCATCAGTTACGCAGCCGAAGGGAATCAGGTTCAGCGATTGTCGAGCCTCACAGCAGCGTGAATGATCAGGTCTTGCGCGCATCCCCACCCGTCGCGCGAAGCAGCAGATAGTCGATCGAAGCCGCTCCCGGGCCGGCAATCGAGAGCCAGAGAAATACAGCGAAATACGTCGCTTCCTCAAAGCCGAGCAGCGTCTCCACGGAGTCGACGTCGCCCCACTTTGCCGACTTGATCGCTACGATCATGACCACCGCAAGCATCGCCGCAGGAATGCGAGTAAACAGTCCCAAGATCAACATCGCTCCGCCGAAACACTCGACGCCGGACACGAACGGCGTGAGAATTTTCGGCAGCGGAATGCCCCACTCGGTAAATCGCTCGACCATAATTGGCAGATTGTTGAGCTTGGTCCAGCCGCTCAGCATGAACACATATCCCACGACCAAGCGCGCAACGAGCGGCCCCGCCCACGCAAAATGGGATGCAATCCTTGCAGGAAGCGAAATCAGTAAATTGACAAGGAAATTCATGGCGACCCCTTTGTAAAATCAGACCAACTGGACCGTATTACGAGACGACCTCACGGGATGTTACGCCAAATCAACCGAAATTCTGCAGCGCCGGGAACGTTTCAAGGAGCCAAATGCTAACTTCCGAAACGCTACCAGTGAGAAAAGCGATCCCTGTCACAACCATAAGGACGCCCATGATCCGCTCTATCGTTCCCAGATGACGTTTCATCCGAGCAAGCACCGACGTTGACTGTTCGATCATAAAAGCGGCAGTCAAAAACGGGATTCCGAGACCTGCGGAATAAACTGCGAGCAACCACGCACCCTTAGCGACAGTCGCTTCAGCAGCAGCGACCGACAAGATTGCTGCCAGAATTGGGCCGATACAAGGTGTCCACCCGAAAGCAAATGCCAGGCCCATAACGTATGAGCCGGATAGACCAACGGGCTTCGGCATTGAAAGCCTGCCCTCGCGCATCAGAAACTCGATGCGAGTGAGACCCAAAAAATGCAATCCCATAACAATGATTGCGATGCCCGCCGCGATTGAGAATTGCGCAGACCAGGCACGTATAAACCCGCCTATCACGCTCGCGCTAGCTCCGAGAGCGACAAAAACCGTCGAGAAGCCAAGGACAAACATCAACGCCGAGCGCATGACTGCACGCCTCGAAGTCGCGGCTGTCTCAACATTGGTAACTTTCTCAATGGTCGCGCCCGTCAAATAGATAAGATAGGGCGGCACGAGAGGTAAAACACACGGCGACAGAAAGCTGATAAATCCAGCCGCAAAAGCCGCAAATATGGAAACGTCGTGTGTCATACCGAGTGGCGTCCCGAAACTTGCATTAAAATTCCTCGTGTCCTCGTAACTTACGGTCTGTCGGGAACGAAGTTTCAAAAACGCAACAATGGATCGAGAGCCATGTGATCGGAATTCGGCTTGCCGTATCAACGTTAGTCCTAACCTTCATCGTCATTAGCACTGTCTGCGTCCATCTCCTGTGGTGGCGTACCGCAGAAGCAACCAGCAAGACATTAGCGTCAACGATCAACGAGCAAATTATGTCGTCAGTCGGTGATGAGCTTCAATCCATTACAACGGCCGCCCGTCCTTTGAACATGTTCCACTCCCTTAGGTTTATTTGTTCTGTTGCAGCCGTTGACACTGCACGCGCAACTCATTGGCGAGCCTGCGCGTTCGACGAAAATCAATCATCACGGAATGCTGCACGCACTTGGTCGCGTCGCTAAGACGTGCTTTCCTCCAATGCCCGAGCGTTCTTGGCGACGCGTATGGCGCATTAGTCGATATGTTGTGCGCGGCCGGGATGCCAGTTGCTCTTACGACTTACCAAGCCGTCTCATTTATTTTGCTGCACCGCCAAAGAATTGAGAATGCAACTGACGTCTGATTTTTTGCGGCGAAGAAGTTTCTTGAGTTGAAGCTGATCGAGCTGTGCGACTCCGCATGGTTGCTCATAGCGTTGCACGAAGTTTAGGTACAGTTGCGGGTAACCAGTCAGCGCACTGATAAATTCTCACAAATTATTCAGCGACTTATCAGGCGAACGCGATTCCGGCCAGGGCACCAAAACCTCTTCTCATCGCAGCTTTTGCGAACCGGATACCGGACATCAACATACCGTCCTTCTACAGCCTCGAGGTCAGCGGCCAAGAAGACCGAGTAGCAGCGAAAACTACTTCAGCGCAGACGGAAAGCGGGGCTCTCGCTTCTCTTTGGCGGCAGCAACACCTTCTTTGGCGTCATCGCCGAGGAAGCATAGCATCTCAAGCGCCAATGAGGCGTCAAAAGCCGGTTGAAACATTCGCATCCAATTGTTTAACGAACGCTTTGTGTAGCGGATCGCAAGCTGACTTCCGTTTGCAAGCTTGTCAGCCGTCGCAAGTGCCTTCTCCATCAATTGCGCGCGTGGTGTGCATAGACTGACAAGGCCAATTCGTTCGGCCTCTTTTCCATCCACGAAATCAGCCGTCATCAGATAATATTTTGCCTTCGCCATGCCACACAGCATCGGCCACAGGATCACCGCATGGTCTCCAGCCGAGACGCCAATTCTGACGTGACCGTCCGTGATTTTCGCTTCTTCGGCCATAATGCTGATATCCGCCATCAGCGCGACAGCGAGGCCAGCCCCAACTGCAACGCCGTTGATCGCCGAAATAATCGGCTTCTCACATGCGAGCATGTTGAAAACGATGTCGCCGGCCTCCTTCAGCGTGTCAGCAACCTTGTCGGGATTTCCGACAGTCTCTGAAATCCAGGCCAAATCGCCGCCCGCCGAGAATGCGCGGTCGCCAGCGCCCGTGACGACAATGACGCGTACTTTGTCGTCTTGATTGAGCACGTCCCAGACTTTCGTCAGTTCCCAGTGAAGGCGCCCATTGGTCGCATTCATTGCATCCGGCCGGTTGAGCGTGACAACCAAGACGCCATTCGCCTTGTTGTCGAACTTCAAAAACTGGAATTCGCTGTACTGCATCTTGAAAGCCTTTTTTCCACTCGTTTTATTGGTTGTTAGCTACGCCCAGGTACCAGGTCACGACTGATAACTTGCCGCTGAATCTGATTTGTGCCTTCCCAAATTTGCGTCACCTTTGCCTCACGCATCAGTCTTTCGACGCGGTGCTCGCAGGTATAGCCATGCCCGCCGAACATTTGTACCGCCTCGGTCGTCAGACGCATCGCAAGATCGCTTGCCTTGATTTTGATCATCGACGCTTCAACGCCAATATCCTTTTCAGCGCCGTCGACCAATTGCCCAACATGATCGAGCAACAACCGAGTTGAAAGAAGCTCGGTCGCAATATCCGACATCAAGAACGCGTTTGCCTGGTGATGCACGACGGCCTTGCCACCTTGGATTCGGTCATTGGTGTAGGAGAGCATATCGTCGAGAGCGGCCGAGGCAATTCCAAGCGCCTGGGCGGCCACACTCGGGCGCGACTTGTTCAACGTGGCGATCATGATTTTCATGCCGTCGCCGGGATTTCCAAGAACGTTTGCGCGCGGAATTCGACAATCGGAAAAACCTAATGCCGCCGTCGAGGATGCATGCGTTCCCATTTTTTTCTCTAGCCTGAGGACGTCGAAGCCCGGGGTGCCCTTCTCCACCAAGACGGCAGTCACGCCCTTATGCGAGTCCTCAAGGCCGTCCCACTTTCCGAACATCAGCACGACATCGGCGACGTCGCCTGTCGTAATGAAGATTTTCTGACCATTGATGACGACATCATCGCCATCGGGCCGGAGTTTCGTTTTGATGTTCGCAGCGTCGGATCCGGCGTGCGGCTCGGTTATGGCAAGCGCCCCAAGTGCTCCCTCCGCGAAACGCGGAAGAAACCGCCTTTTTTGCTCCTCTGTACCGAATTCAATGATCGGCTTTGCGGTTGCGCTATTTGTTCCAAAAATAATCCCGGTCGCCGCGCATGCCGACGAGATAATTCTAACAACCTCTAAATAGCACCGGTAGGAAATCGGCGCGCCGCCATACTCCTCCGGAACAAAGATTCCCCCGAGCCCGACACGGCGGATGTCTTCGACATTTTCCCAAGGGAATTTCTTCTGAGCATCATACTCGGCTGTACGCGGTGCAAATTCATTCGCTGCCAGCCGTTGAACTTGCTGCAACAGAAGGTCTTCTTCCGGGCTCCAATTGCGCGTCCGTTCAAATCGTTCGAATGACTTCACCGCGAGCGTCCTCCACGCGGAAAGCTGTGGCTCCGCGACTATATCAAGATATTGTTGCAAATCGCCATTTCTTTCTGGCGATTTGGCGATTCCCCGCCGCTGATGACACCCTCTGGATCGTAGAAAGCCTCATATATGCGACGCAATATCATTTCCGGCCCTTGCGTCGAAAGCGCATCTGGACCGGCCGTCTATTTATGATATAACAATATATTGTTATAAATAGCAAGTCCGAGGGGGACGCATGAAAGCACTGAAACTTGCCGTTTTCGGCACATCTTTATTGCTGGGTTCGATTGCCCATGCACAGACTTCCATCAAGATCGGGGTATTGACGGACCAGAGCGGCCCGTACTCCGACCTGTCGGGTGAAGGATCGATCGTTGGAACAAAACTGGCGGTCGAGGAATTCCTCGCTCAGAACAAGGGCATGTCTGTCGAAGTCGTTTCCGCTGACCACCAGAATAAACCCGATATCGGAAGCTCGATCGCTCGTAAGTGGCTCGAACAGGATGGCGTCGATGCCGTTATTGACGTGGCGAACTCGGGCGTATCACTCGCGGTCAGCCAACTCACGAAAGACAAGGACAAGGTGTTCCTTGCGACCGGAGCTGCGAGTTCTGATCTCACGGGTAAAGCGTGCTCTCCCAATACGGTGCATTGGGTTTACGACACCTATGCTCTGAGCCACGGGACAGGCAGCGCACTGGTAAAGGCCGGCGGCGACAGCTGGTTCTTCCTCACTGCCGACTACGCCTTCGGACAGGCGCTCGAACGCGATACCGCTGCCGTCGTCACAGCGGAAGGAGGAAAAGTCGTCGGGAGCGTGAAGCATCCGCTCAACACCAGCGACTTCTCGTCTTTCCTGCTTCAAGCACAATCGGCAAAGACAAAAGTCATCGGCCTGGCAAACGCCGGTGCTGACACTGTCAATGCCATCAAGCAAGCCAGTGAGTTCGGCATCGCCGACAAGACGAAGCTGGCTGCATTGCTGTTCTTTATCACGGATGTACACAGCTTGGGCCTGAAGGCCGCTCATGGGCTGGTTTTAACCGAGGCCTACTACTGGGATCTCAATGAAACGACCCGTGCATTCGCCAAACGCTTCGCTGAGAAAATGAACGGACGTATGCCGACCATGATTCACGCAGGCAACTACTCTGCGACGCTTCACTATCTCAAAGCTGTCGCAAAAGTGGGTTCGAAGTCCGGAGTGGCCGTCATCAACGAGATGAAGAAGAACCCGACCAATGATGTGTTCGGTGCAGGTGTACTTCGCGAAGATGGTCGGCACGTTCACGACATGTATCTCTTCGAGGTCAAGAAGCCGGAAGAGTCGAAGGGAGCTTGGGATTATTACAGGGTGCTGGCGAAAATTCCGGCTGCCGATGCCTTTAGACCGCTCGCAGAGAGCACCTGTCCACTACTGAAGAAATGACGCGACGGGCGCTCCTGATCGCTTAGGGGCGCCTATTTTTTCTTTCGTTCGCGCCGAGGATGCTCCAGCCTCACTTTGGTAAGAAGACCTTGGAGCGCGTTCAAATAATGCGCGAGCGCAACCCGCTCATCAAACTTGAAGCCGTTCGCGGCCTGGTCGTAGAAGTGAGAAATTCTCTCGCGCAGTTCTTTCCAGAACTTGAAACCTTCAGCCGTCAACTTGACGACCCGAGCGCGCTTGTCTTCAGGATCTGTGACCCTCTCAACCAGCCCATCGCGCTCAAGCCGCTTTAAGACGCCGTCCAAATTCTGGCGACTGACGACGAGAAAGTCAGCCAGGGTGCCAACCGACATTCCGTAGGTCGGACGGGGATCGGAGAGCGCACCAAGCACCGCCCATTGCACGGTCGTTACTCCGAGCTCTTTGACGGCTTGCTTCTGAAGCGTGTTTGCGACCTGAAACAGCCGGAAAAAAATACGGTTGTTGAGGTGGTCAGCCGCCCGGTCCGACGGCCCCAACAAAGGCACACCTAGACCGGCCGCACCTTCGTCCGAAGCCACCTTTCGTGATTGCTTTCCGGGTGCCATCGGCAACGCGCTTTCATTCTCGGGCTTCGCAATTCGCTATCTTGAAAGAGCACGTGCGGCGAAAAGACTCAACATATACGGGCAATTCCAGTCTGAAACTTGGAGATTTTCCCGCATCAATTCAACTCAATCCTCTGCCAGGCTAGAAGCCCTCAACCATTCATCGTGAGGCCGCCTGAAACGCTGATCACTTGCCCCGTCATGAAGTTTGCGTCGTCGCTGGAAAGAAACGCAATAAGGCCCGGAATATCTTCGGGCTGACCAAGCCGCTTAAGCGGAATCGCGCGTTTAAGGCCGTCGTAAATCTTTTGGCCATACTCGCCGTCTCCGACAAACGACCTGAGCAACGCCGTGTCAGTGGGCCCCGGGCAGACAACGTTCACGCGTATGTTATCTCGTGCGCACTCGCGAGCAATTGTTTTCGAGAATGCGATGAGGCCGCCCTTGCATGCGGAGTAGACGGACTCGCCGGACGATCCAACGCGACCTGCGTCGGAGGCGACGTTGACCACTTTTCCTCCTCCGGCCGCAATCAGATGCGGCAGCACGGCCTTGTGCAGATTGAGAGGCCCCTTGAGATTGATCGCGATGATTTTGTCCCAGAGATCCGGTTCGGTCTTCAAGAACGGGGCGGCGACATCCCAACCAGCGTTATTGATAAGAATGTCGATTTTACCGAACACGCCTGCCGCGCGCGCGACGGCGTCATTCACTTTGTTGTAGTCAGTAATATCGACCGCCGCCAAATGAAGTTTCGATTCATCCGCCTTGAGAGCGGATGCGAGTTCTTTCAAGGCTTGCGAGTTAACGTCCATCGCAACGACCTTGACCTTCTCTTCGAGAAGTCGATGACAAATAGCACGACCGATTCCGCCGGCCGCTCCCGTGACGATTGCGACTCGATCTTGTAAGCCCTTCATCTCAAAACCTCGAATTTGCTAAGTTCGTTCATGCGCTTTGCGCGCGTTCACGCAGCTTGAATTTTTGAACCTTGCCGGTCGACGTTCGCTCAATCGGCCCGAACACAAACTTTTTTGGAAGCTTGAACTTGGCAAGACGATCGCGACAAAACTCAAGCATGGCGTCTGCGGTAACTGTCCCGTCGTGTCCGTCCTTCAGTTCAACAAACACGCATGGGCTTTCACCCCATCTCTCGTCCTTCATCGCAACCACGGCAGCATAAGATACCGATGGATGCTGGAAGACGACTTCCTCGATTTCGATGGACGAAATATTTTCACCTCCGGAGATGATGATGTCCTTCGAACGATCTTTGATCTCAACATAGTTGTCTGGATGGGTAACGGCCAAATCACCCGTTCTGTACCATCCTCCGGCGAATGCTTCGTCGGTCGCAGCAGGGTTTTTCAGATATCCCTTCATCGCATTGTTGCCGCGAAACATAATCTCGCCGATTGTTGCGGCGTCGTGAGGCACTTCTTCGAGTGAAATCGGATCGGCGACGATCATATCGTCGGTAACAACATTGCGGACACCCTGCCGCGCCATGCGTTTTGATCGCGCGTCCGCCGGTAACGTATTCCATTCGCGATGCCAGTCACTCAGCGCAGCGACCCCGTGCATCTCCGTCATTCCGTAGACGTGCCGCACGACAAAACCCAATCCCTCGGTTGCCTTCAGGATCGAAGCCGGCGGAGCCGCCCCAGCCGTCATAATCGCAACAGGACGCGACAACGCGATACCGGTTTTTGCCGCACCCTCGATAAGCATTCCAAGCACTGTCGGCGCGCCGCACATATGCGTCACACCATGCTTTTCAATCGACTCAAATATCTGCGTTGGAAAAACCCCACGAAGGCAAATGTTGGTGCCGCCGATCGCTGCCATCCCCCAGGAGAAGCACCAGCCATTTACATGGAACATTGGCAGCGTCCACAGATAGACGGAATCGCTGGTCAGCTGATGGTGAATGATCTGGCTGAGCGTATTCAGGTAGCAACCACGATGATGGTAGAGAGCGCCCTTCGGATTTCCAGTCGTACCCGATGTGTAGTTCAGTGTGATCGCATCGAATTCGTCTTCCGGCCAAACAATTTCGTCGCCGACGAAACCGCGATTGATAAACTCCTCGTATTCAACGTCACCGATCAATTCGCCACTGTCTGCGTAAGGATCGTCAATGTCGATAACAAATGGCCGATTTTTGAGTTTTGACAACGCCGACTTCGCAACCTCGCTCCATTGTTTATCGACAATGAGGACTTTTGTTTCTGAATGCTCCAGAATGAAACCGATGGCAGCCGCATCGAGGCGGGTGTTGAGTGTGTTGAGGATCGCACCCGCCATCGGAACGCCGAAGTGTGCCTCAAGCATCGCAGGCGTATTTGGACACAGGATCGCAACGACATCTCCGACCTTTACGCCGCTGCGCGTGAGTGCGGACGCGAGAGCGTGACACCGCGCGCTGTGCTCGCGCCATGTATATCTGATGTCGCCATGAACGACCGCAGTCCGGTCGGGAAATACATCGCGAGCCCGTCTTAGGAACTGAATAGGCGTCATGGGCCGGAAATTGGCCGGTCGGCGTTGAAGAAATGCTGCGCTAAGATCGATCGTCATTGGTGTTTCCTCAGGTGATACTCCGCTCACGCTTCTTTGTCGTGATGTCAGATACGGTTTCCGAGAATCGCGCCTTCATAGATCGCTCGCTTGGCGTCGAGCTCGCCGGCAAGTCTCGCACCTCCGATGACGTGCACGCTTTGACCTCTGGCGGAAATTTTGTCGGCGATTGCGCGATCCGATTCTTGGCCGGCGCATACAACGATGGTGTCGGCCGGAAGGACTTCGACGCGATCAGGCAAAGCGACGTGCAACCCTTCCCTATCGATCTTGAGGTAGGTTGCTTCGCCGATCTGCCGAACTTTAAAGTCCTTCAATTCCTGCCGGAGAATCCATCCGGTACTTTTACCAAGCGTTTTCCCGAACGAACCGGTTGATCGCTTGACCATCGTGATCTGGCGTTTTGAAGGGTGGGTCTTGGGCTTGCCGTTGATGCCCCACCGCTCAAAAAACTCTTCGCGGGTCTGCCGCTTTCCATGCGTGTCCATCGCAAGAAAAAGCGCAACGTCATGGCCAATACCGCCGCCACCGATAACCACGACACGTTCGCCAGCCTTGACCGATCCATTTAGAATCTCCGTGTAACCGACGACACGAGGATCATCTCCGCCGGGTATATCGATAAGCCTTGGCTTAATTCCCGAGGAAATAATCACTTCATCGTAATTGCCGCGCTCCAGCGAATCTGAATCGACTTTCGTGCCTGTCTTGATTTCGACGCCTGCATCGGCGAGTTGCGCTTCAAAGCTTTTGATTGAAAGTCCGTAGTCTTCCTTGCCTGGAATAACTGCGGCGAGCGCAAACTGTCCACCTATACGAGGCGCTGCCTCGAATAGTGTCACGTGATGTCCACGTCGACCCGCTTCGAGTGCCGCAGCCATGCCCGCGACTCCACCGCCGACCACTGCGACGCGTTTTGCGCTTTTTGCTCGCTCATCCGAGAACTCGTTTTCACGAGCGGCACGCGGATTGACGAGGCAGCTAATGACTTGATCGGTGAAATAGTGATCGAGACACGCCTGATTGCAGGCGATGCAAATATTCACAAGGTTCGCGTGATCGTCTGCGACCTTGTTCACGAAATCTGCGTCCGCAAGGAGCGGACGCGCCATGGACACAAGGTCGGCCGAGCCCTCTGCGATAATTTGCGCCGCGTCTTCCGGAAGATTGATTCGGTTGCTGGCAGTAACCGGAATTTTTACGGCATGCTTCAGGCGCCGCGTCGATTCAATAAAGGCCGCATGAGGAACAGGCCCTGCAATCGTCGGAACGGCCGCCTCATGCCAACCAATGCCCGTCGAGAGACAATCCGCACCCGCTTTCTCGACCTGCTTTGCGAGCCAAACGGTCTCGTCATCACTGAGACCGCCTTCGACAAGTTCAAGCGCGGAGATGCGGTACGAAATGACGCCATCGCCAATTGCAGCACGGACAGCCTTCACTACCGAGACCGGAAAGCGTGCGCGATTTTCGAGAGCGCCACCCCATTCGTCGGTTCGATGGTTGGTGCGAAGGGCGAGAAATTCGCTGATCAAGTATCCTTCAGAGCCCATAATCTCGACGCCGTCATACCCGGCATCCATCGCAAGTCGAGCCGTGTGGGCGTAGTTCTCAATCGTTTCCGCGATTTGCGCTTGAGTGAGCTCCGCAGGAACGTCTCGATTGATTGGGGACTTAATCGGCGAAGGCGCCACAATTGCAGGATGATATCCGTAACGACCGGCGTGAAGAATCTGCAACAGAATGCGCCCACCAGCTGCTTTGACGGGATTGGTGACCTGTTTGTGAGCAGTGACCTGATCGGCTCGTTCAAAAGTCCCAGGCTCATTCTTCATGCGGCCTGCGAAGTTCGGGGCAAATCCACCCGTTACAATGAGGCCCGTACCGCCTTTTGCACGTTCTGCGTAGAACCGTCCGAGTTGCGCGAATTTTTCCGGATGGCATTCCAATCCGGTGTGCATCGACCCCATCACGATTCGACTGCGCAACGTGATCCGTCCGATTTTTATCGGGCTGGTGAGAATCGAGCGCGCATCCATGGAAAATCTCCAAGATCGGTATGCCGATGTTAGACACCCTTCCGGACTATTATGTCAATATATTTATATATTGCGAGGCAAAATAGCAATTAAGATGGCAAAAAAATACAGTTTCATATTTTACAGTCGACTATTTAGGACAATATATTGTTATTACCCTCCAGCGATTCTAGAGGGCGCGTCCGGTCAAGGATCTGTTCTACTGATTCAGCAAGCAGTCGGGTGGTGATCGGATTCACTCGCTGCAAACATCATGGAGACGAACCTTACCGATGCGGCACGGCTGGATTCGTCGCATGCGTCGTTAGGCATCACGACTGAAGCGCAGCAATTGTTCAAAGCAGAATTTGCTTCTGCCGGCAGCAACCGCGGTCGATTGGCACTCCCCCCTACGCGATCGCGGGGCGCTCCGAGTTCTCGTCTGACTAATCCTCTTCAGCCTTCCGCTGTTCTGGAATCCGAGCGGTTGGCAGGTGCAAACCATATCGCACCGAAACAAAGCGCAGTCCGAAGCATAAAATTCCGCCTGTCAACGCTGACACGCCATAGGACACGCCCAACATATGTCCGACGACGACAACCGTAGCGGCCGCGAGCGCCGCAACAGCATAGAGGTCGGAACGCAAAACCTGAGGGATTTCCATCAGGAGAACGTCGCGCATCATGCCCCCGCCGATGCCCGTCAACATTCCTAAAAGCGCCGATGTGACAGGGCTCAGTCCAAACGCGATGGCTTTTTGCGCTCCCGCGACGGCGAAAAACGATAGCCCGACGGCGTCGAACATGAGCACCGGAGTACGAAGCCGGTCGACACCAGCGTACAAAAAGAAGGTAATGACGCCAGCCAGCATCGAAACCAGCAGATACCGACCATCAGTCAGGGCAACCGGAGGCACGGCACCGATCAAAATGTCGCGGGAGATACCGCCAAAATTTCCTGCCACGAAAGACAAAACCAAAATACCAAAAATATCGAGTCGGCGATTGACCGCGGCCACTGCTCCGCTGATCGCGAAAACAAATGTGCCTCCGAGATCAAGAATGAGTACGAAGTTTTCGAGAGTGATCATGCGAAACCTTAAATACTTTACCCGTCAAAACCCAGCGAAGCAGTACCTACTAGCCGAAGTCATGCCGCGAAACATCCAACATAAATTGGCATCAGTTGGGATGAAACCAGGCCAATGCGCCGACAATTAAAGCCTCGACACCTGTCTCAAGAGTCGGGTGCAGAACTGGTGCGAATTGCGGACTGTGATTAACCGGCAGTTCGTTCAGCTTCCCCGCAGCCTTCGCCCTGGCGTAGATTTTTGGATCATTGCCGCCCACGAACCAAAACACCGAAGGAACTTGCCACGCAGTGCCGAAGCAGCCGAAATCCTCACTCGCTGGAGCGGGTCCGGTGTGCTTAACGCGTTCGGACGAGAAGTGGTCACGAAAAGCCTCAGCGATACGGTTGCTCGCAGTTTCGTCATTTACGTTGAGAGGATAACGATCGAGTGGCGTTATCTCCGGCTTGCGGGGAGCGCACTCATACAGTCCGACGATCTAATAACATTGATACGCATGGTGTTGCAGGGTTCGCGCGCGGTTGCGACCGATACAAGACCAACGGGTCCAGCGATGCCGTCATTCGATTGGCGACTCAACGATGCGCAAGTTGCGGCCGTCTTAACATACTTGCGCAATAGCTGGGGCAATGCGGCTGCGGCTGTTCCGGCGGGAGACGTGACCAAGCAGCGGTCATCGGAAACGAAACCGACGCTCGGTCAAAACTGACATCAAGACAGCAACCGTGTCGGTACGTTTGCGGTATATCGAATGAGCGCGCTAGATAAAATCGTGTAATTGCAAACAATCAATCGGCTAGTTCGATTCTGGCCAGGACCGTTTCTGTACGAAAAATCCACGAGCAGGCTCAACGAATCGCCCGCACCCTTCGGCCGCGTCAGTTCTTGATATCAGCGGGCGCGCTGCCCTTCTCGATGGCAGGAACGATCGGCGGCTGTCCGGTCTCCGCCAAAATGTCCTGCGCGGGCTTCGTCAGCAGAAACTTCACGAACTCGCTCGCCTGCTTCGGATTTTTCGCGGTGCCCGGCACAGTCGCGGCATTGCGTATCGCTTCGCTCATGTTGACGCTGGCCGGAAAGCGGATGATGGCGACATCGTTCTTGGCCGCGACAGCGGATGAATAATAGATGACACCGGCATTGGCGGCACCCTCACGCACGGCCTTCACCGTCTCAGGGATCGATGAGGGTTTGGATGCGTCGCCCACCGAAGCGTCGATGATTTTCTGCGCAAGCTCCGGCTTGCCTTCGAGTTCGGCCGCGCGCTTGAGGAACGAGACTGTGCGATTGGTCGCAAGATCCTTCTCCGCTGTCACACGAAGAAATTTCACGTCGGGCTTTGCGAGATCGGAAACCTGCTTGATGCCGAGCGGATTTCCTTTCGCAGCAATCACAACCATTTCGTTGGCGGAAAAGACCACGTACCACGACGCTGCGTCCTGACCGGTCGAGGCAATCTTCTTGCCCATCAGGTCCTGATCCACGACGGCGGGCGAGGACGAGGCGAACACATCGCAGACATCACCCTTCAGAATTCGCTCCGCCAATTCCTTGGAGGTGCCGCCCGTCAGATTGATCGTGACGTCCTTGTTGTTCGTCTCGAAAGCCTTTTTCAGTTCGCGCATGGGACCGGCAAGCGAATCGGCATGAAAGATTTCGATGGCGCTGGCCCTCGCGTTCGCAACGGGAAGAACAAGAAGAAACGCACAGCAGACCACACAGATCGACCGCAACCGAGCCAAGCTTCCACACATCGTCCATTCCTCCCGTTTGAGTTTTTATTTTCTCGAACAGTTAGCCGGCGCGGGCAAAATGTCCACAAGACTTCTGCCGCGCGATTGCTGCACCGTCGTTAGCGTGGCTCGACCACAAGACATTGCACCGCGCGTCCGAAATATCCTTTTTCGTCGCCCAGGCGAGAAACGGCGAGACCCGCACCGTCTTCACCGAGCGTCATTTCGGAATTCAGCAAGATCCACTCGCCGACCGGCTCACGCGCAAGCGTGACAGTCAGATCGGCGTTGATGAAAAGCCATTTCTTGAAATCGAGCACGGACGATACGCCGTTGGAAAAATCCGCCGCAAGCGCAACGCGCATCGCCTGAGAAATCGGAAAGCCTTCGACAATGGGCCGTTCGCCGCGAAACCAGATCGCGGCCGGACCCGGCGTCAGAAAACTGCCGCGCACGGCACGCAACGTCGTGCTTGTGAGAAAATTGTTTCTACCATGCGGCGGTTGCAGTACGCCGTCCTGTTGGAACGGCACATCAATGGATTCTTCCTTGGAGATGTCGGGAAACGTGACGCTCTGTTTGCGAATTTTCAAAACAGTTGCTCGAACGACTTCAACGCCCTCAGCCAGCAGCCGAAAACCGCTGAGTTGAATCTTGCGGCCTTCGCGCAGCACTTCGCTCTCGATCGTCAGCGGTGCAACAGGTACGGGCCGCATCAAGTCGACGGTGAGGCGCGCAATCTGCATCGGCACGGGCGTGGGAATGCGCTCCGCGGCCCAGACGATCAGCGATGACGGCGCCCCGCCATGCTGCATGCCGGGATCCCACGGGCCGCCCGCATGCTCGGAGGTAGAGACCTTCTTACCATCGACGCGAAAGACAGCTTCCATGCTTTGAAATCGCTTGCTGAAAATCTAGAGCGGCGCGTCGACAGCCGCTTCATATTCCTTCTTGAGACGCGCAACCATCTCAGCAACCGGCATCACCTTGTCGATGCTGCCGATGCCCTGCCCGCTGCCCCAGATTTCCTTCCAGGCCTTGGGCTTGTTGCGCTCGCCGCTGGCGTCGGTGCCGAAATTCATTTTCGACGGATCGGACACCGGAAGATTGTCGGGATCCATGCCAGCGGCGACAATCGACGGCTTGAGGTAGTTGCCGTGAACGCCGGTGAACAAATTCGAGTAGACGATGTCTTCAGCATTGGAGGCGGCAACCATCTCCTTGTAGTTCTCCGGCGCGTTCGCTTCATTGGTCGCGATGAAGGCGGACCCGATATAGGCGAAATCCGCGCCGAGAACGCGCGCGGCGCGAATGGCGCGCCCATGACCCATCGCGCCTGACAGCGCAATCGGCCCGTCGAACCACTGGCGGG
>BFBZ01000231.1_pt1 | contig 66649 bp, 59 predicted proteins | sample 1888401 | NCBI WGS metagenome assembly BFBZ01 (sample SAMD00112614, study PRJDB3348) | symbiont metagenome | host: Chara braunii
TCCATGTTGGCCAGGATGGAGTTGGTGTAGTTGGACACCGTCTTGGCCTGGGTCATCGTGATGTTGACGTGGTGGCGGGTGTAGGAGCTGGTCTTCACGCGGATGCCGCGCTTCATGCCGTCCTCGCCGAGGTAGGCGCCCCAGCTCCAGGCCGCCACCATCAGGTGCACCTGGTTGCCCTTGGGGCTGACGCCGAGCTTCTCGGAGCCGATCCAGATCAGCGGGCGCAGATAGGCGCTCTTCAGGCCGTTGGCCTTGACGACCTCGCGCTGGGCCTGGTTGACCTGCTCCTGCGAGAAGGGGATCTTCATGCGCAGGATCTTGGCGCTGTTGAACAGGCGCTCGGTGTGCTCCTGCAGGCGGAAGATGGCCGTGCCGTTGACCGTGTCATAGGCGCGCACGCCCTCGAAGGCGCCGCAGCCGTAGTGCAGGGTGTGGGTCAGCACATGGATCTTGGCGTCGCGCCAGTCGACGAGCTCGCCGTCCATCCAGATCTTGCCGTCGCGGTCGTGCAGGGGGGCGGGAACCATCGGGTACTCCAGGGCTGAAGAAGAAACGGTGATTTTACGGAGAGCCCGCACGGACCGGCCGCCACTCGGCGAGCCGGCCTTTCAGGAGCTGCACTTCAACCGCAGCGCCCGCCCGCGCTCGCCCACGCGTTCATGCCTGCGGGTCTTGCGAGCCGTCCTCGCGCGCCCAGGCATAGGCCCGCTCGACCTTGGCGACGCGCAGCGTGTAGTGGGCATACCAGTCGCTGCGGCCGCTGTCGCGGGCGATCTTGTGCTCGGCGTGGCGGCGCCAGGCGGCGATGTCCTCGGCGCTGCGCCAGTAAGACACGGTGATGCCCAGGCCATCCTCGCCGCGGCTGCTGTCGACGCCGAGATAGCCCGGCTGTTCGGCCGCCAGCGCCACCATGCGCTCGGCCATGTCGCCATAGCCGTGGTCGACGGCGGTGCGCTGGCTGGTGAAGATGACGGCGTAGTAGGGCGGGGCGGGCAGGTGCGCGCTCACGACGCCGCCTTCAGCAGCAGGCAGCGCACCCACTGGCCGGATTCCAGCGATTCGCGGTGGGCGTTCAGGAACTGCTCGGCCGTCGAGTTGCGCGCGACGAAGCGCATGCCGTGCAGGATGCCCATGCGGGGCACCGGCCGCGACCAGGCGCGCTCGATGACGCCGTTGAACCAGGACACCTGCTCGTCGTCCGTGTCCATGTCGGCGCGGCCCAGCAGCAGCACGACCTCGTAGCGTGCCTCGGTCAGCGTCTCGGTGGCGCTGGTCAGAACCTGCAGGCCGCCGTCGCTCATGTTCAGCACCAGGCCGGCCGGGCCGCGGCTGAACTGGACCGGCTTGAAGACCCAGCCGGGCAGGGAGTCGGCGTCGTGCTGGGCGGCGAGGAAGTCGGTGCGGGCGTGTTGCCTGAGCTCGGCGGGGTCGGACATGGATGGCCTCCGGTGCGGAGCCTGCATCCTAAGCAGACTTCGGCAGGCAGAGCACGAAGGCAATCCCGCGGCCGGCCGGCACGTCCGAGTCGCCCGAGGTCGCGCCGGGCACGCTCTTTGGCTTCCCAATGTCGTCAGCCCAGGCCGCGCAGCACCTCGATGGCCTGCTCGACGCGCTCGACGGCGTGGATGGTCAACCCGTCGATGGCCTTCTTGGGCGCATTGGCCTTGGGCACGACGGCCACGCTGAAGCCCAGCTTGGCGGCCTCCTTCAGCCGCTCCTGGCCGCGCGGCGCGGGCCGCACCTCGCCGGCCAGGCCGATCTCGCCGAAGGCGATGAAGCCCTTGGGCAGGGGCCGGCCGCGCAGCGAGCTCTGGATGGCCAGCAGCACGGCCAGGTCGGCCGCGGGCTCGCTGATGCGCACGCCGCCGACGGCGTTGACGAAGACGTCCTGGTCGCCCGTGGCCACGCCGGCATGCCGGTGCAGCACGGCCAGCAGCATGGCCAGGCGGTCGCGGTCCAGGCCGACGGACAGCCGCCGCGGGCTGACGCCGCCGCTGTCCACCAGCGCCTGCAGCTCCACGAGCATGGGCCGCGTGCCCTCCAGCGTGACCAGCACGCAGCTGCCCGGCACCGGCTCGGCGTGGGTGGACAGGAAGATGGCGCTGGGGTTGGCCACGCCCTTCAGCCCCTTCTCGGTCATCGCGAACACGCCGATCTCGTTGACCGCGCCGAAGCGGTTCTTGATGGCGCGCACGAGGCGGAAGCTGCTGTGCGTGTCGCCCTCGAAATACAGCACGGTGTCGACGATGTGCTCCAAAACTCGCGGGCCTGCGAGCGCGCCCTCTTTGGTGACATGACCGACGAGCACGATGGAGCAGCCGCGTGCCTTGGCCGTGCGCGTCAGCTGGGCCGCGCACTCGCGCACCTGGGCGACCGAGCCGGGCGCCGAGCTGAGCTGTTCGGAGTAGAGCGTCTGGATGGAGTCGATGACGCAGAAATCGGGCTGCTCGGCGTCGAGGGTGGCGAGGATCTTCTCCAGCCCGATCTCGGCCAGCACGCGCACCTTGTCGCCGGCCAGGCCGAGGCGGCGCGAGCGCATCGCGACCTGGGCGCCGCTTTCCTCGCCGGTCACGTAGAGCACCTTGACCGTCTGGCTCAGCGACTCCACCGCCTGCAGCAGCAGCGTGGACTTGCCGATGCCCGGGTCGCCGCCGATCAGCACGACGCCGCCGGCCACGATGCCGCCGCCGAGCACGCGGTCCAGCTCCTCCTGGCCCGTGGGCGTGCGCTCGAAGTCGCTGGCCTCGATCTCGGACAGGGTCGCCACCGGCTGGCTCCTGGCCAGGGACTGGTAGCGGTTCTTGCCGCCGCCGACGGGTTCGGCGGCGCTCTCGGTCAGCGTGTTCCAGGCGCCGCAGTGCGGGCATTTGCCCAGCCATTTGGCGTTGCTGCCGCCGCACTCGGTACAGGTGTAGATGCTTTTGCTCGTGGCCATCAATGCATTCTCGTGCCCGGCCTGACCCAGGCCGTCAGCAGCAGCGCCGCGGCCAGTGCGCAGCTCGCCGAGAAGCCGAAGGCGACCGTGGCCGACAGGCCCTCCCACAGCCAGCCGAACAGCAGCGAGGCCGGCAGCAGCAGCGCGCCCATGACGAGGTTCAGCCAGCCGAAGGCCGTGCCGCGCTGCTCGGGCGGGGCCAGGTCGGCCATCAGCGCGCGCTCCACGCCTTCGGTCGCGGCCATGAAGATGCCGTAGAGGCCGAACAGCGCATAGAGCCGCCAGCCCGGCTCGGCCCAGACCGCCATGCCGACGTAGAAGACCGCATAGGCCAGGTAGCCGGTGACGAGCAGGCGCACGCGGCCGAAACGGTCGGACAGGCCGCTCAGCGGCACCGAGAACAGCGCCGCCACGGCCGAGACCGCGGCCCACAGCAGCGGCACCTGGGACTCGCTCACGCCGAGCTCCCGCGCGCGCAGGAACAGGAACATATTGCTGGAATTGCCCAGCGTGAACAGCGCGACGACGACGAGGTAGCGGCGCAGCGGCAGGGGCAGGTCGGCCAGCACCCAGGAGAAGGCCGGCGGCGGGGCGGCCGGCGGCGGCGCATCGCGCACCGCGGTGGTCAGCGCCAGGCAGGCCAGGCCCGGCAGCAGGGCCCACAGGAAGACCTGCTGCAGCGGCGCGCCTGCGCTGAGCAATGCCCAGGCCAGCAGCGGGCCGATGACGGCGCCGCTGTTGTCCATGGCGCGGTGCAGGCCGAAGGCCAGGCCACGCTGGCCGGGCGCGATATTGGCGGCCAGCAGCGCGTCGCGCGGCGCGGCGCGCACGGCCTTGCCGATGCGGTCGGCCACGCGCAGCACCAGCAGCAGCGGCCAGCTGCCGACGAAGGCGATGGCCGGCCGCGCCAGGCCCGCGATGCCGTAGCCGCCGATGATCCAGGGCTTGGCTGTCCCGCTGCGGTCCACCATGACGCCGGCCCAGAGCTTGAGCAGGCTGGCGACGGCCTCGGCCATGCCCTCGATCAGGCCCAGCACCCGCGGCCCCGCCATCAGCACGCCGCTCAGGTACAGCGGTATCAGCGGGTACATCATCTCGCTGGCGCTGTCGTTGACCAGGCTGATCAGGCCCAGCAGCCAGACGCTGCGCGGCAGGGAGAAAAGGGCTTTCAGCATCGAGCGATCTTATGTTTTGCGTGCCAGACCGCCCGAGCGCAGCGAGTAGCTCTGGCACCAACTGACCTGTCGCGTGGGACACTCGCGCTCTGTCGTTGTCGGGGCGTGAGGCAGTCATGGACTTCTCGGTGTGGTTGGCCTTTTTCGCGGCGTCCTGGGCCATCAGCCTGTCGCCCGGCGCGGGCGCGGTGGCGGCGATGAGTTCCGGCCTCAGCCACGGCTTCAGGCGCGGCTATTTCACGACCTTCGGCCTCATCCTCGGCATCCTGACCCAGGTGGTGCTCGTCGGTGCCGGCCTGGGCGCGCTGATCGCGGCCTCGTCGCTGGCCTTCGCCTTCGTCAAATGGGCCGGCGTGGCCTATCTGATCTGGCTGGGCGTGCAGCAGTGGCGCGCGCCGGCCCGGCCGCTGGTGGCCGCCGACGACGGCGCCGCGCAGGTCACGCGCCGCCAGCTGGTGCTGCGCGGCTGGGGCATCAACGCCGTCAACCCCAAGGGCACGGTCTTCCTGCTGGCCATCGTGCCGCAGTTCCTGAACCTGCACACGCCGCTGGGGCCGCAATACCTCGTCATCGGCGGCACGCTGGCCTTCACCGACCTCGTCGTCATGGCCGGCTACACGGCGCTGGCCGCCCGCGTGCTGGCGGCGCTGAAGAGCGAGAGCCACATCCGGGCGCTGAACCGCGTGTTCGGCGCGCTCTTCGTCGCGGCCGGCATGCTGCTGGCGAGCATCAAGCGCGCTGCCTGATGGCGGCCGGCAAGCCAGCGCGCGGCCTCCCGACCTGGTTCCTCTTCCTGGCCCCGGTGCTGATCTGGGCCAGCACCTGGCACGTCATCCTCTACCAGCTCGCCAGCCGCGTGCCGGCGCTGACCTCGGTGGGCTGGCGCTTCCTGCTCGCGGCGCTGATGCTGGCCGGGCTGGCGCGCTGGCAGGGCCGCTCGCTGAAGCTGCCGCGCCAGGCCCATGCCTTCGCGCTGGCCACGGGCGTCATCCAGTACGCCGGCAACTACTGGGCGGTCTACGAGGCCGAGCGCCATGTGCCCAGCGGCCTCGTGGCCGTGCTGTTCTGCCTGATGGTGTTCATGAACGCGCTGGTCGCCTGGCTGCTGTGGCGCCAGCGGGTCAGCCGGCGCTTCCTGGCGGCCTCCAGCGGCGCGGTGCTGGGCGTGGCGCTGATCTTCTGGCCCGAGCTCGCGTCCACCGGCGCACGGCCGGGCGCGGCGCTCGGCCTGGGTCTGAGCCTGTTCGCGGTCGTCGCGGCCGTCGTGGGCGGCTTCTTCACGCTGGTGCTGACGCGCCGCGGCCTGCCGTTGCTGCCGGTGCTGGCCTGGAGCATGGGCTATGGCGCGGTCTTCCTGCTGGCCCTGTCCCTGGGCACCGGGCAGGGCCTGGCTTTCGACACGGCCTGGACCTATGTCGCCAGCCTGGTCTACCTGGCGGCCTTCGGCTCGGTCATTGCGTTCACGCTGTACTACAAGCTGGCCGAGCGCCGCGGGCCGGCCCAGGCGGCGCTGATCGGCGTGCTGGTGCCGGTCATCGCCCTCGTGATCTCGGCGCTGTTCGAGGGCTGGCAGGCCACGCCGCTGGCCGTGGGCGGCATGGCCCTGTGCCTGGCCAGCCTGTTCGTCGCTACTCGATCGGCGAGCGCCGCCCGGCCTTGACGCCGCCGCGCCTGGCCTTGCCCTCCAGCCGGCGCTGCCGCGAGCCATAGGTCGGCTTGGTCGCCCGGCGCGCCTTGGGCACATGGGCGGCGGCCTGCACGAGCTCGACGAGCCGCGCGACGGCGTCGGCCCGGTTGCGCTCCAGGCTGCGCGAGTCCTGGGCCTTGATGACGACGATGCCGTCCGCCGTGATGCGCTGGTCGGCCCGGGCCAGCAGCCGCGCCTTGACGGCCTCGGGCAGGCTGGACGCGCGGATGTCGAAGCGCAGGTGGACGGCGTTGCTGACCTTGTTGACGTTCTGGCCGCCGGGGCCGCTGGCGCGGATCGCGTCGAACTCGAGTTCGTCCGGCCGCGGTTGCCAGCGGAATTCAGGCATTGCCGTCACTGCGCATGGGCACGCGCGGCGCGACGGCGCACATCAGCTCATAGCCGATGGTGCCGGCCGCGTGTGCCACCTCGTCGATGGGCAGGCGTGCGCCGCGCGGGCCCTCGCCCCACAGCGTCACCTCGCTGCCGAAGCCGCTGGCCGGCAGCTCGCCCAGGTCCACGGCCAGCATGTCCATCGACACGCGGCCCAGCGTGCGCGTCCGCGCCCCGTCCACCAGCACCGGCGTGCCCGTGGGCGCGTGGCGCGGGTAGCCGTCGGCATAGCCGCAGGCGACGATGCCGATGCGCATGGCCCGCTCGGCCGTGAAGGCGCTGCCATAGCCCACCGTGTCGCCGGGCTGCAGCGGCTGCACGCCGATGATCTTCGAGCGCAGCGTCATGGCCGGCTTCAGATCCCAGTGGGCCGCGTCGTGCTCGGGGAAGTCGGGCACGCCGCCATAGCTCATGATGCCGGCGCGCACCCAGTCATTGGCCGTGCGGGCCGCGTGGCGCAGCGTGGCGGCGCTGTTGGCCACCGTGCGCTCGCCGGCCAGGCCCTCGGCTGCGGCCTCGAAGGCGGCGAGCTGGTGGGCGATGCCGTCGGCACCGAGGCGCGGCGCGTCGGCGTCGGAGAAGTGCGTCATCAGGCCGATCTCGTCGACCTGGGGCAGGGCGTCCAGCCGCGCATAGGCGGCGCGGAAGGCGGCCGGCGCGAAGCCCAGCCGGTTCATGCCCGAGTTCAGCTTCAGGAAGACGCGATGCGGCTCGTGCGTCTTGTGCATGGCCAGCCAGTCGATCTGCTGCTCGCAGTGCACCGCATGCCAGAGCTTGAGCCGCGAGCACAGCTCCAGGTCGCGCGGCTCGAACACGCCTTCCAGCAGCAGGATGGGGCCGCGCCAGTCCAGCGCGCGCAGGCGCTCGGCCTCGGCCAGGTCCAGCAGCGCGAAGCCGTCGGCCGCGCGCAGCCCCGGGTAGGCGCGCTCTATGCCGTGGCCATAGGCATTGGCCTTGACGACGGCCCAGACCCGGGCGTTGGGCGCCTGGGCGCGGGCGCGGCCCAGGTTGTGGGCGAGGGCTTCCGTGTGGATCAAGGCTTCGATGGGGCGCGGCATGGCGGGATTTTGCGCCCCGGTCCGGGGTGCCGCCGGCGGAGCGGGGGCGTGCTATAAACCCGCGCCGCCCCGGTTTACAGCCCCCCCGCCGAAGACAGTTCAGGATTGCGCTCCGCCCGATGAAACGCGGCTTCTACACCATCATGTCGGCGCAGTTCTTCAGCTCGCTGGCCGACAACGCGCTTTTCGTCGCCGCCATCGAACTGTTGCGCTCCTCGGGTACCGCCGAATGGCAGCGCGCCGCGCTGGTGCCGATGTTCGCGCTGTTCTACGTCGTGCTGGCGCCCTTCGTCGGCGCCTTCGCCGACGCGGTGCCCAAGGGCAAGGTCATGTTCTATTCCAACAGTATCAAGGTGGTGGGCTGCCTGATGATGCTGTTCGGCGCCCATCCGCTGGCGGCCTATGCCATCGTCGGCCTTGGCGCGGCGGCCTATTCGCCGGCCAAGTACGGCATCCTGACCGAGCTGCTGCCGCCGTCGCAGCTGGTCAAGGCCAACGGCTGGATCGAGGGCCTGACCATCGCCTCCATCATCCTCGGCGTGCTGCTGGGCGGCCAGCTCGTGGGTGAGCGCGTCTCGCACGTGCTGCTGTCCTTCGACCTGCCGATGATCGACACCGGCATCGACACGCCGCCCCAGGCCGCCATCGCCAGCCTGCTGAGTCTGTATGTGCTGGCGGCGCTGTTCAATCTGCGCATCCCGCGCACCTCGGCGCCGCTGAAGCCCTACGCGCACAGCGTCGTCGGCCTGGTGCGCGACTTCTCCTCCTGCAACAGCCTGCTCTGGCAGGACAGGCTCGGCCAGATCTCGCTGGCCGTGACGACGCTGTTCTGGGGCGCGACCAGCAATCTGCGCTACATCGTGCTGGCCTGGGCCGCCGCGGCGCTGGGCTATGGCATGACGCAGGCCTCGTCGCTGGTCGGCGTCGTGGCCGTCGGCACGGCGGTGGGCGCCGTCGTGGCCTCGGTCTTCAGCCGGCTGGACCGCGCCACGGCCGTCATCCCGCTGGGCATCGCGATGGGTCTGCTGGTCATCTTCATGAACGCGATCAGCAATGTCTGGCTGGCGGCGCCCTTCCTGATGATCCTGGGCGCCATCGGCGGCTATATGGTCGTGCCGATGAACGCGCTGCTGCAGCACCGCGGCCACAACCTGATGGGCGCGGGCCGTAGCATCGCGGTGCAGAACTTCAACGAGCAGGCCTGCATCCTCGGCATGGGCGCCTTCTACACGGCCATGACCAAGTTCGGCCTGTCGGTGTTCGGCGCCATCACCATCTTCGGCCTCGTCGTGGCCGCCTCGATGTGGTGGATCCGCGGCTGGCACCGGCGCAACCTCGTCGAGCACAAGGACGAGGTCGAGCATCTGCTCGACGTCGCCCGCACCGACCACCTGCCGCAAGACCGCTGAGCCGGCGCCAGCCGGCGGGCGATCAACTGCTGCTCTGGCCGCCGCCGCGGCCCTTGCGGCCGGTGGGCGCCGGGATCAGGTGCCGGCCTTCCAGCACCATCTCGATGGCCTCGCTCCAGGCGCGGGCGATCTTGAAGCAGCCGCTGTGGTTCAGGTGGATCTCGTTGTGCCAGTCGCCGCTGATGCCGGTGGAGCCGGGCGCGGCCAGGGCCAGCGGCACGGTCGTCGAGTCGAACACGAACAGGCCGGGGAAGGCCACCTTGTCGGCGGCCATGCTCTTGAGCAGCTGGGCGAGGTGGAAGACCATCAGCCGGCTCACCGCCGCCCAGTCGGCCGACGGCACGCCATAGGCCTTCAGCGCCGGGTAGAGCCAGGGGCCGCTGGCGGCGCCCAGGTCGTCGTTGCTCTCGGCGCCGGCCGGGCGCGGCATGGGCACGGCATAGCAGTGCATGAAGACGGGCTTGCCCGCCGACGGCCCCTGGTCGCGCAGGCTCAGCAGGTGCTTGACGTTGGCGCGCAGATAGCCGGCATAGGTGGCCCAGCCGGGCTCTGAGAAATAGCGGGCGACGCCGGCCGACGGCGGGCCCCATTCGGTCTGGCGGCGCAGCAGGCGCAGTTCCAGCGGGATGGGCTCGCCGTTCCAGTTCTGGGCCGGCGTGCGGGCCGCGGCGATCAGGTCGTTGCCGCCCACGGACAGCAGCACGCCGTCCCAGGCCGGCGCGTCGGCACCGGCCAGCAGCCGCACGAAGTCGGGGCTGGATTGCAGGTCCACCATGTGCGACAGCGCATTGCCCGTGCCGGCGCAGTTGACGGCCGCGGTGGCGGACTTGAAGACCAGCTCCTGCAGCAGGTTGGCATGGGCGTTGAGCTTGGCGCGCGCGTTCGAGAACCACGAGTCGCCCTGGGCCAGCAGCTTCCAGCGGAAGGGAGTGAAATCGGGCGGAGGGCTGCCGGCCAGGTCGGCCGGGGTGAAGCAAGCCAGGTGATCCATGAACGTGATGTTGTCCGAAGTGGCTGACCGTGGGACGCCCCACGGAGGCGGCGCTCGAATTTCGCGCGATTGGAAAGCCAGCCGCGCGCCGGCCGCCATGCTACAAACCCTGGGGGTGCCCGGCGTTAGCATGGACCCGCTTTTTTAGGGAGGCCCCATGGCCGAGAACGCGTTCGACTTCCAGGCCGTTTCCATCCGCGGCGAGCCGGCCGACCTGGCCGCGCAGCGCGGCAAGGTGCTGCTCATCGTCAACACGGCCAGCGAATGCGGCTTCACGCCGCAGTTCAAGGGCCTGGAGCGGCTCTGGGAGGACTATGGCCCCCGCGGCCTCGTGGTCATCGGCTTCCCGAGCAACGAGTTCGGCGGCCAGGACCCGGGCAGCAACGACCAGATCGCGAGCTTCTGCGAGATGAACTACGGCGTCAGCTTCCCGATGATGGCCAAGATCAGGGTCAACGGCGCGGAAGCCCACCCGCTGTGGAAGTTCCTGAAGAGCGAGAAGCCCGGCTTCCTGGGCACCGAGGCGATCAAGTGGAACTTCACCAAGTTCCTCATCGGCCGCGACGGCCAGGTCATCAGGCGCTACGCGCCCAACGACGCGCCGGAGAAGCTGCGCGCCGACATCGAGAAGGCGCTGGCGTAGGGTGAACAGGCCCTAGACGATCTCGATGTCCGCCAGCGCCGTGCCGCTGGCCAGGTCCAGATAGTTGGCCAGGTTGCCCGGCCGGTAGGGCCGGGCCGCTTCGCCGGGGTCGTGCACGACGGCGGGCTGGCGCCAGCGGTCGACGACGGAGTGATGCAGGCGCAGGCCGGCGGGCATCTGGCCCGGGGCGACGCGGGCCGCGACGCCGAGGGCCGTCCACGGCAGATGCTGCCAGGGGGCGTGGGCCCAGGCGTCGGGCTGGGGCCGCGGCAGCGTGGGCAGCGGGTCGACGAAGCGCAGGCCCTGGGCCGCGACGCCGGCCTGCATCCAGGCCAGGGCGGCGTCCGACAGGCCGGACTCCTCGGCCGTGTTCGGATAGCCGCCGCCCACGTCGGCATGGGCACCGGGGAAGAGCACCTGGGTGATGCGGGCATCGGCCGTCCACAGGCAGGGCGTGAAGTTCTTGCGCTTCTCGTCGGCCGCCACCGCGTGCAGGCCGCGCTCGACGGCCGGGCTCAGCCGCGTGTCGGCGAACTGCAGCGCGTCCACCAGCGCGCCGTCGCTGCCGATCTGCGGGATGCCCAGCGAGCCCACGGTGTCCCAGACCGCCACCGTCGCGATGACTATGCCCGTGCGCCGCGGCGGCGTGGCCGGGCCGGCGCTGAAGAAGCCGGGCAGCGAGGTCAGCAGGTCTTCCAGCCGGCCGAGCAGGGTCGGGTCGCCGCCGAGGGCGCCGCGGCGGTAGTCGCTCCAGGCCGCCGCGCCGAGGCGGTAGGCGCCGGCCTTGTCCTCCAGGTCGCTGCGGGCCGGGTCGAGCAGGCCCTGGGACGCGATCAGCCCGGCCAGCGCCCGCGCCGTGTAGGCGCCGCGGCTGAAGCCGATCAGGTGGATGCGGTCGCCGGTCTCGTAGTGGCGCGACACGAAGGTGTAGCCGCGGATGACGCGCGCGATCAGCCCGGCGCCGAGGGTGCCGCCCAGCAGCTTGACGAGCAGGTTGTTGGAGTCGCCGACGCCGTGCAGGTATTTGGCCGCCTGCAGCGTGGCGCCGGCGCCGTCGGCGAGGAAGCGCTCCTGCTCGTCGGCCAGCGCGAGGCTGTCCAGCGAGTCGATGCCGGCCAGGTTGTGGAAGAGCTTGAGCACATTGGTCGGCGGCCCCGGCTCCTCGTCGTCGCTGCCGCTGCCATTCCAGGTGCCGTCGGCACAGAAGACGATCTGCTTGCCCATGAAGCCCTCCCGAGCGGTGAAGCCCGCCTTTTAGTCCGAAGCGGGCGTTTCAGCCATCCCCTGCCGTGCGCTGCCACCAGCGGCCGCGGCTCAGGCGCAGCCGGCCGTCGGCGCGGCCGGCCTGCAGCAGCTCGTTGACCGTCTGCCGCGACAGATGGGCCAGGCGGGCCAGCTCGGCCTGCGTGGCCGCCACCTCCAGCCAGCCCGGGGCCGCCGGCCGGCCGCGCTCGCGCGCGAGCTGGGCCAGCGCGAGGCCGAAGCGCTCCGCCGCGCTCTGGTGGCGGGCCGCCTGCAGCAGGCGCAGCGTGCCGTCGTAGCGGCGCGCGAACTCGGCCAGCAGTGCGCGCGCAAAACCCGGCACCTCGTCCATCAGCCGCGCATAGGCCTCGGGGCCGAAGACCAGCACCTCGCTCGCACCGCGCGCAAGCGCCTCGTACTCGGACGGCCGTCGCGCAGCGAACGCGGCCAGGCCGAAGAGGCGTGGCGGGCCGACGTTCTCGATGACCGACACCGTGCCGTCGACGCCGGTGAAGCGGGTCTCGATCTCGCCGGCCGCGACCGCGTAGAAGGCCGTCGTCCGCTGGCCCTGCACGAACAGGCTGCGGCCGGCCGCCAGGCGCCGCCGCGCGACGGCAGCGGCGATGTCGGCCGGCAGCGCGATGCCGGGGAAATGGGCGTCGAAGACGCGCTGCAGGGCCGGATCGACAGTCATGGTTCTATTGTCGGCTGGCCGACACAAGCCGGCCCGGTGCCTGCCTATGCTGGCCGCATGGACCACCCCGAAGAACTCTCCGCGCTGCTGCGCCGCTTCGGCCGCGAGGAATGCGCGCAGGAACCGCTCTACGTCGCGCTGTGCGGGCTGGCCGCGGACGACGCCCGGCTGTGCGCGCTGCTGGCCGAGGTGCCGCCCGAGCAGCGCAAGGTCAATCTGCTGCTGGCCGCGCTGCACGAGCGCGTGCTGGCCGGCGCCGCCCCCGAGCTGGCGGCCTACTACCCGAGCGCCGGCGGCGAGCGCACGCCCGACGCCGGGCTGGCCGCCGCGCTGGCGGCCTGCGTCGAGCGCGAATGGCCGGCCCTCGTCCGGCAGCTGCGCCACGGCGCGACGCAGACCAACGAGGTCGCCCGCGGCGCTGCGATCTGGCCGGCCCTGGGCGCCGCGGCGGCCGCGACCGGTGCGCGGCAGCTGGCGCTGCTGGACTTCGGCTGCAGCGCCGGCCTCAACCTCGGCGTGGACCGCTACCGGCTGCGCTACCGCTGCGGCGACGGCGGCTGGCACGAGCGCGGTGCCGCCCGCGACGAACACGGCGCGGCCGAGATCGAAGCGCTGTGGCTGAGCGCCGCGCCGCCGCCGGCCGACACCGGCTGGCGCCTGGCCCTGCGCCATGGCCTGGACCCGGCGCCGGTCGACGTCGCCGACCCCGTGCGTCTGCGCTGGCTGCAGGCCTGCCTGTGGCCGCACGACGCCCGCCGCCGCGAGCGCCTGGCCCGCGCGGCGGCCCAGCTGCGCACGCTGCCCCACGCGCTGACCCGGGCCGACGACTGCATCGCCGCCATCGGGCCCTGGCTGGCCGGCCTGCCCGCCGGCGTGCAGCCGGTGCTGCTGACGAGCTGGGTGCTGTACTACCTCGGCGCGGCCGAGCTCGCGCGGCTGCGCGAGACGGCGGACCGCCTCGCCCTCGGCCACGGCCTGGCCTGGATCTGCGGCGAGCTGCCGGCCCTGAGCGCCCAGCTGCTCGCGCCGCCGCCGTTGCCCGCGCTGCCGCCGGGCGAGGTCGCGTCGTCGGCCACGCTGTGGACGCTGCGCTGGCCGCAGGCCGGCCGCGTCGCCGAGCGGGCGCTGGGCTGGAGCCACCCGCACGGGCGCTGGGTGGCCTGGCTGTAGGAGGGGGCTTTGGCGGCCGCTCGGATAATCTGGGTTCCCCAACGGAGTCGAGCCCCATGTTCCAGCACGTCGATGCCTACGCCGGCGATCCCATCCTGAGCCTCAACGAGGCCTTCCAGAAGGATCCGCGCGCCGGCAAGATCAACCTGTCCATCGGCATCTATTTCGACAACGACGGCCGCATCCCGATGCTGCCCTCGGTGCGAGCCGCGGAGCTGGCCGTCGTCGAGGCCGCCGGCGCGCGGCCCTATCTGCCGATGGAGGGCGCCGCCAACTTCCGCAGCGCCGTGCAGGCCCTGCTGTTCGGCGCCGAGCATCCGGCCATCGCCGCCGGCCGTATCGTCACCATCCAGGGCGTGGGCTCCAGCGGCGGCCTCAAGGTCGGCGCCGATCTGCTGAAGCGTTATTTCCCCGACAGCAAGGTCTATCTGTCCGACCCGACCTGGGACAACCACCGCGCCGTCTTCGAGGGCTCGGGCCATGTCTGCGAGACCTATCCCTACTACGACGCGGCCACCGGCGGCCTGCGCTTCGACGAACTGCTGGCCCGCCTCAAGGCCCTGCCCGCGCGCAGCATCGTCGTGCTGCACGCCTGCTGCCACAACCCCACCGGCGTGGACCTGACGCAGGACCAGTGGCGCGCCCTGCTGCCCGTCATCCGCGAGCGCCAGCTGCTGCCCTTCCTCGACCTGGCCTACCAGGGCTATGGCGACGGCATCGAGGAGGACGCCTTCGCGCCGCGCCTGCTGGCCGACGCGGGCCTCGCCTTCCTGATCGCCAACAGCTTCTCCAAGAGCATGAGCCTGTACGGCGAGCGCTGCGGTGCGCTGAGCGTCGTCTGCCCCGACGCCGACCAGGCCGCGCGCGTGCTCGGTCAGATGAAGTTCATGATCCGGCGCAACTACTCCAACCCGCCGATGCACGGCGGCCAGATCGTCGCCAAGGTGCTGACCACGCCCGAGCTGCGCGCGATGTGGGAGGCCGAGGTGGCCGAGATGCGCGAGCGCATCCAGGCCATGCGCCGCGAGCTGCATGCGGTGCTGGCGGCCAAGCTGCCGGGCCGCAGCTTCGACTACTTCCTGACCCAGCGCGGCATGTTCAGCTACACCGGCCTGACGGAGACCCAGGCCGAGCGGCTGAAGGCCGAGTTCGGCGTCTACATCCTGCGTTCGGGCCGCATGTGCGTGGCGGGGCTGAACACGCGCAACGTCGAGGCCACCGCCGCGGCCATGGCCGCGGTGCTGGCCGGCTGACCCACCCATGCGAGGGCGGCTCTGCGGCATCGCCGCGCTGCTGCTGGCCGGCTCGGCTCACGCGGCCGAGCCGGTCGTCGACCGCATCCTCTGGCTGAACGGCGACACCCTCGCCGTGCGCGACGGCGACAAGCTCGTGCGCCCGTCCCAGATGATCTCGATCTGGCTGCAGACCCATCTGCAGGGCGTCGAGCTCAGGCCCATCGTGGCCAATGCCGAGCGTGCCTGGACGCTGGTGCGGCGCGGCGAGAACGCCTGCATCGCCAACGCCGTGCGCCTGCCCGAGCGCGAGCGCATCGCCTACTTCAGCGCGATCTGGCTGATGCCGCCGCCCCAGCTCATCGTGCGCCGCGAACGCCGCGACGCGCTGCCGCTGGACGCGCGCGGCGCCGTCGACCTGCAGGCCCTGCTGGCCGATGCGTCGCTGCGCGGCGTTGTCGTTCATGCGCGCAGTTATGGCGCGACGCTGGACGCGCAGCTGGCCTCCGGCGGCCCGGCGCTGCGGCGCGTGACCGGCGGCGACTTTGGCAGCAACCTCGTGTCCATGCTGCTGCAGGACCGCGCCGACTACACCGTCGAATATCCCAATCTGCTGGTCGCGCTGGCCAGCCAGCGCGAGGGCGAACTGCCGCTGGCGGTGCTGCCGGTCAAGGGGGCCACCGACCCCGTCCCCAGCGGCGCGGCCTGCCCGCGCACGCCCTGGGGCCACGCGGCCATCCGGCTGATCGACCAGGCCCTGGGCACGCCCGAGGGCGCCGCCATGCTGCGCGAGGCCCTGCGCATCTCGCTGCCGGCCGACACCCAGCGCGCCTACCGCGACGCCATCGACGCCTACTTCCAGCGCCGCGCCAGGCCCACGCCGGGCTTGTAGGCGCCCGGGCCGGCGCCAACCAGCTTTCCGGAGATGTCTCCATGCGATTGATCACCGAGGCCGAGGTCGCGGCCGTGCTCGACCCCGACAGCGCCGTGGCCGCGCTGCGCGCCGCCTTCGCCCAGCATGGCCGGGGGCGCGCCCAGGTGCTGGGCCGCCACCGCGCGACCGCCACGCAGGACGGCGCCGCGCTGGCCATCAGCGCGATGGGCGCCATCCTCGATGCCGACGCGGCGGCCGACGGCGGGCTGCCGGCCGTGCTCGGCACCAAGGTCTACTCGGCGCGCAACGGCCGCTACCACTTCCTCGTCAGCCTGTTCTCGGCCGCCACCGGCGCGCCCATCGCGACGCTGGAGGCCAACGAGTTCACGCGGCTGCGCACGGCCGCGGCCACGGCCGTCGCGGCCGACCTGCTGGCGCGGCCGGACGCGCGCACGCTGGCCGTGTTCGGCGCCGGCATCCAGGCGCGCGCACACGCCGAGGCGCTGTACCGCGTGCGCCGCTTCGAGCGCGTGCTGGTCTGCGCCCGCTCCGGCGCCGACGCGCTGGCGCGCGAGCTGCAGGCGGCGCTGGGCCTGACGGTGCGCAGCGCCGCCGTGGCCGAGGCCGCCGCCGAGGCCGACGTGATCGTGACGGCCACGCGCTCGGCCACGCCGCTGTTCGACGGCGGCCTCGTGAAGGCGGGCGCCTTCGTCGCCGCCGTCGGCACCAGCACGCCGACGGCGCGCGAGCTGGACGATGCGCTGCTCGGCCGCGCCAGCCTGGTTGCCGTCGAATGGCTGGGCGCCGCCCGCCATGAGGCCGGCGAGCTCGTGCTGGCCGCGCCCGGCGTCGTGCCGGCCGAGCGCCTCGTCGAGCTCGGCGCGCTGCTCGTCGAGCCGCGCCCGCGCGGGCCGCTGGACATCGTCGTCTACAAGAGCGTCGGCATCGGCCTGGAGGATGTGGCCCTGGCCCGCCTCGTCGCCCGCCGACTGGGCCTGTGCTGACACGCGCGTGGTTGTGTGCAGCAGCCCTGCTGCTGGCGGGCTGCGCCACGACGCGGCTGCCCGACCCCGCCCAGGCGGCGCTCGCCCGGGCCGGCCTGCCGGCCGACAGCCTGGGCTTCGTGCTGCAGCCGCTGGACGGCTCGCGGCCCGCGCTGACCCGCCGCGCCGGCGACGCGATGGCGCCGGCCTCGACGATGAAGCTGGTCACCGCCATCGTCGCGCTGGACCGGCTGGGCATAGCCCACCGCGGCCGCACCGAACTGCTGGCCGCCGTGCCGCCGCTGAACGGCGTCATCGACGGCCCGTTGTTCCTGCGCGGTGGCGCCGACCCCGACCTCGACTGGCCGGCGCTGTGGTGGCTGCTGCGCCAGCTGCGCGAGAGCGGCGTGCGCGAGATCCGCGGCGGCCTGCTCGTCGACCGCACGCTGTTCAACCCCGCCCGGCTCGACATCGGTGCGCCGCCCTTCGACGAGGCGCCAGCGTTCGCCTACAACGTCATCCCCGACGCGCTGCAGCTGAACGGCAGCCTGCTCGACGTCGAGCTGCGCGCGACGGACACCGGCGTCGTCGCACGCAGCCTGCCGGCGCTCGCCGGGCTGGGCATCGACGCCGGCGCGATGACGCTGTCCGCCCGGCCTTGCAAGGACTGGGACGAAGACTGGCGACCCGCCGAACTGACTGCCGCCGGCGATGCGCGGCGGCTGACGCTGCACGGCGCCTTCCCGTGCGGCTGCCGCCGGCTCGAAGCGCTGCAGCTCGTCGACCGCCAATGGCTGGCGACCCATGCGGTGCGCCAGTTCTGGGCCGAGCTCGGCGGCACGATGGGCGCGGGTGACGCGGAAGGCGCGGCGCCGGCCGATGCGGTCGTGCTGGCCAGCCACCGCGGCCGGCCGCTGGCCGAGGTGCTGCGCGGCGTCATGAAAGGCAGTGACAACGCGCTGGCCCGCCTCGTCTACCTGCAGCTCGGCGCCCAGGCCGCGCGGCCCGGCGAGCCCACGCTGGCGGCGGCCGGGCGCAGCGTGCGCGCCTGGTTCGCGGCCCATGGGCTGGACGACCGCGGCCTCGTGCTCGACAACGGCTCCGGCCTGTCGCGCAGCGAGCGCATCAGCCCCGCCCAGCTGGCCGGCCTGCTGCGCGCGAGCCAGGCCGGCGGCCAGGCGCCCGAACTGCTGGCGGCCCTGCCCGTCGCCGGCCTCGACGGCACGCTGTCGCGGCGCCTGAAGGACGGCCCGGCCGCCGGCCAGGCGCGGCTCAAGACCGGCACGCTGCGCGACGCGGTCGGCCTGGCCGGCTTCGTGCCCGACGCCGCGGGCCGGACCTGGCTCTTCGTCGCGCTGCTCAACCACCCCGACGCGGCGGCCAAGGGCCGGCCCGTGCTCGACGCCCTCGTGAACTGGGTGGCCGCGCAGCGCTGATCCGCCTATCCTGCGTCCCCGACGCAGTGGACCGGGAGGGCAGGCATGGGCAAGCGACGGGGCGTGATCGGCGTGCTGCTGGCAGTGGCCGCGCTGCAGGCCGCAGCAGCGCCGATGCGCTTCGTCACCGAGTCCTTCCCGCCCTACACCTTCGCCATCGACGGCCGCGCGGCGGGCCCGATGGTCGACGTGCTGCAGGCCGCCTGCGTGAAGCTGGCCTGGAGCTGCAGCATCGAGGTGCTGCCCTGGCGGCGCGCGCTGTTCATGGCCCAGCGCGGCGAGGTGGAGGGCATCTTCACCGTCGTCGACTCGCCCGAGAGGCGTGAGTATTTTCATGTGTCGCCGCCGGTCATCGAGGCGCGCTATGTGCTGTTCGCGCGCCTGGGCAGCCGCTTCCAGTACGCCGGCGACCCGCAGACCCTGGCCGGGCGCGTCATCGGCGCCTACGGCCCGTCGGCCACGGCGCTGACGCTGGAGCAGCTCATCGAGGGCGTGCCGCGCACGCGCAGCGAGATCGAGCCCGACAACCGCACCGTCGTGCGCAAGCTCGCGGCCGGCCGCTACGGCGAAGACGGCCTGGCCCTGGCCAACGAGGCCGTGGCCCAGCACCTGATGCGCGAGGACGGCATCCGCAACCTGCGGCCCGCCGGCCTCGTGAAGGCCTTCGGCTATGCCTTCGGGCTGACCCGCCAGAGCGTCGACCCGGCCCAGGCCCAGGCCTTGGCGAAGACGCTCCACGAGCTGTGCCGCAGCGGCCGCACGGCCGAACTGCTCAAGCCCTATGGCCTGCCGGCGTCGGTCTGCGTCAAATGACGGCGGGTTGCAGCAGCCTGATCGTGCCGGCATCCGCATCCATCTCGGCCGGCGCGCCCACCGGCACCGTCAGCTTGCGTTTGATGTGGCCGATGGCCGCACCGCGGAACACCGGCACGCCGAGCGGCAGCAAGTAGTCGTCGAAGACCTCGTCCAGCGTCAGGCTGCCGTAGCCCTCGCCGGGCTCGCATTTCGTGAAGCGGCCGAGCACGACGCCGGCCAGCCGGGCCAGCGCGCCGCCCAGGCGCAGCGTGGAGAGGCAGCGGTCGACGCGGTAGATGTATTCGCCGATGTCTTCGAGGAAGAGCAGCGCGCCGCGGCAGTCGGGGAAATAGGGCGTGCCGGCCAGCGAGGCCAGCACGCTCAGGTTGCCGCCCACCAGCGGCCCCTGCGCGCGGCCGGCGCGGAGCGTGGTGATGCGCTCCTCGCGGGCGACGAGGTCGTCCGCCGGCGGCGCGGCCGGGTTGCGCAGCAGCGCGGCCTCGGCGTTCATCGCGACGGCCCTGAAGTTCTGCACCGAGTAGTCGTTCCACTCCGACGCGGCCACCGGGCAGTGGAAGCTGACGAGGCCGGTCTGGCGGTGGATGGCGTTGACGAGGCTGGTCAGGTCGCTGAAGCCGCCGAAGAATTTCGGCTTGCGGCGGATCAGCGCGTAGTCCAGCTTGTCGACGATGCGGTTGCAGCCCGAGCCGCCGGTCATCGCGAGGATGCCGGCCACCGAGTCGTCGGCGAACATCGCATTGATGTCGGCGGCGCGCTGGGCGTCGGTGCCGGCGAAGGGGCCGCGCCGCGCGGCGACGAATTCGCCGGGTTTGACCTTGAAGCCCAGCGCCTGCAGCGACTCGATGGCGATCTGCAGCGGCTCGCGCTCGAAGGTCGCATTGGCCGGGCTGACGAGGCCGACGGTGTCGCCCGGGCGCAGCCGCGGCGCGCGCAGCGGGCCGGCCGCGGCCTGGGTCGTGCCGCCCAGCAGGCCGCTGGCGGCGGCGCCGAACTGCAGCAGTTGGCGGCGGGAGGCTGGCGTGGCTTCGACGGGGAGCATGGGGCTGTCCTCAAGATGAATCTTTCTGGGCCTTCGCAGGATTGACGCTGCGCTGGCCGGCTCGCTATGTTGCTCGATCCGCGAGGCCGCCCGTGAGGAGACGCCCATGAAGTCTTGTCTGACAGCCCTGCTGTTGCCCCCGCTGCTGGCCGGCTGCGTCAGCACGACGCCCCAGGCCAGCCTGGACGACACGAAGCACTGCTCGGCCATGGTGCTGGGGGGCTTTCGCAAGGTGGCCGATGCGCGCGGCGAGCGCTTCAACGGCAAGGTCGGCGAGGACGTCGGGCGCTGCCGCGGCGGCGACAAGGCGGCGGCCTTCCGCGCCACGCCCTATGTCGACTGGGCCAACTACTGGGCCACTGGCGACGCGAGCTCGCTGCTGCCAGGTACAGGCGGCATCGGCAGCCACCTCGGCCCCAACGGCCGCGGCGTGGACGGCGCGCTGCTGGACCTCGAATACCAGCGCATGGAGCTCATCAAGCTCAATCTGTTCGACAACGCCGGCAGCTTTGCCGACTACGCGCTGGGCCGCGGCGGCGTACCCGGCCTGGCCCTCAAGACCTGGCCCTCGATGCGGCTGCCGGCCAGCTCGCCCTTCTACGCTGCCGTGGGCGGCGACGGCCCGCAGCTCTGCCAGGGCGAGCTGATCCGCTGGCGCCAGCTCGGCGGCATCTGCAACGACCTGCGCAACCCGCGCATGGGTTCCAGCGGCACGCCGTTCGCGCGCAATGTGCAGTTCGAGGCCACCTACCCCGACAGCAGCGACGACCCGCTTGCGCGCAACCGCCACGGCGACCGCCTCTCGCTGCTGCGGCCCGACCCGCAGCTGATCAGCCGCAAGCTGTTCACGCGCACCCAGAGCGACCCGGCGCGCTGCCGCGACGGCCAGGGCCTGCCCGGCAATTCGGCCGACGCGAACTGCGACTACCAGAAGGCGCCTTTCTTCAACGTGCTGGCCGCGTTCTGGATCCAGTTCATGACGCACGACTGGTTCTCGCACATGGAGGAAGGCCACAACGCGCCCGACTGGATGCCGGTCGGCTGCAGCGGCGATGCGGCCCGCTCCGGCTGCCGACCCGGCGACCGCATCGACCGCGGCTATGTGGCCGAGGCCGGTGCGCCGCCGCGCTACACGGCGCCCGACGGCAGCCGGCCGCTGGCGCGCGCCTTCCGCACCCATGCCAACAATGTGACGGCCTGGTGGGACGCCTCGCAGATCTACGGCTACGACACGACCTCGCGCCAGCGCGTGAAGCGCGACCCGGCCGACCCCGCCCGGCTGCTGCTGCTGCCGGGCGCGCGCGCCGGCGCCGGCGAGGCCCAGGGCCAGCTGCCGGTGTTCGCGCCCGGCGACCCGATCAACCCGCAATGGGGGGGCCAAGGCAGCGCGGCCTTCCCGGACAACTGGAGCATCGGCATCGGCTTTTTGCACACCATCTTCTCGCGCGAGCACAACGCCTTCGTCGCCGAGTTCCGCCGCCGCGCCGCGGCCACGCCCGACGCCGACTCGGGCCTGCGCGACCCGGTCAGGCCGACCGACGTGATCCGCTACAGCGACGTGTCGGCCGACGTGCTGTTCGAGGTGGCCCGCCTCGTCGTCGCGGCCGAGATCGCCAAGATCCACACCATCGAATGGACGCCGCAGCTGCTCTACGACGAGCCCCTCTACCTCGCCATGAACGCGAACTGGGGCGGGCTGTTCGAAGGCCATCCGCGCGTCGAGCATGCGCTGGAGGCCGTCGTCGTGCAGAACTTCGGCAAGTCCGAGGACGCGAAGAAGGCCGGCCAGTGGTATTCGGCGCTGGCCTCCGGGCCGGGCATCTTCGGCCTGGGCGCGCGCGTCTACAAGGACGACCGCCTGTTCGCCCGCCACGACCCGGCCAGGGACGACATCTGGAACCTGGCCAATCCCGACGACGTGAACGGCGGCGTCAACCACTTCGGCTCGCCGTTCAATTTCCCTGAGGAGTTCGTCAGCGTCTACCGCCTGCATTCGCTGGTGCCCGACCTGATCGAGCTGCGCCACTGGGACGCCGACCCCAACCGCATCGCCGCCAAGGTGCCCGTCATCGAGACCTTCCGCGCCAAGGCCACCGGCGCGCTGGCTACCCAGGGCGCGGCCGACTGGGCCCTGTCCATGGGCCGCCAGCGCCTGGGCCTGCTGACGCTGGGCAACACGCCGGCCTTCCTGCAAAATCTGCCGCTGCCGCGCTTGCAGTCCAGCACCGGCAAGATCGACGTCGCCGCGCTGGACCTCATCCGCGACCGCGAGCACGGCGTGCCGCGCTTCAACGAGTTCCGCCGCCAGTACGGGCTGCGCCAGCTGACCAGTTATGACGACTTTGCCGATGCGCACCTGCCGGCCGACTCGGCCGAGCACGCACGCCAGATGAAGGTGATCGCCGACCTGCGCAGCATCTATGGCCAGCACAAATGCGATGCCGGCAAGGTCATCACGGCGGCGCAAAAGAACCTCGACGGCAGCCCGATCAACGACTGCCTGGGCCACCCCGACGGCAGCCTGGTCGACAACATCGAGGACGTGGACACGGTGGTGGGCTGGCTGTCCGAGTTCACGCGGCCGCATGGTTATGCGATCTCGGAGACACAGTTCCAGGTCTTCATCCTGAACGCGTCGCGGCGCCTGTTCAGTGACCGCTTCTTCACGAGCAGCTTCCGGCCCGAGTTCTACGGCCGGCTCGGTGTCGACTGGGTCATGAACAACGGCCCCACCGGCCCGCAGTTCGAGCCCAGGGAGAGCAACGGCCACCGCGTGCCGGTCTCGCCCTTCAAGCGCGTGCTGCTGCGCACCGTGCCCGAGCTCGCGCCCGAGCTGAGCGGCGTCGTCAACGCCTTCGACCCCTGGGCGCGCGACCGCGGCAGCTACTACAGCGTCGGCTGGAAGCCCCGTGCCGGGGCGGAGAGCGACCCGGCCTTCAAGCCCTGAGGTGAAATGCGGGGCATGAGTTCCGACCTGCCCCCGCTGCCTGCCATCACGCCCGGCCGCTACCGCCACTACAAGGGTGGCGAATACGAGGTGCTCGCCACCGCCCGCCACAGCGAGACGCTGGAGGCCGTGGTCGTCTACCGGCCGCTGTACAACGACAGCGGCTGGTGGGTGCGGCCCTATGCAATGTTCGTCGAGAACGTCGTCATCGACGGCGCCGAGCGGCCGCGCTTCGAGCACTTCGGCGCATGACGGCGCAGCCCTGCGAGGCGAGCCTCGCCCTCGAATCCGCCGACCAGCCCGAGGTCATCGAACTGATCGCCGAGCTGGACGCCTACCAGGACGGGCTCTACCCGCCCGAGAGCCGTCATGCGCTGGACCTGGCGGGCCTGACCCGGCCGGAGGTGGTGTTCGCCGTCGCGCGGGACGAGGCCGGCCGGGCCATCGGCTGCGGCGCCGTCGTGCTGGCGCCGGAGTTCGGCGAACTGAAGCGCCTGTTCGTCAGCCCGCGCGGCCGCGGGCGCGGCGTGGGCCGTCGCCTGCTGGCCCTGCTCGAAGCCGAGGCCGGTGCGCGCGGCTGCGGCCTGCTGACGCTGGAGACCGGGCCCTATCAGCCGGAGGCGCTGGGCCTGTATGCCGCCTGCGGCTTCGAGCGGCGCGGGCCTTTCGGCGACTATGCCGATGACCCGCTGAGCGTCTTCATGCAGAAGGCGATCTGAGGCCAGGCACCCTGCATCGGCGGGCACTGCATCGTCAACTTCCTTTTCACGAAGCCATGGCCATCAAGCGCTGCCCGGTCTGCTCCGGCCCCATCGCGGATTGGGCGATCCGCGCCGAGTTCAGCTGCCACCACTGCGGCTGGGCGCTGTCCGCCAATCTGCGCCGGGCATCCGCCTGGGCATTGGCCGTCGCGGCCATGCTGGAGCTGGCGGTGTTCGCGGCTCTGTGGTTCTGGGCGGAATCGGCGCGCGATGCGCTGGGCCATTACGTCGCCGTCTTCGGCGTGGCGGGCGCGCTGGCCTGGGGTGTCGCCTATCACGTCGGGCTCAGGCTCAAGCCGCTTCGCCCCCAGCGCCCTGCCAAGGCGGGCTGAGTCAGAGCGCCCGCGGCAGGTCGCGGCGCACGGCCACGCGGTCGCCGAAGTCGAAGTGCCACCACTCGGTCGGGATGCCGTGGAAACCCGCCTCGCGCATCGCGGCGCGCAGCCAGCCGCGCTCGACGAGGTGCTGGGCCGTCAGCGCACCCAGAGCCAGGTGCTCGGCCTCGTGGTCGGGGTGGGAGGCCAGCGTCATCTCGTCAAAGCCGCTGCCCATGTCGACCTCGCGGCCCTGCGGGTCGAGCAGGGTCAGGTCCACCGCCATGCCATAGCTGTGGATGGAGCCGCGCTCGGGATGGGCGAGGTAGAGCGTCAGCGGCGTGCCCTGCAGTTCGTCCCACAGGCGCTGCTGCACGCGCTGGGGGCGCAGCGCGTCCAGCACGAGCAGGCGCCAGCCGGGGCGGTGCTGCCGCAGCCAGGCGGCGGCGCGTTCGAGGGCGTCGGCGGCCTCGCGGCGCAGCCAGGCGCAGTCCATGCCCGCGTAGACCGGGTGGCCGACGAAGTTGGCGGCCGTCGCGTAGCGCAGCTCGACGGCAATTCCGTGGCGCAGGCCGGCCAGCGGGCGGAAGTCGGGCTGCGAAGCGATGTCCTCGATGCGGATCACTTGCGGTACACGCCTGCGAAGTCGACGCTGCCGTTGGGCGCCATCTTGAAGCCGACGACGTCCTTGCGGACGGGGATGTAGACCGTCGAGTGGGCCATCGTGATCCAGGGCCGCTCGCGCTTGAAGATCTCCTGCGCGCGCTCGTAGAGGGCGATGCGCTTCCCGGCGTCGGGCGTCGCGCGGGCCTCGTCGATCAGCCCCTCGAACTCGGCATTGCAGAACTTGACGCCGCTCTTGTTGGCCGCGCAGCTGAGGTTGGGCGTCAGGAAGTCGTCGGCATCGCCCGTCTCGCCGCTCCAGCCGCTCATGTAGACGTTGTGCTCGCCGTTGTTGGCGCGCTTCAGGTACTCGCCCCACTCGTAGGTCTTGATGTGGGCGCGCACGCCGATCCTGGCCCAGTCCTGCTGGATCAGCTGGGCCATCAGCTGGCCGTTGGGGTTGGAGGAGCGCTGCACGGGCAGGGCCCACAGATCGATGTCGAGGCCGTTGGCGAAGCCGGCCCTGGCGAGCAGGGCCTTGGCCCTGGCGGGGTCGAACTCGTTCTTCAGCTTGCTGTTGTAGCCGGGGATGGACGGCGGGAAGGCGCTGACGGCCTGCATCGCATCGCCGCGCGGGAACAGGGCCTTGAAGATGGCGTCGCGGTCGATGGCGATGTCCAGCGCCTCGCGCACCTCGCGCCTGTCGGTGGGCGGCTTCTTCAGGTTGAAGCTCAGGTAGGAGATGTTCAGCGCCTGGATCTTCTCGATGCCGACGTTGGGGTTGCGGGCCAGCGTGGCGATGTCCACGTCGCGCAGCGCCGCCGCCACGTGGCATTCGCCGGCCGCGATCTTCTGCACCCGCACATTGGGTTCGCGGCTGATGCTGAACACCAGGGCCGGCGTGGGCTGATGGCCGCCCCAGTAGTCGGGGTTGGCCGTCATGCGCAGCACGTCGTCCTTGGCATAGCTCTTGAACATGAATGGCCCGGTGCCGACCGGCTGGACATTGATCTGGCTGGCCTGGCCCGCCTTCAGCAGCTGCGCGGCGTATTCAGCCGACTGGATGCCGGCCCAGGCGAAGGCGAAGTTCGCGACGAATGTCACGTTGGGCCGGCGCAGGCGGAAACGAATTGTGCGCTCGTCGATGCGGTCGATGCCCTCGATCATCCTGGCCAGGCCGAGGTTCTGCGGGTAGACGAAGTTCGCGGGGAAGGCCCTGTTGAAAGGGAGGTTGGGGTCGATGAAGCGCCGGAAGGTGAACAGCACGTCGTCGGCATTGAAGTCGCGCGTCGGCTTGAACCACGGCCTGCTGTGGAACTTTACGCCGGCGCGCAGCCTGAAGGTGAAGCGCTTCGCGTCGGGCGAGATCTCCCAGCTCTCGGCGAGTTTCGGCATCAGCGCCGTCGTCGGCCGCCTGAAGCCCAGCAGGCCGTCGAACATCTGGGTGCCGACGATATTGGTGCTGGCGCTGTCCCACATGCCGGGGTCGAAGCCTTCGGGGCTGGCATCGGCGCAATAGACCAGCGGCTTGCCCTGGGCGTGGGCCGCGGGCGGCGTCAGTGCGAGGGCGATGGAGAGCAGCGGAACGGCGAGCTTCATGGCAGATGGCAAGGGGGTGCGGGCGCGCCGCGTGGTTCGACGCCGATTCGAGCGCTGCGGGCAGGGCGGCAATCACGAGGCAGGGCAAAAGCTTATACGCAGGCCAGCCGCGACCGGAGCGGTGCATCGAGGCCGACGCAGAGCCCATCGGCGTGAAGGCCCGGGCCGGCGTGCGAGGGCTGCGAAAATGCCGGCATGAAGCCCATCGCCTACACCCGCGCCAAAGACCTGCCTGCGCTGCTGCAGAACCGCATCGCCGTGCTCGACGGCGCGATGGGCACGATGATCCAGCGCTACAGGCTCGGCGAGGCCGACTACCGCGGCGAGCGCTTCAAGGACCATGGCAAGGATCTGAAGGGCAACAACGAGCTGCTGCTGTTCACGCGGCCCGACGTCATCCGCGAGATTCACGAGCAATACCTCGCCGCCGGCGCCGACCTGATCGAGACCAATACCTTCGGCGCCACCTCGGTCGCGCAGGAGGACTACGACCTGCCCGAGCTGGCCTACGAGATGAACCTCGTCGCCGCGCAGATCGCCCGCGCCGCCTGCGACAAATACTCGACGCCGGACAAGCCGCGGTTTGTTGCCGGCGCCCTCGGCCCGACGCCGCGCACGGCCTCCATCAGCCCCGACGTCAACGACCCCGGCGCCCGCAACATCGACTTCGACACGCTGCGCGCCGCCTACTACGAGCAGGCCAAGGGGCTGCTCGACGGCGGCGCCGACCTCTTCCTCGTCGAGACCATCTTCGACACGCTGAACGCCAAGGCCGCCATCTTCGCGCTGGACGAGCTGATGGAGGACACGGGCGAGCGCCTGCCCGTCATCATCTCCGGCACGGTGACCGACGCCTCGGGCCGCATCCTGTCGGGCCAGACGGTGACGGCCTTCTGGCATTCGGTGCGCCATGCGCGGCCCATCGCCATCGGCCTGAACTGCGCGTTGGGCGCCACGCTGATGCGGCCCTATATCGAGGAGCTGGCCAAGGTGGCGGGCGAGGTGGCCGTCAGCTGCTATCCCAATGCCGGCCTGCCCAACCCGATGAGCGACACCGGCTTCGACGAGACACCGGACGTGACGGCCCGCCTGGTCGGCGAGTTCGCCCAGGCCGGCTTCCTGAACATCGCCGGCGGCTGCTGCGGCACGACGCCCGACCACATCGCCGCCATCGCCAAGGCCGTGTCGGCCTACAAGCCGCGCGTCAGCGGCGAGAAGTTCTTCAGCCGGATGCTGGCCGCCTGAGCCCTTTTCGGGCGCCCCGGTCCTCCCTGCACGCGGCCTGCCCGCCGGCCGGCACCGATGCTTGCCCCAGGTCAAGCCGGGCGGCGCGCGTCGGCCCCAGCATGGGGCACGACACAGATGGCCGGGAGCCCCGATGAGCATCCATTACCGCACCCTCGCCGGGCGACATCCCCGACACCCCCCGCGGCTTCGGCGCGCTGTCCCAGGCCGCCATGCGCGATGGCGCCCTCGACAAGAAGACCAAGGAACTGATCGCGATGGCCCTGGGCGTGGGCCGGGCGCTGCGACCCCTGCCTGGCCTTCCACGCCGAGGCCCTCGTCAAGCTCGGCTGCACGCGGGCCGAGCTGGAGGAGATGCTGGCCGTCTGCGTCTACATGGGCGGCGGCCCGTCGCTGATGTATGCGGCCCACGCCGTCGACGCCTTCGAGCAGTACAGCCGCGACGGCTCGGCCCGATGACGAGATCGTGACGCGCGCGCCGCGCGCGGCGCCCTCTTGCGCTGGATCAAGGCCTGGCGACGCGGTGCGCCCGGCGTAACCGGAATTTCATGCAGGCCGGTCAGGCTGTCGCCACGCGTTGCGCGTGATCGACAAGGCTTCACCATCATGGCCAGTTTCCGGGACAAGGTCCGCACCCTGCGCTGGGACGACCACCGCTACTACCACCAGTGCCGCATCAACCAGACGCTGCACCTCGTCAGCGCGATCAGCTTCCTGGTCGCCTATGCGCTGCTCTTCATCGACCCGGCCGCCGCGGCCTGGGTCGGGTGGTGCGTCGGCATGGTCACGCGCCAGAGCGGCCACATCTTCTTCGAGCCGCGCGGCTACGACCACGTCAACCAGGCGAGCGACGAACACAAGGAGGCCATCAAGGCCGGCTACAACATGCGCCGCAAGGCCGTGCTGATCGGCGTGTGGCTGGCCCTGCCCCTGCTGCTGTGGGCCAGCCCCGGCCTGTTCGGCCTCATCGAGCCCGCCCACGGCGCCGCCGGCTGGGCGCATGACGTGGGCCTGGCCTGGCTGGCGCTGGGCGTGTCGGGCCTGCTGCTGCGCGGCCTGCAGCTGGCCGTGCTGCGCGGCCCGGCCTGGGGCCTGGCCTGGGTCGTCAAGATCCTGACCGACCCGCTGCACAACGTCGACATCTACTGGCGCTCGCCGCTGGCTCTGTTGCGGGGCCAGCGCTACGACCCCATCGAGCCCGCTCATTGAACGGAGGGCTGGCCTGCAAAATCAGGCCATGCCCATCCTGCCCGCCAAGCTGCCCAACGCCGGCACCACCATCTTCACCGTCATGTCGGCCCTCGCGGCCGAGCATGGCGCCGTCAACCTCGGCCAGGGCTTTCCGGACTTCGGCGCCGACCCGGCCCTGCTGCAGACCGTCACCGACGCGATGGCGGCCGGCCACAACCAGTACCCGCCGATGACCGGCGTGCCGGCGCTGCGCCGAGCCGTGGCGGACAAGCTCAACGCCCTCTACGGCTCTGCCTACGACGCAGACGGCGACATCACCATCACCGCCGGCGGCACGCAGGGCCTCATCACGGCGCTGCACGCCTGCGTCGGCGCGGGCGACGAGGTCATCGTCATCGAGCCGGCCTACGACAGCTACGACCCCGCCATCCGCCTGGGCGGCGCGATGCCGGTGGGCGTGCCGATGACGGCGGACTACCGCATCGACTGGTCCGCCGTGCGCGCCGCCGTCACGCCGCGCACGCGCGCGCTGATGCTGAACACGCCGCACAACCCCAGCGGCCGCGTCGCCAGCGCCGACGACCTGCGCGAGCTGGGGCGCATCGCCGAGCAGCACGACCTCTTCGTCATCAGCGACGAGGTCTACGAGCACATGGTCTTCGACGGCGCCGTCCACCAGAGCGTGGCGCGCTTTGCCGGCCTGCGCGAGCGCAGCTTCCTCGTCGGCAGCTTCGGCAAGACCTTTCACGTGACGGGCTGGAAGGTCGGCTTCGTCGCCGCGCCGCCGGCCCTGTCCGCGGCCTTCCGCCGCCTGCACCAGTACACGGTGTTCACCGTGCACACACCGACCCAGCACGCCCTGGCCGCCTACCTCGCCGACCCGGCGCCCTGGCAGGGCCTGAGCGGCTTCTACCAGGCCAAGCGCGACGCCTTCCGCGCCGCGCTGGCCGGCACGGGGCTGAAGCTGCTGCCCTGCGAGGGCACCTATTTCCAGACCGTGGACTACGGTGCGGTCTCCGACCTGCCGGAGCTGGACTTCGCCCGATGGCTGACCACCGAGATCGGCGTCGCAGCCATCCCGCTGTCGGTCTTCTACCAGCGGCCCCAGCAGCGGCGGCATGTGCGCTTCTGCTTTGCGAAGCGGGACGAGACGCTGGCCGAAGCGGCACAAAGGCTGCAGCGCGGCTTGCGGCGCTGAGGGCACGCTGGCACGCCCCGTGCTATCCCTAGGTCGACAGGACCGGCGCGCCCTCGGTGGGCGGCGCCGGCCATGACCCAGTTCACGGAGGCCTCCATGCTGCACCCCACGCGTGCCACCCACGATGCACCAAAGCGAGCACCCGCCGCACCCAAGTCGACGGCCGGCGAGCTCTACGGCAAGTCGATCAATCTGTCGGGCCGCCGCCGCTTCACGTCGCAGCGCCTCGTGCTCTACGCGGTGCTGGCATCCCAGGGCCGCGACGGTGCGCTGGCCACGGCCCATGACGCGCTGGCGACCTTCCGCGAGGCCCATCGCGCGCTGCTCGAAGGCGAGCTGGCGCCGGCTATGCTGGGCGGCGAGTTGCAGCAGGCCTATTTCGGCCCGGATCGCGCGGATGAGCGCATCGCCGCCTTCATCGACCTGGCCCGCCGCGTGCTGGACGCCATCCCGGCCCGGGGCCCCGGCGCCGCGCCGCTGCTGGAGGCGCTGGTGGAAAGCGCCACGCCGCTGCTGGCCACGCTGAACCGGCTGACCCAGGTCTACGAAGACCTCGCCCGCCAGCAGGCCAGCAGCGCCAGGAAGCAGCTGACGTCCGTCATGGGCGACATCGAGCAGATCGCCAGGCACGCGCGCATCGTCTCCTTCAACGCCCAGGTCGTCGCGGCGCGGGCCGGCCACTCGGGCCGCGAGTTCGCGGTCGTGTCGGGCGAGTTCACGCAGATCACCGGCAAGCTCGACGGCCTCGTGCGCGAGGCGGTGCGCAGCGCGGTGGCGGGCTGACGGGTCGCCAGCTCGGCGCGCAGGCCCTGCAGCGCGGCGATGCGCGCATCGACGTCCGCCAGCTTGCGCGCCAGCGTCGCCCGCAGCGCCGGGCCGGCGTCCTCGCCCTGGGCCAGCAGCGGCAGGTCGGCGGCGATCTCGGCCAGCGTGAAGCCGAGCTGCTGGGCTGTGCGCACATAGCCCAGCCACTGCACGGCTTCTTCTGGGTAGTCGCGGTAGCCGTTGGCGGCGCGGCGGGCCTGCAGCAGGCCGCGCTTCTCGTAGAAGCGCAGGCTGTCGCGGCTCAGGCCGGTGAGGGCGGACAGGGTGCCGATCTGCATGGGCGTCGGGCCAGGGGCGAAAGTGCTTGACCCTGGAGCGTAGTCCAGGGTCGAGCATGCGGGCCTTCGTCACTTCCGCAGTGCCCATGCTCACATTCAGCCCTGCCCAGTTCCGCCGCGTCGTGCGGGCCAGCGCCGCCTACGACCTCGTCGTCACGGCGCCTTTCGCCACGCCCTGGAGCTTCGCCGTCGCCTTCGGCCAGCTCGGCGCCGTCAACCAGGCACTGGGCGGCCCGCCCTTGCCGGCCTTCACGCCCTTGCACACGCTGTTCGCGCTGCTGATGGGCAGCATCGTGCTGGTGTGGTCCGTGCTGCGGCTGCGCGGGCCGACGCTGCAGCTGGGCCGCTACGACGCGGCAGCGCGCGCGCTGTTCAGCCTGTGGATGGCCTGGGCCTGGCTGCAGACGGGCGCGCCGGTGCTGCTGCTGTTCCTGCTGCCGGAGGCGGGCTGGGCCGTGGTGCAGGCCTGGCGGGTCAGGCGCGAGGGCTGAGCTTTCGGCAAGCCGCAACCAAGCATTCGGCGGCGCCTGGGAATAGGCGGGACGCCGGCGGAGCCGGACAATCGCTGAATCCCGATTCCGCACCGCCCGCCATGCCCACCTACCGCTCCAAGACCTCCACCGCCGGCCGCAACATGGCCGGCGCCCGCTCGCTGTGGCGTGCCACCGGCATGAAGGACGACGACTTCTCCAAGCCCATCATCGCCATCGCCAACTCGTTCACGCAGTTCGTGCCCGGCCACGTGCACCTGAAGGACCTGGGCCAGCTGGTGGCCCGCGAGATCGAGGCCGTGGGCGGCGTGGCCAAGGAGTTCAACACCATCGCCGTGGACGACGGCATCGCGATGGGCCACGACGGCATGCTGTATTCGCTGCCCAGCCGCGACATCATTGCCGACTCGGTCGAGTACATGGTCAACGCCCACTGCGCCGACGCGCTGGTGTGCATCTCCAACTGCGACAAGATCACCCCCGGCATGCTGATGGCCGCGATGCGGCTCAACGTCCCCGTCGTCTTCGTCTCCGGCGGCCCGATGGAGGCCGGCAAGGTGCGCCTGGCGGTACCCGGCACCGGCAAGATCGAGATCAAGAAGCTGGACCTCATCGACGCCATGGTCATGGCCGCCGACAGCAAGGTCAGCGACGCCGACCTCGCCGAGGTCGAGCGCTCGGCCTGCCCCACCTGCGGCAGCTGCTCGGGCATGTTCACGGCCAACTCCATGAACTGCCTGACCGAGGCCCTGGGCCTTTCGCTGCCCGGCAACGGCACGGTGGTGGCCACGCACGCGGACCGCGAGGCCTTGTTCAAGCAGGCCGGCCGCACGGCCGTCGAGCTGTGCCGCCGCTACTACGAGCAGGACGACGCCGGCGTGCTGCCGCGCGCCATCGGCAAGAAGGCCTTCGAGAACGCGATGACGCTGGACATCGCGATGGGTGGCTCCACCAACACCATCCTGCACATCCTGGCCGCGGCGCAGGAAGCCGGCATCGAGTTCGACATGACGGACATCGACCGCCTGTCGCGCGACGTGCCGCAACTGTGCAAGGTGGCGCCCAACACCAACAAATACCACATCGAGGACGTGCACCGCGCCGGCGGCATCATGGCCATCCTGGGCGAGCTGGACCGCGCCGGCAAGCTGCACGTCGACGTGCCCACCGTGCACGCCAAGACGATGAAGGATGCGCTGGACCAGTGGGACATCGCTCGCAATCCGAGCGACGCGGTCAAGACCTTCTACAGGGCCGGCCCGGCCGGCATCCCGACCCAGGTCGCCTTCAGCCAGAACACGCGCTGGCCCAGCCTGGACACCGACCGCGCCGAAGGCTGCATCCGCTCCTTCGACCATGCCTTCAGCAAGGAAGGCGGCCTGGCCGTGCTGCGCGGCAATATCGCGCTGGACGGCTGCGTCGTGAAGACGGCCGGCGTGGACGACAGCCTGATGGTCTTCGAGGGCCCGGCCCATGTCGTCGAGAGCCAGGACGAGGCGGTCGCCAACATCCTGGACGACAAGGTCAAGGCCGGCGACGTCGTCGTCGTGCGCTACGAAGGCCCCAAGGGCGGCCCCGGCATGCAGGAGATGCTCTACCCGACGAGCTACATCAAGTCCAAGGGTCTGGGCAAGGCCTGCGCACTGCTGACCGACGGCCGCTTCTCCGGCGGCACCTCGGGCCTGTCCATCGGCCACTGCTCGCCCGAGGCGGCGGCGGGGGGCGCGATTGGCCTGGTCAGGAATGGTGATCGCATCCGCATCGACATTCCGAACCGGACGATCGATGTGCTGGTCAGCGATGAGGAACTGGCGAAGCGCCGTGCCGAGCAGGATGCCAAGGGCTGGAAGCCGATCGAGGCCCGGCCCCGCAAGGTGTCCGCCGCACTGAAGGCGTATGCGCTGCTGGCGACGTCGGCGGACAAGGGGGCGGTGAGGGATTTGGGGCAGCTGGAAGGCTGATTTCCTCAAGTGACCTACCCTGCATCAGCGAGATGGCTGATGCAGGGTGCTTCATTGGCGAAGTCCCGATGAGACGTCTTAGAGGATTGCGTTCAGAATCTGATGGCTGCAAGCGGATCAAACGGGCATGGCTGACGTTTGAAATCCCTGACTAGCGAGCGCAGCGGGAGGAAAAAATGGGCACGCCGGCGAAGACCAGCAAATCACCGAGTCAGACGGGTATCACCTGGGTGCAAGCCGTACGTGACATCGTCGTTACGGCGATAAATCGTGGGCAATTGCCCGTTCTTGGATTCGTCGCATTAGCGCTTCTGATGGTATACAGGCTGCCGGAAGCGGCGGTCGCTGAGCTGTTCAAGGACATCCTTGATTCTTTGCGGAATGGCGCGCTTACTGGTTACGGCCTTTGGGTGGTGACCATCGGTTTTTGGTACTGGCATGCCCGTTCGATGCGGAAGGCCTTTAGCGACGAGGCCAAACGAATTGGCAGAGAGAAGTCCAAGCTACAGAGTGACGCTGCAGGCGTTGAGTTCAAGTCCAGCGATGTGAATCGCGGTGTAGCTTCGAAAGGAAGGCGTTCATGAGCACAGCAATTTTGATTTTTGCGTTCATCGCCGTTGTCCATTTCGTCTATGAAAGCATCGTTGCGCCTTCATGGCGGATGAAGCTTCGCAATGAGCTATTCGTGCTTCGCGATGAGGTGCGGGAGGAAAAAATCCGTGGCGTATCCAAGGCAGATGACGAAGCCTTCTGGTTCGTGCACAACGGCGTCAATTCGTTTCTTAGCAAACTCCCCAGTCTAACGGCTTGGAATCAGCATTTGGCTTTGGAGGTGCTACGTGCGGACCCAGAGCTGCGTGCTGTGGTGAACAAGCGAATTGCCACCATCGACCAATGCACTAACGATGTCGTCAAGAGCGTCTTTAGGCGGACCGTCAAGGTCGTAGAAGAGGCGATGGTCGTTAATGCCGGGGGATGGTTTGTCTATCTGATCCCAGTTGCTCTGCTGATGGCGACGCTTGGCCGACTGAAGCGGTTCGCTTCAGCATTGGTGGTCGCGCCAGAGCGGGAAGCTGCTCGACTGCTTCCTCAGCAGGCCTGAGAACGCTGCCCTTCGTGCATCGTTCGTTGTTGACGTTCGCGCTTTAACGCGCGGCATTCAGCATCGCCTGCAACAACACATTGCACCCCGCCTCAATGTGTTCCGGCTTCGCGTCCTCGATCTCGTTGTGGCTGATGCCGTCCTTGCAGGGGATGAAGATCATGCCGGCCGGGGCCAGGCGGGCCATGTAGACGGCGTCGTGGCCGGCGCCTGACACGGCCGGCATATTGCTGTAGCCCAGCGCGTCGGCGGCCTTCTGCACGGCGGCGATGCAGTCCTTGTGGAAGGGCTGGGCCGGGTAGGCGCTGACCTGCGTGATCTCGATGCCCAGGCCCGATTCGGCCGCGAGCCTGGCCGCCACCGCGCGGATGTCGGCATCCATCGCCTCGCACAGCGCATCGCTCGCGTTGCGCAGGTCGATGCTGAACTTCACGCGGCCGGGGATGACGTTGCGGCTGTTGGGGTGGACCTGCACCATGCCCACGGTGCCGCGGCCATGCGGCGGATGGCGGTGGGCGCAGGCGACGACCTCCTGCATCAGCCGCGTCGCGACCTGCAGCGCATCCTTGCGCAGCGCCATCGGCGTGGGGCCGGCGTGGGCTTCCATGCCGGTCACGATGCAGTCGTACCAGCGGATGCCCAAAACACCGGTGACGACGCCGATGGTCTTGTCGTGGTCTTCCAGCACCGGGCCCTGCTCGATGTGGGTCTCGAAATAGGCGCCGATGGGGTGGTCGCCGGGCACCTGGCTGCCGATGTAGCCGATGCGCTCCAGCTCGCCCTTGACGGTCTTGCCCTCGGTGTCGGTGGCCGCATAGGCGTGCTCGAGCGTGAAGGCCTTGGCGAACACGCCCGAGCCCATCATGACGGGCACGAAGCGCGAGCCTTCCTCGTTCGTCCAGAACGCGACCTCGATGGGCGCCTCGGTCTCTAGGCGATAGTCGTTCAGCGTGCGCACGACCTCGATGCCGGCCAGCACGCCGTAGTTGCCGTCGAACTTGCCGCCGGTGGGCTGGGTGTCGATGTGGCTGCCGGTCATGATGGGCGGCAGGCTGTTGTTGCGGCCCGGGCGGCGCATGAAGCCGTTGCCGATCTGGTCGATGGTGACCGTCATGCCGGCCTCGCGCGCCCAGCGGGTGACGAGGTCGCGGCCCTGCTTGTCGAGGTCGGTCAGCGTCAGGCGGCAGACGCCGCCTTTCTCGGTGGCGCCGATCTTGGCCAGCTCCATCAGCGAGGCCCACAGGCGCTGGCCGTTGATGCGCAATTTCGTGATGTCGGGCTTGGTGGCGGGCATGTCCATGCTGGACTCCTCAGTGCAGATTCGAGCTGAGTTAGTTGGTTTTGGAAGCGATGCTGCGGTCAGGTGCCTTGAGCGGTGCCCACAAGATCGCCCAGAAAAATGCGCCTGACGTCAGCCCCGTTCCAAGCGCGAGAGCAAGATTGATTTGCCAAGAGCGTTGGAAGTACAGGCTCTCGAACGGATACAGCCAGATCGCAATGACAGGCAGCGAGCAGACCATGCCGCCCAGTGCTGCGTGCCACAGCCGGATGTTCTTCACCAGTCGTCGTATCACTAGGTACAAAGGCGCTCCGAATAAGAGTGCGGCTGCGTAGGCCAGAAACATTCCGAAGAAGCAGTACAGCCCCCACGACCGAAAGTCACCGAACAGCGCGGAGATCACAGGCGTGGCGAACAGCGTGCCAAAGAATGGTGCGGCTGCGAACGCCAGTACGGATTGCTTCATGACTTACGTCATCGCGCGACGGCGGTGGGCATCAGGTCAGCAGCGCGCCTGGCTGCCGCATCGAACTGCGGGCCGAACGGCGGGCGCTTCAGGTAGCGGCCCTGGCCGGCTTTTGCGCGCAGCTCGCCCCGCGCGAACACGACGCGGCCTTGCGAGATCGTGTGGCTGGGGATGCCGCGCACCGTGCGGCCCTCGAAGATGTTGAAGTCGTTCTTCGAGAACTGCGTGCCGGCGCTCAACGTCTTGGTGCCGGCCGGGTCCCACAAAACAAGGTCGGCATCCGCACCTTCGGCGATGACGCCCTTGCGCGGGTACATATTGAACAGCCGGGCCGCGTTGGCCGACGTGATCGAGACGAACTCGCTCGGCGTGAGCCGCCCGGAGTTGACGCCGGCATCCCACAGCACGGCCATGCGCTCCTCGACGCCGCCGCAGCCGTTGGGGATCTTGGCGAAGTTGTCGATGCCGGCGGCCTTCTGGCTCGCGCAGAAGGTGCAGTGATCGGTGGCCGTCGTGTGCAGCTGGCCGCTCTGCAGGCCGCGCCACAGGAATTCCTGGTGGATCTTGGGCCGGAAGGGCGGGCTCATCACATAGGCCGCGGCCCTCGCGAAATCCGGGTCGCGGTAGACGCTGTCATCGATCAGCAGATGGCCTGCCAGCACCTCGCCGTAGACGCGCTGGCCGCGGGCGCGCGCACGGGCGATGGCCTCGGCGCTCTCGAGGCAGCTCACGTGCACGATGTAGATGGGCACGCCCAGCACGTCGGCGATCGCGATGGCGCGGTTGGCGGCCTCGCCTTCGACCATGGGCGGGCGCGACAGCGGGTGGCCCTCGGGGCCGGTGATGCCCATCTTGGCGACCTCGGCCTGCAGCAGGTAGACCAGCTCGCCGTTCTCCGCGTGCACGGTGGGCATGGCGCCGAGTTCGAGCGCACGCTTGAAGCTGTTCACCAGCGTCTCGTCGTCGCACATGATGGCGTTCTTGTAGGCCATGAAGTGCTTGAAGCTGTTCACGCCTTCCTCGCGAACGAGGGTGCCCATGTCGGCGTGGACCTGTTCGCTCCACCAGGTCACGGCGACGTGGAAGGCGTAGTCGGCGGCGCTCTTCTCGGCCCAGCCGCGCCACTGGCGGTAGGCGTCCATCAGCGGCTGCTGCGGGTTGGGGATGACGAAGTCGATGATGCTGGTCGTGCCGCCGGCCAGCGCGGCGGCGGTGCCGCTGAAGAAGTCGTCCTGCGTGACCGTGCCCATGAAGGGCAGCTGCATATGCGTGTGCGGGTCGATGCCGCCGGGCAGCAGGTACTGGCCGGTGCCGTCCAGCGTTGTCGTGCCGGCCGGCGCTTCGCGCACGGCGTGCTCGCCGAGGGCGGCGATGCGGCCGTCCACGCAGAGAACATCGGTGCGGGATTCGGCGTCGGCGTTGACGACGACGGCGCCGCGGATCAGAAGGGAACTCATGTCGCGCTCCTCTTGAGCGATTGAGATTGGATCTTGCTGGCCATCAGCAGGCCGTAGAAGACGCCAGCGATCAACAGCCCCGCAAACCAGGCATACGTGTAGATCGTCCTGTAGCCGTCGCTGATCTCGTGAAACCTGGAAGGGAAGGCTGCATTGAGGAATCCGGGAACATTCGGTGCAACGCCGAGCAGGAAGGCTGCAATTGCAGCCAGGTTCCAACCCCCGCTGTAGCTGTAGCGCCCGCCCTCGCGGTAGAGGTCGGCGACCACCAGCTCGGTCTTGCGCAGCAGGTAGTAGTCGACGATGAGGATGCCGGCCACCGGCCCCAGCAGCGCCGAGTAGCCGATCAGCCAGGTGAAGATATAGCCCTGGGTCGAGGCCAGGATCTTCCACGGCATCATGGCGATGGCGATGCCCGCGGTGAGCATGCCGCCGAGCTTGTAGCTGACCCTGCCCGGCGCCAGCGCCGAGAAATCGTAGGCCGGGCCGACGAGGTTGGCCGCGAGGTTGACGCTGACGGTGTCGATCAGCAGCACGACGAGGGCGATCAGCACGGCCGCGCCCGTCATGCGGCTGGCCAGGTCCACCGGGTCCCACAGCGCCTTGCCGTAGATGACGACGGTGGCCGACGTGACGAACACCGCGAGTGCGGCCAGCAGGCCCATCGGCGCGGGCAGGCCGATGGCCTGGCCGACGAGCTGGTCGCGCTGGCTGTGGGCGAAGCGCGTGAAGTCGGGGATGTTCAGCGCGAGCGTGGCCCAGAAGCCCACCATGGCCGTCAGCGAGGGCCAGAACACGGCGGAGAACTGGCCGGCCTTCCTGCCGCCTTCGACGAAGGCGGAGGGCTGGTCGAGGATGGGGCCGAAGCCGCCGGCCTTGTCCCAGGCCCACCACAGCAGCACGAAGCAGATGACGATCTTGATCGGGGCCGTGTAGGTTTCCAGCTTGCGGATCGCGTCGATGCCGTGCACGACGAACCAGAACTGCAGCGCCCAGAACAGTAGGAAGCAGCCGAACTGGGCCGCGTTGATGCCGAGGCCCGGCAGCGGGTCGCCCGACAGCGGCTGCCCCATCAGCACGCCGGCCAGCGTGTAGATCATCTGGCCGCCGAACCAGGTCTGGATGCCGTACCAGCCGCAGGCCACCAGCGCCCGCAGCAGGGCCGGCAGCCGCGCGCCCTGCGTGCCGAAGGAGGCCCGCGCGAGCACCGCATATGGGATGCCGTACTTCGCGCCGGCGTGGCCGATCAGCAGCATCGGCACCAGCACGATGAGGTTGCCCAGGAACACCGTGCCCACCGCCTGGCCCCAGCTCATGCCCGACTCGATGAGGCTGGCCGCCAGCGTGTAGGCCGGGATGCACATGACCATGCCCACCCACAGCGCCGCGAAGTGGTACCAGCGCCAGGTGCGCTGAGCAGCCGTGGTGGGTAGCAGGTCCGCGTTGGAAAGTGAGCTATCGACGGGACTGTTCACTCTTGGTTCCCTTGCACGGTTGCGCGAGGTAGGAGGCATGTCAATGAATTGCCCCAAACTCATCGAAGAATGCTGATAGCGCGAGGGCGCGGTCGCCGTTCGGCTTGTATCTCGACAGGTTTGGAATAGCGAGCAGTCTTACACCGGAGCTGAGCTGCCACGCATAGAGCGATTTCAGCGTCCCACCCCAACCAGATGGGCGACATTCGCCTGCACCGAGGTTCAGTCGTTCTGCAAGCTTGCGAGCGGCACCGACAGCATGAGTGATCACGAATTGACAGCCGCTAACGTCAACAACGGCCTGATGGAACGGCCAGCACGCCGCCAACAGTTGCGCTGAACTGAAGCCAGTCTTTTCTAACAAGGCTGCCTCTGACTTGGATCGGGGCAGGATCAGGTTGCTGACTGGCGTTTCCCTCAGCAGGCGATCACCCGCTATCGGGTTGTTGCCGCACAGAATGGCGAAGACCTCGCGGCCGGCCATTTGAATGGGGGCTCGGCCCGGCATGCAGCCTTTCCATCGCTCATCTAAGTACGCATGCTCAACAACGAGATCCTGCTCAAGTCTCGCTAGGTCTTCTTCAATGGTGAGATGACTGTGATGCTGATCGTCCGTTTCGTTTTCGCCAGGATTCAATCCAAGAAAGTAAAACGGTGAGCTGCCGTCCAACGTACTGGCAGGCGAATACAACGCGCGGCCACTGGCCTTAAGTAAAGACGGCGATAACGCTTTTCTTGCCTCTGCAATGATGTGATGACGACGTTCCATAGCGTTGGCCGCGTCTTTGCGTTCAGGCGTTCTGAGGAAAGGCAAATTGCGGGCCCTTGGGCGTCGAGTCCGGCCAGCGCTGCATGACGGCCTTGTGCTTGGTGTAGAAGCGCACCGCCTCGGGGCCGTAGGCATGGTGGTCGCCGAACAGGCTGCGCTTCCAGCCACCGAAGCTGTTGAAGGCCATGGGCACCGGCAGCGGCACGTTGACGCCGACCATGCCGACCTGGATGTGGTGCACGAACTCGCGCGCGACATGGCCGTCGCGCGTGAAGATGGCGACGCCGTTGGCGTACTCGTTGGCCTCGATGAGTGCGATGGCGGCGGCCAGGTCGGGCACGCGCACGACGCAGAGCACGGGGCCGAAGATCTCTTCCGTGTAGCAGCTCATGCCGGCGCCGACGCCGTCGAGGATCGTGCCGCCGACGAAGAAGCCGTCCTCATGGCCGGGCACGCGCAGGCCGCGGCCATCGACCACGGCCTTCGCACCGGCCTCGATGCCTTCGCCGATCAGCCGCTCGACGCGCTGCTGCGACGCGCGCGTGATCAGCGGGCCCATCTCGGCGCCGGGCTGATGGCCTTCGCCGATCTTGAGTGCCTTGACCTTGGGCGCCAGCGCGGCGACGAGCCTGTCGCCGACGTCTCCCACCGCGACGGCCACCGAGATCGCCATGCAGCGCTCGCCGGCCGAGCCATAGGCCGCGCCCATCAGCGCGTCGACGGCGCCGTCGAGGTCGGCGTCGGGCATGACGACCATGTGGTTCTTCGCGCCGCCCAGCGCCTGCACGCGTTTGCCGTGGGCCGTGCCGACCTTGTAGATGTGCTCGGCCACCGGCGTGCTGCCGACGAAGCTGACCGCCGCGATGCCGGGGTGGGCCAGGATGGCGTCGACGATGTCCTTGTCGCCCTGGATGACGCTGAAGATGCCGTCCGGCAGGCCGGCCTCCTTCAGCCACTGGGCCATCAGCAGCGAGGCCGACGGGTCGCGCTCGCTGGGCTTGAGGATGAAGGCGTTGCCGCAGCCGATGGCGATGGGGTACATCCACATCGGCACCATGGCCGGGAAGTTGAACGGCGTGATGCCGGCCACGACGCCGAGCGGCTGGCGCATGCTCCAGGCGTCCATGCCGCGCGCGATCTGCTCGGTGTATTCGCCCTTCAGCAGCTGCGGCATGGCCGTCGCGAACTCGACGACCTCGATGCCGCGCGCCACTTCGCCCAGCGCGTCGGGCAGGGTCTTGCCATGCTCGCGCACGAGGGCCTCGGCGAGCTGCTCGCGGCGCTCCTGCAGCAGGGTCAGGAATTTGAACAGCACGCGGGCGCGGGCCAGCGGCGGCGTCTGGCCCCAGCTTTTGGCGGCTAGCGTGGCCGCCGCGACGGCGGCGTCCAGGTCGGCCGCGCTGCCCAGCAGCAGCCGGCCCTGCACCGCCCCCGTGGCGGGGTTGTAGATGTCCTGCTGGCGCTCGCCGCTGCCGCGCGTGGCGGCGCCGTGGATCCAGTGGCCGACTTCGTAAGCACTCATCTCGATTCCTTCAGTCGCACCCGGCGCGCATCGGGTTGTTGGGGTGCGTGGTCCAGTTCGCGTAACTGCCGTCGATGACGCGACCCGTGCGGGCATCGGTCTCGCCGGCGTCCAGCCTGCGCATCGTGATGGTGCCAGGGACGGGGCAGATCGACACGCACAAGTTGCAACCCACGCACTCGGCTTCGTTGACGTGGAAGTGACGCTTGCCCTCCTTCGTGGCGAAGATGGCCTGGTGGGAGGTGTCTTCGCAGACCACGTGGCAGCGGCCGCACTGGATGCAGCTGTCCTGATCGATCACCGCCTTCTCGACGTGGTTCAGGTTGAGCTGGTTCCAGTTCTTCACGCTCGGCACCGCGCGGCCCTGGAAGTCCGCGAGGCTCGCGTAACCCTTCTCGTCCATGAAGTTGGCGAGGCCCGAGCACAGGTCCTGCACGATCTTGAAGCCGTAGACCATGGCGGCCGTGCAGACCTGCACGGTGCCGCAGCCCATGGCGATGAACTCGGCCGCGTCGCGCCAGGTGGTGATGCCGCCGATGCCGCTGATCGGCAGCCCGGCCGTGGCCGCGTCGCGCGCGATCTCGGCCACCATGTTGAGCGCGATGGGCTTGACCGCCTGACCGCAGTAGCCGCCGTGCGAGCCCAGGCCGTCAGTGGAAGGGCTCATGATCATGCGGTCCAGGTCGACGCCCATCACCGAGTTGATGGTGTTGATGAGGCTGACCGCGTCGGCGCCGCCGGCCCTGGCCGCGCGGGCCGGGACCCTTACGTCGGTGATGTTGGGCGTCAGCTTGACGATGACGGGCATGCGCGTGTGCTTCTTGCACCACTCGGTCACCTGCTGGATGTACTCGGGCACCTGGCCCACGGCCGAGCCCATGCCGCGCTCGCTCATGCCGTGCGGGCAGCCGAAGTTCAGCTCGACGCCATCGGCGCCGGTGTCGGCAACCCTGGCGAGGATGTTCTTCCAGGCCTCCTCGTTCACCGGCACCATCAGCGACACGACCATGGCGCGGTCGGGGAAGTCGCGCTTCACGCGGCGGATCTCGTCGAGGTTGGTCTGCAGCGGCCGGTCGGAGATGAGCTCGATGTTGTTGAAGCCGATGACGCGGCGGTCTTGGCTCCACAGCGTCGCATAGCGCGGGCCGTTGACGTTGACGACCGGCGGGTCCTCGCCCAGCGTCTTCCAGACCACGCCGCCCCAGCCGGCCTCGAAGGCGCGCCGCACATTGACCTCCTTGTCGGTCGGCGGCGCCGATGCGAGCCAGAAGGGGTTGGGGCTCTGGATGCCGAGGAAGTTGCTGCTCAGGTCAGCCATGGGCCAGCTCCTGCGTCAGTGCGGCGTGGATGGACTCGGCGGCGCGCTTGCCGTGCTCGACGGCTTCCACCGTCAGGTCGCGCCCGCCGGCGCGGCAGTCGCCGCCGGCCCAGACGCGCGGCAGGCTGGTGCGGAACTGCGCGTCGGTCCTGATGCGGCCGCCTTCCAGCGCGATGGCCGCGCCGGCCGCCTCGCCAGTTTCATCTCCGTAGGCCTGGCCGATGGCGCGCAGCACCAGGTCGGCCTCGATGAAGAACTGCTCGCCGGTGTCGACGAGTTGGCTGCCTTCGAGCCGCGTCGCCGCGAAGCGCATGCCGCGCAGCACGCCGCCGCTTGCCTCGACGGCCAGCGGCCGCGCCCAGCAGCGGATCGTCACGCCATGGGTTTGCGCCCAGTGCTGCTCATATTCGGAGGCCGACAGCGCCGAAGGCCCGCGGCGGTAGACCATGGTCACCTGCTCGGCCCCGAGCAGCCGGCTCTGCACGGCCGCGTCCACGGCCGTCATGCCGCCGCCGATGACGACGACGCGGCGGCCCACGGCCACGATCTCGGGCGCGCTCTGGCGCAGCTCGGCGATGAAGTCGACCGCATCGCGCAAGCCCGGCACCTGCGGCTCGGCAATGCCCAGCGCGTTGACGCCGGCCAGGCCCAGGCCGAGGAAGACCGCGTCGTACTCGGCCAGCAGGCCGTCCAGCGTGATGTCGCGGCCGAGGCGGCGGTTCAGTTGCGGCGTGATGCCGCCGATGCTCAGCAACCAGGCGATCTCGCGCTGCGCGAAACCGCCGGCCACCTTGTAGCTGGCCAGGCCGTATTCGTTCAGGCCGCCGAGCTTGGGGCGGGCGTCGAACAGCGCGATGTCGTGGCCATGCCGCGCCAGGCCATGCGCCGCCGCCAGGCCGGCCGGGCCGGCGCCGACGACCGCCACGCGCCGGCCCGTGGGCAGGCCGCGCTCGAACAGCGGCTTGCCCGGGCGCGCGAAGTGGCCCTCCACCGCAAAGCGCTGCAGCAGCCCGATCTCGACCGGCTTGGCCTCGTTGGCATGGCGCACGCAGGCCTGCTCGCACAGCACCTCGGTCGGGCAGACGCGGGCGCACAGGCCGCCGAGCGGGTTGGCCGTCAGGATGGCCTCGGCCGCGCCGCGCAGGTTGTCCTGCGCGATGCGCTGGATGAAGCTCGGGATGTCGATGCCGGTCGGGCAGGCCGCCTGGCAGGGCGCGTCGAAGCAGTAGTAGCAGCGCTCCGCCTCGATCAGCGCCTGCGTGCGGTTCAGCGGCGGGTGGGCGTCGGCGAAGTTGCGGGCGTAGTCGGCGGGCGAAAGTCGGCCCGGCTTCAGGTCGGCAAGGTCCACGGGGGCTCTCCGAGGGTTTAACAGTCAAACATTACTACCCCGTAAAAATTGACCCAGACGTAAAAACCCGCAGCTCCCGCCTGGTGCGCCCCGTCAAAATCCGGTGCATGACCGAACCCGTCGCCGTGACGCGCATCCCGCGCGCCGCCACCCTGCGCAAGCAGGAGGCCATCCTTGCCGAGGCCGAGCGCCAGTTCGCGCGCTTCGGCTTCGAAGGCGTCAGCCTCGACAGCATTGCCGCCGTCCTCGCCCTCTCGCGCCAGAACCTGCTCTACCACTGGCCCAGCAAGGAGGAGCTCTACCGGGCCGTGCTGGACAGCGTGATGGGCGAGTGGATGGCCAATATGACGGCCATCGCCGAGGCCGACGAGCCCCAGGCGGCCATCCAGACCTATGTCGCCGTCAAGCTGCGCTTCAGCCGCGAGCGGCCCAGCGGCAATGCCGTCTTCACCCGCGAGATCATGGCCGGTGCGCCGCGCTACCAGGATGTGCTCAAGGCCCAGGTCATGCCGCTGCTGCATGCCGACGTGGCCCGCTTCGAGCGCTGGGCCTCCGAGGGCCGCGTGCGGCGGCTGGACTTCACGCACCTGATGTTCCTGATCTGGTCGTCCACCCAGGCCTATGCCGACCTGGCGCCGCAGTTCGCCCTCTACATGGGCAAGCCGCGGCTGCAGGAGGCTGATTTCGACGCGGCCCGCGAACTCATCACGAGCCTGATCTGGCGCAGCCTGCAGGTGTGAAGCCCCTTGCCCAGTCTTGCGCCGCTGAACGCGAGCAAGCCTGGTCAGTCCCCCAAGGGGACGGCGATTGACCGTGCTTCGAGCCCGGTCAACATCGCCAGACGGGCCGGCTTGGGGCGGCCCGGCGCCCGGCCCGCAAGGTCGGCTCAGCGCCAGCCCGCGTCCCGCGCCGCGCGCTCCTGCTCCGGCCCCAGGGCCTCGCCGGCCATCAGGCCGTCCACGGCGGTCAGCACCGAGGGCGGCAGGCTGCTGGCGGCCTGGCGCATGCCGCCGCCCGCTGCCGGCGCCGTGGCCGCCAGCTGCTGCAGCGCCCAGCCGCCATCGGCCTCCCGGCAGGCCAGGCCGGCCGACGCGGCGGTCGTGAAGCTGCGGCAGTAGCGCCCGTCCCGGGCCTTGAAGCTGAGCTGGACCGCCACCGCGGCGCCGGCCTCGGGCGCGCCGGCCAGCTGACGGTCCAGCGCGCGGGCCACCGAGCCCGTGGCCACCAGCCGGCCGCCGTCCAGCGCGTCGCCGCCGGAGGGCGCCAGCCGCGTGCCGAGCAGCGTGCCCAGCAGCAGCGTCGCGGCCATGCCGCCCCAGGCCGCCCAGCTGGACATCGCCCGGCCCGGCCCTCGAAGCCTGGCCCGCACCGCGCCGATGTCAACGACCTGCGGTGCCGGCTCGGCCAGCAGCGCCTTGAGGCGGTCCGGCACCGGCTCGTGCAGCACCTCGCCGAAGGCGGCGGCCATGCGCCGGCGCTCGGCCTTCAGCATCTCTTCGTCGTTCGGGCTCATGGCCACTCTCCCAGCAATTCCTGCAAGGCCTCGCGGGCGCGGGCGAGGCGGCTCGTCACCGTGCCCACGGGCACGCCCAGCACCTCGGCCGCTTCCTGGTAGCTCTGGCCCTCCACCAGCACCAGGCCGACGACGGCGCGGTGCTCCTCGCTCAGCCGCGCGACGGCCTTGCGCACGAGGATGGCGTCGAGCTGCGAACCAGAACCCGAGACGGCCGCGCCGTCGCCGACGTGCTCGCCGTCCTCCTCGGGCAGGAAGGTCTGGCCGCGCCGCTCGCGGGCGCGCAGTTCGTCGATCCAGGCGTTCTGCATGATGCGAAACATCCAGCTGTCCAGACGCGTTCCAGGCGTCCACTGGTCGCTGCGGGTCAGCGCCTTCTCGATGGCGGCCTGCACCAGGTCGTCGGCGTCTTCGCGGGCATGGGCCAGCGTGCGGCCGAAACGGCGCAGCCGCGGCAGCAGCGCGGCGATCTGCTGGCGAAGCTCGGCAAGGTTTTCTGGCATCGATGCAAGGACAACGGATGAGGCGCGGATTTTCTTCCCGGCCTCGCTCGTTATCCTCGTAAAACATTCCCGAACGCCATGAAAGCCGTCTTCACCCTGTCCCTTTGCGCCGCGCTGGCTGCGCCCGCCCAGGCCCAGCTGCGCCTGCCGCAGCTGCCCGGCATGCCGCGCCTGCCGGGCATTGCCGACCGCGTGCTGCCCCAGCCGCTGCCCGAGCTGCTGTCGTCGGCGACCCAGCTCGTCGACCTGCGCCTGAGCACCGTGCGCGAGCTGCTGGCCCGCCACCGCGACCTCGTCGAGGCCGACCCGGCCGGCGAACCCATCCGGCGCCAGGAGCTGGTGCTGGTCTCGCCCAGCCATGCGGCCCTGGCCGCAGCGGCCGAGCTGGGCCTGGCCCGGCTGCGCGAGGAGGCCTGGCCCGAGCTGGACCTGCGCGAGGTCGTGCTGCGCGTGCCGGCGGGCCTGGACACGGCGCAGGCGCTTGCGCGGCTGCGCGCCGCCCAGCCCGGCCTGCAGGCGGACTTCAACCATCTGTATTCGCGCAGCGGCGAGGTCGCCGCGGCTGCGGCCGCAGCGCAGCGCGGCGCGCAGCCCGGGCCGCTGCGCGTGGGCCTCGTCGACGGCGGCGTGGACCGCCGCCACGCGGCCCTGCGCCACGCGGCCGGCGCAAGCTTCGGCTGTGACGGCCGTGCCCTGCCGAGTGAGCACGGCACGGCCGTCGCGTCCCTGCTGGTCGGCCACGACCGCGGCTTTGCCGGCGCTGCGTCCAAGGCCGAGCTGTTCGCGGCGGACGTCTATTGCGAGCAGCCCGACGGCGGCTCGGCCGAGGAGGTCGTGCGTGCGCTGATGTGTATAAGAGACAGGTTCGCGGCGGACGTCTATTGCGAGCAGCCCGACGGCGGCTCGGCCGAGGAGGTCGTGCGTGCGCTGGCCTGGATGGCGCGCGAGCGGGTCGCCGTCATCAACCTCAGCCTGGTCGGCCCGCAGAATCGCTTGCTGGAGCAGGGCGTTGCTGCCCTAGTCAAGCGCGGCCATTTGCTGGTGGCCGCCGTGGGGAACGACGGCCCGGCCTCGCCGCCGCTCTACCCGGCGTCCTATGCCGGCGTCGTCGGCGTGACCGGCGTGAGCCCCGGCCGCCGCGTGCTGCCCGAGGCGGCGCAGGGGCCGCAGGTGATGTGGTCAGCGCCCGGCGCCGACGTGGCCGTGGCGCGCAGCGGCGGCGGCTATGGCATCGCGCGCGGCACCTCGTTCGCCGCGCCGCTGGTGGCCGGCCTGCTGGCGGCCGAGCTGCGCGCGCCCGATGTCGCGGCAGCCGCAGCAGCGGTGGACAAGCTCGCGACCGGCGCCGTGGACCTGGGCGCGCCGGGCCGCGACCCGGTCTACGGCCGCGGCCTCGTCGCCGAGGAGCTGCGCGTCGTGCCCGAGCAGTTGCAGCAGCGGCAGGCGCGCTGACACAAATCGTTTCAAGTCAGGCGGGAAGGAAGTTCCGGCGGCGGTCGTTGTACTCGGTGAAAGGGCCGGAATGGCCGGCTCTTCCAAGACGACCACCCTCGGAGATCCATCATGTTTGCAACCCGTCGCACCCAAGTCCTTCGCAGCACGCTGAGCCTCGCCGCCCTGGCCGCCGGCCTGTGCGCCACCAACGCCCACGCCGGCCTGCTCGGTGGCGGCCTCGGCGGAGGCCTCACCGGCGGCCTGAACGGCGCGCTGTCGCCGCGCCAGCTCGACATCGGCGGCAATGCCAACGGCTCTGCCAGGGGCTGGGCCGGCGACCTGAGGCAGAACGCCAGCGACAAGGCCGGCGAGGCCAAGTCCGCCGCTCAGGGCACGGCGGGCGGCCTGAAGTCCACGGCGGGCGACGAGGCCGGCGATTTGAAGACGGCCGGCCAGGGCTTGAAGGACCAGTTCGCGTCGACGGCGGCCAGCGGCTCGGGCAGCGCCAGTGGCGCGTTGAGCCAGAGCGCAGCGCCGAGCGCCACGCCGGCCGCGGCGACGACGGCGAAGCCCACCGCCCCGGCAACCCCCGTGGCGTCCACGGCCCCGGCCGCGACCACCGGCAGCAGCAAGGCGGCGAACGGGGGTGTCAATGCCCAGGCTACCGGCCGTCAGGCGCAGGCTTCGGGCGGCGCGTCCGCCACGGCCTCGCGCGCCGACCACTCGGTGGCGGTGGATGCGTCGGCCAACGGCTCGGCCCAGCGCTGATCCGGTCCGGCTGAAGCAGCAGGGCGGCCCGAGGGCCGCCCTTTGCCGTGGCGTTCAGAGCCTCAGCAGCGCATCCAGGTTCACATGCAGCTTCAGCTCCGCCGGCGCGAGGCTGGCGGCGATGGCCTGGGTGGCCAGCCGGGTGTCGCGCGGCACAGGGTTGCTCAGCGGGCTGCCGCTCTTGCCGATCAGCGCGGCCACCAGGGGTTCGTTGGCGCTGAAGCCGCGCTTGAACACGATGCCGACCTCGCCGTTGGCCAGGCGCACGATGCTGCCGGGCGGGTAGAGGCCCACGGTCTTGATCAGTGCCGCGCCGGCCTCGTCGGGCTGGCCGAGCTCGTCGAGGAAGACGGCGCGCGCCGCTGCCGCGCCGCTCATGGCCTGGCGGCTGCGGCGCGGTGACAGGCGGGCGCCGAAGATGTCGATGCGGCGCAGCAGGCGCGCCAGCCTCTCGCCGTCGCTGCGCGCGGCCAGCGGGCCGGGGCCGGCCTCGTGGTGCAGGCGCACGGCCGTCAGCCAGACCGGGTCGGTGATGCCGGCCTGGGCCAGGCGCTGGGCGGCGCGGTCGCCGTGGGCGGCCATGGCCTGGCGCTGGGCCGGCGTTGCCGGCCCGGTCTGGCTGGCCATGCGGTCATGGGCCTCGCCGGCGCCGTAGTTCATCGTCAGCGCCGCGCCCTGCAGGGCCGTGCGCAGCTCGGGCGCGAGCTGCAGCTGCCCGGCGATGAGGTCGCAGAGCAGCAGGGTCAGCAGCGCGTGGCGGGAGCTGTAGTCGCCGAACTCCTGGCTGCTCTCGAAGACCAGCAGCATCAGCGTCGCGTCGGGATGGCCGTGCAGGCGCTTCAGCGCCGCGTCGCGCAGCGCCGCCAGGCGGACGGCGAAGTCGGCCGGCGCGGCTTCGCGCAGCAGCGCGTGGGCGTGCAGCAGCAGGTCGGACCAGGCCTCGCGCGGGCCGGGCTCGACCTTGCCCGGCGCCAGCGTGTCGAGCCGGAAGCTGGCGTCGGCCTTGGCGATGTCGGACAGCGGCACGTCCTGCAGGACCAGGGTGTCGAGCCGGTGGGCGCGGGCGCGCTGGTATTCCAGCGTGTCCTCGGACTGCACCCAGGCGCCGCCCTCGGCGAGCTGGCGCACCAGCGGCGAGTCGCGCAGCACCTGGCCGCGCGCGAACAGCAGCTTGCCGCCGGCGTCGAACAGGTCGTAGGGCAGCGTCATGCCCGGCCGCAGCGTGCGGGCGGGCAGGGGGATGAGGTCTGAGGCCATGGATCAGGCCATTGTTCGGCAGGTTTAAGCCTGGCTTGAGGGCTGGCGAAGGCCGGCTGCGTAGAATTCCCGCCTTCATCCGAGGAGCGCTGCGAGGATTTTCCCCAGGCTCGGATCGTTTTCAAACGGCGCTCATCGATCTCCCGCGTGGACTGCCTCGATGACCATTTCGCCGCCCCCCCTGAAGCTCTCCGGCCTGGAGCCCGTCGCCATCGACGCCGGCAGCCTGTTCGTCAACATCGGCGAGCGCACCAACGTCACCGGCTCCAAGGCCTTTGCCCGGCTGATCCTCGCGGGCCAGTTCGAGGATGCGCTGGCCGTGGCCCGCCAGCAGGTCGAGAACGGCGCCCAGGTCATCGACATCAACATGGACGAGGCCATGCTGGACAGCCAGGCGGCGATGGTGCGCTTCCTGAACCTGATCGCCGGCGAGCCCGAGATCGCGCGCGTGCCCATCATGATCGACTCGTCCAAGTGGGCGGTCATCGAGGCCGGCCTGAAGTGCATCCAGGGCAAGGGCATCGTCAACTCGATCTCGCTGAAGGAAGGCGAGGCGGAGTTCAGGCGCCAGGCCGGGCTGGTGAGGCGCTACGGCGCCGCGGCCGTCGTGATGGCCTTCGACGAGCAGGGCCAGGCCGACACCTTCGCCCGCAAGACCGAGATCTGCGCGCGGGCCTACCGCATCCTGGTCGACGAGGTGGATTTCCCGCCCGAGGACATCATCTTCGACCCCAACATCTTCGCGATCGCGACGGGCATCGAGGAGCACGACAACTACGCGGTGGACTTCATCGAGGCCACGCGCTGGATCAAGGCCAATCTGCCGGGCGCCAAGGTGTCGGGCGGCGTCAGCAACGTGTCCTTCAGCTTCCGCGGCAACGAGCCGGTGCGCGAGGCCATCCACACGGTCTTCCTGTACCACGCCATCCAGGCCGGCATGGACATGGGCATCGTCAACGCCGGCATGGTGGGCGTCTACGACGACCTCGATGCCGAGCTGCGCGAGCGCGTCGAGGACGTGGTGCTGAACCGCCGCGCCGACGCCGGCGAGCGCCTCATCGAGATCGCCGACCGCGCCAAGAGCGCCGGCAAGGATGACTCGGCCCGTCTGGCCTGGCGCGCCGGCGACGTGAACGAACGCCTGAGCCACGCGCTGGTGCACGGCATCACGGACTTCATCGTCGACGACACCGAGGAAGCTTGGGCAGCCATCTCGGCCAAGGGCGGCCGGCCGCTGCACGTCATCGAAGGCCCGCTGATGGCCGGCATGAACGTCGTCGGCGACCTGTTCGGCCAGGGCAAGATGTTCCTGCCCCAGGTGGTCAAGAGCGCCCGCGTGATGAAGAGCGCGGTGGCCCACCTGGTGCCCTATATCGAGGAAGAGAAGCGCCGGCTCGAAGCCGCCGGCGGCGACGTGAAGAGCAAGGGCAAGATCGTCATGGCCACGGTCAAGGGCGATGTGCACGACATCGGCAAGAACATCGTCACGGTGGTCCTGCAGTGCAACAACTACGAGGTCGTCAACATGGGCGTCATGGTGCCGGCCCAGGACATCCTGCGCAAAGCCAAGGAGGAGGGCGCGGACATCATCGGCCTGTCCGGCCTCATCACGCCGAGCCTGGAGGAGATGCAGCACGTGGCCGCCGAGATGCAGCGCGACGACTACTTCGCCTCGCGCCACATGCCGCTGCTGATCGGCGGCGCGACGACCAGCCGCGTGCACACGGCCGTCAAGATCTCGCCGCACTACGAGGGGCCGGTCGTCTATGTGCCCGACGCATCGCGCGCGGTCGGCGTCTGCTCCGAGCTGCTCAGCGACGAGCGCGCCGCGGCCTATGTCGCCGAGCTCAGGGCCGACATCGAGAAGACCCGCCAGCTGCATGCGAACAAGAAGCAGACGCCGCTGGTCACGCTGGCACAGGCGCGCGCCAATGCTGCACCGCTGGACCTGGGCCGCGTTGCGCCGGCGCCGAAATTCACCGGCCGCCGCGTGCTGAAGAACCTCGACCTCGCCGAGCTGGCCAGGTACATCGACTGGGGGCCCTACTTCCAGACCTGGGACCTGGCCGGCCCCTATCCGGCCATCCTCGACGACGCCGTCGTCGGCAGCGAGGCGCGCAAGGTCTTCGCCGACGCCCAGGCCATGCTGAAGAAGATCATCGACGGCCGCTGGCTGCAGGCCCATGCGGTGTTCGGCCTCTATCCGGCGGCGCGCGTGAACGATGACGACATCGCGATCCGCAGCGAGCCGCCCATGGTCTGGCACGGCCTGCGCATGCAGTCGGAGCGGCCGGTCGTCGACGGCGTGAAGCGGCCCAACCGCTGCCTGTCCGATTTCATCGCAGAGAGCGGTGACCACATCGGCCTGTTTGCCGTGACGGCGGGACTGGGCGTGGACAGGAAGGAAGCCGACTTCCTCGCCACCCACGACGACTACTCGGCCATCATGCTCAAGGCCCTGGCCGACCGCCTCGCCGAGGCCGCGGCCGAGTGGCTGCACGAGCGCGTGCGCCGCGAGTTCTGGGGCTATGCGCCGGCCGAGGCGCTGGGCAACGACGAGCTCATCGCCGAGAAATACCAGGGCATCCGCCCCGCGCCCGGCTACCCGGCCTGCCCCGACCATTCGCCCAAGCGAGAGCTGTTCAAGGTGCTCGCGCCGGAGGAGATCGGCATGGGCCTGACCGACAGCATGGCCATGACGCCGGCCGCCAGCGTCAGCGGCTTCTACCTGGCCCACCCCGACGCGGCCTATTTCAACGTTGGCCGCATCGGCGACGACCAGCTCGCCGACTGGGCCGCGCGCTGCGGCCTCGAACTCGGCGACGCCGAGCGCGCGCTCGCGCCGCTGCGCTGAGGCGGCCTGCGCCTTGGGCCGCGCGGCCCTACCCGCAGAGCCGGCGCCGTCCTACAAGCCAGGGGTGGCGCCGGCCTTAGGCTGGAGGCCTACAGATTTCAAGGAGCCCCCATGTCGCCCGCCCCCCAGCTCAAGTCCACCCAGATCGTCGCCGGCGTCGCCGTCGTGCTGGCGCTGCTTGGCGGCGCCTACGCGGTGGGCCGCTCGCAAGGCCCCGGCGCCGACGCCCCCCCGCCGGTGGTTGCGCAGGAGGCCGCCAAGCCCCAGCGCCTGGCCGCCGCCGGAAACACCGCGCCGCGCGAGGCCGCGCCGCAGGCCCGCCACGCCGAAGAAGGCAGCCAGCCCGCGCTCTGCCAGGGCTGCGCCCGCGTGACCGATGTGCACACCGAGACCCGCCGTGGCCAGGCCAGCGGCGTGGGTGCCGTGGGCGGCGCCGTCGTCGGTGGCCTGCTCGGCAACATGCTGGGCGGTGGCAATGGCAAGAAGCTCGCGACCGTGGGCGGTGCCGTCGCCGGCGGCTATGCCGGCAACGAGATCGAGAAGAACGAGAAGAGGTACTCGGTCTGGGTCGTGCAGGTGCAGGAGCGCGACGGCCACACGCGCCGCTTCGAGCGCAGCGCCGACCCGGGCCTGCGCGTCGGCGACGAGGTGCGCCTGACCGAGAGCGGCTTCAGCCGCGTCTGAAGGCGGGCATGACGGCGGCGCTGGCGCGCGGGCGCCGGCTGCCGCACACTGGCCGGGTTCGCATACCCAGGAGGTGACGCCATGAAGCAGATGATCCCCGCGGCGGCGCTGGCCGCCGTTTTTGCCGCCGCGCAGGCCCAGCAGGCGCCGCAGCCGGCCGCTTCGGTGCCCCTGCCGACCGCGAGGCAACTGGCCAAGCTCTGCGACGGCTGCGCCTGGGTGCAGGACGTGCACAGCGAGACCCACAAGGGCAAGGGCAGCGGCCTGGGCGTCGTCGGCGGCGCCGTGCTCGGCGGCCTGCTGGGCAACCAGGTCGGCGGCGGCACGGGCAAGAAGATCGCGACCGTGGGCGGTGCCGTGGCCGGCGGCTATGCCGGCAACGAGGTCGAGAAGAACATGAAGAAGCAGACCGTCTGGATCGTGCAGCTCGTCAACAAGGACGGCAGCACGCGCCGCATGGAACTGGGCGCCGACCCGAATCTGAGGGCGGGCGACACGGTGCGCGAGAAGGACGGCCAGCTGCAGCGCCAGTAGGCGCCGGCCGGCGGCTCAGCCCGCCTGGCCGGGCAGGCCGCGCCGCATCTGGATGGCCTCGGCCACATGGCCGCTGCCGATGCCTGCCGCGCCGGCCAGGTCCGCGATCGTGCGCGCGACGCGCAGCACGCGGTGGAAGCTTCGCGCCGACCAGCCGAGGCGCTCGGCCGAGCGCTCCAGCAAGGACTTGGCGGCCGGCTCCAGTCCGGCGTGCCCGGCCAGGTCCTGGGCTGGCAGCTGCGCGTTCGCCACGCCCTGGCGCATCAGTGCGCGCTCGCGCGCGGCGGCCACGCGCTCGGCGACGACGGCGCTGGGCTCGCCCGGGGCCATGTCCTGCAGCTCGCGCGGCGGGATGACGGGCACCTCGACGAGCAGGTCCAGCCGGTCCAGGAAGGGCCCGCTGAGCCGGCCCTGGTAGCGCGCCACCTGGTCGGGCGTGCAGCGGCAGGCGCGCAGCGGGTTGCCCAGATGTCCGCAAGGGCAGGGGTTCATCGCGGCAACGAGCTGGAAGCGCGCGGGGAACTCGGCCTGGCGGGCCGCCCTCGAGATCAGGATGCGGCCGGTCTCCAAGGGCTCTCGCAAGGCCTCCAACGCAGCCCTTGGAAATTCGGGAATTTCGTCGAGGAACAACACGCCGTGCTGGGCCAGCGAGATCTCCCCCGGTCGCGGCGGTGATCCGCCGCCGACCAGGGCCACGCTCGACGCCGAGTGGTGAGGCGCCCGCAGCGGCCTCTGCCCCCAGCGCGAGATGTCGAACTGGCCGGACAGGCTGAGCACGGCGGCGGACTCCAGGGCCGCATCGTCGTCCAGCGCCGGCAGCAGGCCGGCCAGGCGCTGGGCCAGCATGGACTTGCCGGTGCCCGGCGGGCCGACCATCAACAGGCTGTGCGAGCCGGCCGCGGCGATCTCCAGCGCGCGCTTCGGGCCGGCCTGGCCCTTGATGTCGGCCAGGTCGGGCAGGCCGCTCTGACGTTCGCGCGGCAGGGCCGCGGCGCGCGCCAGGCCTTCGCCTTCGGGCTGCAGCGCCGCGACGACATCGAGCAGGTGTCTGGCCTGCCGCACCGCGAGGCCGTCGACCAGTGCGGCCTCGGCGGCGCTGGCCTCGGGCAGCAGCAGCTCGCGGTCCGTGCCGGCCTGGCGCAGCGCCAGGGCCATCGCCAGCGCGCCGCGCACGGGCCGCAGCTCGCCGGCCAGCGACAGTTCGCCGGCGCATTCGAAGCGCGCCAGCCTGGCCGCGTCGATCTGCCCGTTGGCCGCCAGCAGGCCCAGGGCCATCGGCAGGTCGAAACGGCCGCCCTCCTTGGGCAGATCGGCCGGCGCGAGGTTCACGGTGATGCGCTTGTTCGCAGGGAAGCCCAGGCCGCTGTTCTGCAGCGCCGCGCGCACGCGCTCGCGGGCCTCCTTGACCTCGGTATCCGCGAGGCCGACGACGGTGAACGACGGCAGGCCGTTGGCCAGATGCACTTCCACGGTCACCGGCGCAGCGGCAAGGCCGTCGAGGGCGCGGGAGTGGACGGTGGCGAGGGACATGGCGGCGTGGCTTGTCGCGATGGGCCGCAGCATAGTGCGGGCGGGGAATGGGCTGGCCTTGTCCGCGCAGCCTGCTGGGCTGCGCGGCTTGCCGTTGGGCAAGGGATTGCGGCGCGAGTGGGCTGGCCGCCGAAGGAGGAAAATGATGCCGATACGAGTCAATGCTCTGTCTCGACGCGGCTGCCGTCGGGCTTGATCTCCCAGCCTCGTATCAAGCCCGTGGCCTTGGTGTAGCGTGCGGCATTGAAATCCCCGCCAGGCATGTCGAAGCGCGAAAGACCGCCGTCTGCGCGCTCGATGTCCCAGCCGAACAGCACGCCATCGGGCTTGAGGCGGAACTTCAGCCGCAGTGCGCCACGGCGGGCGCGGATGTCGGCCAGCACTTCATCGGGGATGCGGCGTGCGACTTCGACGGTGTAGTCGCCCAGCATTTCGCTGTCGTAATGACTGCCCCAGGGCCCATGATGCTGGATGCCCTTGTTCTTGGCAATGATCTGGCGTTTGGCGATTTCTTGAGCATCGTCTTTGTAAGTTTCGATATGGTGTCCAGGATAGGTAATGTCACGGCCGAAATCATCGACGTAGGCCGTGGTGTTCGGTGCGCCGAACTTCAGCTGGTCGCGCGGCGGATAGCACTTGGTGGCGTCGCAGTAGTAGCCGATGCCGGGGCAGCCGTTGGTGGAGCAGTCGCGGTTGATCTGCGCAGTTTCGTTGATCTCGGACGCTGCCTCGTACTTGGCCACGCGGCGCTTGTCGATGTCGGTGGCCGCCCCGTCGCCGCAGGCCAGGATGCGCTGCTTGTCGGCATCGCCCGAGGTCGCCGACGTGACGTTGATCGGTGGCTCCTCGGCCGCGAAGTTGATCGGCGGCAACATCAGGCTGCGGGCCGGACAGCCGTTGGGGTAGAGCGCGGGGCGGTCGGCGTCGATGTAGTTTGCGATCAGGCGTGTGGCGTTCGCATCGTTCATCGTCACGGTGAACTCGGCAGCGCTGATGAGGTGGTCGCCGTAATGGTCCTTGAACAGGTCGGCCACGCCACCTTCGCCCAGCCAGCTCTCGGCCGACTTGCCGTTGAGGAAGTCACCGTTAACGTCGACCAGCAGGCTCTGCTGGCTGCTGGCGTATTTGCTTTGCAGGTTGTTGAGCGTGGCGTCACCGCCCACGCCGGACGGCGCCACCACCTGGTCGACGATGAAGGCCCAACGGGCCTTGGTGTAGCCCTGCATGGTGCCCAGGGCCTTGCCCTTGGCTTCGGTGGTGATGGCGAAGTAGCGGATGCGGGCCGCGCCGTCCGGGTCGAAGTACTGATCGGGCTGACCGGCGGCGAAGGCGTAGAGGTCAAGCAGATGGGCCGGACCGGTCGCGTTGACAGCATCGGCGATGCCTGCCGGGTCGGGGCTGATGAAGCGGCCGGCACCCGGCTCCAAGAAGCGAGCACTGCGGTAGATGAGGCCGCTGTCCTCGTCCTGCACCTGGCCGACATGGCGCAGCGGCTGGTGGATGCCTGCCACCGTGGCGGCTGGGTCGGCAGCCGACCACAGCACGCGCTCGCCATCCACCATGCGCTGCACGCGACCGGCGGCATCGGTGTACAAGGCGTGGCTGGGGGCGCCCAGCAGCCAGGTCCGCAGGCGCGCCCAACGACCGCGAGGGCTCGGATCGAGCTGGGTCACGGCGCGGTAGCCGATCGACGCATAGGCCTGGGTGAACTGGTCGCGGGCGTCGGCCTCGGCCACCAAGCGGTGGCGGTCGTCGTAGAGGCTAAGCGCCAGCGTGTCGGCCCCGCCGCTACCGTGGCGCCAGCTCAGCACGCGGCGGCCGCGCGTCGTAGAGGTAGTCCGTGCGATCCTGCCCAGCGTTGTACGCCTTCCAATTCGTCGTGCGGTAGTGGATCCGCTCTTGCTCTTCGCTTCTGTTACGCCGTCAAGCACCTGCGTCGGCAACAGCCAGCGCAGGGCAGGGTGCCATCGAACCGCTTGCACAGCGCCTGTAGCTCCGGCGAGATTTCCGGCCTGGATTTGCTAGGCTGAACCTTCCTTCACGTGAAGCGACCAGCCAGCCGCAGTTGCTGGGACAGCGCCTCCAACTCGTCAACATGCTTGCGCTGGACCAGGAGCGCTCGCCAATCGTCCTGGCCGCTGCTGTACTGCAGCAGGCGAAGGTTGCCTGCAGACCGCTGAATCCATGCTTGGGCGCGCACCATCACGGCCTCGCAGCGGGCGGCACCATTGCCGTCGATGTCGTCGCTTTCGAAGACGCTTCCGGGCGCGCGTGCAGCGATCAACGCGTGCAGTTGCGCCTCAAGCGTCTCGTCGTCCTTCAGGTCTGCACAGATCGCCTGCCCGTGCTCTGCAAGCGCGCCGAAAGCCAAGTCAGCGCTGGATTCAAGAGCGCCAGTCTCGTCCAGCGAACTGAGCGCAGCGGCGACGGCGACTTCATCCCCATCGCTGGCCAAAGCCAGCCAGCGTTCCAGGTCTGTGCCATGACGTTGATCGAGATTTATCCGTTTGCCAGGCGCTGGCTCGGGGAGATGCTCTCCGCTGGTTATCGGCAAGACATGGCCACCATAAGCCCGAAAGTGCGCAACCAGATCCCTGGGGTAGTGGGGGTGGTCGCTTAGCCCGACGTCGTCAATGTCCCACAGCATAACGACCAGGGCTAGCGGCAGGTCCCACTGCCCGACGTAGCCAAGGTCTCCCGGCTTGCTGGGCGCTCCGCTGCGCGCCAGTGCCCGAGCCCATTTCTCCAAAGCCCTGACAGCCAGCTTCGGGCGGTCAGCTACGGCGCCATCGATCAGAGCCATCAAATGCTGGTGATCCATTGGCATCCTTAGACGACGGGCCATCGGACGAGCAAAACCCAGTTGGCAGACGATACGGTCAAAGAGTGCGTCTTGGCCTGGCGGGCCACAGCAGTCCAGATAACGCGCCAGTTGCGCCGGTGTAGCTCGCATACCGACGAGCCAGGCCAAGCCTTTTAGCGCCTCTTCCAGCTTGAACTGAACTTCAATGATGCGGCGCGCCGGCTGCCAGATGGTAGAAAACTCCTTGTCGAAGTGCTCCAACTGTTCCAGATACTCATCGATCGTCGAGGCCAGTTCAGAAATTGGAAATCCTGCTGAATAGGCTATATGCCAATAGGCCGGAATGTTGCCCTCTCCATTGATTCGATTTTCATGGCGATGACCATTATTTCGATCATCGACAAGTTCGGCGCGTGCGAATTTCAAGGCCTTGACGGCCTGATTTTGAAGATATTCGCCTGAGGCGCTCGCCTGGCGCTGGTTGTCGCGAATGTGGTGAATGGTGTCGGCTCCAATTCTTGGAGCAATGTCGAGCCGAATTGTTGGCAGTTGCTGAACACCAAACATCCTCTTGAGTGCAGATAAAATTGCCATAGTTTATCTATTTGAATAGGCTGGTAATCTCATCGCCAACGGCCACTTTCTTTGGGTCGGTTGGATCCGGCTTGACCTCCCAATACCTTGTCCCGCTGGAATCGGTCGTGGCGAGAACCCGGGTCAGGCGGCCCTCCTTGAAGGCTTTTTGCATTTCAGTCGCAGCAGATGTTCCAACCGAACTATTGAGTCTGCTGCTGGGGTCCGCTGGCTTGTCAATGCCCAGCCAATTGTTGCTCAGCTGCTGATCGCCAGCCTTGGTCTTGTTCAGTAGGCCGTTGAGTTCCGCCTTGGTGTGGCTGAATGTTCCTCCGGTCGCCTTGGATTCAATGACATAGTATTGATCTTTGCCGCCGAGTAACCGTTTGAAAAAGCCGGGCTGTGATTCAAAGGCGCCGTCGACCCCCTTTGTGCCTTTGTAGGCAGCAAGCGCTGTATCGTATTCTGCTTGATTGGTGATCTTGTTCGGATCAATGGTTTTGCAGCAGAGCGCTTGCAGTTTGGCCTTGCCACTCATCAGCCAACTCCAAGCGTCGATTTCACCGACGAAACCGCGCTCCGCGTTGCTGCTGATGGCCGCCCATGAACTGGAGCGGAAGCCCAGCTTGGCGGCTGAGGAAGCGGCGTTGACGACCTTGCTCTTGGCGTAGTTGACGCTTTTCTTGAGCGACTCGATCGCTGTGGCGCCGAGGTCGCCTTCGGTCTTGGAGAAGACCTTTCTCAGCACGGCACCTTCGATGAAGGCTGCCGTCCCCTTGCCAAGCGCCTTTGACAGCTTGGCTGCCGCGGCATCCAGGTCACCGCTGCATTTCGCCGCGTTGATGGCGATCGTGGTGTCGATCAGACCCACGATGAGATCCGCCGCTGCCTTGCCCAGGGTGTAATAGGCGACGCCCAGCATCACGGCATCGAACGCGAACCCGATGCCCAAAGCATGCGAACCGGCCCAGAGCGCGAAGATGGCCGCGGTGGTGGCGATATGGCTGGGGCTGACCAGATCGCTTAGCGCGGCTGCCAGGTCGCTGGGCAGTTTTTCTTTCAGAGCGATGCTGACAACCTCGACCAGCTTGTCGCCAAAGCTCCAACCGCTTACGTCCGTGCCGGCTGGCGCCAGGCCCAACGGGTCCTGCAACGAATGCGGCCGATTCAGCGCAAAGGCGTATAGGTCAGGCCCAACGGCCAGGCCCATGGGGTCAGGCGTGAGGTAGCGTCCGGCCTGCGCGTCGTAGTAGCGGTGGGTGTTGTAGTGCAGCTCGGTCTCGGGGTCGTGGTACTGGTTAGACCCTCTCAGGTTGAACTCGACGCGGCCCAGCGACGCACCTTGCACCACAGAGGCGGCAAGGAAGTCAGCGACTTGCGCTTGCCAGACCACCTGACGTGCCGCATTGGTCAAAGCAAGCGGTGCATTGCGGTGGTCGGTGTGGATGTACAGGACCTGCCCAGTCTCCAGCAGCGCCACGGGCTTGTCGTTGATCCAGACGTATTGGCGTTGCACAGCGCCAGCGGCGTCGGCCTCGGCCACAAGTTGGCTGCCGTCGTGGAAAAAGTAAGTCGTTCGGCTGACCTGACTGCCCGCCTGGACCGTGACCTTGGCAATGCGCTGGCCGAACACGTTGTAGCGATAGCGGGCCACGGGTTGCAGCGCTTCACCCTTCGCGTCGCGCTGTACTTCGACCAGACGGCCCAGGCTGTCGTAACTCAGGCGCAGTTCGCCACGGGTGATCTGGCGTCCCAGGTCATCAAAGAGTTCATGGCCCGGCGTGGCGATGCCGGCCAACCTAAACGAGGCAGGCTGCGCAGCGGAGTCCGAGCCGCGCCAGCGATCCCATTGGCCATACAGGCGACCTTGCCAGAGCGGAGGCGAGGTGCTGTTCGCAACCTGCCCCAGGCTTGTGCCGCGTTGGGTTCTGACGACGCCGGGTTCCGTGTCGGCGCTGGTGTAACTGAGTCGGGTCTGGCCGACCTCTGGTGACCCTGCCTCGATCGCACGGCCCTGGTCGTCGAGCCGCAGTTCGTTGCCCAGGCCATTGCCGAACATGAAGCGTCGATTGGCGAAGGTGTCGGCCTCGTCGTTCAGTCCGTGAACCAGCGGTCGGTCCACCCAGCCCTTGAGCCAGACCGATTCCAGCAAGCCCGCGCGCGGATGCTGGCTGCCTCGGTAGCGATAGGCCAGCTGCTGGCCTCCCGGCATCTGCTTGGCGATCAGCTGGCCGTTTGCGTCGTAGGTGTAGCGCAGCGTCCAGCTGTGGCCGTCGACGGTCTGGCTGTGTTCGCTCAATTGCCCGGTACGGTCGTAGGCGAAGCGCTCGTCGCTGTGCAGCGAGCGGATGCGGCTGGGCTTGTTGTTCGCGCCCCATTCGATGTGGGCATCCTCGTCCAACTGGCCCTGGGCGTCGCGGGCTTGAATGGCGATGACGCGACCCGCCGCATCGCGCTGGTAGCGCGCTGTGTCGCCCACGTTGTCGCGCTGGCCGATGAGGCGACCGGCAGCGTCGTAGTCGTAGCGAGTGCTGCCGGTGGTGGGGCTGTCCGCGCGGCGCAGGAGGCCGAAGTCGTCTCGCCAGTAGATCGTGTAGCGGCCGGCCGAATCGGCCTGCTCGCTGAAACCCTGAGATGACGCGAGACGACCGGCCGCGAGGATGTCGTCCAGTCGTTGCTGCGCGGGGCTGAGTGCCCGCCAGATGTCGGGACGGGCCACCTCGGCACCGCTCTCGCTTTGGCCGATGAGTTGCTGCAGGCCGTCCGCGAGCTCGTCGCGGCGCTCGTTGGCGCTGCCGTCGCGACGGTCCGACTGCCAGGCCTTCGTCTGCGCAATGGAGCCATCGGGGTTGAGCAGGCGGGCCTGCAGCAACTGACCCTCGGTATCCCGTTGCAACTCGATGCGGTTGCTCGGTCCGTCCCAGACCGCTGCCACCCGGCCGCTCAGGTCCATCTGGAACTGCAGGGCCTGACCGCCGGCCATGACCACCTTGCGGAGGTGCAGCGAGCCGTTGTTCTCAAAGCGCTGGATTACACCGCCGCGGTCAAGCGCCGCGAGGGTGCCGTCCGCGGCGTAGCTATAGCGAGTCTTGGCCCCATCGGGGCCGATCAGGCTGGCAAGGCGGCCATCGGGGCCGTATTCGAATCGCGCCTGCAGGCCGGCAGGCATCTCCATGCGCAACGGCGTGCGGCCCCGTGCGTCCCAGACGATGCGCGTGATATCGGAATCGCTCGGGTCTCCCTTGGGGCCGTTAGGCAATGCGCCGTCGACCTCGGTCAGCACGCTCTTGCCGGCGACCAGGGTGTAGCGGTAGTGGGTCGACCGCTCCACGGGCGTAGGCCGCTCCTCGCCTCGCGCATCGACGAGGCTCCAGCCCTTCTCGGTGATGCGCAGCACCTGACCAGACTCGTTGTAGTCGACCTCGGTCGCGCGAGACTTGCCGGGGACGACGCTGGGCTGCTCAATCCGCGTTGGCTGCATCCCGAGAGCGAGGCTGCCATCCTTGAAACGCGTGTCTGTGTACTCCAGGCGCTGGCGCCATTGCGGCGACTGAGGCTTGCCAGCCGCATAGAGCTGTTCCGCAATCTCGACCTGACGATGCCAGCCGTCATAGCGCCACAGCTCGGCCCGCAGGGGTTGTCCCCGCGCATCGAGCTCGATGCTGCGCAGCAGCCGCCCCTCGGCGTCGTAGGCATAGCGCCGGTTGCTCGGCCCGCAGGTCGAGCAGCCGGCACCGGTGAACTCGATCAGCCGCAGCTGCCCGCCGATCACGGCGGTCTTGAGTTCGCTCGTCTGCCCGAGGCTGTTGGTCAGCCTGACAAGGCCCAGTCGCTCGGGCGACACCTGCACCTCGCCGCTCTTGTCCGGCCGGCCCTCGTTGGGGCTTGGCTTGCGCAGGTAGTCGACACGAACCTGCTCGATGCCGTGCTGGGCATCGGCCTTGCCGTCTTCAGCGGGCAGGCCCTTGGTGGACAGGATGGCGCGGCCCTGGGCGTCGTAGGCGTAGGTGGACAGGCGCTGCGGGCTGCCTTTGTTCTCCCCCGGCGCCTGCACGCTGATGCCCGTCAGCAGATAGCCGTAGCCGCCGTTGTACTGGGCCTCGTAGTGGTAGAGCCGCGTGACGTAGGCGCTGGCCTGCGGCTGGCCATCCTTGCCGGGCGCGTATTGGCTCACTGCAGTGAGGCGACCCTGGGCGTCGTGCTGGTAGCCGATGCGGCCCAGCGGCGTCAGCACAGCCTGCAGCGGCGCGCGCTGGCCCGGCGCGGCCTTGGCGTAGATGAATTCGAGCTTGCGGCCCTGCGGGTCGGTCACGCCGATGAGGTCGCCCAGCGGGCTGTAGCGCAGCTGCAAGTGCTCCCCACTGGCGGCGCGAATCTCGTGCAGCGGGTAGCCGCCCGTGGTCGCCCCCACCGCGCGGAAGCTCAGCACGCGGCCGTCGGCCCAGCGCCAGCGATAGACGCGGTCCCTGCCCTCGGGGCCGGTCTGCTCGATGCGGACCTGCCCGTCCTGCAGCTGCGTGCTGGTGCACAGCCTGGCGTTGGCGCCCACGCCGCGCTGCAGCGTGATGCGGCGGCCATCGGCCTGCACGATCTGCAGCTGCGAGCCCAGGTCGTAGAGCACCGTCTCGTAACTGGTGCGCCAGTTGGCGCCGCTCAAGCCGGGGTAGCTGGCGTCGCTGTTGTAGTAGCGCTTGAGCTCCAGGCCGAGCACGCCGGGCAGGGCCGGCAGGTCGGTCTCCTCCTGGTATTTGTTGCCGCTGAGCAGGTTGATCGGGTTGCCGCCGCCGACCGAGACACCGCCACTGCCCCCGCCGCCGACGCTGGCCGGCCCCGAGCCGCCGCAGTTCGGGCTGCCGCCGCCGGGCGCCGTGCAGGTGGGGCCACCGCCACCGCCTCCCGGCGTGCAGCGCGGGTCGTTCGGCAGGATGGAGCAGATCGGCGGCTTGGGGTCCGGCGCGCAGCTCATATTGGGCGGGCAGCTCGCCAATGGCGACTGCAGCACGGCCGCCTGGGCGGAGGGCTGCAATGCGACCGCGGTCCAGAGCAATGCGGCAATGCACGGCAAAAGCCCGCAGCGGGTCGACAAGTCCCTCAGGGCGGATGGGAAGCGAGCGGCGTTCATCGTTTTCATGGGGTGGAGCCCGTTCCGGCGTCAATGGCCGCCGCAGCTCGGCGGCTTGGGTTCGCACTTGCCGACGTCGGAGCCATCGGTGCAGATGGAGCAGCTCGGGTCCCACCAGGGGCAGGTGGGCAGGCTGGGGCTGCTGGCGGGCGGGCCGGGGTCGACGGGCCTGCCGTCGTTGCCCGGGCCGGGGTTGCTGACCATGGCGGCATTGCGGATCGCGTCGGACTGCATGCGCACGACGACATGCGACACGACGGGGATGCGGTGGGCGTCGATCAGGGCCTGCTTGAAGGGGTCGTCCGCCCCGGCGCCGAGCTTGCCCAGCGCCCAGGTGTAGAAGCGGCCGACGAGAGGCAACTGCTTCTTCTCGGGGATGCCGTAGGTGACGCGCAGCTTGAGCAGGTTGGCGTCGAGCAGGCTCTGGCCGCTGGCGTTCTTCTTCGGGTCGCTCTGGCAGCCGGGCACGTCGCGCGGGCAGCTCAGTTCGTCCAGGCCGGTGTTGGGGATGACCTTCTCGTCGGTCTTCAGTGCCTTCTGCAGCTCGGGGCTGTTGTAGTCGTCGAAGCTCTCCTGGGTGGGCGACAGGATCTCGATGCGCACGACCGTGCCGGTGATGTCCTCCAGCACCTTCTTGCCGGTGCTGGCCAGCTCGGCCGCCGTGCGGCCGCCGCCGTAGTAGCCCAGCATCGCGCGCTGGAAGCCCGACATGATCTTGGCCCTGCTGGCGTTGGCGACGGAGCCCGCGCGCGCTGCCTCGAAGGTCGCGTAGTTGACGCTGGACTTGGCGTGATAGCCCAGCGCCGCCTGCCACAGGCCGAGAACCAGGAACAGCAGGGTCGGCAGGACCAGCGTGGTCTCGACCAGGCCGGCGCCGCGCTGGCGCTGCGGCCCTGGGCGCGGTCGGCAGAGGTGGCGGCGCATGGTGGCTCCGTCAGTTGATGACCTTCACCGTGAAGCCGGCGGGCAGGTCGAGCTTGCCGGCCGGCGTGGCCTTGCCGCTGTCGACCCCCAGCGTGACGATGAGCTTGCGTTCGCTCAGGCCGGGCTGGGGCGCGTCGAGCATCCAGGGCAAGTTCAGGTACTGGGCCGCCGGGAAGCGGTCCCACAAGCAGCCTGACGTGAGGCTGGGCGGCACGTTGGGGCCGCTGGCGACCAGGCAGGTCTCGCCCATGACCTGCTTCTTGGACCAGGCCGCGACCTCGGCGCTCGTGGCGATGTTGCTGCGCGTGAAGCTGCTGCCGCCGCGCGTGCCGATGGCCTGCCGGGTGTCGTAGCGCAACTCGTACTTCACGCCGTCCAGCCACAGCCAGCCGCTGACGCTGTCCTGCCGCTTGGCGGCGGCGCAGTCCGGCGGCGTGACGGCGGCAGCATTGCCTTGCGCGGCCTTGAGATCGTCCAGCCAGCGCTGCATGTCGGGCAGCGTCAGACCGTAGCCGGCGGTGGTTTCGACCGAGCGGCCGTTGTCGTAGTAGCGCTCCACCACCTTCACGTCCAGGCCGGCCATCAGCACCTCGGGTGGCTGCACGGCCGGCAGCTTGTATTGCGCGTCGCGGAAGGCGTTGCATTGATCGACATTGACCTGGAAGACGTCGCGGGCGATGCCCGTGCTGCCGTTGGTGTGCAGATAGGTCTCCTGTGTTTTCAGATGGGCGGTGCCGGCGTAGGGATCGCTCGACGCACTGGGCGTGGCCGTGGCCGAATCGGCAGAGCTGCCGCCGCCGCAGGCGGCGAGCGTCAGCGCAAGGGCGGCAATGGCGGGAACGGGGACGAGTCGGTAGGCGTTCATGGAAGGGTTCATGGATGAGTCGGGCGGGTGGTGGCCCCGGGCGCGTGCGGGTTGCACCATGCGAGGTGCATGCCGGGGTGGATCTGCAGGCGCGTGGCCTCGCCGGCAGCCAGCTCCAGCGTCGTGCGCGCACCTCGACAGGCGCTGAAACGCCAGGGCGCGAGTGCGAGAACGACCTTGATCACCGTGTCGTCGGCGTCGAGGTAGACCACGTCGATGGCGTAGCGCATGAAGCAGGTGTGCACGCTGCCGCAGGGCTGCAGGGCCAGGGCTTCGCCGGGCTGCAGGCGCGGCAGCGCGAGCAGGCCGAGCAGGCGTGTGCGAAAGCGCGTGGCCTCGTGCACGAGCAGGGTGTCGGGTGTGGGGGTGATGTGCATTCGTTCCTCACAGGCCCATGTGCATGAACTTCATCGCGATCGGGAAACCGAGGACGACGAAGGTGCAGGGAAAGATGAAGGCGATCAGCGGGAACAGCAGCTTCACGGGCGCCTCCATGGCCAGCTTCTCGGCGCGCGCAAAGCGCTCGCTGCGGCGCTGCTCGGACTGGGCGCGCAGGATGGGGCCGAGGTTCATGCCCATGCGCTCCGCCTGGATCAGCGCGGAAACGAAGTTGGTGATGGACGGCTCGTTCATGCGGTCGGCCAGCGTGCGCAGCGCGTCCAGCCGTGGCCGGCCGGCGCGCACGTCGCGCAGCACGCGCGAAAACTCGTCCCGCAGCGGACCCGCCGGCCCCTTGGCCACGGCCTGGCTGAAGGCGCCGGTCAGGTTGAGGCCGGCCTCCACGCACAGCGTGATGATGTCCAGCATGAAGGGCAGGGTCTTCAGCGTCTCGCGGCGGCGCAGCTGCACGAGGTCGCGCAGCCAGATCGCCGGGAAGAGGTAGCCGCACAGCCCGGCCACCAGCGGCCAGGGCCCGAGCGGGCGGCCGAAGCTGCCCAGCAGCCAGACGGTCAGCAAGCCCACCAGCGCAGCGCTCAGCAACTGGCCTGCCACGAACTGCTCGGGTGCGAGGGCGTAGTCCAGGCCCGCCAGGCGCAGCCGCGTCAGCACGCGCTGGCGCAGCGGCACGCTCAGTTGCGGCCCCAGGTAGTAGGCGATCCAGCGGATGGGCCACCAGCCCAGGCGGAAGGCCAGCGGCGGCGAGTCGCGGTAGCTGCGATCCTCGTCGGGCACGTCGTCGATGGCGCGGATCAACGAATGCGCGACCAGCGCGATTGCGAGGCCCAGGCCCAGCGCGCACAGCAGCGGAATCCAGGCGTAAAGGCTCATTGGGCAACCTCCTGCTTGTTGACATCGACGAGGAGGTGGACCGAGGGTAGGAACTGACTTCCGTGCCCCCATGGTGACTGCCTGCGG